>Ga0209249_1000403_pt1 | contig 53842 bp, 72 predicted proteins | sample SaaInlV_200m_DNA_4_FD_184653 | JGI IMG/M metagenome (GOLD analysis project Ga0209249, IMG submission 184653) | Marine microbial communities from expanding oxygen minimum zones in the Saanich Inlet - SI037_S3LV_200m_DNA (SPAdes) (version 2) | ecosystem: Environmental > Aquatic > Marine >...
AACTAGAAGAGATAAAAGAGGTTCAAGAAAAGATAGAGCGTGAAGAAATAAAATTATCAAAAAGAAAAGATATCAAAGATGTGACAATAAACGATTTAGTAGACAGAAAAAGAGCAAGAGAAAAATACAAACTTAAATCAAAGCAAAGCGAGATGATAGGCGACGATTTAGATATTGAAGAATTATAGCTAATAACATTAATAATATTTATTTATACATACTTGCACAAGAGAGCTATCAATATCATTTCTTTTAAGAGTAACTTCCTTTACGAATGGAGCCTTCATTTCATCATTAACTTCAATATCAACCTTATATTGCACCCACGTATCACCAATATTGTTAGGATAAAAAATGCTATCCTGAATAGTAAAGTAAGAATCTTTAGAGTTGTTAAGTCCCACAAAATCAGAATTAGCGGAAGTTCTTATTTGAAATCTAACATTCGAATTTTCAGAATTTTCGATTTCCCAGCTCAAAGTTCCACTAGAAAAATTACCTATTTCATGAGGTTTTGAAATAAAAGAGGAATTTTTGGCGAATGAAGATCTGTAAAATTTACTCTCCCCTGTTATTAAACTTCTGTCCTCGCTTGGATCAGAAACTCCTGCATAAATTTTATCATTAAAGACAACAAGAGGGAACTTGGCATTGCTTTCAACTCTTTCAATTCCGGACCTATGGGTAAAGACCTCTGTCCAATTAACGCCGTCTTCGCTAGAGTATATGATATAGTTATTAACTCTCTCCTTAATGGACGATTTGTGGAAAGGTTCACAGTCATCTCCAAATATTATACCAATAATCTCATCAAGCCAGTCCTTATCCTCATGCCAATTATATCCTTCCTGAATCCCATTAATCACAGACACATACATCTTCCCATTAAGCACAGCCATATCGCTAAGGAACCTTTTTTTATCTCCAGCGCAGCCATAATTTTCAAAAAATTCAACAGGCTCAAAATTTATAGCATCAGGGCTCTTGTATAGACCATCCGTACTAAAAACATACAAATTCCCCTCAAATTCAATTGAGTATTCAAATTCAAAAACTTTTGAAACAGGATATCTTTTTACTTCATTTCCGTCATAATGAATAACTTCCAAATTACCTGCCTCTCTTCCATTATTAGAAGAATCACTACCCATCACAAGCATTTTGTCCTGCCAATTCCAACATCTGAAAAATGAGAGATATTCGCAGTTAAAATCTTCTTGGAGAGATCAGTATTGGTATGCAGAGCTTTCCATTCAGAATCAGAATTTTCTCTAATCAGAATTCTAAGATTGTTCTCATTAAAATTCCGAGGTAAATTAGAATCGCTATAATCCATATTCAATACTAAATTAGGAAAAAATTTACTCCCAGAAGGCCGAAGATTATAAATGATGGGGCTAAATATATTAGCGTCACCAGAGGAGTCAATCATGTCTATATGAATATTGGATATATGGTCATCGTCCAACAAAGCATTAATATTTGCAGGAATATTAAGTTGCAAAACACCATCTTCAGAACCTACAGTGAACTCTTCATTTGTTATAGGTATAGTTTTTTGCAAATCTAAAGAAGAATAAAATTCATCAACCTTAACAGATACACCATTTTTAGCAATTGACAAAGAATAATCAGCCTTCACCACAACCTCTTTATTGGAAATTTCAGTTTTTAACACGACATCCTCTTCAGAAATATCAAAACCCTCTTTCTCAAAAACTTGCAAATCACAGCTCTCCAAGGAGTTTAAAATATATTTATTTAAATCCGCTTCTCTTAGTCCAGTTTTCAATACCCCATTCTTTACAGAATCATCAAGACATGAAGATATGTAGCCAGTTATGAGAACAGCATCAATAGACTCAGACCGAATATTAGGATTAGAAATATAGAAAAAGGCAACAATTGAAAAAATAAAAACTATTGCAATTAGAATAAATATAGCCACTTGTCCCTTTTTTCGATACATAAGATGTTAAAATTATATTAATATATATAACTAATGGAAAAGCTACAAAGTATAAAAACTATATTCTAGGAAAGTGCTCCATATTAACACCTTCAGTAAAATGCAAAACTCCCTTTAAAATAGGTTTTGTATATTTTGTATCTGGAATAGTGGGTATATTTGTGCTTGCAAGAGGATGCGTTCTAATATACCTATAGTCATGACACTTACCTTTCTTTATCGGAAACTCCATTGTCCAACTCCACGGAACAATCCAAAACTCTCTTTGTGTAACATGCTTCTCCAGCCTATTTATATTGGCAGTCCAAAGACGACTAATGGGAGTATCTAACTGATAAGTTCCAATAGCACAATATAAAGGAAGGTCATACTTTTTATCCCAGTTCAATTCATTATCAAACAGCGTCCATTTAACGTATCTTTTTCTAGAATCAGAACTCTTAGGATCCACCAAACAACTCTTAACCTCTACACCCTTCACAGAATCAAGCAAATCTACACCCTTGCTTTCCAAGGTATTTCTAGGAGTATCCAATGCATTACTCATCACCAACTCATTAACCAGCCCAATATAATTCTTAAAAATCTGAGTTTTCACAAACCAACCCTCTACCCCAAATACCTCAACCGACCAGGCCTCGGCTCATAAACCAATCCCTCTTCCAACAACTTCTTAACTTCAACCTCAATCACCTCAGGGCTCGCCTCAACATCCATAACAAGCGTCTCGCGATCAATCCCTCCATCCGCCTCAGCACCCTTAATCTTATCCAAAATACCATCCTTAACACTAGAATCCCCTTTCTTAGCCTCAGGCATATCTCTCCTAGCGTTCTGAATCTCCAACTTCCGAACCAACAACCATCGAGCATCAACCTTCTTCACAACCTCAGGAATCATATAAAGTTCCCCATTCCACTCCCTCATGTTCCCAATAATCTGCAAAGTGTCCCCTTGCATAATCTCTTGAATAAGGCCAATATCATCCCCAAAAACTTTCAACTTGAGTTGTCCACTAGCATCATCTACAGTCAAACTCGCAAACTGCTTCTCGCCCTCCTGCACAAACTTATCAACACAATTAGCCAACAAATTAACCCTCACAACCTTCTTGTCCCCAAGCTCCAAAAACATAAACTTTCCCTCATTAATCATCGGTACACCCTTCAAAACATCCCCAATTCGAAGCTTAAACGCAACATTCCTCTTCCTAATTTCTGTAGCAGGTTCTACCATAATTCAAAATGCCACTCTCACTTTATAAGTATTATTGAGATTGAGTACTCAAATCTTATATAGTTGAGCAGCAAGCAACACTCGACCAAATCCAGAAAGAACAAGGTCATTTTTTGTTGTAGCACAATAAGCATTAACTTCATCCTGAAGATTTTTTCTTTTTGTTTCTTCTTTGATAAAGTGATACATATAGGAAGAATCTTCAAGAGTAGTAGAAACGATAGGTTCACCTTTAGCTCTAGGAGAAACCTCAGATCCATCAATAATTCTTTTCCATATCCCATCCTCTTCATGAATTCTTTCAAGTTCTTTTGCCATTATGTTAATAAAAGAAATCATGTATTTATAAAAATTATTACACCCTACTACATCCGCTGAACAAACCCACGTTTAGGCCGAAACAAATCCCCACTTTTCAACAACTTCCCAACAGCCTCATCAACTTCCGCTCCCTTCATCCTCCCCTCAAGCGCTTTCGAAACCTCTTCCATAGGAATCAACTTACCTAACCTTTTCTCCAGCTCTTCAATTGTATCAACAACAACATTAATCTTATTCCTAGCACTAGCCGAATTTCCAGTAATCTTATCCACATCAAAAGTCTTCGTATCCTTATCATACCCAACCTGCAATAAATAACTCTTCACCAAATCAATCGCAGCAATCGCATCCTTAACCGTCACCTCTTCACTCAGCCTCATCCTAGCATGCGCCTCAGCCAAACGAACCATCGCCTCCAACTGCCTAGCCCCAATCGGAATCGGCTTACTCGGACCGTCCCCAATTTGCGGCATATTTCGAAGTCCAACATAAAACTCCTTCATCGCCAAAATCGCCTCATCACTCAAAACCGGATCATATTTTTGCTTAGCATACGAAATATACTTCTTCAACAAATCATTATCAATCACATCATGCTTAGCAGCCTGCTTATGCTCCAACAAAACATGCGAAGCAATCGCCTCATCATTGTCCCGGCTCGGAATATCCCTCATAATAAAAATAGCATCAAAACGAGAAAGCAAACTCGGAACCAAATTAACCTGCTTAGGAATACTCTGCAGAGGATCAAACCTCCCAAACTTAGGATTCGCTGCAGCCAAAACAGAAGTCTGAGAACGAAGCGTAGCCTGAACAGTAGCTTTAGCAATCGTAACAGTTTGCTGTTCCATAGCCTCATGCATCACCGACCTATCCTCCTCATCCATCTTATCAAACTCATCAATACAAACAATCCCCTTATTTGCCAAAACCATCGCACCAGCCTCAAGTCCCCAACCCTTCAAAATCTCATCCTTAACAACAGTAGCGGTAAGCCCAGCACCACTAGCCGACTTACCAGAAACATACCGCGCCTTCGGAGCAACGCCAGAAATAAACCCAAGCATAACCGACTTCGCAACACCCGGATCCCCAACCAACAAAACATGCACATCTCCTCTCATCTTCGTTCCATCACTTCGCGTCTTCTTCACCCCGCCAAACAACTGAAACGCCAACGCCTTCTTCACCTCACGATGCCCCCAAATAGAAGGCGCAATAGAATCAACCATCTTCTTCATTAGCTCAGGGTCGGCAGCCAACTCACGTATAGCTCTTTCATCCTCATCATTAATATCAATATCCTCAAAACTCTCCTCCATCGGAATAATATTATTCGACTCAACAGCCAAATCAAAACGAGTAAGCATCGCCCCACTCCCAGTAGAAATCGCAATCTCTTTCAAAATCCCAATAATCTTAACCCGACTCCCAGGCGTCGTCCTCATCTCCATATTTGGATCAACCAAATCCTCCTTCAAAAAAATCGTCATACGCTTAGGTTGCTCCCCTCCATGTAAATTGTCACTAGCCTCCTCAATCGTCAAAACCTGCGCATCAACCATATCTTTCGCAATCTCCTTAAACCCACCACGCCGACCACAACTACACCGACTAGGCTCCTTAAACTTCTTATCAATCTGCAAAACCGAAATAATCGTTCCACAACTCGGACACTCAAACTTAGCATTCGTAACAAGCGGCCTTACCTCACTCGCCTGCCGAACAACACCTTCCATCCCAATCATCTTCCCCAAATGCTTCGAACGAATATGCCGAATAAATAACTCCTGTCCCTTAGAAATACTACTAAACCTAGCTCTAGCATCATTCGGCGCCCACTCCAATTCCTCAAGCGCAACCTCAAGCAACTGCACCGTTTCCTCTGGCCTATCAATCAAATTCTCCGCCAACTCCGGACTATGCGCAGAAAACTCCTCAAAATCAATAACAACAGTCTTATTCTCCCCAGTCATCCCACGAATAATCTCCTTCCGATTCACCTCAAAAAACTCCTTCGCGTCCGTCAAAAACTCATCCTGATCAATCGCCCCAGGCCTCATCTCGCTCTCAATATCAACATTACCCTCTTCCATCTCCTAAACACGAAAAACCCACTTAAAAATAAATCTATCCTTAAACCTATATGTTCCTAATTATCAGTTATAGACAAATTCAGACCGAGCAAAAATAATTTCCTCTCCAGTCTTTCGATACACACCAACAAAAACTTCATCACAAAACGCCGCAAAAAGGTCCCCTTCTTTCAATTCAGACCCTTTCAAAACATTATTAGAAAAAAGCGGCCTCCCAATATAAAGCGATCTAACAGCAGACTTATCCACATAAATAACAGGCAAAACTTCAGCAATAGCCTTCTCAGCAGGAACAATCATCTCCCTTAATTTCCCATCATCTCCATTCTTCCAATCTAAAACGGCAGACTCAAAATCATCCAAGCTAACCAAACTCTCTTCATCAAAAATCCCAGCCTCAGTCCGTCTCAATTCTCCCATATGCGCCCCGCCAACCATCTCCCCCAAATCCGAACAAAGCTTTCTAATATATGTCCCACCTTCACACTTAGCCTCAAACAAAAAATACCGCCCATCCTCACTCGCCTCAATAAGATTCCAATAATAAACTTCCCTCTCTCTCTCCCTTTGCGCAACAGCCGACCGATGCGGCGGAGTCTGCTTAATCTTCCCAGTAAAATTCGCATCAATTAACCCCTGCAGTTCCTCTAAATCACAATCTTTATGCGTCTCCAAAACTCCAACGTAAGTCTTATCGTGCTTAATAAAATACCCAGCCAACTTACAAGCCCGCCCAAGCGTCACAGGTAAAACCCCAGTCACCTTAGGGTCAAGCGTTCCCATATGCGAAGTCTTCTTCAACTTCAACTGCCACTTAACAAACTCCGAAACCGAATATGAAGTAGGCCCAGCCGGCTTATCAAAATTAATCAGTCCAAAATTCAACAACTCATTTATATCTTTCATAAAAACAAAAGAAAAATCTACCCTTTAAGCCTTTCTCTTAAAGCATGCTAACTCATGATTACACAAAATCCCAACCGCCTCCAAATAAGCATAAACAATAACCGGCCCAACAAACTTCATACCTCTCTTCACCAAGTCAGCAGAAACCTCCTCACTCAAATCACTCTTAACCAAACTTCCATTCCGATAAACAACTTCCCCATCAACAAAACCCCATAAATAGTCACTAAAACTCCCAAACTCATCCCTTATCTCAATAAACACCTTGGCATTATTAACAGCAGACAAAATCTTCAATCGATTCCTAACAATTCCAGAATCCGACATCAATCTCTCAACATCCTCTTCCTTAAATAAAGCAACCCTCTCAAAATCCCAATCACAAAAAGCCTTTCGATAAGCCTCCCTCTTCCTCAAAATCGTAATCCAACTAAGCCCAGCCTGAGCCCCTTCCAAAATCAAAAACTCAAACAATTTCCTGTCTTCATGCACCGGCACCCCCCACTCCTCATCATGATACCGAACATACAACTCATCATTCCCACACCAAGAACATCTCTTCATAAAACAAAACACAAACAAATAATTAAAAATCTATCTACTTCAAAACCTTTCTCACCGGTGCCGTCTTAGCCGCATGCTTCCCGCTCGCAGTATGTTTCTGGGCCTTAGCCTCAACCTTAGCCGTCTTAACCGCCTTCTCAGTCCCAGCAGCCTTATCTTCCTTTTCTTCTTTTTTATCATCAACTCCATCTTTATCAGCATCAACCTTCTTACCCTTCAGAGGTACGCTTTGTTTTGTTGGTGTAGCTCCTTTCTTATCAGGAACAGCAGACGCAGCCCTTCTCTTCTCTTCCCAAGCCATCTTATATTTCACGGCATCAGGAACATCAGCCAACGAAACTGTAACAATCCCATCCTTCTTAACAGCCTTAACTTTAATCTTATGCAACGGTTTCTTAATTCCTCTAAACCAAATCTCATTATTCAAAAACTTATCAATCTTAATCTTCCTCAGGTCCCCATCTCGAACATTCATATGCCTAACCATAAACTCTCTTAATGTTCTAACTGCCTTCTTAGCCCTACGATAATGCGGCACGTTCATAAAACCCTTTCTCAACGGCACAATATATTCTCTTTCTAGCTCAACCTTAACTTCCTTTTTCTTATCGTCTTTCTTAACTTTAGCAACTGCAGGTTTAGATTTCTCTTTTTTAGCCTCATCTTTCTTTTTAGAATCCGTAGAATCTGCAGCTAAATTTTCTTCTTTCTTATCTTCAATAACTTTCCCCTCAGCAACAGCAATCGCCGCCTTATTCTCAGCAGTCTCTTTCAATTCATCCAACTTCTTAGTTTCAATTTTCCCAGTTCCAGATTCTTTATTTTCAACCATCATCCTAAATGCTTCTTAGCCATCTTCCTCGGTTTAATTTTTAAGCTAGTCCTATTCCAACTCCTCTTAACATGTGTAATTCTACTAGGATGAACTTTTTTACCCTTCCCAAACTTCTTAATAACAGTCCAAAACGGAGCCCACTTAGTCTGCCTCTTAGCTCTATCCAAATGCCTTTTCTTACTACTAGCAGCCTTAGCTTTTCTACTTACCATTATTTCTTATCCTCCACAGTCTCTTCAATTTCAACTTCATCAGCTTTTTCCTCAACAACTTCCTCAACTTCATCAATAGGTTGTGTAGCAACAGGAACATTCTTAACAACCCAGTCTGAGCTATCAATCTCTTTCTCATAAGCCCCATCAATAGAATCCAAAAAATCCCTACCTTGCTGAGTAAGTCGTCTACCATGCTGTAATCTCAAAACCTTCTCAACTAAACCAGCCGCTTCAGCCTGTTGCAAAATAACACGAATAATCTTCCCACCACTCTTAAAAAATTTATCAGGCTTTCCTCCCCTATCCTTCCGAGACCCATACCGAGTCCTAAGCTTCCCAACACCAACAACACCTCGAATATATAACTGTCTCAAAATACTAGCAGCCCGAGTATACCAAAAATCCTCACTCATAGGCGGCCTCTCTCGAGAAACACCAGTCTTAACATACATAGCCCATTCAGGAACTTCAAACTCAGGCACCTTCTTCAAAGCCTCAGCCAAAGCTGGAATATACTTTACCGGATCCTGCGCAAATATTGTTTTCGCCATTGTTTCATTTTTAGGCTCTTCTTTCGAAGATAGATAAGCCAAAGACTCATTAACCTAAGATAACTGCATGAATTTTCCTTTATAAGTTTTTGCGTTACAAAAAATTAATCAAGCCCCGTGTGAAGCACAACCCTCGACATCAAAGATGTCAACCACCGTTTTAAAAAAACAACCCTCGGCACATCCGTGCCAACCACCAGCCGCAGCTCGTCTACCGCTGCGCCTTCCGAAACTTAACAACAGTCAAAACATATCCAACCAACTTAAACCCATACTTAACACCCAAAGCCTCAACCAAATCCTCACCAACCTTCTTAGCATCTTTCTTATCACGACAGCACGACTTCAAAATAGAAATCTTAACAAGAGTCTCATTCTCAAACATAGCACGAACCTGCTCCACAAAAGCTTCGCTCAAGCCAGCCTTCCCCATCTGCAACTGCTTAATCGGTTTCATATCATTAGCCCTCAACCTTCCCTCTTAAACCTTCCTCAAGCTTCAAAATATCCCCTTTCTTCACCCGTATTCTCTCCTCTTTCTTCACTCCCCAAGTCCCCTCTTTCATCTTCTTATCTTTAGTCATATCACACCGCCTAAAAACATTAACCGAAACATCCCGCTTAGAATCCCGCCAAGCTTGAGAAAACTTAGCACAAAAGACACTCGCTTCTTTAATATCAATCTTAGTTGCATTTGCTCCAACATTTACAAACGGACTTCCAGGCAAAACAGTATGAATCAAAACATCAGTGGCTCGAGCAACAAAAACCAGTTCGTCATTATTAGCAGAATCCCGACCACCAAAAACTTCCAATCCAGAACTCGTAACAAATTTCCTGAAGTTAACCATATAAAAATAACCAGACCATGGTTTAAATTATTAACCATAAGAGAAAATTTATAAATAAAAAGCCCTAATAATAAATGTGAAAAAACGAACAGTTATTTTATTAATTATGCTTATCTTTACAATTGCATTTATGGTAATATTAACAAAAGACAATTCAAAGAAAAACATTGACAATTATAATGGAGATGGAGAAATAACTTACATAGAAGGACCAATGCTGGGAATACCAGGTTACAAGATACAAATGGAAAGTTTTGATATATCAAAACCCTACGCAAAAAATTACAGTCTATCTGGGCTGCCAACTGACTTCAAATCACTAGGAATCACAAGAAATAATCGCTATATAATTTATTTAGTCATAGAAGAACCAGCACCTATAGAGAACATAAAAAAAGGTTATTTGGAATTAATACTATTCAAAGATAAGCAAATAGAAAAGAAACTAATTGCAAAGAGTATAGGAGAAATGGTTAATACATACGGAGGGGGCTACAATCGATTCTATTTCGAAGAACAAGTTGACTACAAAATTATACCACAAGAGGGAGATGATTGGTTCATAGAAATTAATATTTCAAACAACACCTTAGATTTTTCAAAAGAAGCATATATTTTGGTAAGCGCAGGCGGGTATGCATAAAACTAATTACTAAGAAAAGTTTTTTTTAATTACTAAGGGTAATTTTTAATAGAACAGTTCATAAAGCAAAGATATTACTCGTCATTGGCTATAGAAACAATCTTAATCTTAAAAACAAGCGTCTTCCCAGCCATAGGGTGATTCATATCAATAGTGACTTCCTTCTCATCAATCTTCTTAATCACAGCCGGCATCTGCTGCCCATTAGGAAGCGGAACACCAATCATCATTCCTTCTTTAGCTTCAGCCGGAAATTTATCTTTAGGGACTTTCTGAATCGCTTGCTCATTAGGCATCCCATAAGCTTCTTCAGGTTTCAAAGTAACTTCTTTTTCCTCACCAACCTTCATACCAATAACAGCAGCATCAAACCCAGGAACAACCATTCCCTTTCCAGCCTCAAACTCCAAAGGCTGCCCATGTTTCTCACTCGCATCAAAAACCTCGCCGTTCTCAAAACTTCCAGTATACTCAACTTTAATTTTATCGCCAGATTTAACTTCCATATGAAGTTTTAGGCGGGTCCCCTTTTAAGCTTTTCCAAGGGTTTCGTTGGTCATATAAAAACAAGGTAAGAAAACCATCAGCAAACTTAATATCTGCCTCCTGAGTATTCCTCACGCAAAGGCCAGTATCTTCAAAATAATCACACATATTTTCAAAATACAAAAGAGAATCTTTGTCTAACGTTCCTAATTGCTTAGCAATAGACCCAACCCCCAAAACACTCTGAAACCATCCATGTTCTGCCTTGAATAAACCAGTATTATGAGTAATCTCCGATCCAACCCCACCAATTCTGTGCTCCAGCAAATCCCCAGCAAGTTTAACATAACCTCTAGGTGTCATAAAAAACAGAAGAAAGCTTATTACTTAAACTTTATTATACTAGAAATCATCTTCATCGTCTACTCGATTCTTCTCAAGCTCTTTAATCCTCTTCAGAGCCGCTCTAACGTTCTTATTTAACTGAACCATAGAATCTTCTAACTGAGCCTTATTCTTCGTACCAGTGCAAACCAGCTTCCCATTAGAGAAAAGCAAAAAAGTAGCAGTAGGATCTTCTAACTTGTAAACCAATCCAGGAAACTGCTCCGGCTCATATTCAGTATTCTCCAATTCAAGCGACAAAGTGTTCAAATTCAAATCCAGGTTAATAGCCCCACTCGCAACAATATTTTGCACCGTAATTTTAGGTTTAATCTTAACCTTCACACCAATCTTCTTCAATTGTTTAATAACTTGCTGAACAACATCACGTACCTGTGCAACAGATTTAGTACCGGTACAAACCAAATTACCAGAACTAAAAACCAAAACTGCACTTTTCGGGTCCTTAACTCGCAAAACCAAGCCAGGAAAAGTATCAGGATTATATTCAGTATTAGGCTGAGTCCTGGCCAACTTAGTCAAACTAACCTCTTCCTCAAGAGAAGTCGTAGCAACAATATTTTGCACCTTTAACTGAGCCTTTTTAGAAGCCTTTGTAGCAACTGCCATACAGTAATATGACGATTTTCCTTTATAAAGGCACCGATTTTATCGAAGGATAAAATCAATACTATTTTGAAGCACTAATAGAAGATGTAACAAGTGTTTTTATCTTTATGGAAGAAGGTTCTCCAATCTCACGATATTCTTGAAAAGTAAGTTCCCTGGGAGATAGTCCGTTATAATACCGAAGATTCTTTATTGTAGCATGAGCTTCAGGCTTATTACCCTCACTGATTTTTTCAAACATCAAATCTATAGAAGGACCCCTTCCCTTGTCATCAGCTTTTTTGATATAAGGAAACATCCATTCTTCAATAGATGTATCTAATCTAAGAGAAGAGTCACTAATTTCTATTCTAGATAACGAATATATTCTTTCATTGCTGATTTTTTTCTCCAATTGCTCCCTATTTGTCATAATAAAGAATATATTTAACTCTTTAAAAGGATTTATATTCTATTAAACTTCCCTCTCAACTTCCCCAACCGTAGCAATATCCAAAACCTTCCGATCAGGCCTCAACCTCAAAATCCGCGGAAACCTCAAAGCAAACCCACTCTTATTTGTAGGGCTCTTCTGAACATCCTGAAAACGAACCGACACAACAACCTCAGGCCGAACCGTTACATGCCGACCCTCACTCTTCACAACAATCTTCTCCAACATATCCGTCATCTCACTAAAACTAAGCCCTTCTTCCTTCAATTCCTTCAAACCAGTAGAAACCTTTCCAATTCCCAACAGTTCCCCATTCTTATTAGCACACGCAATATCAAAACTCGTCAACCATCCAGCCCTCTTCCCAGTCCCCCATTCAGCCCCAGTAATCACCAAATCAAAATCACTATCCTCAGGCTTCAATTTAACAGCATGCCCAATCCGAGCTCCAGGCTTATACGGCGCCTCCAAATTTCTCCCCATCAACCCCTCTTGCCCATCATTCAAGGCCGCATCATAAAACTCTTCAACTTCAACCACATCCTTCGTCACAATCTGCCGCGCCAAAACGATTTTCTTCTCTTTCTCCCGAACAATCCTCTCAATAACAGCCCTCCTCTTCTTAAACGGCATCTCAATCAAATTATCCCCATCAAGGTAAACAACATCAAAAACAACCAACTCAATAGGCAACTTCTCCCTCATCTCACCAATCCCATGCTTCCTCCTAATCCTCTGACTAATCGCCTGAAAATCCGTATATTTACCAGATTTAGCATCAAACCCAACAGCTTCACAGTCCAAAATAAAACTCTTTCCCGAAACATGACCATTAACCGCCTCAACAATATCCGGAAATTGCCTAGTAACTTCCTCTAAAGCCCGAGTAAAAATTCTAATCTTCCCATCCTCATTCTTGTTTACCATAACTCTGAAACCATCATACTTATACTCAAAAGCAGCCGGCTTTCCAACAATTCTAAATGCATCCTCAGTATCCTTCGCCTTCGGAAACAACATCACCTTCAACGGCCTTCCAGGCATCAACTTAATTTTCTCCAATTCATCCTCACATGCTCTCTCAAAAACTTCCTTCATATCAGTCGCCTTATCATAAGCTCCCTGAACAGCCTTCGCACAAACCTTCTTGTCTTCTAGTCCCTCCGGCTTAAAACAATAAACTGCCACCGCATCCCTCAAAATCCCAACCCCAACCCCAATCTTCAAATCCCCAAGAACAGTCCGAACCACATACTTAGCTTCCTCTGCACTCGCCGAATGCAACAACTCAACAATATGCCCAATCTTCAAATCAACTGCCCCACTCCCCTCAATCTCAACCAGTTTTCTCAAATTTTTCAACACCTTCTCAACACTTAACTTTTTCTCAAACAAGGCACTCTGCTTTTTCTCGCTCCCTAAAACATTTTCAGCCACGCTACCTAAGTCCCCAAGTTCCTTAAATTTATCAACAACTTCATTCTCTGAAATACCACCCGCTCGAGAAATCGCCTTAATCACCAATTGAACCGAAATTCCAAGCTCTCTATTGTCATAATCCGCAAACAACTGTCCCCGAAGCAAATAAATAAACTCTGGGCTATTCCGAATTTCCCCAAGAAACCCAACCAAAATCTCTGTCTTCTCCAGTCCCTTACTAGTTCCCTCGAGCCCCTCATAAATCTCACAAATTTTCGAATAATCCATAACTAAATCAAACTAAAACAGTTTTTATAATTACTTAGCCTTAAATTAATTAAAGATTATACAACTACAAAATAATAATATTTAACAATGGCAGTTTCCAATTTAAAAAATGATAAACTATGAAAAAAACAATATAGATGAGTTGCCAGAAAAAAGCACAACTTTGATGCCAATGAAATTTTATACTGGAATAGATATGAATTTTAATGGTTACAAAATTATAGCTTATCCTGGGCCAATGATAGTAAATAATGGAAGAACAGAGCACCTTCCGTTGCACTGTCATATTTATTATTCAAAAATAGAGCTTAAAGTTAATTGCGAAACATTAACTGAAATGAGCGGTAAAAAAATACCAAAAGATTTAAGGAAATATTTAAAGAAAAACAAAAAAGATATTTCTAAAAGAGTAGAAAGGGTTTTTACAACAGGTTCTCTTGCCTAAATATCTTCCGAGTTAACACCGCTCCCAAACCTTTATAAAAAATAACCAACTTAACAGTCTATGGAAATCAACGTGACCGACGCAAACTTCGAATCCGAAGTAATAGAAAAATCTTCGACAACACCAGTACTAGTAGACTTCTGGGCAAGCTGGTGCGGACCCTGCATGATGTTAGGGCCAACTCTAGAAAAAATCGCAAAAGAATACGACGGAAAATTAATTGTAGCAAAAGCCGCAACCGATGACAACCAAGACGCAGCATCCAAATTCGGAGTAATGTCAATCCCAGCAGTAAAACTATTCAAAGACGGAAAAGTCGTAGACGAATTCGTTGGAGCTCAACCAGAGGCCACAATCAAACAATGGTTAGATCAAAAATTATAATTTCTTTCTTTACATATTGCAAGTAAACAATTTTCAAATTAAATAAATTAACTAAATCACTTCCGCGGCATAATAACCCACATAACAAAATAAGCAAAAATACCAACACCAACACTAAACACCGTCATCAAAACCCAAAGCAACCGAATAAGCGTCGAATCAACTACAAAATAATCAGCAATCCCAGCACAAACTCCAGATATCATAGAATCTTTTTCACCAGCTCGATACAGCCTCTTAATCTTCTTTGCCATCACAAATACAATAAACCAACCTCTTTTATAAGTTTGCCGCAGCAAAAAAACTCGTCAGTTCAGTGACGAGATGAATTGTTGCTTCTTGCTGGCAAACTTTTCCTAAAGAAAATTATTTATTTTTGAAAGTATTAAAGAAAGTAGGAAGTTGACCCTACTTTCTTGTATATTAATCGTAGTTGCAACTTTCTAAAACTAAATAAAACTTGCGGTCGCGCTTTGCGCGCGAACCGCGAAGGAGAAAATTATGAAATTTGAAACACGTAACTACGCGCATGCGACAGGAGAATTCAACTATCACATCCAGTTGACGACTGCTTATCGAAGACAAATTTTTGCGAAAGAAAAAGTTCTGAAATTAACAGAAGCTTATTTGCGAGAAAAGTTATTGGAGATAAAAGTTGAGCTTGTTAGTTTGGAATTCGGAAAAGATCACGTTCATCTTTTTGTGACGAATTGTAAGAATCACGCACCTTGTCAAATTGTCCAGTTTTTGAAGGGATTTTCGTCGAGAATGATGCGGAAGAATCATTTTGCGCTTTTTCGGGAATTTCTTTGGGGTGACAAGTTTTGGAGTGAAGGTTACTTTGCTCGGAGTATTGGGGCTGTTACGACGGAGAGAGTTCGGTATTATATCGAGAACTCTCAAGAGAAGCATTGGGATTAGTCACGCTCCGGACTTTAGTCCGGGGTAGTTGACAAAACTTACCTATCCTAAAGCAACAAACCCAAGCCCAGCAATTCCATTAATAACAAACTGCACACCCATAACCAAAACAATCAAGCCCAGCAACTTGTCAATGACCCGAACCCCATTTTCGCCCAAAACCTTATCTAATACATGAGCATTAATTAGTAAAAAATACGCGATAATCATAATCACAACAACAGACAAAACCAAAGAAGCAACAGCCCAAACACTTCCCACTTCAAGCGCTCCCTCCATCAAAACCAAACTAGTAGCAATCGCGCCAGGTCCACTCATCATCGGAATAGCCAACGGAATAATCGAAATATCCTCCTTATTCTCTGCATGCTCCTTCTCTTCATCAGATTCAATATGCCGATTTCCAGAATTAATCATCTTGTACCCAATAGCAAAAACCAAAATCCCACTAGCTATCTTAAATGCCTCAAGCGAAATCCCAAAAAGATTCAAAACATAATCTCCAAAAAAAATAAAAAAAATCATAATAAGAACGGCGGTAACACAAGCCTTCTTCGCAACCATCATATTTTTCTTAGCACTATCTCTCTTGGTCAAAGAATGGAAAACCGAAGCCGTAGAAAACGGGTTAATAATAGTAAAAAGCGAAACAAACGCAGCAATAGCAAACAAGTAAACCTCTTCCATGCATGCATTAATCACAAAGCCTTTAAATGTTTTTGTAAAATAAAACAATCTATCTTAATTTCCACGCCTTCTATTCGATCTCAAAGAAGGAAATGCCTTAGGAACTTTCTCTCTAGAATTCCTCTGCTGACCCCTCGCTTTCTTTCCACTAGAAGTCAATCCACGCAAAGCTCTCTTCTTAGGAGCCCTAACAAATTGACCCAACTGCTTATCTTTCAAAATACCAGGTTCACTTCGGTCAATCAAAATAACTTCATAAAAATAATTCATACCATCCTTCCCAATCCAATATGATCCCAAAATTTCCATATTAACATATTTCCTAGCAACCCTAGTTTCCGCAATCTCCTGATAATTCATTCTCAAATTCTTCCTAATATGCAATCTCTTCGTCCTCCTAGCCTTATTCGGCCTAGACTTTTTATGTCCACCACGTTTAATCTTAATTCTAACAACAGTCACTCCCTTCTTTGCCTTATATCCAAGAGATCTGGCTCTATCAATTCTCAAAGGTTTCTCTACCTTAGTGATAGCTCCACACTTTCTCCACTCAATCATTCGCTCTCGAAGTATCTTTACGTCAGGTTTTTTCCAAGCATCTCTCATGTATTTTGTAAAACTCATAATATGTTATCAGAAAATTCCTTTTTAAAGTTAACCATCGACCACTCAAAAATCTCATAAATCAAAAGTCCGCTTAATATTTACATGAGGCTGTGGCGCAGTCAGCTAGTACCTCTTCTTGCCCAATAACCAAAATAGAGAATAACTAAACTCCCGCACTACCCTTGATTGGGGAGCACGTTAAACAAACTACTTCAAATATGGCAATCAAGAAAAACGACTTTATCGAAATTGGATTTACAGGGTAAAAAGTTTGTTTATAAAATTTCTGCTTTGCAATTAATTCTTATATTCTATCGGAAGGTTAAGAAACTTGGAGATTTGTTCAGCTTGCTCTTGTGTATATGAAAGATATGTATTGTCTGTTAATTCTTTAGAAGCTTCTACTATACAATATGCAAGCGCTCCAGCAGTAATTCTAAGCTTTCCCTCAAGAGGACTCATCGTCACTAACTCAAATCCGTCAAATAAGTGTAAAAAATATTTCTTATTTTTCTTGATAACTATCAATCTAAGTTTTTTATTTGAAAAACTTTTATTATTGTTTTTTCGTTCAATGAAATTACTCTTAATTGAAATTGTCCCGTGACTCTTCTTAATTTTCATCTCTGCACCACCATAACGAATTAATAAAATAATAAACAATCCCAAAGATATCCATAGCATTTCAATTTTTAGAATCTCCCAAATTTCTCCCCCAAGCGTTAGAAAAACAGCTGCCATAACTAGAGCAAAAAATAGTATTAATATTCCGGCAACAACCCCAAGAGCTTTACTTCTACTAGTAATCTCTAATTCATTCCCATTTATTTCAAGAGATAATTGCGGCTCCCACTTCATAAGTATTCATGCGTTTCGACCTTTATATAATATTCTCCAAAACTTAAAAACCCAAATTAGCTACTGCATATTTGGGTTGGGGTTTAGTTCTTCTGTTGCGAGTGGAATAGTAGTAGTTTCTGTAGGGGTAGTTTATTTGGGGGACTGAACCATTAGTGCGCTTCCTGGTTGGGGCGTTTTATCTTTTTATCGATGCTGTTTTATAATTTTCACCAAATTTGTCCCAATGGAATCGTTTATATACTGTTTATACTTATCAGAATGAAAGAGAAAATGGCAGATATCAGTTCATCCCTACAATCAAGTTTTTTAATTTTTTCATTAATTTCAGTCATAGTCTATTTTTTAATAAGGGTTTCAATTCAGGCAGAAATTTTAAGATACTTTACAAAAAAATATCAATTATCCCCTAGTTACGGCAAAGCATGGTTAACAATATTAATCCCCTCCATAATTATCTCCCTAATTTCAATACCCTTGGTTTTATTGGGTCTTCCAAGTTTCCTAACTATCGTGCTATGGTTAGTTTTCTTCCCAATTTTAATTCTTTCAATTAATTTAATATACAAAACCAGCACGCAAATTTCAGCCAAAGTATCCTTGAAAATATTTATGTTATCTATAATTTTAATTCTTCTAGTTGCCGGACTACAGACTCTAAGAGAAGGGATAAATGACCCCTTGGATTCTCGGATGAGTGCAGGACCTGGATGTACGACCGATTGTGAATTTAGATATCCCCTAGGCTCTGACATAAATAGTGCTCATGACGGTGTTCGAGATGTAAGTGAGGGAGATACACCCCTAATCATCAAAGGTTACGATTCATCAGAGTTAATAGTAGAAAAAACCTTCAGCTTAGGCGATTTAAACCTACTAAAGACTGGAGAAACGGATGGGATTGGATTCAAGTTAGTGGAAGGAAAATTAGACTCAACAGGATGTAGGGCTATGGAGTTCACTAGAATAGACGGAGGTTCATCCAAAAACCCTTGCAATGAACCCAAGAAAGGTTTTATTCACCATGTCAAAAAAGTTTTAATCGGATAATTTTCACTAAAATTCAAGCAACTGAAAGAAGAAATACTTCAAACTCTCGCACTACTATCGGTTGGCAAAAAGTTAACTTTATAAAACAAAATTACTCCATATTTTTGTATTGTCCCTCCTTTTAATTATCAGTCAGGGACAAAAAACATGAGGCTGTGGCGCAGTCAGGTAGCGCACTGCTCTGATAAGGCAGGGGTCCGCGGTTCAAATCCGCGCAGCCTCATATATATTTTATAAAAACCAAGCACATATGTAATCTAATTTCTAACGTTTAAAATCCAATATCTTGAGAAACCCTACTACCTACCCCTTCATCTCAACAAAAACCTTCTCATTCCCAACCCTATAATTCAAAACCTCAACCTTCAAAGGAATCGTCTTAACATAACAATTATCCCTAGAATAAGCTCGAATCTCCAATCCAGTAGCAAGCTCAGTAATCACAACATCCTCTTTCTTCTTCAGTCCAGGCGCAGCAATCTCATAAATAATAACATCCCCAAGTCTCTTCATCCTAGACTCAGCCTCCATTTTTTTCAACCGAGCTCTCCTCCCAGCTTCCTTTTCAGAAACCTGCACAATCTCTTTAGTTTTAATCTGCTTCCTCATAACCTGCTCCATAGGACTTCGTGCAACTTGAATCTTAATCCCCTTAGGAAAACCCGTCCTCTCGTCAATCTCCATATTGCCAATCTGCTTCTCTAACTGTTTAACTAAAGAACCCATAATCTTCTCCATTCCAAAAGGCAACTTTACATTTTCTTGAGCGACATTTCTATCATTACGTCCCAGTATACCAAAATCCCCACGGTCATTACCAGCTTTCATAGATCCACCACAGAAAGGACAGTAATTAAACTTCTTTTCAACTTTCTCACCACACGACGTACACTTTTTCCCAAACATCTCACTAAAATGACTTTATACTACTTAAGTTTAACTATCTATTTCCCTGAAAATCTCTTTTTATCCCCTACTTCAACATAATGCTCAACCTTCTTAACTAAATGTTCCAAATGATGAACCTCTCTAATAGCCCCTTGCAACGGGTCAAACTCTCTAATTAAAAACTGCGGAGCAAACTTCTTAACATTCCTAACTTCACTCAAATATTTAGATCCATAAAACGCAACTATCAATCGCCCAACACCAGAAACCGCAAAAATAAACAACATCGAATTACCCATAAGTCCAATATCAGCCCAAGCAAGCAAAGCCCCAACACCAGCTCCAACAAAACCACCAAAACCAATAAGCAAATTCATATAAGACAAACTAAAGCCCCTCCTCCTGCTTCCCACCGCATCATAGACATAATTATTCAAAGCCAAATTGTATCCGGCCCAAGCAAACCCACCAATCATAGACGGCAATGTCAACAAATAAATTTTCGCCCACAAATCATTCATAATCAAAGCAGAGGCAATCCAAAGAAAAGGCACCACAGCAATAATAGAAGAAGACATACTCATCAGCTTAATATTCCCAAACCGGTCAGAAAATTTTCCAAGTAACGGAAAGAAAATAAGCTGGAAAAAAATCGTAGCAACAGTAATAGACATATACCAAATATAAGACATCCCCATATCTCGAAGCATATAAACCGCCCAATAAGGGGTAGAAATCCCAACCACAAAAGCAAGCGCTCCACCAAACAAACTAAATCTCCCAAAAGGAGTTTTCTTGGCATTCTTCAAAAAATGCATAAACGAAAAACGATCTTTCTTTCTAATCTTAAGTCTCGGCTCATATTCTTTATTTAACAAACCCAAACACCAAAACCTACTAATTCCACTCAGCGCAAAAACCGCACCAAATCCAAGAAGAGTAAATCCAATAACATCTCCATGAAGAGTCCCATATTTCTTAAACCCATCCAAAATCAAAGCCCCACCAATCATAGCAACAACCCCAAAGAACCCAACGATACGATTCCTCCGAGCAAAATATTTACCCCTCCTATTCTCAGGCACAAGCGAACCCATCCAAGAAAACCAAGCCGGATGAGCAATCGCAGTAAGAACATAATGCACACCAACAAGCAAGATAAAAACCTCAATCATATACGGAACACCACGCCAGTGCAAAAACGCAATACTCAAGATAGGAATCAAAAGAAAAATCTTCAACAATACAGCATTAAAAACAATTTTTTTCCTAGGAAATCTCCCAATCAAATCAGCCGCCTTCATCTGCGCAAGCCCAGGCAATAAACTAATCAAAGCATAAAGAGCACCCATCTGAACAGCAGTCGCATTCAAAGCCAAAGCAAACGGCGCAAAATAAGACAAACTCAAATTCGTAGAAACAGCAGCAAACGCCCCCTCCTTAACACTCAAATTCAAACTCGCATCAATCTTCCTCTTAATAATAGGATGACCAACCCCAACCACATCTCTCTTCATAATAAACACTAGAAAAAAGAATATAAAAATATAACTATATCACAACAATAAATAAAAAGAATTTTTCACTGTAACTATTATGCCAAAACAAATCAAAATACCCACAATAAAAACCACGGACAGACACATCAGATGGAACTGGGAAGCGTCTCCAGACAGACAAGATGCCGCAAGATACCATTATGTCATAGTTGACAACAAAAGAAGAGAAGGAACATTCGAGTCAATAGTAGACCAATTCCAACAATTCAGCGCAATAGAAATAGTAAGAACATGTGAAGGAAAAGTAGAAGGGTCACCTCACAGATACCTACTAAATTCTTTCGATGCCAACGTGTCCACAAGAGAAATAGACAAAACATTATTCAAACTACCAACAGTGAGAGACAAAAACCTATACGAAAGACACATAAGCTCCATTGAAGAATACGTAATGAAACTCTACTCAAAATAGTTACGCTTTTATATCAACTAATATCTAGTACAATATGGCAGAAAAATTTTACATAACAACAGCAATCGACTACGTAAACGCAAAACCCCACATAGGCCACGCCTTCGAAAAAATACTTGCAGACGTCCTAGCTCGATGGCACAGACTCCAAGGCGACAAAACATTCTTCCTAACAGGAACAGATGAAAACGCCCAAAAAAATGCCGAAGTAGCAAAAGAAGAGGGAATCCCAACACAAGAATTCGTAGACAGAAATTCACAATATTTCACAAAATTGTGCGAAGTCTTAAACATAAAATACGACAAATTTATAAGAACAACAGAGGCCGAACACAAGAAAAAATCCCAAGAGATATTCAAAACAGTTTTTGATAAAGGAGACATATACAAAGGAAATTACGAAGGTTTATACTGTCAAGGTTGCGAAGAATTCAAAACAGAGAAAGATTTAATTGATGGGAAATGTCCAGAACACGACAAAGAGCCTGAACATATTTCAGAAGAAACATATTTTTTTCGTTTATCAAAATATAGAGAACAGCTAATAGAATTTGTTGAAAACTACATAGTTCCAAAATCAAAGAAAAACGAAATTCTCTCAAGGCTAAAAGAAGAAGAACTCCGAGACTTATGCGTATCAAGAAAAAATCTAGACTGGGGAATAGTTTCTCCAATGGATGAAAAATTCACAATATATGTTTGGTTCGACGCACTGATTAATTACATCTCAGGATCAGAAGACAACTGGCCGGCAACAGTTCATGTAGTAGGAAAGGGGATCAACTGGTTTCATTCGGTAATATGGCCAGCAATGCTAATGTCAGCAGAAATAGAGCTACCAAAAAAGCTCTTAGTCCACGGCTACCTAACAGTTAACGGGCAAAAAATATCGAAATCACTAGGCAACGCAATAGACCCCGTAGAACTAGCAAAAAAATACCCAGTCGACACAATAAGATACAATCTATTAAGAGGTTCAACATTCGAAGACTTCGATTTCTCAGAAACAGAACTAATCAAACGCCACAATAACGAACTAGCAAATAAACTAGGTAACTTAATATCAAGAACAGCTTCTCTAGCCGAAAAATACGGAATAGAAAAAACCGAAAACAACCTACTGAAAAAACTAAACCTAAAAAAAGTAGAAAAACATTTCGAAGAATTCAGAATAGACAAAGCGCTCTCAGAAATCTTCACATTTATAGACCACTGCAACGAATTCATCCAACACCAAAAACCCTGGGAAACCCATGACAAAAAAGTTCTATATCAACTAGTAGAAAGCATAAGAGAAATAGCAAGACTCCTCTCTCCCTTCATTCCAGAATCAGCAGAAAAAATCCAAGAAATATTCAAGACTGACAAGATAAAAAAAGTCCCAGCCCTATTCACAAAACTAGACATCCCAAAACCTAATAAACAAGAAATCCCAAACAAAACAATGGAAAACGTAGAAACAATTGGGTTCGAAGACTTCACAAAACTAGACCTAAGAGTAGCCCAAATCACAAAAGCAGAAGACATTCCAAAAGCCGACAAGCTCTACAAACTAACTCTAGACGTAGGCGAATTAGGAAAAAGAACAATATGCGCCGGAATAAAAGAATTCTATGAGAGTAAAGACCTAAAAAACAAAAAAATCATAATCATAGCAAATCTGGCCCCACGAAAACTCAGAGGGATAGAGTCTCAAGGAATGCTCCTTGCCGCATCAAGCAAAAACAAAAAAACAGTTTCCCTAATCTCTCCAGATCAAGACATGGAGCCAGGCTGTACAGTGGGATAATTTTACAAATGAGATATTTAAGAGAATACGAATATATTGCCCAAAAAGAACATTTTTGTGATACATGTTGTAGTTATATAATGCCAGGAGAACAATACAGAGGTTCTGTGTACGCGAACAAAAATCATGTTTTTGTGATTAAGGCTCATTCCAATCCATCTTGCGATTTTCCACCAGACCCAACAGAAAAAGATCGTGAAAATAGTAGATTAGAAAAAGAAATTGAAAGCACCTTTAAGAAAGCCGCATAGTATTAATAGCATTAAAAATCAGTGTTATCCATAACTAAAATTATTTCCCGTCCCAGATCAAGACATTGCCCCTGGAAGCACGGTTGGATAAATTACCTGATAGGAACAGCTTGTTCTAAGAGCCTTAGCAGTTTATCTTTCTTAAAAACATACTTCTCAGAAGAATCAAATCTTGCTCCATCTAAATAATCATAAACAATCTTAGCATCTCTCAATGAATCTAGAGCATAAGTATTTGCATCATTAAACAAAAGTTTCCCAACGCGGTTATTGTCAATCCCACAAAGTTCAATAATTGGTCTTAAGTCCACCTCGGAAGTATAAGTAGGAGCAGCAGCCCGATAACTCATAACAACCTTGTCTTCAGGTTCGAAAAATTCATCATCATTTGTCTTCCAATACTGTCTAAAAAACTTAGTACCAAGCACTCTTAGCGGTATTCTATTATAAAGAACACCATTTTTCTTATACTCCTCAATCGCAGGAAGAATAACATCTTCTTTCTCTATCTCTCTAAACCAAAAATCCCTATCAACAACAACGCCAAAATAATTCTCACCACTTTGCCCATTAGAATCAGCATAAACAACATCTCCAGGTTTATAGATAACAGCCTTCCTTTCATTAAGAGTACTCATAAACTAAAACAAGAATAAACTATTTATAATGATTATTGTGATAAAGTATAGTTATTACCTCAAAATACTAAACAAAAAATACTCTCCTTAATTCTCCCAGGTCAAGACAACACTCCTGGAAGCACGGTTAGATAAAAAATAAAAAAATAAAAAATTTATATTACTAAAGCTTATTCAATTCACTTTGAAAAACTGCAGGCATTATAATTCCCGCCAAAATTGTCACAACAAACCACAACAAACCATTATTATCTTTCTTAACCACTTCAGCAAACCCTTCACAATATTTATACAACCAGTACAAATTAGCAATAGGCACAATCAATAACCAAGAAGTCGGAATATTCCCACCCTTACTATTAATATCTCGCTTAGTAGAGACAGCCCAATAAAGAAAGTAAATACCAAGTGTAATGAATCCGAATAGATAAATTAAGAAAAGATTCCTATGTTTAATTACCCTAGCCTCACTTACAGCCTCAGCAGGAGCAGCATCCACAGCAACATTATTTTCAACCATTTTTCACCTCCAAAACTAACAGCATAACATATTATTTAAATCAATCCATTAAAAGAAAAAATCAACGTCCCAAAATTCTAGCCAAAAACCCAATCCTTTCCTCAATCTCTTCACCACTAACTTTCCTCGCAATTTCCAAATATTTCTTAGAAACTTTACTTCTAGGATGCGTATGAACAACAGCGTCTCTCAAATTCAAAGCTTCCTTAACCGCCTTATCCTCAGGAACAACTCCAATAATTTGAGCCTCAAGCATTGAACGAATAGAACTTAAAGGCATCTCGTATTTAGCATTAGCATGTCGAGTAACAATAACTCCATTAACTTCTTTTCCCATTTCCCTAGCTACTTTAACAGCTTTCAAAGCATCAGTAACAGTCGGCATCTCGGGATTAGTAACAATAATAATTTCATCAGAAGCTTCTAGTGCAGCCATAACTTCCTCACCAAAACCAGCAGCAGAATCAATTATAACATAATCATTAAACTCAGATAATTCCTTCATGATACCAGGGATTTTTTTAGTATTAAATTTTGTCAATTCTTTAATAGATAATGATGAAGGAACAATTTTAGTTCCGGAAGAATGCTCATAAATAGCATCACGAATATCAGCCTTTCCTTTCAAAACATGATTCAATGTAACAGGAACAATTGGCGCACCAAGCTGCAATCCAACATTTGGAGTATTCAAATTAGCATCAACAATAACAACATCTTTCCCCAGTTTATTCAGAGAAGTCCCCAAATTAATCGCAGTCGTGGTCTTACCAACACCACCTTTCCCTGAATTTATAACAATTATTCGTGCCATTTATTTTTCCTTATGTCTTGATGATATTTTTTGAATGCCATCTTAATCAAATGTATACCTAACAGAAAAAGTCGCTTTATAAGTCTTATTCATAAAATTTATTGCCATGTTATCAACTCTGGGTAACAATCTTCTTAACTTCAACACTGAAAGCCTCAACGATATCATAGTACTCTCCTAATTTTTCCATATTAACATCAACAACCCTAGTAGGCCCAGCCTTTACTTTCAAATTAACATTTTTCCTAAATTCTCCACTCCGAGTTTTGTGTAAATCCGGAACACGTTTAAAGAAAATATACAATGGAATAACTTTCTGAATAGCCTCGTCTTTAACAAAATATTTTTTCATAAACTCAATTCTTTCTTTCGGTGTAGCAGGCATCCTCTCAATTTTTTCTTCCTCAACTCTTTTCTCCAAAATTGCGTCAAAACTAATCTCAATTAAACTCTTCCAACGGGCCAGCAAATTCAATATAACATCACAAGTTTTGGTATACTTCAAACTCACATACATCAAATGGTCCGCGCTCGTCTTCTCCTTAATAATTTCTTCAATCATATTCTGTCCTTCTAATGCAACAAAAATAATGAGAACTATCCTTTTATACTTGTCGGAAATCGCCCAATAGCACTATTTACTGAATCAACAAACTCCCTCAATCTCGAACTACGCAAAACTCTCCATTCTCCATCAATCAACAAAATAATCTTCTCTCCCTTCGCAAACTCAATCCTAGAAACCCTCTGCGCCCTCTCAACTTCCAATAACTTCACAATATTCTCAATAGTAATATCATCCAAATACTTCGGCCCAACTCGCCTCGCAAAAGTCCTCAAGTTCCCCTTCTTTCCATCCTTAATTAAAAAACCCCGAACCAATTTTCCAGCCGCTTTTGCTCCCTCTCGAATCACTCCAATCAAAACCCTCTTCTCAGGATAACTCTCATAAACCGCAAGCATCCGCTCCGCCACACTCAAATGATACCTCGCTTCAAAAAACTCATTCCTCCAGTCAGCCATTAACAAAAAACTCAAGAACTCTTTATATTAATTATTGCACTCAAGAGCACTAAACTCTTTGGCTTCAGTCACTATATCATTAAGTTCAGATACAACATCTGCAGGATTAACTAAGTCAACATTTTCAAGAGACCCAAGCCCAACATTTTCAAATCTATACTTATTATGATGAGAGGAGCAAATAACTTTAAATTTACTATCAGGATAAAAATCCGCGCATTCTTTCAGGCAGTTCCAATAATTATTCATAGGAATATTTAGGGGGTTAACAACAAAATAATCAGGTCCACCGCTTCTATCAAACAAGCCAATTCTCTGAAATTCCCTCAAGTCTACATTGGGCAAACTCTCAAGTTCAGAAACAAAAAAGTTAGTTCCTTTAAACCTATTATTATCATTATACCAAATTTTCATACAAATAATCATATTTTTGCATTTAAAAAAACTATTGCACTCTACTTCAAGCTCATAATCGCCTCAGCAATATCCCCATCACTCTTTTCCAAGGCAGCCCGAACTTCCGTCTCACTCTTCTTAGTCTGCGAAACAACCATGATCACATCCTCGTCACTAAAAGCCTCAGCAGATTCCTCCACAGCCTCACCAGTCACCTGAAAACTCTCTTGCCCTTGCATCTTAATCCTCATAACACTAGGCTCATTAATAACCAAATTCCCATCCGCCATCTCAAAAACAACTCGCCTCACCGGCAACTCCTCTTGCGAAATCCCCATCTTCTTCATCATCCCCTTCATCTGCGCCGGATTCACACCACCAGGAAACATTTTAAGTGTAAATTATTCTCAGACCAACAACGACAACAATCGTCACTACAATCATTCCGACAACAACACCAGGTCCAAACTTAAATTTAGAATTATACTCTTCATTATATCTCATTAACCCACCAAATCCAGCGGGCATCGTCATATTATCAGCCATATCAAAAACAACAATTCTTACTTTATAAGTTTTCCGAAGTCCAGAATTTCTCCTCGACAAAATAAAAACATTTATATATCAAACTACCGACAATATAGCATCTATAATAGAGAGAAGGAGGTAAAAATGCATAATAATAAAAGAGGACAAGCGGCTTTGGAATTCTTAATGACTTATGGCTGGGCAATTCTTTCAGCAATCATAGTTATTGGTGCTCTAGGCTCATACTTCTACTTTAATTCAGGATCAACTACTACTTTTGTTGTAGGCGCACCATTCTATGGTTTAGCAGCTAGCGCATCAACAACTGTTCTGAGTCTTGAAGTGGAGAACAAAGGCGGAGAATCATTAGACATATCTAGTATAGCCGTAACAGGCGCAGATTCAGGGACATGTACAACAAATGATACTGCAACTACAGTAACAACTGGAGCTAATGTTTTTACATTATCAGGATGTACCCTAACTGCAGGAGATAACTTAAAAGGGGATGTCATAATAACGTATCAAAGACCGGGTAGTACGCTTGATCTAAGATCTACAGGGTCTGTTACAACAGCTGTTGTATAAACCCATTTTTTATTTTTTTATTTTTCTTCAGGCAATGAAGATTAAATATATCCTTTTTATTTTTTTGACTTAATCTAGAAGTTTCAACAAAAATTAATTCAACAACAATTAGAGATTTCAATAAAAATCAAATCGTCTTAAAGTCATCCAAATTTCCACTATAAGGCCTAGGCGAAACAGTTATACCTTTATTGGTATTAATCTTATAAGAAAATACATCTGTAGAGTGATTAGTTCCCCGCATCTTATATACCTCTAAGAAACGCTCCCTCTTCCTTTTAATCCTAGTAAAATAAAGCAATATTAAAGAATCCGCCTCAAACTCCAAAACTCTCGAAGACTGCTTCTTATCAATCAAAGGGTCTCTCTCATAAATCAAAATTGTAGTACATGTCCAACTTCTCAACAAGGAAAATAATCCAAGTGCTTTTTGCCTCATCTCAACATCCCTATCAAACAACGCAACAAATGTTGTAATGCTATCCATAACAATCCTTTCAATATTCTCCGTCAAAACAATGGTTTCAATATCACCACCACCTTCTTCAAGCATAGTCTTAACTTTCTCTGGAGTATAGGACAAAAAGAAAAATTTCCCAGATTTTTCAAGCTTATCCAAATCCCAACCAAGCTCCAACATGTTAGCATAAAACTCACTTTTCTTCTCTTCAAAAGCAATATACAAAACCTTCTCACCTTTTTTAACACCCTCTATCAAAAACTGCAACGCAAAAATAGATTTCCCATTTCCACTCCCCCCAACAACCAGATTAGTAGAATTTTTTTCAAATCCACCCTCGACAATCCTATCCAAATTTTTGATTCCACTAGTAACCCTTTTCATTTTAGATTTCCTCTTAGAAGTCTTGCCAGTAATATTTTTTTTAACAGTTTTAACCTTCACATATCTATCTATTTTTTTAACCGTCTTTTTAACAGGAAGTTTCTTTGCCTTTTTCTTAGAATTTTTTTTCATCACCATACAACCCAAGAACAAAACAGATATATAAACATTGCCAACACTACCCAGTCAATCCACCAACGGTTCCAGCCAATATTTTCCCAAGCGCAAAGAAAATTCCCAAGCTCAAAATCAACATAATAGGCAGATATCTTAATCCTTCCTTCTCATCACCCTTGCCAACTAATCCCAAAACAAGAGCTGCCATAATATCCATAACAATAATAAATAAAATTGAAAAATAATAAACAAATTCAACCGAAATGTTAACACTAGAAAAAGAAATAGGAATATTTTGAGGCAAAGAATCAGCATCAACGCCACCCATTAAATTAGTCATAGTTTCAACCAGAACACCAGATAAGGAAAATAGCCCAGGCGCAAAAATAGAAACAGCCATAAAAATAAAAATGACATACATTAAAACCTGCGAAGCCGCCTTCTTTTCGACAAACCCCCTCTGCCTCATACTCCTAGAAGTTTCCTCCAGTAGGACAGCTAAGTCTCCACCAGCCCGAATCCCAGACAAAATAATCAAAAGTGTCTTGTCAATCTTTTCAGAACCAATTCTCTTAGACATAGCCTTAAGCGCCAACCCAATAGGTTTTCCAGTAGAGATGTCTCGTCCAGCTTGCAAAATTTCCTTGTCAAGTGGAGAAAATTCTGGCCTGGCACTAAGAAGCATCGCACGATCTACAGTCATCCCAGCTCTCAAGTTACTAGAAACCAACTGCAAAAAATCTGGAAAAACACTTTCTATTTTCTTTACTCGAGCAGACTCTTTCAATGAGCGCATAAACTTCAAAGTAGAAAATGCAGTAAAGAACCCAATAAGAAAACCAACAACAGTAGAAATTAAATTTCCATAAATAAAATAAGCAACCAAGCCAATCAAAAGCGCAGCAATTCCAGACGCTATACCTCTTTTCCTGTCGGCCAAAACTTTCTCCCTATCTACCTTAACCAATTTTTTCCCTCTTTTCATAATACCCACTCCACGCAGTTAGTACAACAAATATCCACAACCTTCATCATAAAAGACTAGGCCTCTTAGATTTAATCATACCCAAAAACATTATTTGAAAAAACACAACCAGAATAAAGAGACCAATAAACATTCCCTTAGTGAGGTTTTCCTCAAGCCCAATCATCGATGCAACAACAGTCATAAAACTAACAGACAACGCCGGTACAATAACAGAAACCAACATATACATCATAATCAAAGGGTTCAACTTATTTCCATAATTCTGAATCTGAATCATCTGTTCTTCGTTTAATGTTTTAATATTATCTCTAATAATCTCACTCATGTCACTACCAGCATTCAATCCATTACTAATTTGCCAAAGCGTCCTCTTAAAAAAAACCGAATGACTATTCTTACTCAAATCAGCCAAAACCTCAGCCTCAGGTTCACCAGAACCAATCCTCTTAACTGCCTTTCTAAACTCAACACTCAAGTCACCATAATTGGAATTCGAAATATTTGTCAGGATATCAAACAGCGGAATCCCAGAATTTAATTGAATTAGGATATCCTCTAAGGCAAAGATTAAATTTTTTTCAATATCTTTTTCTTTTCTGGAAACAAAAACCCTAGGATATGCTAACTGACTAAATGAAACAAACCCAGCAAAAAGCGCGGCCAATCCAGCACCAAATAAATAAAAAAATCCTACTTCCGCAATCATCAAGACAATGCTAAAAACAATAAATAAAATCAAGAATAAATTAACAAACGACCTAAGTGTAATACTCAAATATTCTTCATGAGTCAACTTAATACCAATCCACCTTAAATAACCCTCAAGAGAAGAATCCTTTTTGTGATGGAACCAATTAATAAAAGGTTTAGACCTAAATTTTAATTTCTTAACATTCGAAAAAGTAAAAGGAATGGAGAACTTCATCTATCACCTATCATCCAAAGAAGGTTTATTTTCCTTAAACAATTTCACATTATTACGCTTAATTTCTTTCAGTAAAGAATCTTTATCATTGTAATAAAAGTTCATAACTTTTCCAATTTCTCCCAAGCTTCGAATCTTATTCTTAATCAACCAATTTAAAATCCCCTTCTTCTCTTCCAAGTTCTTATTAACTTCATCCTGCGTCATGCCAGTATTTCTAGAAATATCTTCAAAAAATCTAGAACTCTCAGCGTGCCTAATTATTTTATCAGTTTCAGGAATCCATCTATAAAGAATATTAGCATCGGTTCTATTCCCATTAATATCAAACTCACCAACCTGCAAAACTCTTCTAACACCCTTCCTCCGATCCCTAAACATAACAACATTCAAATTAACTGCATTAAGCAAATTAGCGGGGACACTTAAGGGTGGATTGATCAATCTAGAAATAGTTTCACTACAAGAATTTGCGTGCATGGTAGCATAAACAGAATGACCAGTATGCATAGCTTCAAACAAAACCATTGCCTCTTCCTTCCTCCTCATTTCACCCAAAACAATCCTATCTGGCCTCATCCTCAAAGAGTTCACAAGTAAATCAAGCATAGTCACAGCCCCTTTGCCTTCAGGGTTAGGACTACGAGTAACTAAAGGAGTCCAATACAAAAAATCAGGCAACATAAGCTCTCGAGTATCCTCAACACTAATAACCCGATGATTCGGAGGAATAAAAGGCATGCACGCATTCAAAAGAACAGTCTTCCCAGAAGCAGTACCTCCCGAAACAATAACATTCATCTCATACTCAACAGCCAACCAAAGTAAAACCGCAATCTCAATACTACATGTCTTATTCCCGATCAAATCAGCAATAGTGTAGGGATCCCTAGAAAAACGTCGAATAGTAATAGTATTCCCCTTGGTAGAAATAGGATACAAAACCGCATTAACCCTGTCTCCAGAAACCAGATGTGCATCAAGCAAAGGACTCAAAACAGTAATTTGTCTCCCAACTCTTCTAGCAACAATATTAGAATAATTAATAATCTCATCCTCTCTCTTTATGTGAAAATTCGTAGGAAGCCAACCGTGCCTTTTATGAAAAACTCTAATGGGCTCAGTAGAAGAAGGAATAACAATTTCCTCCAAATTAGAATCATTCACCAAAAACTCAATTTCTCCAAGCCCCAACATGTCCTGCATCAACTTATTGACAAGGGTACCTTTCATTTCCTTACTTAACGTAGGAATTTTACTATCAAGAAGTTCACTTGCATGCAGCGTAAATTTTTTCCGAATTCCCTCAATAGCATCGGGTTCAACAATTTCACCAGCCCCAATAGTAGTCATGCTAATTAATTCATTCCGTACATCATCAAGCAAAACACTAGTAGCAGAATCAATAACAGGGACTTCCAAATTATAAGTAACACTCATTCCAGTTTTATTTATACTAACCCGAACACCATTAGCTTCATCAGATTTAATAGCATATTTTTCCAAAACAACCCCAGCAAACCCTTTTGGCTTAACAGGATCCTTCTTATGTAGATATACCTTGTGTTTAGCTTTCTTATCTACAGCTTTTCCTCTCTCTAAATCAGACTTATGATTATTTTTTTTATATTCAACGTGCTTCTTTTTCAAACCAATTTTATTTATTTTTCCAAATTTTCTTTTTTTCATCTATTCACTTTTTCCTAACCTTTTTAACTTTAGAGTTTTTTAGTTTAGAATGTTTAGGTTTGACTTTAGTATTTTTTAATTCAGTTTTAGTAGTTTTTTTAATTTTTTTCGCGTCGGGTTTTTTAAATTTAGAATTTTTCGCATCATGAGGTAATTTAGAATGCACAACAGGAGAGTTCTTTTTCTTCAAGTTCTTACGTGCAGGGTTTTTATGAATAATATCTCCTTGCCCCACAGCCTTGATAACTTTCGCTCTATATTTATCATCACCTTCTTTTTTTTTCGGAATTTTTTTAATTTTCTTTTCCAATTTAACTTCTTTAATAGTAGTTTCTTCTTCATCTTCAATTAACCTCAAAATCGGCTTCCCAAATCTAGGATAATCAATAATAGCCAAATCTCCATTCTCCAAAATCTTCGCCCAACCAAAAGCAATTTCCGAATCAACTTTGAAAACATTTTCAATATCACTTAAATCAACGGCCTTTTTGTCCTTCAATATATCATACAAAACATCAAGATCAGTTCTCGACTTACCTGTGTTATATTTCTCAAAATCCTTTTTCATAAACATCCTTTTCTTTTGAATACTCTTAATAACAAAAATAATCAAGGCAATAGCAACAATTCCAACAAAAAACTGAAACAAAATCAAAAACTTATTCTCCACAGAAGAAGACTCATAGACTCCAATTATTTTATCTTTAATAGCATTCCCAGAAGCAACAGTTCTAAAATCATCATCATACAAATAAAGCCCGAGAAAACTAGTTACAAACAAAACAAACAAGGTTCCAACAAAAATAACAAAGCTCTTACTCGCCATAAGAAAAATCTAATTCCAAAAATTTACTCACCATCTTAACGATTAAACAACTCCCAATCTTATAAAGATATTGTTTGCTCCCACAACGACATTTCAACAACTTTATTAACTAAATTTACTTCCTTACAAAAAGAGATGATAGTCCAAAACAAAACCGCGCAATCAAGCATGGAGTTCCTAATCCTTATGGGCTTCCTAACTTTAGTAACAATAGGAATACTTTCAATTGGATATGTTTATGGAGACACAATAAATGACAGAATTAAATCAACACAAGTCTCAAACTTCGCAAACAAAATAATCACAACAGCAGAAACCGTCTTCTACTCAGGAGAACCCTCAAAGGCAACAATTTCAGCGCATCTTCCAGAAGGAGTAAGTGACATAGAAATAATAGACGACACAGTAATAATATCCTATAACTTAGCAAGTGGGCAAAACAAAATATCATTCTCAAGTAATGTACCAATAGCAGAAGTCACAACAAACGAAATCTCCGCAAGATCAGGGTTAAAAAACATAGTAATCACGGCAAACCAAACACACTCCCTAATACAAGAAAACTAAAATGAAAAACAAATCTGCCCAAGTAAGCATAGAATTCATGATAATCATAGGAGTGTTAATGATTTTCATATCAGTTTTTTTATTGGTAATACAGGAAAACACAGAAGACGAGTTCTATAAAAGAGAAAACATCTTACTAAAAGACATAGCACTAACAGTCCAAAACGAAATCAACTTAGCAACAAAATCAAGTGACGGATACAAGAGAGAATTCGAACTACCAAGACAAGCAGGAAGTCTAAATTACAATATAACAATAGACAGCGGAGCTATCTATATAAGAACAATCCCTCTTCGTCACGCACTGTCAATATCAGCTCCAAATGTAACCGGAAACATAAATATAACACACAATAAAATAGAAAAAATTTCAGGAGAAATTTATCTAAATAAATGAAATCAGAAAAAAAGGCCCAAGTGTGGAGCTTCGACTTAATGGCAGGGCTAACCCTTTTTTTAATGGGAGTGATAGTCTTTTTTGTCTATTCTCTAAATCAGCCATCACAAACCCAAGACACATTTCAACTTTTGCAGTACGAAGGAAATGTCGTAGCAAACAATCTTATGTCCTCAGGTTATCCAAAAAACTGGGACAAAGCAAATCTGAAGACCTTAGGTATCACTGACAACAATAAAATAAATGAAACAAAATTAGAAGAAATACACGAAATAATATACACAGACAACAACTACATCCTAACAAAAAATCTCCTAAATACCCAATACGAATACTACTTTTTCCTATCCGAAAACATGACAATAAATTCCATAGAAGTAGAAGGAATCGGAAAACCAGGCGTAACACCAAAAAACATCAACGCAAGAAACCTAATCAAAACAACAAAGTACACAGTCTACCAAAATAAAACAACATCACTCTACATTTATACATGGGAAGAATAATAAATAAAGCACAGTTTTTTACAATCGACGCACTAATAGCCTTGACAATAATAATTATAACAATTATAACAGTTATCCCAGTCCTAAGACAATCCCAACAAGACTCTTCAGCATCAGCAGACATCCTTCAAGCAATCGGCTCATTAAAAATCCAAGAATTCGACAACACCTACGCAAAACAACTAATAGCAAACGGAAAAATCTCAGACCCAACAAAATCAGTCCTAGACCAAATGGGAGAATTCTACATAACAAACATAACTATAGCAAAAACTCTAGCTGAAGAAGTCCTAGACCCAATAAGCCCAAACGAAAACATCGGAATCTGGTTCGGAACAACTCTCTTAGCATCAAAAAATATAACACCATTCGAAACAGCAGAAAACGTCTTAATAGAAAGGCAAACCATTAGCGGAATTGGCGGAGGAGCAGGAGCAACAGGATTTTCTTCACGTGCATTCTTATCAAGCAGCGCAAGAGAAGATTACAGTTATTTTGGAGGTTACGTAGGGGAAGGAAATATATCAACAGAAATAATCTACCAAGGAAACATCACAACAGCACAAATAGAACTCGCAATAAGCGACGACTTCGAAGTGTTCGTCAACGGCGCATCTGCAGGAAACTTCTCAAAATCCCCAGACGACTTCACCCCAGTCTCTTACTCCCTAAACGAATCTACCTTCTCACCTGGTACAAACACTTTAGAAATAAAAGGCAAAAGCCTACATATCGCAGGAGGATTCATAAAAATAACATACAACAGTGATGTAATGTATGAAGAACCAACCAGGTACTATTTCCCAGGAATACAAGGCATAATAAATCTCTACGACGGATTTTACGTACCAGGCAATCTAACCTCCTTAGCAATCTCACTACATTTCAACAACACTGTCGAAACATTTCTCTCAATAGGAAAAACAAAAGTATTCAACTCAACCTCAGATGGCACAACAGTAACGATAACAGACGCAACTCTAAGTAGCCTTCTCGATTATGATGACCTAAGTAAAAAAACAATTCCAATAAGATTCGGAATGGAAGACATGGAATACTTAACAAATAATTCCAATGACATAGATGTATTCTCAGCAACCGACATATCTGGAAGTATGAGATATGAGTGCTCGGGAGAGAGTAATAATTGTTGTAACGCTTTCGTGTGCAATAGAAATCAAGATTCATGCGAGTTCTGTGGAGGAACCCTCGTAGTCAGATGGTGGGGAAGCTATTGCTCAGGAGAAAGTGCATCTTGTTGCGAAGCCCTTGAATGCAACACCAACGAAACAAGTTGCACCTCGTGCGGCGGAACAGTAGAAAACAAAATCCAAGACGCCAAAGATGCAAACGAATTATTTATAGACATGATATTAAACGATACAAAAAACAGAGTAGGGCTAACAGCATATTCTACTTCAGCATTAGACTCAAACTACCACGCACTCTCAAATGACTCCGCTTCACTAAAATCAGAAGTAGTCTCATGGAACGAAGGCGGCTGGACTTGCATTTGTTGCGGGATAAATAAAGCAGTCGCAGGATTAGTCGCAGATTCAAACTCCAGTAAATTCAGGTCTATAGTAATGATGAGTGACGGGGACTCAAATCAAGAATGCGCAGAGCAAGGAACAGGGGATGCAAACAATGATGCAATTCAAGCAGCATGCGATGCCTACACCGACCATAATATATCAGTTTACACAATCGGATTCGGAACAGAAGCAAACGTATTAACATTAACACAGATGGCCTCTTGTGCCGACGGAAGTTTCTATAGCGCAATAGATGAACTAGAAGACATCTACGAAAAAATAGCAAAAGAGTTAATTGAAACCGCATACTACGAACAAACAGTAGAAGTGTCAGGAGATTTCTTTTCAGAGCTTTTCTCAGATTCCTACATTGAATTCGAATATGAAAAAGAACCACTCCCAGTAGGACTCGTCACAACAATAGAACAACAATTCCAAGAACCAGGCAATGCATCATTCACCCTCCCGCCAAACTCAACCCTATTAGAAGCAACCGCAATATCCTATTCCGGACCACAATGGACATCAGACCTAATCATAAACAACATAAGCGCATATAATCTAAGTGCCTACGAAGAAGACTTCCTAAAACTAGGAGATCCATACTCGCTAAACATCCCAATAGAACTAACAAATCAAGCCAACAGCGTACAACTAAAAATCGGACTCGCTTCAGACAACCTAACAAACGGATCAATCAACAACAAAATAATATACACAATATCAAAAGAGCTATCTTCTTACACCTCAGTATCAGCAACAGCAGAAGGCTGCAACTGGACACTAGAATTTGACACCTATAACCTAACAACACAAATCCCCTCAACTTACATTGGATCCGAAGAATGTAAATACACTTCACCAGAAAAATACTGTGACATATATTCAGAATGCACCGGAGCAACAGACGCAACACAACTGGCAACCTACAACCTATTCAAACTCCTAGACTTCGACCTAGACGGAATAATAGACATAGAATTAACTCAAGAAAACATGGAAATATCAACCTCAAATTTAGAAGGAGTCCCTTTCCTATTTTCAACGGAGGTCCAAATAAGAAAATGGCACTAAACAAAAAAGGCATGGTCTTCACCCTCATAACAATAGTTATACTCTCACTCTTCATAATTTCATACAGCACTTACAGCATAGTCAAAAACAAAAACGTAGTAAATTCCAGAATCACAACATTAAACAATTTCGTAGCCTCCGTAGAGCAAGACCTCCCACGACAAATCTTCATCTCAGGATATAGAGCAATATTTCTAATAGAAAAAAACATGCTAGATGAAGGAAAATATACAGCCAATGTAAACAACACTTTAAACGAACTATTTTTCAACGGCACCCTAAACGAAACCTCTCAGCCCTTAATGGATGACGCAATATTTTCAGTAATACAAACCTTTCTCGAGGGAAACGCAGATAAAATAAACGCAGAAATCCAGCTTCTAGACCCAACAATATCGATATCTCAATCAGACCCCTGGAACCTAAAAATCACACTCAACACAACTCTCATAATAAACGACAAAGGAAACCTTGTCTCATGGAACAAATCCTCATCAATAGATTCTCTCATTCCAATAAAAAACTTCGAAGACCCTCTCTACTTACTAAACACTCAAGGAAAAGTAACTAACAAAATAAACCAATCTCCATACCAAATTTTCGTAACAGGAGCAGATTACACAAATCTAACCAACCACTTCCAAAACTCACTATACATACATTCAACCTCAGCACCAAACTTCTTGATGAGACTAGAAGGAAACCTTAACGCAGACCCAAATGGCATAGAATCAATGGTGCACCCACAAAAATTAATCGACCAGGGAGTAACTCCAAAATACAAATCTGTAATAGACTACATCTACTTCGGGACCTCAGACCCAGCAAAATACACAGTTCCTTCAGTCAGCAACTTAATTTTAGACGACGAAGACAATCACTTAACGATCTACAACGTTTCAGGAGTAGCAGTTCCAGCCTAAGAGAGACTTTATTAATAATAGTTCATTGAATATATCAATGAATTTCAAGTTAAGCAAAAAGAAAATAATAATTTCTATAATCGCAGGAATAATATTAACTGTCATAATGCCATTTATTTGGTCGTTAATGTTTTGTCAAAATATTGGATGCATCGCAGTAGTTCCAAAATGCGACCTCTTAAATCCTTATCATTGCTGTGCTGTATGTATTTCACATGCAAGAATACTAACACAAAGCCTAACGATATTTATAACAAGTTCGATACTAGTGTATATTGGATACTCGCTATTTAGAAAGAAAAGTTAAATATACTCATTTCTTCTTCTCAATCCGAGTCATCCCACCCATATAAGGCACCAAAACCTCAGGAATCCTAACACTACCATCCTCTTCATAAAAATTCTCCAAAACAGCAATCAAAGCTCGAGGACTAGCAACAACCGTATTATTCAAAGTATGTGCAAAATAATATTCACTCCCCTTATTAATCCGAATCCCAAGTCTCCGAGCCTGAGCGTCAGTCAAGTTACTACAACTCCCAACCTCAAAATACTCCTTTCTCCTAGGACTCCAAGCCTCAACATCAGCCGACTTAACCTTCAAATCCGCCAAGTCTCCCGAGCAAATTTCAAGCGTCCGGCAAGGAACACCTAACGACTTAAAAAAATCAACAGTACAACCAAGCATCTCATCATACATCTTAAAACTCTCCTCAGGCCGACAAACCACAACCATCTCCTGCTTCTCAAACTGATGCACCCTATAAACGCCTTTTTCTTCAATCCCATGCTCCCCCTTCTCCTTCCTAAAACAGGCCGAATACCCAGTCAACTTAACAGGCAATTCATTATCCTTCAGCGTCTGCCCCTTAAACATCCCAATCATCGAATGCTCACTAGTCCCAACCAAATACAAATCCTCGTCCTCAACCTTATACATCATAGCATCCTTCTCCGCAAAACTCATAACCCCATCAACGACATCCTTCCTAACCATAACAGGAGGAATACATAACTCAAATCTTCTCTCTATCATAAAATCCTTAGCGTAAGTCAAAATAGCAGAATGCAACTGCGCAACAGGACCCCTAAAAAAATAAAACCCATGCCCAGATGTCCTCCTCGAAGCCTCCAAGTCAAGCCCACCTAACCCAGCAGCAATATCCGAATGATGTTTAACTTCATATGCAGGAACCACAGCCTCGCCAAATCTCTCAATCTCAACGTTCTCTGCGTCACTCTTTCCAAGCGGAACCGAAGCATCCATAATGTTAGGAATCTTCATCATAATCTCACGAATCTGAACTTCCATTTTTTTCCTCTTCTCATTCAACTTAGTAATCTGTCCAGGAATCTCTTTAGCCTCTTTCAACTTCTTATCAGCATTCTCACCTTTCTTCTTAATCGCAGCAACTTCTTCACTCACCTTATTTCTCTTAGACCTCAAACCATCCTCATCATATTTCAACTTCCTCCACTCACTATCCAGTCCAACAACCTCATCGACAATATCCAAATCTTCCCGATTCTTCTTCTTCATGTTCTCCTTAACAATCTCAACATTTTCCTTAACGAACTTTATATCTAACATAATCCACCAAGAAATAATAATTACTTAAATCTTTCCGTAACTACTCAAAAATTCTTTGTCACTAATTCAAAATTCTGTATCTACTACCAATGGACGAAAATTATCAGAAACACTTATAAGCCAAATATTATTCTAACATATATATTAAAATATATACATTAAAACATACAATGAGAGACAATTTCGATTTATTTTTTAGAAGAAAGCCAGCGATGATGTTAATAGCGTTAGGGAAAGTTTCTAAGGCAAAATACGGTTCTCAGCTAGCAAAAGAAGTAGATTGCACATATTCACACGCTGTAAAAATTCTCCAAACTCTAGAGGAAATAGGGTTAGTAGTTTTTGAGAAAAAGGGAAGAATAAAAATAATCAAGTTAACAAAAAAAGGTACCGAAGTTTCAGAACATATTGCAGCAATACGAAAAATAGTTTCTTAAGATGACAGAAGTAAAAGACCTAAATTTAGAGCAAGAAGTAAAAGAACAAATAGCTTATCATACCAATAGATATAACTCGAACACGGAAGAGCATATTCTAGCAAAAGATATAGATCTTAATGAAGATTTAGATATGTATATGGATTCCTTGGAACTTGCCGAGTTGGGAATTGATTTAGAAGTCAAATACAAAAGAGAGGATATCTATGACAAACTTTTCGAAAAGAACGATTTTACAGGAAAAGGCCTAATTGAAATAATTTCTTCCTAACAATACTTTTTTAAACCAAACTCAATCATTATATTTATTGGCTTCGTAGCTCAGCCTGGTTAGAGCACTAGACTCTTAATCTGATAATTAAAAACGACCCTTTGGTTCTATCGATTTAGAATTGTTAATCTTTATCGTCGATAAAATAGATAATGAAGCATTCTTTTTATAGCTACTGTTTTTTAAGATTTCTATTGAATCGTAAGATATAAAAGTGAAGATTTTTTTGTTAGTTTACGATTGGCTTCGTAGCTCAGCCTGGTTAGAGCACTAGACTCTTACTATCTTAGGATAGGAGCAATCTAGGTGTCGGGGGTTCAAATCCCCTCGAGGCCATATTTATTTTTATTAAAAACCCCTAACATATTTTCAAATATTACTATCTAATCATCAACCCGACAAGTCTTCCCACACTTCACACATTCATAAAACTTAGACTCCGGCTCGTCCCCACTTCTCATTTGCCTAATCCAAAAATAAGCTTTCTTGCCCTTACACTTCCGACAATCCCAATCAGTAACAGGGTTCACATTATTTTTCTTCTCATCAACAACCGCAACATCAACTCTCTCGTCAATGTCTTCTTTGATTTCCATATCAATCTTACCTTTTGCAACATAATTACACTTAGGACAACCAGCTTTCGTTTTCTTCATCATAAGCATACTACCGCATTTAGGGCAAAATTCCATACAAAAAACCTAGAATAACAACTTTAAAAAATTTGCCCTAATCTCAAATTAACAAAAACCCCTACTGGAAGGAGTTTTTCTCATTTCGAAAAAAATCAACTTCGCCCATCCAACAAAAGGCACCCTAAATAACGCCTTCCCAATCAGCTGGTCTTCCGAAATCTTCTTCTCGCTAGATAACTGTCTAGAGTTAGTCTTGTAATTATCACCCTTAGTGGCATAAGTTTCTCCCACCTCAACAACACGATGGATTAAAGGATACCTAGCCTCCCCATTAAAAATAATCACATCGCCAACTTCAACATCATCAGCCCCAACAACAAAAATAACATCCCCTTTACTAAATCCATTTTGAAAATCCCATCCCAAACTATTCGCCAACTCCAACCCATAATCAGCATAAACCGAACTTCCAAAAGTTTTCTCCATCCCATCCTCATGATGATACATACTACAAGATTCTACAATAACAAGCGGCAAGCTAGTACCCGTCAAAAACGACAGACCAGGAAAAAACACAAACTTAATCAATAAAAAAGCCAAAGCTAAAGTAACAGCAAACGACGGCCAACTATCCTCCTGCAAAAAACTCCACATCTTTTTTAAAAAATCCATGACCCAACAAACCAAGTCCTATTTATAACCTTTACCACCATAATCTTTATAAAGTATATACAAGGTGTATATACATGACGGATATATTTGAAAACACAATTTTATGCAAACATTGTAATAAAAAAATGCAACCAGCGACGATAAACAGAAAGGGTTTTATATTGAGGTCTCTAAAATGCGATCCATGTAAAAATCAAATAATACATCCAGAAGATTTAAAAGAATACGAAAACTTTCAAAATCTCAATAAAAAAAAGTTCAAAGTCAAACTCCGATACGTAGGAAATTCTTACGCGGTATCAATACCAAGAGAAATAATTGACTTTATGAACGAACAAGAAAAAGAAATAAATGAAATGGTAAATCTTTGCATGGAAGAATTCGGAAGAATTTCCCTCAGATTTTAAATAATGATAAAAGAAGAAAAAACAAAAACAGCAAAACTACGAGTTGTCGAGGCACTTCAAGACGATGCGTATAAAGGAATCGTAAGAATAGATCCCGGCCTCATGAAAAAACACAACCTAGAAAGAGGAGACATAATCTCAATAGAAGGAGAAAGAGAAACTTTTTCAATAGTAGACAAAGGATATCCAGCAGATCACGGAGAAGATATCATAAGAATGGATGGAATAACGAGAAAAAACGCAAAAACAGGAATAGGAGAGCAAATAACAATAAAAAAGAGCGAAATAAAAGAAGCAAAAAAAGTAATAATAGCTCCAGCTCAAAAAGGAATTATGGTAAAAGGAAACCCAGACAATTTCAAAAGAGGACTTCTGGGAAAGCCCGTTAAAAAAGGAGACATTGTGGTAATGGGAGGAGCACAACAAAGAAGAGATTTAATGCAAGATGACTTTTTGGGAGCAGATATGGGAGATTTATTCAATCAAATGGGGTTCGGAGGTATGCCAGGAGGAGTAACTCAAGTGAGATTCGCAATAGTATCAACCTCACCAAACCAACCCTGCATAATAACAGAAAATACCTCAATTACACTAAACCCAAAAGCAGTAGATATATCAGAAGAATCAATCCCACAAATAACCTACGAAGATATAGGAGGATTAACAGAGGAAGTCAAAAAAGTACGAGAGATGGTAGAGTTACCACTAAAACGTCCAGAGATTTTTTCAAGATTAGGAATAGAACCACCAAAGGGAGTGCTTCTCCACGGTCCACCAGGCACCGGAAAAACTCTTCTAGCAAAAGCCGTAGCAAACGAATCAGAAGCACACTTTATCCTATTAAACGGACCAGAAATCATGTCAAAATTCTATGGAGAATCAGAAAAGAAAATTAGAACCATATTTGAGGAAGCCGAAAAAAATGCCCCAGCAATAGTTTTCATTGACGAAATAGATTCACTAGCTCCAAAGCGAGAAGAGGTCGGAGGAGAGGTAGAGCGAAGAGTAGTTTCACAATTATTAACAATGATGGATGGACTCCAATCCAGAGGAAAAGTCGTAGTAATAGGAGCAACAAACCGACCAAACGCAATAGATCCAGCATTAAGAAGACCTGGAAGATTCGACAGAGAGGTAGAAATTTCAGTTCCAGACAAAGCAGGAAGATTACAAATTATAAAAATACACACAAGAGGAATGCCTTTAACAAAATCAGTAGACCTAGACGAAATAGCAAGAAAAACACACGGGTTCGTAGGAGCAGATATCAACTCCCTAGCAAAAGAAGCCGCAATGAACGTTTTAAGAAAAAATATACACAAATTCAAACTAGAAGAAGACAACGAAATACCACAAGAAGTTCTAAATGAGTTAAAAGTTTCAAGGTCAGATTTCGACGAATCACTAAAAACCGTAAGACCATCAGCAATGCGAGAGGTCTTAGTTGAAACCCCAAGTACAAAATGGAATGACATAGGCGGGATAGAAAACGTAAAACGAGATCTAAAAGAAGCAGTGGAATGGCCACTCAAATTTCCAGACTCATTTTCAAGAATGGGAATTTCTCCACCAAAAGGAGTTCTTCTCTACGGTCCACCAGGCACCGGAAAAACTCTTCTAGCAAAAGCCGTAGCAAACGAATCAGAAGCAAATTTCATCCAGATAAAAGGACCAAGTTTATTGAGTATGTGGGTGGGAAAGTCTGAAGAAGGAATACGTAAAATCTTCGAAAAAGCCAGACAGGTTTCTCCTTGCGTTATATTCTTTGATGAAATAGATTCTCTAGCAGGCAGAAGAGGAGCTTCGACAGGAGGAGGTGCTAAAGTTGCAGAAAACGTGCTAAATCAATTATTAGCAGAAATGGATGGAATAGAAGATTTAACAAATGTTATAGTAATCGGAGCAACAAACCGACCAGACATCCTAGATCCAGCCCTCTTAAGACCAGGGCGTTTCGATAGAATAGTATATGTATCAGTACCAGATAAAGAGGGAAGGTTAGAAATCTTAAAAATCCACACATCAAAAATACCTCTCGACAAAACGGTAGATATAAGGAAACTTGCAGAAGAAACTTCGGGGTATACCGGAGCAGACTTAGAATCTTTTGCAAGAGAAGCCGCAATGTTAGCCTTAAGAGAAGATATCAATGCAACAATAGTCACAAAAAAACACTTCGATGAAGCAATGGATAAAGTGCAACCATCAGTGTCAGATAATGACCAGAAAAGATATAAACAAGTAGAGCAAAAGTATTTGAAAAGCGCAAGAGCAGCATTAGCAAATACAAGTGCTAGCTACACGGGGTAAAAATGTTTGGAGATGATTCAATGATGGGAATAGAGGATTTGTTTAATCAATTAGCTGGAGGAAGAGGGCGTCAATCGCAAAACACAAGAGCCCAAACTCAAAGTCTTCTAAACACAATCGAAACAAGAAAAGAAACAATCCTAATATTCGACCTATCAGGAAAAAAAGTTGTCTCAGTAAATATTCAAGACGACTTAGAAACAAACCAGTATGGAGAGCGAGTTCATAGCGGGGAAAAAATTCTTGCAATAAAATTCGAAAACAATGAAACTCTAAGGTACAATCTACCAAAGTCACTCGTAAAAAGAAAATTAAGCCACACATTTTCCAACGGTATAATGGAGGTTTCTCTCAAAAAATGAAAAATAAAATAGCTCTCGAAATAATTGAAACAGATCAAAAATATATAGGAAGGAATATAGCAACAATATCAGCAGGAGACATGGAATCTCTAGGCATAATATCAGGAGACATAATAAAAATATCTGGAAAAAAAGACCTCTATCTAAGAGCATTAAAAACAGGAGACGAGTTCCAAGGAAAAATAAGTCTAGATGGAGAAGCAAGGTCAGTAGCAGGTCTTTCCATAAGAGAAAAGGCAATAATATCAAAAGCCGAAAAAGCACCGACTCTAAAGTCCGCAACACTCTCAATTCTTCCACACGAATCTTTCTCAAACGAACAGCTAAAATCCTACAATTCACAATTAAAAGATTCAGGGGAGTTCAAAAAAATCCTAGCAGATTCCCCAGTTTCAATAGGTCAAAAAATCACGATTCCAACTTCAGTGGGAAAACTTGCATATTCAGTAACAAAAGTTTTACCTAAAAAAGCAGAATTTGGAATAGTTGCAGAATCAACAAGAATAGAAATAGCAGAAGACATAGGAGAAGGCTCAGGTACAAATATTTACTACGAAGACATCGGAGGCCTAAAAGAAGAAATAGAAAAGGTAAGAGAAATGGTAGAATTCCCAATGAAGCACCCAGACATTTTTCAACGTTTGGGAATCTCTGCGCCAAAGGGAGTTCTTATGACAGGTCCACCAGGCACAGGAAAAACCCTCCTAGCAAAAGCCGTAGCAACAGAAACAGATGCCAATTTCGTTTCAATCGCCGGGCCAGAAATTATGTCCAAATATCACGGAGGTTCAGAAGAAAATCTTAGAAAGAAATTTGAAGAAGCAGAAAAAAACACTCCAGCAATAATTTTTATAGACGAGATAGACGCAATAGCCCCAAAACGAGGAGAATCAAAAGATCAATCAGAGAAGCGAGTAGTGACTCAGCTCTTAACATTAATGGACGGCTTAAAGTCTAGAGGACAAGTAGTAGTAATGGCAGCAACAAACCGACCAGAAGATTTAGATGAAGCATTAAGAAGACCAGGTAGATTTGACAGAGAACTAAGAATAAACCCACCAACAGAAGAAGGAAGAAAAGAAATATTACAAATTCACACAAGAAATATGCCCTTAGAAGAAAAAGAAAAACTACTAGAAGAATTTTCAAACAAAACAATCGGGTATACCGGAGCAGATCTAGAAGTCTTATGTAAAGAAGCAGCCCTCCATTCCGTAAAACCATTCTACAACGCAATCATTTCAATTGGAGAGCAGTTAGACGAAGAGGACGAAGAAAAAATCAAAGAACTAGAGAAGAAGAAGCAAGAGTTATTAACAAAAATAATAATTTCAAGAGAAGATTTTATTTACGCCATGAAAATGGTAGAGCCTTCAGCAATGAGAGAAGTTTTAATAAAAAAACCAAATGTAAAATGGTCAGATGTTGCAGGATTAGAAAAGGCAAAAGAAAAATTAAAAGAATTAGTAGAGCTTCCACTTCTACGTCCAGAATTATACAGAGCAGCCGGGATAAAACCAAGTAAAGGAATTCTTCTTCACGGTCCGCCAGGCACAGGAAAAACACTCTTAGCAAAAGCCGTAGCAAATGAAGCAAATGCAAATTTCATATCAGTAAAAGGTCCAGAGTTAATTTCAAAATGGGTAGGAGAATCCGAAAAACATGTGAGAGACATCTTCAAAAAAGCAAACCAAGTCTCACCATCCATAATCTTCTTCGACGAATTCGACTCAATTTCAAAAGCAAGAGGCTCAAGTTGCGGCTCAGATTCATCAGAAAAAGTTGTCAACCAACTCTTAACCGAACTAGACGGAGTCGAAGAATTAGAAAACGTAGTAGTAATAGCAGCGACAAACAGAAAAGACTTAATCGATCCAGCACTCCTCAGACCAGGAAGAATCGAGGCACACGTAGAACTAACAAATCCAGACAAAGAAACAATAGAAAAAATATTCGAAGTTCACACTCGCAAGATGCCATTAGAAAAATCAATATCATTAAAAGATTTAGGTAAAAAAACAGCTGGTTGGAACGGAGCTGAAATAGAAAGCACCTGCAGGAGAGCAGGCCTAAATGCAATCAAAAGAAACTATAAAGAAGAAGATGAAACCAAATTAACAATTATAAAAGAAGATTTTGAAAGCGCAATAAAAGAAATTTCAAAAACAATAGAGAAGCCATTAGAAGTAGAAACAAAAAAGAAGTCTAAGAAAAAATAAGAGAAGAAGGCACCTTATGAACCTCTAAAAGTTTCTCTAATAAATCTCCTTTTCTCGGAGCCCATAAGCTACTACCTTTTTTCCTGAGTATATTGTAGGCGTGCAAAATAGGAACAATAAAAAAACTTCCACCAATTACACCTTTAGAATCCAAAATAAGTTGACTATTAGAAGGGCATTCTCCAGCACACCCAACAAGATTTTTATAATAGATGTGAACATTAGAAGAATCAATTTCACCCTCAAGCTCTGGAATTCTCTTTCTTACACAATATATCAACCTCTCTTTCCCTCTCTTTTCTACCCCGTAGTACAAATCACCTTACCTCCCGCAATAACAAACGTATTCTCAACTTGACTCACCGGCTTACGACTCTTCTCAATCAACATAGGATACTCATACAAAACGTCCTGTTTGACTAGCGTACCTAAAATAAATTTCAATTTACCTAAACCAATGTCTAATTTTTTATTTCTAATCTCTCGAACAAGCCATCTCGTACAAAACGGCCGACCTTCAAATCTTTCCTTAATAAACTTCAAAACTTTCCGAGCATCACGGTCTCTAACTTGCCCATCCCTCTTAACAATATAGATTCCACCAGGCTCACCTTCATAAATATCTCCAATGCCACTCGTCACAAACGGCTCAACAGCAAAAGCAATATTACTCAAAACACGACTACTCTCATTCCTATAATTAGAAATCGTCATACCAGCATGAATCTCATTTTTCCCCAATGTATGCCCACTCAAACTCTTAATAACAGCAAACTTCTCAATACCATCACTCTCCATCACATCCTGCACCGCATCTCCAACATCCCGAACTTCCATTCCAACTTTAACAGCCTCGCTCGCCTTTTCCAAAATCTTTTCGTTCAACTTAATCATATCACCAAACTCACCATCCTCACTCAAATCAATAGAAATAGCAGTGTCCGCAATATACCCATCAACCGCAACACCAATATCAACCTTCAAAATGCCTTCCGCAACAATATCACATTCAACTCCAGGAGTGAAATGCGCCGCAACCTCATTCAAACTCAAATTCACAGGAAACGCAAAATCTCCACCAAGTTCCAAAATTTTAGCATCAATCCCTTCAGCAATATCAATCAATTTCATGCCAGACTTAATAAGATCATGAGCAAAAACTTTAACCTCTTTAGCAATTTGCCCAGCCTCAACGTATGAATCAATCTCAGATTTATCCATAAAAACAACACACAATAAGAGTATTTATTACTTTCGAACAGCAATTTAACTCATCCTCTCCTTTCGCCGCCTCTCCTTAGGTAAAAACCCAAACAACATATTCCCGTCACTATTAACCTTCCCAACCCCAACAAAATCATCCCCACTCTTAACACTTACAAACCCAGCCTCAACCTTCTGCTCAGGCCCCAACTCAATATCCCGTCCCAAAAACCATTCCTTCTCCTGCTTCTCCGTCAACTCCAAAACTCTCTCAGTCAACTGCTCCTTCCAAACATGCATCCCATCAAGCGCTAACCTAACCTCACGAACCCCATTCCGATTCACCATATCCTTCCCGACGTAAAGCCCAATCCCCTCAATAGGCAAAAGATGCCAAATATCCATAATCTTCTCCCGATCCAAATCCCCACTAAACGCCCGAATCTTTTCCTTCCCCGACCGAACCAACATCTGCGGAATCTTCTCAATCCCTAAATCACTCAAACCAACAACAAACTTCTTCTTCTTAGCTCGACTCAAAACATCAATCCTCATTTTAATTCCTCTAAAAATTTATCAACCTGCTTAGGATTTCTCAAAACAATAAAATTCTTACCATTGACAACGCTCCTATACTTCTCATAATCTCCAGACCTGTACCCAATCGCCTGCTTTATTAATCCAAGAGAACCACTAAAATTTGCGCCATCTTCTTTATTCTTCATCCTAAGTCTCTGTCGCTTAATAATCCTAGAAGACAACCGAAACCTATTCATCTTAAGAAAAATCACCAAATCCGCTTTTTTAATCGAAGGCTTTATCCAGTCACTATAAGGAACACCCTCAATCACCCAAGAAGTTTTTTTAGAAACAGTTCCCAACTTTTTAATCTTCGCGGACTTAGAATATTTTTCAGACCATTTCTTTTTGTAAACAAAGTCATCCGTAGAATAATGCGGAAGCTCCAATTTTTCAGAAATTTTATTGGCCAACGTAGTCTTCCCGGAGCCAACCCCGCCAAAAATCCAAATTCGTTCAATTTTCATTCAACCACCACCATCCAAACAACATCAAACTCACCAAACCTCTCAATCTCCTTCCTCATCCTATCATCCAACTCACCCAAAAAAGGATGCTCCGATAAATTCTCAAAACTCTTAACATCAACAACCTTCAACAAAAACCCACCATATTCCAACCTCTCCCCAGCTTTAAATCTCCCAAAATCCTTAGACACTCTCGTAGTAACAATCCTCCCCGTCTCCTTTAGTCTGCCCTTAACCTCATTCTTCTCAGCCTTAGGAAACATTATTTTCCTCATCCCAAGACCTCCCCAAGCAAAAATCCGTGCCAATCCGTGTAATTCGTGCCCATTTTATTCCCCCTCCCCCTTCACCTCATCACTAACCTTCCGAATCCGAGCCACAAAAAAACCATCCGTATCATTATCCTGAGGATACAACCTCAAACAATTCTTAACAGCATCATCCATCTTGCAATCTCCCCACTCACAAACTCCTTCCCGAAATTTCAAAGGCAACCTCAATGCCTCAACTTCAACATCAAAATTCTTAACCAAAAAATCCACTATCATCTCGTCCTCCTCAGGCGCCAAAGTGCAAGTAGAATAAATCATAACACCCCCAACCTTCAATAGCTTAATTGCCGCAACAGCCAACTTCCCCTGTGTCCTAGCAATTTTCCTAATCATATTCTCATTCCACATCTGAAAAGTTTTAGGAGACTTCCGAAGCGTCCCCTCACCAGAACAAGGCGCATCAACCAAAATCTTATCAAATCGAATCTGAGACTTACTTCTTAACCTCTCACAAAGCGCAACCCCTTCCTTCCTGGTAACAATAGTATTCATAACACCGCACCTCTCCAAATTAGAATTAAGTATACCAATCCTTCCCAAGTTAATCTCATTCGCCATAATCGTCCCCTTATTCTCCATCATAGCCGCAGCCTGCGTAGTCTTGCTCCCAGGCGAAGCACAAAGATCCAAAACAAAATCCCCAGCCTCAGGTTTTAAAGCCATCATGGGCAACATAGAACTAACTTCCTGAACATAATAATACCCAAGCAAATGCTCCTTCGTCTTCCCCAAATCCCCAGGCATCAACCCATCATCCACAATCATAATTTCAGGAAAACCTCGGAAAGGCTGCCGAACAGTCCATCCATAATCCCTAAGCCTCTTCAGTAATTCCTCAGGCTCCATCTTCAAAGTATTACACCGAATCGAACTAGGGCACTTCGTATAAGAAATCTCAAAAAACTCCTTTGCGCCATCCTTACCCAAAAGCACTTCCATTCTCTCAATAAACCTTTCCTTAGGAGGAAACTTACTCTTAAGATACTCCGAATAGCTTTTCTTTTTGCTCTTTAAAGATATACTCCGTCTTTTTGGTGTTACCATTACAAACTATCTAAAGGAGACTTTATATTCTTAATCGAAGCCTGTGAAATCTGAGTATAAATCTGAGTAGTCTTTACAGAAGAATGCCCAAGTAATTTTTGTATAATTCTCAAATCAGTACCACTTTCCAATAAATGAGTCGCAAACGAATGCCGAAGCAAATGAGGATAAACCCGTTTCCTAATCCCAGCCTTTTTAGCAGCTTTCTTTAAAATCGCCTGAACCGTAGAAGTAGTTAATTTACCACCACGATTAGACTCAAATAGATAAGCACCATCTCTAATTTTAACAAAACTTTCAAGTTCTCTAGCTATGGAATCAGGAATTTTAACAAACCTATCTTTTTTCCCTTTCGCTAATTTAATATGAATCAATCCCTCTTCAAAATTCAAATCATCCTTTTTGAGACTAACAATCTCACTAACCCGCAACCCGCAACCATAAAGAAACTTAATTATCAATTTGTGCTTAACATTAGGAGTAGAATTAACAAGCCTTCGAATTTCATCAATTGTTAAAATATTTGGTAAAGGAGAATCTTTTTTTGGATTAGGCAAATTGAGTTTTTGCCTTAGAACTTTTTCAAAAAAGAATTTAATAGCAAACAAGTCTTTACGAACACTCGCAGGGTTCTTGTTCTGAAGATTTAATTGAATATAATCTTTAACAATATTCTCATTCATGCCTTTGTTCTTAGAATAATCCAAAAATTTCCCTACAGAATACAAATATCCCCTAACTGTCTGAACAGAAGAATTTCTTATCTCTAGCTCCCTTCTTAGTTTTAGCAACAAGGCATTCATGCTATTGAGAAAATAATATAGTATATATAACTTATGATATTAGAAGGTTATCATGAGTAAATTCATGATAACCAAATGTTGCTTGTCGCTCCGTCCCGTCGCTAAATTTTAATTTTTCTTTTCTTTCCCACCCTAACGATACGAGAGATAAGCCCGCAGTCCTTAGGACAAATAGTTTTTGTCTTCGACAAAAATAGAAAAACTTCTTTTATCCGACCACAAACCAAAAACAAACGAAATTAAAATTTCGCATAACCAAGGATAAAAGGCTCGTTTCACTCACGCAAATTTTTCATTAATAAAGGAGTTCCTAATCCTTCGGATAAATAGTCAAAAACTTCGTTTTTGAAATTGATAAAAATAATTTTTTTGGTTGAAGAAAAATTATTTTTTTGTTTTTACTTTATTTATTTCAATAGATGAGTATAAAGATTTATAAAAGATATTCCTCTATGTCTTTTATGGGAACAATTGGAGGAGCATATTCCGAAATAAAATTTTATATGCAAAAGTATCCTTGGATATATTATTACGGAATATTATCTGCTGTTCTTTCTTTTATTTTTGGAGTGTATAATGATAGTATTACTTCTGCCAATCCTATTGATCCAATAATGATTTTGATCAAATTTTTAATATCTGGATTTTTCTTTATATTTGCTATTCTAATTTTTACATTAATAGTTAAACATGTTCTTGATAATTATTTTAAAGCTGGAGAAAAGGGTTATGTTTATTATCCTTTTTGGCTTTTTTTTGCAGGTATATTATTGAGTGCATATTCAATTTATCTCTTCTTTAATAGTGCTTCTGCTACAATGTTCATCAATATTAAAAATGTTCATTATTCCAATATGATTAAGAGCGTAATTCTTCTATTGGTTAATACTATGTTCTTCTTTATTTATAGAAAAAAGAATTAATAACAATAGGTATTAATTTTCTTGGCTCGTTGTTTATGCATTCGTAATTTTTTTTGGAAATTTATCTCTCTGAAAAAATTATTTCTAAAAACACTTCTTTTAGAAAAAGAAGGCAAAAAGGAACACCCCATTTTCTTTTTGCCCCAAAGGGGTACTCTTCGAGCAGAAAAAAGAAAGAAAAAAGCGGGCTTATCTCTCTAATACATTGGTCGTCCCACCGTCCTCCCCCAACCTGAAAAGAAAAATTAAAACTCTGCGAAATTATTTCATAATTTCTTGCCACGCCTTGCAGGCTCTCACTTCGTTCGGGTCAAGCAACAACAGTTATGAGGAAATTCCCTGCGACAATTTCCCAAATTTTTTACTCCGTAAAAAACTCACGAGGTCATTACATTCCGCTCGTGCCCTTCGGGTCTCATAACCAAATGTTAGCCAAAATTTTCTTACTGCCTCCTAGCGTCGGTAAACCAAAAATCTTAAAGATGGGTGCCTTCGTTAAACGGATAAAAAAGAAAGAGAAAAATGCTTTGCACTTTTCATAACAAATGTTTAACGGCTCATTACATTCGACCCAAATTTTTACTTACTTTAAAAAACAAAAACGGATGAGAAAGGGGCTAGTCCTACGGACATATAGAATTTTACTTCGTAAAATAAATTAATATTTGCTACTTATTTGCTACATAAAAGAAAACTATATAAAGAACCACTAATAATCTAATACTATGAAGATAATATCATTATTTTGTGGTGCTGGTGGAATGGATTTAGGATTTCTTAAAGCAGGTCATGAAATTATATGGGCTAATGATTTTGATAAAGATTCTTGCGATAGTTATACTACCTATTTTAATCATAAAGCAATTTGCAAACCAATTGAAGAAGTTGAGTCTAAAAATATTCCGGATGGTGATGTGGTAATTGGTGGTTTCCCATGTCAAGGTTTTTCAATAGCTAATAAATATAGAAATGAAAAAGATGAACGGAATAAACTATATTTAGAATTATTAAG
>Ga0209249_1000404_pt1 | contig 53837 bp, 44 predicted proteins | sample SaaInlV_200m_DNA_4_FD_184653 | JGI IMG/M metagenome (GOLD analysis project Ga0209249, IMG submission 184653) | Marine microbial communities from expanding oxygen minimum zones in the Saanich Inlet - SI037_S3LV_200m_DNA (SPAdes) (version 2) | ecosystem: Environmental > Aquatic > Marine >...
GTCAAAGCAGCTGGATTATTGGCTCCCAGTTTCTTGATATACTCTTCATCGAGTTGTAAGAGGTCGTGGTCTTTGAGATGCATGCTTGTGAGGGTTGTTGCGTAGCTATGATTGCTACTCTCTCACGATGCTTGTCTTTTGTCCATCATTTTTGTTAAATTTGTTTACCTAATGAGTGGGGGATCTGAACCGTTACACTTGGGCCGGTTCTCTTTACCGATCCATGTCAGTTCCAGTCGGGGCTTTTGGTTTTTACTCATGATTTGACTATCCTATCCTCTGTTCAATGCAGTCATCACCGCAGTTTTCAGAGTCTGTAGGTCGGTTGAATTTTCAAAGACGGCTCTGGGGTTTTTGTTCCATTGCAGTTTGTCATACTCCTCAACGATCTGTGTGGAAATTTCTCCAATCATTTCGGAGAGGGTTTGTTGATGTGCTGCTGAAAGATGAAGTTCATCATGGTCAATCGCATCAAATCGGATCAGGAGAATGTGCGCCGTCAAGAGGCTACAGTGTCGCAGGATCTCCTGCTGTTCTCCGCTATCCTGATGGGCATCCCAACGCAGTTGGGAGCGTACCTGCTCTACAACTTGTACAGTACGCCATAGCTGGCGGGCCTGTAGAGAGCTTTTGAAGATGCGACTGTAGTTGGAGCTGTTCTCTTCTCCGTTGAGTTTTCGGTCAAACAGCCGTTTGATGTTTTTCTTGGCAAGACTGACTAGACTGCTCCAATCCTCTCGAACCCAGCAGGCCAAGGCTCTTGCAGCCATCTCTACATCGAAATCCTGCTGGTCTGCCTTGCCCCCTTTGTAGCGGTAGGTAATACCCGCCTGCTGTAAGGTCTGTGCCCACTGCTGCTGGTTCTCATCCAGTGCGGCAAAGTCGATGTCTGTGATCGCATTCTGGTGGTTACGATAGCGGGTGATGTGTTGCCCAAAGTTGTTTGGTGCACCATCCAGGCTGACAATGGTTGCCAAGATTTTGGAGGGTGCCTCTCCATCGGTGGCTGTGGCGTTGGTTAGGCTGCTGACCGTTTGTGCGCCATTGATTACAGAGAGGCCATGAAAGCGGAAGCGGCCTTGGTTACGATTTTCGTCGCGCCTTCCAATGACATCAAAGGAGTCACAGAGAAAGGTAACCCCATTGTTAAAATAGAAGAAGTGCTCTGGCTCTTGCTGGATGGTTTGGGCAATATCCCGATTGACCAGCGTATCTCCTTTAAATTGTCGGATATTGGCATCAAAGAGCTGGTTGCCATACTGCTCTTTCAGTGCCTTGAGTTGTTGGCCGGAAACAGTGCCGTAGTAGGCTACATATGGCTGATTGATGCAGCCAAAATTTTCCAGCTCAATTTCTGCAGTAATGGGGTTGGGTTGTATTTCACTGATCTGAAAATCGTCGAAAGTTGCCAGTCCTGCATTGGTAAAATGGAGAAAGTTGGGTTCACCTGCTGAGTTGAAGGAGTTCTCAAGGTCGCCCATCATTCTGCGGCGATCATCGGAGAGGGCATTTCCCGTATAGACCAGCACGGCTTTTACCTTGGCAATGCCTGTATCAAAGGTGGTATTTAGGGCTGGAATTTTATGTTGTAGTGTCTGGTTGAAGCGTGAGTATTGCTGATTTAGCAAGTCCCTGACACCACTCTCAAATTTGTTTACGTCGCCGAGTGCAGGCTCTCCTTTCCCACTATCAATATACTTGGATTGGATCAACCAGATGGTTTCGGTGGGGTCAATAAAGACGGAATCAATACCGTGGTCATCACCGCCATCAATGGATGCCGCTACCGCCTCCTCGATGGATGCGTTGGTGGCTTGCGTTAGTATAGTAGGCCGCGAGTGCCTTGGAGTAGTAGTTACGCTGGCGTGCGGTATCGTCGTTACCTGTGCCTGTAATGTGTGTTTGAAAACGTTGATCGAGTAGTTCACAGAGCTGGATCAACTCATGGGGGCGGCTTACTTCTACCATTAGATCACCTCCCAGCTGATGGTAAAGAGGTGCTGTTCTTCGATGGTCTGGTTCATCTTCTCTTCCAGTTCGGTGATAAGCATTTCGCGGCGGTCATCCACCTCATCTTGTCGGTCAAATAGTTCACGGCGTTTTTTATTGCGCTGCTTCTCCAGCTCTTTTTGTCGCTTCTGCCAGTGGAGTTTTTCGTGGAGGTCTGGTGCTACCTTTGCGGTTCTGCGCACCTCCTGTATTTCACGGTCATGCTCTTTGATCTCCTGCTCCAGTACCACCTTGAGGTCATCCGCCCAGGTATCGAGTTTTTCTACCTCATCCCCAAAATATTGGAGGTTACGTTGGCTGATCTCCTCCATGATCGTGGTTTTACTGCGCTCCAGCTGGCCCTGAAGACTGGTGTTGATATCAATGGGGCGTTGTGTTGTATTTTCAGCGGGATAGGCCAATAGCTTTTCCAGTACCTCTGGCGCGATGGTCTCCCCTTGGCGGTTAGTTCCGCAGGTCACAATATGGTCCTCTATACGCTTCATGGACTCTACGGTGAGACGGTTGACCTGTAGTTGACCGGATTGCCCCTTGAGTTGCTGGACGACGGATACCTTGGTCCCTTTGGTGCCTACTCGAAAAATAAGGTGTTCACTGCTCAGTGGTCGGGCTTTGGCTTGTTCAATGGCCCACTGTGCCAGTGGGTGCTTGAGGCGGTAGATGTGGTGCTCGCCATCTCTCCTGGGGAGCTCATACTCTCCGGTTGGGATGTTGTCTGGGGCATTTTGCGGCAGGCTCTCTATAATAAAACCACCGTCGGCCTCTTTGAAATGTTTGTCCAGTTCGGTTTTTGTCAGGGCGAGTAGCATCTGCTCATACTTATCAAGAGAGCGCTCGGTATTGATTTTGATCTTTTGTAGAACATCTTCGTCGAAATGCTCAAACAGCTTCTCGCGTGTGTCCACCATCTGTAGGTTGATCTCATGTGCAAGCTCTTGCTGTAACTGGTTAAAGGCCTGTTTAATATCTGCAGGATCACGGCAGGTGTCGTAGATGGTCTTCACCTTGTGCTCGAAATCTACACCGTGCTCGATGGCCCCGAGTACTTCGTCAGAGGCTCCAAAAACACCATCAAAGATGTTGAACTTCATCTGTAGCAGTTGATGAACCCGTTGGTCAGCTTCGTTGGTGGTGTCCATAAAGTTAAGTACAACGACATCATGTTTCTGTCCATAGCGGTGGCAGCGGCCAATGCGTTGCTCAATGCGTTGTGGGTTCCAAGGTAGGTCATAGTTGATCACCAGTGAGCAGAACTGCAGGTTAACCCCTTCGGCGGCAGCCTCGGTGGCGATCATCACCTTGCCTTGTAGTTTGAAATATTCAATCAGTGCAGCACGTGTATCTGCTGTTTTTGATCCAGTAATTTTGTCACTGCCTTGATGTGTTTTAAGCCAAGCTTTGTAGATCTCTTTGGCCTTGCTGTCACTGTTGGTACCGTTAAATAGTACGATGCCATCACCGTACTTGCTACTTTCCAGTAGTGTTCGCAGGTAGTCCTGAGTCTTTCTTGATTCGGTAAATAGAACCGCCTTTTCTGCTGCACCCATCTCGTTCATCTTGGCAAAGGAGATGTTGAGTGCCTTGAGCAGTGATTTGCCTTTGGTGGGTTGGTGAATGCTTCGAGCCAGTGTTCTAAAGGATTTTAACTCTTCAATCTCTTCTAGAATGGACTGTTCAACCTCTCTGTTTGCACTAAGACTCTCATCATTGATCCACTCCTCAGCGGTATTTTGCAGGGCTTCATAATCGATGTTGAGGCTATTGAATAGAGTTTCCTCGGCCAAATTCTTTTCAAGGCGCTGGATAATGGTGTCTAGTGCTCCGGCAATTGCAAAGGGTGAAGAGGCGAGCAGTTTCCACATTACCATGGAGATGAGTTGCCGTTGCCCAGAGGGCAGGGCGTTCAGTTCAGGCCTGCGCAGGTAGCTGGATACCTTTTGGTAGAGTGTCTGTTCATCGGCTGAGGGGGTGAAGTTCTCTACCATGGAGATACGCTTGGTGTAGGGAACGTAGGCACGCACCTCTTTTCTCAGCGTGCGTTTACAGATCGGCTTGATTCGCTGTTTGAGCTCTCCAAAGGTAGTGGGGTTGTTCAGTTTTCCATAGCGGATACGAAAGCTGTCGAGGTCACCAAATACCTTCTCATCGACTACGCTGACTAGGCCAAAGAGTTCCAGTAGGGAGTTCTGTAGAGGGGTGGCAGTGAGTAGTACTTTGTATACTGAGTTTAGGGCATCCCGAATTGCTTTGGCGATTTTGTTCCCTTTTTTGTAGATGTTGCGCAGTCGATGTGCCTCATCGATTACCGCAAGATCCCACGGTACCATCTGAATATCGGCGGCTTTTGATTTTACGAACTGATAGGAGCAGATCACTATGCCATCACCGATATCGAAAGGGTTTTTGATGCCCTCTTTTTTTGCTTTTTTGTAGTTGTCTCCCTCAAGGATGGTGCCATCAATGCCAAATTTATCTTGTAGCTCTTGATGCCACTGTTTACGCAGGTTGGCGGGAACGATGATCAGAATGCGGCGTTTATGCTCTGCCCATTTTTGTGCAATGACCAATCCAGCCTCAATGGTTTTTCCCAGCCCGACTTCATCAGCTAAAATCACCCCGTTGGAGAGTGGGTTACGAAAGGCAAAGAGAGCGGCATTGACCTGATGTGGATTGAGATCGATCTGGGCATCCATAATGGCACCCGTCAGTTTATCCTCATCTTCACTGGCAAGCCTTCGAGTGAGCTGCCATGCAAAGTATTGCGCTTGGTGTTTGCTAAACATGAATGGCTAATCCACTATCGCTTGATAGGCTTGGTTTTGGTGGTTGGGGGTGTCAGGATAACGTAGTTTGAGTTTTCCTTGTGACACCATCGGTGTTAAATATCGAGAGCGTAGTCCATCGGTGTTGCGTTCGAGTAGTGTTCCCAGCTCTCTTTTGGTGAGCCAGTTTTGGTTACAAAGTTCAGTGATGAGTTGTTCTACCTGACTATTCGGTAGTCGATGTTTATCTCGTGCTGGTTGAGAAATTTGTTGTAGTTGCTCCCATGTTTGGTTGTTATGTACGGAGCTATCATCGTTATGTACGGAGCTATCACTGTTATGTACGGAGCTATCACTGTTATGTACGGAGCTACCTGGCTGTTCGGGAAGGTGATACCAGCTCCAGCGACCGTGTCCTTTCTTGACCAAGGTTTTTTTTGTGACTAATGACTGGAGCAGTACGGTAAGGTCTGCTGAGTGTGCACCTGTAATCTGTTGTAGTCGGTTGTTGTCGACTCTTTTTTCAAGGTCAGCAGTAACCAGTGCTTGAATTTCCAGTGGGCTAAAATGGGTGTAAGCGGAGCCAAACTGCTGTTGTAAGTGATCTAGAGATTCATCAGGGATGAGGCTTACTGTAGGTAACATCCAGTGGACTCGGTCTGGCTGTACCTGCTCGGTAACTCGGGGTTTGCGCCAGTGTTGAGACTCCCAACCGAGGTGGATTTTATCGATGCCAGAACCTGCTTTTTCCCCCGCACCTAGCATCATAAACATCGTCTGTAGGGTTTTATTGCGACACTCACTGACGCTGCCATAAAAGAGCTGCTCCATAGAGACGAGTAGTGAGCCCGGATTGGAGAGTTCAAAGCGGTTACGATACTTCTCGATTATGATGCCTCCCATCCCTTGGTAGTCCGCATGAATCAAAGTGTTTACCAGTGCCTCGCGAATGGCTTCATGGATGATGGTTTCACCCTTTCGAAAGAGCTCATTATCCAGTTGAAAAGGTATTTTCAGGTCAGCGGAGAGTTTTTGAATAACGCGAAGGTAGAACTGAAACAGGTTGCCTGACCAGGTGCCATCCATGTGAATACGGTCTGTCCAGCGAACATGAGGATCATCGGACAGTTTTTCTCGGTAGTCGACATGATATTGGGGGAGCGCCTCGCGCAGTGCCTCCTCTTTGCCAAACATCATCAGCCCTGCGATGGTGAGCCCCTCACTGTGATTGCTTCGTTCATGTCGCCATGCACCCAGCTTGGTTAAAAATCCGAGGTCACTCTCCCCTGCCCAAGGATGGTCCGGTTTCAGTGAGGTAAAGCGATTGCGATACTGCTGAATGGATGCGGTGTCGAGGTCATCCATTGTGTAGTGCTCCAGAATACGGCTATCGGCGGGACTCTCTTCCCTGTCTGAAAGCATCCGCCCAACTTCCCGCTCGGTGCAGTGGTAATCGCCTTCATGGTTACGTCGATAGCTGCCAGTGAGAGGGTTTTGTCCGATGAAAATGGGGCGTTGTGAACGGGAGGCGCGAGGGACCTGTATCATCAGCAGGGTGAATTTCCCCTCATCAATGGTAGTGATGTCCTGGTTTGTAAGCAGATTTTCGCTGACTTTCCCCCGATTGTTTAGTGTATTCCAGAGGTTATTCTTGAACTTTGAAATATCGGGTATGCCGGATAGGGATCCATTATCTTCAATGCCGAGAAGAATGGTGCCCCCATCACTGTTTGCCATAGCGCTGTAGGTCTCCCAGAGGCTTTTGGGGACACCGCCGCGTGCAGATTTTAATTCAAGGTCATGACTTTCACTCCAGCCTGGTTGGAGTAATTTTTCGATAGAGTGAAGGGCGGCTGCTTCCATGTTACTTGTTTTTTTTCATGATCTTGGTTGGGCGTTTTCTATTATACGTAGTTTATAAATAGAGGCGAATCAGCTAAGCCAGCCATACCAGAGCGGAAGTGTGATTAGCGATAGTGCTGTGGAGAGTGTGGTGGCAGCAGCAAACAGTGCAGTATCTAGATGATAGCGATCACAGATCACCATCCCCAGTACCATGGTGGGCATTGCCGCTTCCAGCACTACGGCTGCGCGTAGGTCGCCCTCAAGCCCAACACCAAAAGAGGCCCAATAGAGTATCAAGGGCATCAGCATCAATTGGATCAGCAGGGCGGGAATAAGTCGGGGGAGTATGCGCCAGTGCAGTAGATCCCAACGCAGCCCCATACCTAGGGCAAGCAGCATCAGCGGAGGGACGGAGTTACCCAGTAGCTCCAGGGTTTTACCAACACCGTTAGGCATTGGTATCTGGTTAATATTGAGTGTGATGGCAGCAGTAGCAGCCCAGAATGCAGGAACACGGACCAGCTCAGCCAGTGGGTGTCGTTTCTCCCCCTCCCCATGTTGTTGTGCAATGAGTATGCCTATGGTGAGTAGCAGTGGGGTGGCGGCGAGTAGGTCATACTGTAGGGCCACACTGCGGAACTCGGTGCCAAAGGTCTGCTCTAGTACCGGCAGACCGAGATAGGTGGCGTTAGGCCAAGCTGCGGCAATCAGTAGCGCACCGCGTGCCTGTTGTGGAAGAGCTTTGGGGCGATAGATCAGGGAGGCGACTACCGCTGAGCCAACCACTGCAGTGCTCGCCATGAGGATGATACGTAGTGAGTCGATCCCAATCGGTGCCTTCCATAACACTTCCAGCACCAGTGCGGGCAATAGTAATACGTAAACCAGCCCAGTGAGTGATTTGCGCACGCCATCCGCATCTAGCTCCAGAGGACGCAGAGGTCGCCACAAGGCACCTGCAATAATCAGTGCAGCCATTGGGAGTAAAATCTGCAGCATCAGAAGAAGATGGGGCGTACCCGCTTGATTTTTGGATCATTGACCAAGCAGTGGCTGAGTATTTTAATCAGTGCCTCTGCCCGTGCTTTGGATTCAATCTTTGTGATAGGGAGCCACACCTCCAGATCCAGCTCACCATTGAGGTAGTGGAGAGTAAACTCTTTAATATATTTGCTCTCTGGAATCTCTGCCCAACAGGGTGATAGGCGCTCAATCAATTCGTTACGCATCGGCAGGTTGGTACAAGGACCGTTCAGCTCATCATTTTCTGGATCGATATGGACAGTGACATCGGTGACATCCTTGATCTGTTTGTAGAGGGTCTGTTCTACATGATCTGCGATGTGGTGTCCCTCTGATACGCTTAAGCGGGGGTTGACCAAAATATGTACATCAACCAGCACATTGCTCCCCATACGGCGGGTGCGCAGTCGGTGCATGGCGTTGACCCCTTCCACCTGAAGGATCTGTTGACGGATTCCATCCAACTTCTCCTGTTTCAGACCGGTGTCGATCAACTCCTGAATTGCCTCCCAACCGAGTTCGCCTCCCGCCTTGGCAATCATCAAGGAGACCCCGACGGCGGCAATTGCATCGAGATACTCCAATCCAGCCATGGTACCTATTACCCCGACCAGTACCACCACGGAAGAGAGCGCATCGCTGCGGTGGTGCCAAGCATTGGCGTGCAGCAGTTTAGAGTGAATACGGTTGGCTACCGAGAGGGTGTAGTGGTAGAGCCACTCCTTGGAGAGGATAGAGAGTAGTGCAGCAATCAGTATGATAGGTTCTGGTTGGGTTAGCGTCTCTGGGTTAAACAGGCGCTGGACTGCATCCACTCCGAGTCCTATCGCCACAGCGATCAGCAGTACCCCTATAGCAACGGTAAATAGGGTCTCAATGCGGCCGTGTCCATAGGGGTGCTCCTCATCGGCAGCCATACCACCATGTTTGGCACCGTACAGTACCAGTAGGTCAGAGATCAGGTCGGAGAGAGAGTGGACCCCATCTGCGACCAGAGCCTGTGAGTGGCCGAGGATACCAATGACCACCTTGATCCCACTCAGCAATAGATTGATCAGTGCGCCAATCAGTGTGGTGCGTTTAGCGGCTGGGTAGTGGTTCAGCTCATCCATGAGTTACTGATCGCGCTGGATCTGCTCCATCTCTGGTAAGTTGATGGCTGCCTCCGTGGCCTGCTGCAGTGCACGTTGTAGGCGTGCAGGGGCGCTGCGTCCCATACAGTTGTGGTTGAGGTCCCCATTGAAGGCCTCGACCATACCATCGATCAGTGCCTCTCGATCCAGTTTCTCTTTGGTCAACCACTCTTGTAGATCAATCACCTCATTGGCAATGTTACGAGCGAGGGGTTGATGTTTCTCCCACAACTCACCGACATTACCACCTACCCTCAGTCCGGCAATGTTGGTGGTGAGGATATAGAGGTTCTTCAGTACCAGCTCCTGCAGCAGCTCTACAGGCGTGGAGAGCACCTCGGTGCTGATCTCTAGTTTGCCTAGGGAATCAGCAATAGTTTGGGCATGGGGGCCAAGCACCGGAGAGGGGATGATCACCTTGAAGTCCATCCCCTTCTTCTTCTCAAACCAGACTGAGATTACGGTGGGGTTTTCGAGGCCATGCTGTTGCCAGTCGCGGGGCAGTAGCTCATTTTGTAGCAGTACCAGACGATCACGCCATGCTGTGGGGATCTCCTTCAGTAGCGGATGGAGATCGCCTTCCGCAACCCCAACTACGACAAATGCGGGGTCAGGGATTGCATTTGCACACGCTTCAATAGAGTCATTGCGGTTGACGGGGTGGATGGGATAACCGGCACGCAGCAGGCCACGTGCAAATACTCCGCCCATCTCGCCAGCACCAATCAAAATTACAGGTCTCTTGCTCATCGTCATGTCTCAAATATTGGGGGTTGAACTGTTTTGGAATTGTATCAATTTCCTCTCGCACTCGAACCACACAATAAAATTGGGTGATCACTGTGGGTGCTGACCCAATTGAGGGTTTTCGGACAGGCTTCTGGGTTAAAGGTCGACCCCCTTTTGTGCCTTCACCCCTGCCCGATAGGCGTGCTTGGTATCTTTTAGGTCAGTAACTGTATCTGCAGCTTCACATAGGCCATCCGGTGCGCCACGACCAGTGATCACCACATGCTGCATTGGAGGGCGGGCCTTGAGGTCGGCCAGTACGGTCTCCAGCTCCAGCCAGCCATACTTCAGTGGGTAGGTGAGTTCATCCAGCACAACCAGCTCCAGTGATTCATCCTGTAGCATCTCCTTAACTACTGCCCAGCCCCGTTGAGCGGTCTTGATATCCTGAGAGAGGTTTTGTGTATCCCAAGTGAACCCCTCTCCGAGTACATGCCACACCACATTGGGCTGTTGGCGGAAGAATCCCTCCTCTCCAGTATCGGTGCGACTCTTAATGAATTGTGCTACACCGACCTTAAATCCATGTCCCAGTGCACGGGCCACCATACCAAAGGCCGAGCTGGATTTGCCTTTGCCGTTGCCGGTCAGTACCAGCAGGATGCCCTGCTCTTTGTCTGCATGGGCAATAGCAGAGTCAATCACCGCTTTTTTGCGCTGCATTCGTTTCTTATGGTTTTGGTCTGAGTTGGGCATAGGTATTTGATCGTAAAGGTTATAGGGGGGTTATTTGAGTTGATAGATAATGGGAATCTCCATCTGCAACGGTCCCCCCAGCATCCCCTCATTGACTTGGTTGAGATGGTTGATTCGTTTCATCGTATCCACGGCAGAGCGGTTAAGTACGCCAAAAGGGCTGCCGTTCAGAATTTTGATTCCGGTCAGCTTTCCATCGGGCTGAACAGTAAACTGTAAATGAACTTTCCCCTCCCACCCCTTACGTCGGGCAAGTCGGGGGTATTGAAAGTAGCGCACCAGTTCCGCCTGAATTAGACGACGGATTGTGGCGCGGGACTGTTTGACAGCCTCACTTTCTTGTGTGGTTTTGGAGGGTGTCTCAACCTTGGGTATCGGTTTTGGGGGAGGCTTGGGTTGAGTGGCTTTGAGTTGTGGTTTGGGTTTTGGAGTAGGAGGTTTGGGAGGTTTAGCTGGAACCGGTTTGGGTTGATCAGCCTGCTTGCGCAGTTGTTCAATCTTCTTTTTCTGGAAGGGGACGTACTGTTTCTTCGGTTTTCGGGTAGGAGTGGGTTCAGCTGTTTTTTCTACAGGCTGAGGCCGCTTTTCAACTGTGGGCGGTGCTGGCTCGATAACGGATTTAGTGACCTCTTTAATAATCGGTTCAGGGTTAACTGTAGGTTTGGGGGCAGGCTCCGGTAGATCGGGTTGAATAACTACCTTTTCCTCTACCGTTGGTGTTTCATTATCTGGCTCTGGCTCTGGCTCTGGCTCTGGCTCTGGCTCTGGCTCTGGCTCTGGCTCTGGCTGTTGCGGCGTTGGAGGCTCCAATGCGATTTCAATGGTTTGTTGGTTCTGTTGCTGACCACCAAAGTCGAACTGTAGTGGTTCTTTCCATGTAATCAGTAGTATGCCATGCAGGAAAATAGAGAATACAACGAATAATGAGAGTCGTTGTCTGCTTGTATTCAGTCGCCATCCTGCATGGAAGAGATTCATTGCATCCGGTAATTGATAGAGAGAAGGAGTGTTCTTCCTGCGGTAGTAAACCCCTTTTCTAATTGATACTGTTTGTCAAATAGGTTACCTACTTTGAAATGGAGTTTGGTTTGTTGGTTGAGCTTGTGTCCCAGCTTGAGGTCAAGTTTGCTATACCCAGAGATTCGGCTGTCTCCGTAACTGAAACGGTGGCCCTGATTAACCCAGTCAAGGCTTAGGTTGTATGTGCCTAATGTGCGGGTTCCATGCAGCTTTAGGGTACGTTTTGCTCTGCCAAGGAGCTGTTTTGACTCTTTACGGTCCATCGGGTTGAGTAGGGTTAAGGAGGTGTGGAGCTTCCAAAAGTCAATTTCTGTATCAATTTCCAGTTCAAGGCCATCAATTTCTGCCTTGTTTATATTCATATAAGAGGCATCTGCAATACTCCAGTGGTTGCTTGGGTTAGGGTCATGCCAATCGATCATGTTGGATATTACTGTATTAAATAGTACCGCATTCAATGTGGTGCCAGTGGATAGCTCACGGGAATAGTGGATCTCTATAGTTGAAGACTCTTCTGGTTGGAGTGTAGCGTCTCCATAGCTGCTGTCGTAGAGCTGGTAGAGGCTGGGTGCCTTGAAAGCCTCGCCATAGGAGAGACGCAGTGTTGAGTCATTATCCAGCGCCTTTTCGTAGGCGATATCACCAGTCAAGTGTGACCCAAATTGCTGATTATCTTCAATGCGTAGTCCTACGTTGTATTGATTGCTGTTATCGAGATCACCGCTCAGGTTGCCGAATAGTGCGGTACTGCTGCGCTTCCAGTTGGGTGATGAGGTGTAGCTTTTTAGTGTGCTGTCTTGAGAGTAATCAATACCACTGACTAGCCGTTGTTGCTGTGATAGTTTGATGTGGTTAACCCAGCTGGAGGAAAACACCTCTCCGTGGTAGTCGCCAGTGGCATCGTTTTTAGATTGTCGCTGTTGGCTGCTTTTCCCAAGGTGAAACTCACTGTCCCACTGTGAGTTTATGGCTCCTTTCCAGTAAGTGTCGGTACTCCACTGGGTAAAGTCGGATTGGCAGTTGTTGGAAGAATTGCCGCAATAGTCATACTCGTTGTAGCCTGTTGAGTGGTGTGAATTAATGCCGATAATAGTATCTGTAGGGAGGATATAGTCAAGTTGGGCAGAAATTGAGCGGTTTTCATAGCCATCCGCCTCCAGATTGTTATCTTTCGATGAGGTACCATCGGTTCTTAGTTGGCTGGCCTTAAGCGAGTAACTGAATTTTTCTCTGGAGTTTGCAAAACCGGCACTTATCTTTTGGGTGTTTTCAGTTCCTATTGAGATTGATGCAAATTGGCTCTGCTGCTCAGGTTTTGTGAACACTTGGATCACTCCACCGATGGCATCTGATCCATAGAGGCTGGCCTTGGGACCACGGACGATTTCGACTCGTTCAATCAGTTCTACAGGGATGTGTTCAAAGCTGGCGGCGCTGTTGGTACTGGTTACATCATGGAAGCGAACGCCATTGACCAGTAGTAGTAAATGTCCGCTACCTGTTCCGCGAAGATAGAGTGAGGAGTTTTGTCCATACCCCCCCTTAGTGATGAAATCGAGCCCAGTGCTTTGGCTTACCAACTCTGGAAGTGACTGAGCAGCAGATGCCTCAATCTCTTTACGCTCAATTATAGTGACCATCGAGAGCGTCTCATTGATGCTCTCTACGGTCCGGTTAGCTGTGATGATAATGGGTTCCAGTGCATCATTGGAAATGGCCCCGGTGTGGATGGTTGTAGCTAGTGTCGCAACCAATAGTCGTTGTAATTTCATCTCTATTTTCTCCTGACGCACGCCCGCGCTTAAAAGTATTGATCATTTTGATATTTGGAGAGGGGAATATCAGGAGATAACTGCAAGTGAATACTATGTGGTACTAATTGCAGTAACGGCCTATCCACTTAACGCAAATTAGCATGTAATGTCCGGGTTTTTGCCAGCATCATGTCGGCATCGTCTGTGAAAAAATGATGTTACTTGCGTCAAGTGCATAGCCCGTTTGCAGTAAATTGTCCTGAGTATTGCCCGCCGCAATATCACATGTAGCCTCAGGCAGGTCTCCGGGCTTGTGAGTGGTCTCTATGAACCGAGTGGATCGCCTTCCCACATCAATGATGCAGTGGCGTGATGATCCAGTTATCCTCACCTACCGTTGCGGGGGCAGCGCTGGAGTTGCAGTTTGACGTGCGCACCAATCTTCCCTTTTCACTCCTCTCAGCGATGGCTGATCAGAGAACCCAAAACAGGATGCGAATCGTATAGAGGAACTGTGAGCAGGTCAAATCGCTGTTTTTTGACAAGATGGACAGAGATAACAGGGCTGCCCACTACCACTTCTCTTCTCAATGGCTGTTCCACAGGCTCGACACGGCAATCCGCCACGCCGGAACACCCAGAAGCGGCTCGCCTCTTTGGTTTGGCCTTGCTCTATCAGCGTTTCTGCCTGCTCTGGAATATAGGTGATACCACCCGTTCGATAGGACTGTCTCGGTAGCTGTAAAATCTGTTCAGCCAACTGTTCAATTTGCTGTTCACTGCAGTGAGTGGGTTTGGCAGAGAGTGGTAGCCGAGTTAGAAACAGGATCTCACAGCGTAGATAGTTCCCTAACCCAGCTACAAAAGATTGATCAGTAAGAAATCCCCCCAGCTGTCGGTTGCGGAATTTGGGGCTGAGTAGACGCTGCTGAATGGTTTCTCTGCTTAATTCGGGGTCAAACAGGTCCGGCCCCAGCTTGCTGAGAAAGGGGTGAGTTGTGACCTCTGTGTCAGTCAGCACCTCAATGGCTGATGCGCTGTAGAGTAGTGCCGCACCCAGTGCAGTATCGATGCGGATGCGCAGCTGTCGCGTGCTGTCTGAGATCTCTCCCGGCTGTAACACCTCCCAGCGCCCATAGAGCTGGTTGTGGCTATAGAGCGAAAGGCCATTATCAAATCGGGTCAGCATCGCCTTCCCGCGTGTCTTGATACGGATGATGGTCGAGCCTTGTAGTTTGCGCTCAAAGGATTTCAGCTGCTTTAAGCCAAAGTGGATCTGAGTGACTATCTGCCCCTCCAGTACAGTTGCTATCTGATCAGCGGCACGGCGAATTTCTGGCCCTTCGGGCATGTTCATCTCTCTCTGTTTGACGTGGTTGGGGCAGGGGGGATAATAGCCTGCTTATGGATTACCTGCCCACCACCCATCGCAACCGTCCAATGTTGTTGCTGATTACCCTATTTTCGCTCTGCGCTGCGTTGCTGGCGTTGAAGCTGGGCAGTACTACGGTATCGTGGAACGCATTGTGGCAAATCCTCAACGGTGAGTCGTCCGGCGTACTCTCTACCGTTGTGCTGGAGCTGCGTCTGCCGAGGTTGGTGGCGGCCTTTGTGGTGGGGGGGCAACTGGCTCTCGCCGGTCTGCTGATGCAGGTGTTGTTGCGCAACCCGTTGGCCGACCCCTATGTGCTTGGTGTCTCCGGCGGTGCAGCGGTTGCGGCACTGTTTGTGTTGTTGCTGGGTGTCTCCAGTTTCTGGCTTGCCCCAGCGGCGTTTGCGGGTGCCTTGATCTCAATGGCGTTGGTGTTTGGACTGGCGCGGTTGCGCGGCAGTTGGGAGCCGATGCGCCTATTGCTGACAGGGGTTGTGGTTGCTGCAGGCTGGGGCGCTGTGATCACCTTCTTGCTAGCGGTTAGCCCAGATCAAGCACTGCGCGGGATGGTGTTCTGGTTGATGGGGGATTTGGGGCAACCTGAACTCCCCCTCTGGGAGCCGGTTATTCTATTAGTAGGAACGCTACTGGCCTATCTACTGGCGCGTGAGATCAATGTGCTGGCACGGGGTGGATCACAGGCTGCAGCCTTTGGGGTCTCGGTTGAACGCCTACGGCTGCTGCTGTTTCTGCTCGCCTCACTGTTGACCGCAACCGCAGTCACCTTGGCGGGGAGCGTCGGTTTTGTTGGCTTGGTGGTGCCGCATATGATTCGTCTGATGGGTGGCTCTGACCATCGACTGCTGGTGCCTGCCTCGGTGCTGTTGGGCGGTGGACTGCTGACCCTCTCTGATATTCTGGCGCGTACCCTGCTGGCACCACAACAGCTCCCCGTGGGGGTGGTTACAGCCCTGCTTGGTGTTCCCCTGTTTCTTTACCTGCTACAGAGAAGCGGTCGATGAATACCATCCTCTCGACTCAGCAGCTGCAACTCTCCATCGGTGGAAAGCGGGTGTGTGACGCTTTAGATTGGCAGATCCAGTCAGGAGAGGTGTGGGGGGTGTTGGGGTTGAATGGGGTTGGCAAGAGCACGCTGCTGCATACCTTGTGTGGTATGCACGCCGCACACTCTGGCACGATTGAGCTTAATGGAGCGTCGCTGCAACAGCTCAGCCGTAGAGCGATAGCCCAACAGGTGGGGCTACTGTTTCAACATCAAGATGAACTCTTTCCCACAACGGTGTTTGAGCAGGTGATGATGGGGCGACATCCCCACACTACGCTGTTCAGAGGAGAGCAGGCAGAGGATCTGCAACGGGTGCAGCGGGCGATCCAGACCATGGAGCTATCCACTCTGGAGTCCCGCCGAGTCGATACCCTCTCGGGTGGAGAGCGTAGAAGGGTCGCCATTGCCACCATCCTTGCGCAGCAGCCACAGCTCTACCTGCTGGATGAGCCGGAGGCGCACCTTGATCCGAAACATCAAAAGTCGATCTTTGAGCAGATGAGTCAGGTGATCACGCAGCAGCCACGAGCAGCGATGGTGATGGCGCTGCATGATATTAATCTTGCGCTTTACCGCTGCACACATCTGTTGCTGCTATTTGGTGATGGTGTGGTAGAGCAGGGGAGGGTGAGTGAGATGGCAACTCCAGAGCGGATTGAGCGGCTCTACGGCACCCCCATGCGCGCTGTTGAGACCGAGGGGCAGATAGCCTATCTCGCACGATGAAGAAATTACTATTTCCTCTGCTACTACTATTGCCCTTATGCGCAGCCGTGGCAGAACCGCCCAAACGTATTATCAGCCTTGCGCCACACCTCACCGAAATGCTGTTCGAGATCGGTGCCGGAGAGCAGCTGGTCGGTACCGTCAGCTACAGCAACTACCCTGAGGCGGCAACTCGCATCCCCGTTATTGGCAGTTACAACCGACTCGATCTAGAGGCGATACTGGCACAGCGGCCCGATCTGATTCTGGGATGGGAGAGCGGCAATGCCACTGCTGAGTTAGAGCGGCTACGTGCGCTGGGGATTCCACTGCACATCAGTGAGCCCAGAAAGTTGGAAGATGTCGCTACGGTGATGGAGAGCTTGGGCACTCTCATCGGGAGTGAACAGCAGGCCAAGCGCCGTGCCAGCGCCTACCGCCAGCGCCTGCAACAGTTGCGTCAGCAGTACCAGCAGCAGCGTCCGCTACGTGTCTTCTATCAAGTCTGGAATCGTCCGCTGATCACCATCAATGGGGAGCAGATCATCAGCCATGTGATTGAGTTGTGCGGGGGGATCAATGTATTTGCCAATCTAGATAGCCTCTCTCCGCAGATCAGCGTGGAGGCGGTACTGGAGCGCGATCCGCAAGTGATTGTCGCCAGTGGGATGGATGCCTCACGCCCTGAGTGGCTGGACGGGTGGAGCCACTACCCCACACTGCAGGCGGTACAGCAGGGGGATCTCTACCATGTACCGCCTGATATCTTGCAGCGTCATGGTCCAAGGTTGCTGCAGGGGGCAGAACAGCTCTGTAAAGCCCTGCAAAAAGCGCGCGAATAGAATATTAGGATATTATGATTGAATTATAATAAAAACAATAGCTTGACAGCTTTTGTCTGACCAATTATAGTCGCTGCACTGATTGAGGCAACGCAAGATTGTCACTCATAAAAAAGAAAATAATACGGAGTTCCAAACCAAACATTTGGGGAGATGAGCCGAGGAAATATAATAAAAATACCATCAAAGGCATAGCTTGCGGCTTCTGAGTCAAATCAGAGGCCGTTTTTATTTGTCTGGTCGTTTTTTGGGGTGGTTTTTTTTATCTACGTTATTGATCTCTTTTAGGGGGTTACTGTTTATGAGGGTATCACTCTCCGGTATCATTCGCCCCACATGAATAGCTCTACCACACCTGCCCCGCGAATCCGTGAGATTCCCTATAACTACACCTCCTTTTCCGATCGCGAGATTGTCATCCGCTTTCTCGGTGAAGAGATGTGGGACGTGCTCAACCAGCTGCGTGGGCAGCGTCAGACCGGGCGTTCGGCACGTATGCTGTTTGAGGTGCTGGGTGATATCTGGGTGGTGCGCCGCAACCCCTATATTCAAGACGATCTGATCGACAACAGTGGTCGTCGCGGTGCGCTGGTGCAGGCGCTGATCCATCGGCTGGATCAGATCGAGTCGCGCGCCGATGGTAATGAGTTGGCGCTACAGCTGGTAGAGAAGGCTCGTGAGGCGGTTAGCAGCTTCAAATCATGGATCGACACTCAGGCCACATTCCGCAAAAAGACCCAGCGCGCACTGCTAAAGGTGACGCGCAGAGACAATATCCAGTTTGATGGACTGGCGCGGGTCTCTCATGCTACCGATGCCTCCGACTGGCGTGTGGAGTTCCCCTTTGTGGTGATCACCCCCGACAGCGAGCAGGAGGTGCGAGACATTGTTGAAGTCTGTATCGAGCTTGGCCTCACCATCATCCCGCGTGGTGGTGGCACCGGCTATACCGGCAGTGCGGTACCGCTAGAAGCGGATAGCGTGGTGATCAATATTGAGCGGCTGGAGAAGCTCAGTCCGGTTATACAACGTAGCATCCCTGGAGTGGCAGAGCCCGTCTCCACCATCCGTGCCGAGTCGGGCGTGGTCACCTTCTGTATCAGTGAAGTGGCGAATGCGAAGGGGCTCACCTTTGCGGTAGACCCTACCTCGCAGCACGCCTCCACCATCGGCGGTAATATCGCAATGAATGCGGGGGGCAAGAAGGCGGTACGTTGGGGTACCACGCTGGATAATCTACTCTCTTGGAAGATGGTCACCCCGCAAGCTGATTGGCTGGAGGTGACGAGGGTTAACCATAATCTTGGCAAGTTGCACGATGATCCATTTGCCGAGTTCCAGATTCAACGTTATGAGAAAGATGGTAAGACGGCCAAAGACAGTCCCTACACGCTGCAGATCCCCGCAGATCAATTGCGCCGTCCGGGATTGGGTAAGGATGTTACCAATAAATTCCTTGGTGGACTGCCCGGTGCACAGAAGGAGGGGTGTGATGGACTGATCACCTCTGCGGTATTCCTGCTGCACCCATCCTCTCCATTTACGCAAACGGTTTGTCTGGAGTTTTTTGACCCTGATCTACACCGTGCAGTGCCCGCGATTGTAGAGACCATCGATCTGTTGAAGCAGACTCCCGATGTGGACCTATCGGGTCTGGAGCACCTTGATGAACGCTACATCAAAGCGGTGAAGTACAGCACCAAGGCCGCGCGAGTGGATCTTCCCAAGATGGTGCTGCTGGCGGATATCGGCGGTGAGAGCGAAGCGGCATTGAGTGCAGCAGCGGCCCAAGTGATTGAGGCGGCCAAAGCGCGTGGTGCCGAAGGCTTTGTTGCGGTCAGCCCTGAGGCGCGTAAATCATTCTGGGCTGACCGCTCGCGTACCGCAGCGATTGCTGCCCACACCAACGCCTTTAAGGTGAATGAGGATGTGGTGATCCCGCTTGATCGGCTGGCTGATTATGGTGATGGTATCGAGCGAATCAATATTGAACAGTCGATTCAGAATAAGCTGGATGGGTTAACGGAGCTGGAGGCGCTGATTCAACAGTGGCTTGGCTCACAAGAGAAGCTTGCTCGGCTTGCAGATAGTCGTGAGCAGCAGCAGATTCTTCACACCAAACATGAAGCGGCACTGGCCTTGCTGGAGCAGGTGCAGCTGCGTTGGCAGAGCTTGTTGGATGAGCTGGATAGTCGCTATGAGACGCTCTCTATCGAGCGAGAAGAGTCGGCTGAACTGCAGATTGAACAACAGATTGATCAGCAGAGCACGGTACTTCAGCTGCTTCAACGTCGGCAGCTACGGATCTCTTGGAAGCGCGAGTTGGCACAGCCACTAAAAGAGATCTTCTCTAGCCAAGAGCTGGAGGCGCTACGCAAGAAGATGGACACTCTTCATGCCGAGGTCAAAAATCGTCGCCTCTTTGTTGCTACCCATATGCACGCGGGAGATGGCAACGTACACACCAACATCCCGGTCCACTCCAATAACTATGCGATGTTACAAGAGGCGGATCGTGTGGTGGACCGCATTATGGCACTGGCCCAAGCGCTGGGTGGAGTGATCTCTGGTGAGCACGGTATTGGCCTGACCAAGATGCACTATCTGGATGAGAAAGAGGTGAGCGCATTCAGTCAGTACAAAGAGAAGGTTGATCCGCAAGGGCGATTTAATCGCGGCAAGTTGATGGCAGGCTCTGGCCTTGATGACGCCTACACGCCATCGCTACAGTTGCTGGCGCAAGAGGCGTTGATTCTGGAATCAAATGACCTGGGTGAACTCAACCATATGGTCAAAGATTGCCTGCGCTGCGGTAAGTGCAAGCCCGTCTGCACCACCCATGTCCCCGCAGCCAACCTGCTCTACTCGCCACGTAATAAGATTCTAGCTACAGGGCTGATGATTGAGGCGGTGCTCTACGAAGAGCAGACACGGCGTGGTATATCGCTACGTCACTTTGAAGAGATGAATGATGTGGCCGATCACTGTACCGTCTGCCACCGTTGTGTCACCCCCTGCCCGGTCAATATCGATTTTGGCGATGTCACCGTGCTGATGCGCACCATCCTCAAGAAGCAGAACAAGCGCTGGTCCAAGCCTGCGGGCTGGTTGGCGATGCAGTTCCTCAATGTGACCGACCCACGCCTGATCAAGATCATGCGCACCGGAATGGTCACTTGGAGCTATGCACTACAACGCATGGGTCATCAGATGATGCGAGCTGCAGGGCTGCTTAAACGACGGAAGCGCCCAGTGGCGACCACAGGAAAGCCAGAGCTTAAAGGGCAGTTGGTACAGTTCTTCCACCGTCCCATGCCGGGAGGTATGGCGCAGAAGAGCCCACGCGCCCTATTGGGGATTGAGGATAGCCGTATGGTGCCGATCCTGCGCAACCCACAGACTACCAACGTAGAGTCTGAGGCGGTCTTCTATTTTCCCGGTTGTGGTTCTGAGCGGCTGTTTGGAGAGGTTGAGCTGGCCTGTTTGAGTATGCTCTATGATCTCGATGTGCAGACCATTCTGCCGCCGGGCTATCTCTGTTGTGGCTATCCACAACGGGCGGTGGGGGAAGAGGAGAAGAGTAAGCAGATTACTATGGGCAACCGTATCCTTTTTCACCGTATTGCCAACACCCTAAACTATCTGGATATCAAGACCGTGCTGGTCTCCTGTGGAACCTGTATGGATCAGTTGATGCAGTATGAGTTCCAGCAGATCTTCCCCGGCTGCCAGCTGCTCGACATTCATGAGTACCTGATGGAGAAGGGGGTGACGATGGAGGGCAGGGGTGATCAGCAGTATCTCTTCCACGACCCCTGTCACTCACCCATGAAGCGCTATGCAGCGCAGCAAGTGGCAACCGAGTTGACCGGCGCTACCGTGGCCATTGCCGATCGCTGTTGTGGAGAGTCCGGCACCTTTGCCATCACCCGCCCCGATATTGCAACGCAGGTTAAATTCCGTAAAGAGCAGGAGCTGAAGAGTGATATGGCCAAGCTGGAGGGGGCGAAGAAAATTCTCACCTCCTGCCCCTCTTGTCAGCAAGGGTTGATGCGATACCAGCAAGGGACGGGGCTGGAGGCAGACTATCTGGTGGTGGAGATGGTCAAGCAGCTACATGGTGAGGCGTGGCAGATGAAGTTCTTGCAGACCGTAGAGCAGGAGGGGGTGGAGCAGGTGCTGCTTTAGCTGTTGAGATAATGAGTGAAGCATTCCACAGTAAGCGATTTGATAAAAAAGTTTGGATTACAAACCATGCGATTGAGTCGATGATGAAGAGAAGAGTGACGTTGGATGAGGTCAAACTTGTTGTGGAAAAAGGAGAGTACAGAGTTAGTGATTCACCTCATGGCTGGATTTTTCACCACTTTCCTGAGCGAGAAGATAACCTTGTTTGTGTTGCAGTTGTAGATCAGGAGGCTATCATTATTAAAACGGTAATGATCGACTGGAAATTGAGAGAACAAGAATGAGAATTGCGTATTATGAAGAAGATGACACACTCTATATCGAATTCTCAAAAGAGCCGATTGTTAGGGATGAGTCAGTCAGTTGGAATATCAATATTGGATATACCGAGAACGGGATCGGGGAGATGACTATTCTTGAAGCCCAGAAGAGTGGGGTCTACCCGATGCAAGTGGAGCGTATTGTTTCAGAGGCTGCTTAGGAGCTGTCCAGAAATTACTGTTTGTGGAGCAGGCTAGATTACGACTTCTTGGCTAAACTCGCCTTGCTCGGTGTTTTACGATCATAAAAGATGCTCTTGCCACTGATGCTGATGGGAATTCCCATCGCCACTTCGCACTCAATATAACCTAAGGCGCGTGCTGCCGCGCCCACCCGCTGCTGCACTCGATTGTCGATATTTAACATGCTGGCAGCCTTCGCTGCAGAGGAGAGTGCGACCCCAATATCCATCATCCGCATAATGCAGTGTGGTCCGCTATACCCCATCTCAAAGGTTTTCAGTTCACGCTTCTGTTCAAACTCATGACAGGTTGCATAACCACAACCGCCACAGTCATAACCCGCGGTAACTGGGCCAGCCAGCCCAATCAGCAACAGCCCTTGTGCGTTCTCTGCATTGGCAGCATCCCGATGCCAGTAATTCTCTTTAGAGCTGTTGTGTGCATAGTTGCGCATCTCCTCTGCAATGCGACTCAGGTCATCGGCCTCTGTTAAGGCGACAATCTCCAGACAGTCCTTGCCTCCAGCCTTGGGTGCAGTGATAGCGGAGGCTGCCATCAAGTTAATCACGGTTTCAATGGTCTGTTGCATAACGCATACGCTCGGTTTGGGTTCCTTCCCTGTTGAGGGGGAAGGAGTGTAGTTGAGGTTACAAGTATGTCATATCCATCGGTATCAATTGCCAGCAATGTGCAATTCAAGCGGGGCTACAGAAGGTAGTATCGGTGGAAAAGAAGCGACTGACTGTAGGGTTGATCCTGTTTTCGGTCTGCTCTTCTCATGTGCTGCGCCAAAGCAGTGCATCAGCTCATGCCCCACAGTGCGCATCGCATCATTATCATTCCAGTTATAGGGCATCATCACATGAATTTCACAAGAGCCATCGCGGCGCACCAGTGAGAAGCCGTTTACCTGTGGTCCACGTAGATCGATCAACTCCTGCTTGGTGTGAAAAGAGACCGTGACCGTGCTCACCTCACGGCTAACCGAGAGCGCAGAGTGGTACTTCTTATGGCGTGTGTGGTGCTTGATGGTTTCGTAAGGGATGGGAGCTTTGGTTGTGGCTGCAGTCCGAGCAGCCAATTTAGGGGCGTTAAACGAGTACCCCTTACTGCCGATAGCTGAATGGGTGTTGCTGCTTAGTAGTAGGGTGCAACTGATCAATAGTGTGCAGCCGATTTTTATACTCTTGCTCATCTTTACTCCGTGCATTGCGTTTTTCTGTAATGGCTAGAGCAAGGGGTGTGCCAGGGGCTAAGGATTGCCTTATTTTGTTGTAGCTGAATTGTAATTAGCTAAATGAATCAAATAGATATTGGGATACTCTGGGTGGGATAAGGGGCAAAGTAGATGTCATGGCGTGCACTTTCCGGTAATCGTTGCCGCCTGAAAGAGGGGTTTAAGTACCTTGGTTGAGAACGACCAGATCAACAGCCTGTTTAGAGTTGGGGCGATTCATCGATGGGTTTTCGTTACAATATCGACATGAATCGAGAAATAGAACTATTGGCGCCAGGGGGGGATATTGACTCCATAAAAGCAGCGATTGTGGCTGGTGCTGATGCAATATACTGTGGCCTAGATAGCTTTAATGCCAGAAATCGTGCGGCCAATATCACCCTTGATGATCTGAATGGGGTTGTCAGACTGGCTCACAAGAGCCGTTGCCAAGTGTTTGTAACGCTTAATATCATTATCCTAGAGAGTGAGCTTCCAGCGATTTTTCGCCTACTGAACAAGCTGGTCAATACCCAGATTGATGGGGTGATTGTTCAGGATACGGGGCTGTTCTATCTGCTTGACCGCTACTTCACTACGCTTGATGTGCATGCCTCCACCCAAGTCACCACCCACAATAAGGGGCAGATCAGTTTTTTAAGCAAATTGAAGGCGACACGGGCCAACCTCTCCAGAGAGCTAAACCTGAATGAGATCAGAGAGCTGACAGATGCAGCCCACGAGAAGTCACTGCTGACAGAGGTTTTTGTGCATGGCTCAAGCTGCATCGGATTTTCAGGGCTCTGTTATATCAGCTCCCTCCATGGTGGAAATTCAGGCAACCGTGGTCGCTGTAGCCAGCCTTGTCGTGATCAATACAAAAAGACCCGCGTTGGGGTGGATTACCCGCTCAATATCAAGGATAACTCCGCCTTTTCTGACTTTGAAGGGCTGGTTGATACTGGGGTAGACTCACTCAAAATTGAAGGAAGAATCAAAAAATTCCACTATGTCTATACGGTGGTAGATAGCTGGAGAAAACAGATCGATAGTTTTCTCCAGAGCTCGCAAGAGCGTGTTGATGGTTCAGACCTTTACAAGGTATTCAATCGAGGGTTCTCTGATGGCTATCTGACGGGGGATATCAATAAGAATATGTTTATTGATAATCCGCGAGACAACTCGGTTAAACATTTTACTGAGCTAAAGGGTTACGCCGAAGGCAGTGCCTCCGATGAAGAGATACAGCTGGTCAAGCAGGAGATCTATGACACAAAGACCGATATCATCACAGCGGTGGCTAAAAAGATAGAGGGGTTGAGCGTTGCAAAAATACCGTTATATATTACGGTGTTCGGGGAGAGAAACAGCCCACTTAAAGTCACTGTGAAAACACCTGACTCATCATTGGAGTACTTTTCAGAAAGCACTCTTGTGGATGCAAAAGGGTACTGTGTTGACCGAAAAAATATTGAGAAGAGCTTCAAGGGGCTGAATAACGCAACGTGTCAGATTGAAGCGTTAAATATAGAGCCCCTTCAGGACAATCTTTTTATCCCGTTTAAACAGTTGAACGTGATTCGAAATCAGATCCTATCCTATTTTAATGGTTCAAAGAGTCCGCTTGCTCCGGTTGAAAAACCACGTTTACAAAAACAGCCCCCACTGCAGAGTCGAGCAATGCTATCCGTGTTGATCTCTGATGAAAAAGATCTTGGACTGTGTGAAGAGACCTCAGCTGAAATTTATTATCAACTGCCTGAATGTATTCATAGTGAGTATGATCGACTTATTGAGCTGTTCTCAAATAATAGATCTGTAATTCCTTGGTTTCCCTCGATTATCATTGGGGAGGATTATGCTGCTGCAGTTCGGCTTATTGAGCAGTTACAGCCAGAGCAGATTGTGACCAATAACAGTGGGGTTGCCTATGTGGCTTATGAGCAGGGGATCAGCTGGGTTGCTGGCCCTCATCTCAATACCACTAACTCCTTTACACTGTTATCTCTGAAGGAGGAGTTTGGCTGTAGTGGGGCATTTATCTCCAATGAGATCAATAAAATGCAGACCCAGCAGATAGTCAGACCCGCGGACTTTAAACTCTATAGCAGTATCTATCACCCCATATTGCTGCTCACCAGCAGGCAGTGTCTGTTTCATCAAACCACAGGATGTGAAAAAGAGAGTATGGATGAGCACTGTCTGCCTGACTGTAAAAGGGCGGTCTCCATTATCAATCTGAAGGAGAGTACCTTCCTGATTGATAAGCAGAGAGGGGGGTATAACAGCATGTACAACAGTATTAACTTCCTGAATACAGAGATTTTGAATGATCTGCCAGATACGTTTTCTAGCTTCTTTGTCGATTTGAGGGAGATAAAAACCAAAACTAAAATCAAAACTGAAGCGGGCAAAGATAAGGCTGCCGTTGTGCACGCCTTTGAAAACCTGTTGGCAGGTGAGGTTGGCTCGGAGGAGGTGCTAGCTCAAATGGTGCACCCCACGACCAACGGACAATACAGGAAGGGGCTGTAGAATAATGACACTGAACTCTTTACGCTGGCTCGGTACAGCCACTGGCATCATTGGTGCAGTACTGGTTGCGCTGAATATCGAGGAGACTCGTTATGGATTTTTCTTCTTCCTAGTCTCTGCGATACTCTATAGCTACACCTCATGGAAGGATCGAGATTATCCGATGTTGGCACTACAGGGAACATTTGCCTGTATTGATCTGCTGGGTATCTGGCGCTGGTTTTTCTAGAGGAACCCCTTTTTAGAGGAACCCTAATCGGTAATGTGCCCCGGTACTGATCACAATTCCGAGGCAATGTTGGCGCTTAGCCAACGGTTTCAGGTGACCTCAATCTCCATGGGGTCGGTTTGATCAGCATGGGTTAGCTTAGGAAGCACCACTTCCAGCAGTCCATCAACAAACTCGGCATGGATGTTTTCGGTATCTACCTGATGAGGAACCCGCATGGTTCTACGGTAGCTGCGGTGGGTGCGCTCCTGATGGATGATTTCACCATCCTCTTCGGTCTGGGTGTCACTCTCACCACTGATGGTGAGCACGCCTCCATTGAAGTTGATGTAGATGTTACTCTTTTTCAGGCCGGGCATCTCCACACGTACACTGTAGGCAAACTCGGTCTCTACAATGTCGGCCAGTGGAATAAGCAGGTTGGATACAGACTTCTCCTCTCTGGGTTGAGGGTGGAGGAAGCCATGAAACAGCTCATCAAACAGGTTATGCGTGAAGAGGCTGTTGGGTACCGTTCTTAGATCTCTCATGATACACCTCCTTGGTTTTTCGAAAGCAGCTGCTTTCAATCTGAATATAGGATATTTTCCTATGATTTCAATAGGGTGTATCTTTTTTGTTGCTCTCTTCGTGCTGTTGATCTACTGCGATAGGCAGGGTGATGATGATCTTGCTGCCGGTGTGTGGTCCGTCACTCTTAGCTTCAATACTGCCTCCCAGAGGGTGAACAAAGTTGGATGCAGAGTGGAGGCCATAACCGCTTCCGGTTGATTTTGTGGTGAAGCGTGGGGTGAACACCTTCTCCAAAACTTCAGGCAAAATGCCACAACCATTATCTTCAACTGTGATCATAATACTCTGTTGATCATAGGGTTCTATGCTGAGACTGATTGAGCCCACTAGGTAGTGGTTATCCAGCATCTCTTGGATGATCGCCTCCAGGCTGTTTTTGATCAGATTAAGTAGCAGCTGCATCAGTGGGTTGCGGGGAAGAAAAACAGATTTCACCTCTGAATTGATGGTTGCATTCCATTCCACATTGTATTTGGAGAGGCGTTCATCAATCAGGTTGTAGGTGTCATCGACCAGTTGTCCTAGATTGAAACGGGTGGCCGTAATGACGGGGCGTGAGGCGCTCTGCTGGATAGAGATGATATCTCCAATATGGCGAATGCCATGCTCCATTTTTTGCAGGCCGTCGAACTCATTATGGATCTTATGTAAGCTCTCTGAGGTCCCCTTGAGTACCTTGGAGGAGTCGACTAAACGGCCTCTAAGAACCTCCAGATCATCACTTTCACTGGCGATCTGCTGGCTCTCCTCGGCATACTTGGTAAGGCTGGGGAGCAGTCTTCCAAGCGGTTTGGTTTTCGACTGAAGCTTTAACAGATGTCCTGTCATTCCGGTAATGACGTTTCCAATATTGTGCAGAACGGATGCCCCCATCTCGGCAATACCCGCCTGAAATGCAGCGTACTGCTCTTGGCGCTCGGCAATGATGCGATCACTGAGATCATGAATCACCAATACAGAACCAATGGGGGTGTCCATATGGGGAGTCTGAATCAGTGCGCCGTAGACTTGCACCGGAATCTCATCATCAGGGCGGATCAGTGTCTCTTGGGAACCCTCCTCATTGAAGTCTGAAAAGGCGAACTCTTCACTGAAGAGCTCACTCAGCGGGTGACCGATCAGCTCTGAATCAATCTGTCGACAGAGTAGCTCCATACGCTGGTTCAGCTTGATAATATTGCCTTCGTTATCGATCACCAGTACACCATCTACCATGGAGCGAAAAATCTCCTCCAGCTCCTGTTGAGTGCCGCTTAGAGTATTGATGGTCTCGTCAATTTGTAGTGCCATCTGTTGTAGTGCGCGGGAGAGGTCACCAAACTCATCTTTACGTTTGCTGGAGGGTTGGCTCTTAAAATCGCCGGATGCGATAGCATTGGCCGTGGATACCGCCTCTTGCAGGGGGCGGTGGAAATAGTTGGCGAGTAGTTGACCGGCGAATACAGAGAAGATTAGCAGCAGTACCTCAACCAGCAGGAACTGTTGTAGGCTGTCGGTAATCGCATTATCAATATCCTTGCGACTCAACTCTAGGTGGAGGTAGCCGAGAAACTCATTGAACGGGGTAACGATACGGTGGGTAACTGCAATATGGTTGTTGTGGTCCCAAACCTTAATTGATTGAGTGCTCTGTTTCAGGGTGTTGAGAACAGGCATCAATGCCTCAATCTGCTCCTCTTGCAGCCGATTCTCTTCAGTGCCATCCACCAATATCACACCTTCCGTATCCAAAATCAGAGTCTGTGTAAAATCTTTATTGTTGGTGAGTGTCTGTAGCTGTGCCTTGAGTTTATGGGTCTCCAGGTTATGCAGTGGATCGAGAATATTCTTACCCACAATCTCGGCGAGATCCTTTCCGAAGTGCTTATGATTCTCTTCCAGTGTCTGGATCTGAATGTAGAGTGCTATGCCGCCCGTCAGGGTGACCCCGGTTAGAATCAGAAGCAGAGAGAAGAGTAGCAGTCGTGAGCGGATGGAGAATTTCATGGTGAGTCGGTCTGTTTGATTATCTCTTTAAGCTGTTGCAAATTGTCTTGGAATGCTGCTGGAATGGTGCCGAATTTACGGGTACGTTCAAAGGCTTGCAGGGCAGCTCTACCGGCTTCGCTCTGCTCCATTGTAAGCAGTGCTTTTGATACGGCATCTACAGTCTGCTGGGGTAGATTGGCACGGAAGCTGACAATGTGGCGTGGCACCGATGGGCTGTGGTGAATAATTTTAAGCTGATTACGGATTTTGGGCTTTAGTTTATTGAACTTCTGCTGGTTGATAGCACCTGCTTCAACCCGTTTGCGTAGTACCCAAGTGATGGTGGTGCTGTCTTCGCCAGAGAAGAGGTAACTGATCTGGTTGGGGGCGGTGTTGTGGGGGTGTGCTCTGTTCGGTAATGCTACGGGCTTGATCCCCTGTTTGATCAGCTCGACCTTTCCAAGAAAATAGCTGGCGGTAGAGAAGGGCTCCTCAAAGGCGATGCGTTGACCTTTGAGGTCATCAAGGGTGGAAAAGGGGGACTCTTTGCGCACAAAGATTACGCTGTGATAGGACTCCACCCCTTTTTTCCAGCGTCTCAGCCTCATCTCTGCTCCAGCGTGTTGGCTGACAACAATGGAGGGGTAGGGGCTGTCGATAAACAGGTCCACCTCACCACTGCGTATTTTATCGGCCATATCCTCCATCGAGTTGCTGATCACAAGGGTGATTGGGCCAATGTTCTGTGAGGAGAGCTGGGTGCGGAGATACTCTGTCAGTGGTTTGAATTTTTTAATCTCGGCGACATATTCATTGGTAATGCTACCAATGTGCAGGGGTTCGGCATCAACGGTTATTGGAAGGAGTAGCAGTGCTGAGAGGGCGACTTTGCATAGTTGTGTGAAATAGATCATAGCTACTCCTGAGGGTGGAATCCGGTCTGCATCACATCATTCTACAGAAAGGTGGTAGTTGAGGTAAAATGGAGGGCTATTTTTGAAGAGAAAATTGAGATGCCTGAAGATCGCACTGAACTGCTAAAAACCCTGATGTCCCAACGGATTTTGATCCTCGATGGGGCCATGGGGACGATGATCCAACGCCACAAGCTGGAAGAGGCAGATTATCGTGGTGCACGCTTTGCAGATTGGCCTACCGACCTCAAGGGTAATAACGATCTGTTGGCACTGACCCAGCCACAGGTGATTCAGGGCATTCATGAGCAGTACCTAGAGGCGGGGGCCGATATCCTAGAGACCAATACCTTCAATGGTACCCGTGTCTCGATGGCCGATTACGGCATGGAAGAGCTGGTCTATGAGATCAATTTAGAGGCGACCCGCCTGGCCCGTGCTGCAGCGGACAAATACTCCACCCCAGAGAAGCCCCGTTTTGTGGCGGCGGTACTCGGCCCCACCAGTCGTACCTGTTCGATCTCCCCAGAGGTGAATGACCCCGGTTTCCGTAACGTCAGCTTTATGGAGCTGGTGGAGAACTACACCGAATCCATTGCTGCACTGGTTGAGGGTGGTGCAGATATGCTGTTGGTGGAGACTATCTTCGATACGCTGAATGCGAAGGCGGCACTGTTTGCGATTGACCAGTATTACGAAGATCACAATATTCGTCTGCCGATTATGATCTCCGGGACCATTACCGATGCCTCTGGCCGCACCCTGTCGGGCCAAACCACCGAGGCGTTCTACAATAGCTTGCGTCACTCCAAGCCGTTAAGCATAGGTCTCAACTGTGCGCTAGGCCCGGATATGTTGCGCCAGTATGCGCAGGAGATGTCGCGAGTCAGTGAATGTTTTGTTTCGGCTCACCCCAACGCAGGGCTGCCCAACGAGTTTGGTGAGTACGACCTGACTCCGGAGCAGATGGCAGATCATGTCGGTGAATGGGCCGACTCTGGTTTCCTCAATATTGTGGGAGGGTGCTGTGGTTCATCGCCCGACCATATCCGTGCGATTGCGATGAAAATGGAGAGCAAGTCTCCGCGTCCACTGCCAGAGCTGTCGCATGAGTGTCGCCTCTCCGGTCTGGAGCCGCTCAATATCGGTGATGACTCCCTGTTTGTAAATGTGGGGGAACGCGCCAACGTCACCGGTTCAGCCAAATTTAAACGTCTTATCCTCAATGAAGCGTATGAAGAGGCGCTCGATATCTGCCGTACCCAGGTGGAGAACGGGGCGCAGGTGGTCGATGTGAATATGGATGAGGGGATGTTGGATGGTAAGGCGGCGATGGTCCGCTTCCTCAATCTGATCGCCTCTGAGCCAGATATCTCTAAAGTGCCACTGATGATCGACTCCTCTAAATGGGAGATCATCGAGGCGGGTCTACAGTGTTCGCAAGGTAAACCCATCGTCAACTCGATCTCCATGAAGGAGGGAGAGGCAGCGTTTCGTGAACATGCCAAACTCTGCCGTCGTTACGGTGCGGCGATCATCGTCATGGCCTTTGATGAGGCTGGGCAGGCTGACACCGAGGCACGTAAGGTGGAGATCTGTGCCCGTGCCTACCGAATTTTGGTGGATGAGATCGGCTTTCCCGCAGAGGACATCATCTTCGACCCCAATATCTTTGCAGTAGCAACGGGGATTGAAGAGCACAACAACTACGGGGTCGACTTTATCGAGGCGACTCGCACCATTAAACAGACGCTGCCGTATGCCAAGATCTCTGGTGGAGTCTCTAACGTCTCCTTCTCTTTCCGAGGCAACAACCCGGTACGTGAGGCGATCCACGCCGTCTTCCTCTATCACGCCATTCAGGCGGGTATGGATATGGGGATCGTCAATGCAGCCCAGCTGGCGGTCTATGATGATCTACCCGAAGAGTTGCGTAACACCGTAGAGGATGTGGTGCTTAATCGTGACTCAGAAGCGGGCGAGCGTTTGGTGGAGATCGCCCCAAAATACCTCGGAGATGGCTCTACGGGTAGTGAAAATAAAGCCGATCTGGAGTGGCGCAGTTGGCCTGTCGCCAAGCGACTGGAGCATGCGCTGGTCAAAGGCATTACCGAGTTTATTGATGAAGATACCGAAGCCGCACGCCAGCAGTTCGATAAGTCACTGGAGGTGATCGAAGGGCCGTTGATGGATGGCATGAATGTAGTCGGTGAACTGTTTGGTGCAGGTAAGATGTTTCTGCCGCAGGTGGTGAAGTCGGCGCGGGTGATGAAGAAGTCGGTTGCCTACCTAGACCCGTATCTGCAGGCGGAGAAGGCAGGTTGCGAGATCCAGAGTCAGGGCAAGATCCTGATGGCTACGGTTAAGGGCGATGTGCATGATATCGGTAAGAATATTGTGGGTGTGGTGCTGCAGTGTAATAACTACGAAGTGATTGACCTTGGAGTGATGGTGCCAGCCGAGACTATTCTGCAACGAGCTAGAGAGGAGAGTGTCGATATCATTGGCCTCTCTGGGCTGATTACCCCCTCACTGGATGAGATGGTGCATCTGGCGAAAGAGATGACCCGTCAGGGCTTTACCATTCCACTGATGTTGGGGGGGGCAACCACCTCCAAGGCGCATACTGCGGTGAAGGCCGAACCAGAATATGCCCACGGCGTGGTTCATGTAAATGATGCCTCACGTGCAGTAGGGGTAGCGACTGCGCTGCTCTCTGAAGGGCAGAAGGCTGGCTTCCTAGAACAGACCCGTGCCGAGTATGTGCAGGTACGGGAGCGTCGCGCCAATAAGCAGAGCGCAGCCAGTTTGATCTCACTGGAGCAGGCGCAGGCTAATCCAGCTGCGATTGATTGGAGCGCATGGAACCCAACCGAACCGAAGGCACTGGGAATCACCGTGCTGGATCAGATCGACCTCAGTGAAGTGGTCCCCTATATCGATTGGACCTTCTTCTTCCACGCTTGGGAGCTGAAGGGGCGCTATCCCAAAATTCTCGAAGATGCAGAGAAGGGCGAAGAGGCCAAGAAGCTCTATGCCGATGCCACTGCGATGTTGGAGCAGATTCTCTCCGAGAATTGGTTACAAGCGAAGGCGGTAGTGGGACTATTTCCTGCAAATGCGATCGGAGATGATATTGAGCTGTACGCCGATGCAACCCGTAGTGAGAAGTTGACGACACTGCACCATCTACGCAAGCAGGGAAAACAGCCCCTAGGTGAGTTAAACCAAGGTGAGTCAAACCTAGAAAAGTCAAAGAAGAGGCGAGCGAATGAATGCCTAAGTGATTTTATCGCACCGCGAGCGGGTGAGAAGGTCGACTATATGGGGGGCTTTGCAGCCACAGCAGGCATCGGTGTCGATGAAAAAGTGGCTGAATTTGAGGCAGATCATGATGATTACAATGCCTTGATGTTAAAGGCGATCGCCGACCGTCTGGCCGAGGCATTGACCGAGTGGCTACATGAAAAAGTACGCCGAGAACTGTGGGGGTACGCTGCGGATGAGTCACTGGATAACCGTGCACTCATTGATGAGCAGTATCAGGGGATCCGTCCGGCGATGGGGTATCCCGCCTCACCCGACCATACGGAAAAAGAGTCCCTGTGGAATCTACTCCAAGTGAAAGAGAATACGGGGATCTGGTTGACGGAATCGAAGGCGATGGTACCTGCCGCTTCCGTGAGTGGGCTCTACTTTGCACACCCGGATGCGCGCTATTTTGCTGTGGGCAAGATCAACCGGGATCAGGTAGAGGCTTATGCCCGTCGCAAAGGAGATGATGTTGCGGCTGTGGAGAAGTGGTTGGGGGTTAATCTGGGGTATGATCCAGAGTGATGATGAGTGTGTGAGGAGAGGCGTGTGAGAATTTCAGAGAGAACATCTAGCAAAGGGGCGGCATCATGAGTGGTGACGTCTATTTTGTGTTGATTCGAGGATTTAAGCATAAAAATAAGCTGAAAGAGGTGGTCGACTGGCTTGAGACCAATGTGGTGCTGGGGCATGGTGAGGCTGAGCAGGTAGAGACTTCACTCCCCTTTGAGATCCCCATGGGGTTCCCCTCGAAAGACGATGCAAAGCAGTTTGTTCAGAAATTAGAGCTGTATGGCTGCATTATTGAGATCGAAAGTTTGAGCCAGCGTAAGGAGCGGGCGCAGCAAGCCACCGCAGAGGTAGCAGCCGCTGAGCCGTTGGTGACTAAAAAGAGAGAGAAGCCCTCGAAGCAGAAAAGCGAGCCAAAAGTATCAGAGGGTAAGAAGAGTATCGATCTGAAAAAATGGGTGATACTGGTTCTGATTGGCGTGGGTGTTATTGCCGTTGCTCTGCTGGGTTGGTCGGGCCTTCAAAAGGTGGATACAGACAAGCTTGCAAGCAGCTTAAGCAAGGTCAATACCGAAATACTCTCAATGATTCAAGACCAGACGAACTCGGGCAGCCCCTTCTCTCAGGTGGTCGGCAACATGCAGCAGCATATCGACAGTAAAAACTATAGTCAGGAGGAGCGCGTCGACCACTCTAACAACTATATGGGGGCCGTTCAGGGAGAGAAGCCGGTTAAAAATCGTGAGACTCGTAATCGAAATATCCTGATCATTCAGGCATCGATCGCCTTCTACAAAAAGAATGGCAAGGCGTGGAAGCGGCTGGTGGCAGAGTACCGAGCGATTGGTGCGACACTGAAGGTGCAAGAGCTGAGAAAAGAGATGGTAGAGGTCTTTGGTGAAGAGGAGACCGCAGAGCTTCTTGAAGAAGAGTAATTAAAAGGTACCTTAAAGCATAATATTAGGAAGAGTAGAAATGAGTGAATGTCCATGCGGCTCCGGCCAGACCTATGTCAACTGTTGTGAGCCTTACCATAAAGGTGAGCAGTTTCCAGATACAGCAGAGGGGTTGATGCGCTCCCGTTATTGCGCCTATGTGGTAGGAGAGATCGACTATATCCACAATAGCCTCCACCCCGAGCATCGTGCAGACCATGATCTGGATGCAGCGAGAACATGGTCTAAAAATTCAGAGTGGTTGGGGTTGGAGATCGTCACTACAGAGCAGGGCGGTGTGGATGATACTCATGGCGTGGTTGAGTTTAAGGCCAAGTACCGTGACCGTGGCGGCCTGCGTCAGGCGCATGAAGTGAGCCAGTTTGAGCGTGTAGGTGGAAGGTGGATGTATGTAGATGGTGAGATGCCCAAGCCAGAAACCGTACGCCACCAGCAGAATAAGGTGGGGCGTAATGATCCCTGCCCCTGTGGATCAGGCAAAAAGTATAAGAAGTGCTGTGGTAAGTAGGCGCTGATGAGTCCTTATAAATGAGTCTTGGTGAATACCCTACCGTGGTCGCAAGAGTGGTTGCGATCAATGATCGGAGTCAGCAAAGCAGTATCATTGCGTTGCTGCAAGAGCACTACTCGATGGATGCTCAAGATGCACTTGAAGCGGTGTCGAATCTACCGTTCAAGTTGCCTGCCGCATTTTTTACGGTGCAGGAGGGGCGAGCGGCAGTGCGGCAACTGATGGGTTTGGGGTGTGAAGTGACCCTCAAAGATCTGACTGAGCCGGAGGAGGAAGAGGAAGAGCCTGCCGTTGTAGAGCAACCGCCTCAGCCCGTGGTTGAAAAAACAGTGCGTCCTCCCACCACTGCTCACGCCGCAAAGCCCCCCAAGGCAAAACCAAAGAAGAGAAAAAAGAGTCACTTGAAGCTGCTTGGGGCGGTTGCTGTGGGTGCCGTGTTGGCGATTGTTGCACTCTGGTTTCTGAATGCACAACAGTCAGAGTCTCCCGCAGTGGTTACTACGAAAAAGAGCAGTAGTGAAGAGTCTGCCGTTTTTCATACCCCATTTCTTAAGAGACTCTCTACCGCTATTGATAAAAAGCTCAGTCAGATGCGTCCTATTGATGAGTTCCTGAAGGATCTATCACGGCAGCTGGATGAGAACCAGGTGAGTAAGCCCGATCGGGCTGCGCTCTCAACCCACTATACCAAGCAGGCAAAGAAGCCCCGAAAACGGGAGGATGCCAATATTCGCACCATGCGTTCGATCAAGATGCTGGGGATTGCGCTGGCTATTAATAACAAGAACCGTACGGCTTGGACGCAGTTGGTCGATGCTTACCAGAGCAAAGGGATGAACTTTCGGGTGAAGAAGACACAGCAGGATATGATGGCGCAGCTGGGGGAGTCGGTGATGGTGGAACTTTATGGGGAGGCGGTGGTAAAGGAGCTGTTGAAGCCTTGATTTCAGTCCATCAAGGTTACACAGTCCCGCCCATCGGCTTTGGCCTGATAAAGGCCATCGTCTACCCGTTCAATCAGCGCCAACTCATTCTCACCGGCTCGCAGCTGGGCCACTCCGATACTGACACTGTAATTGAAATGAGGCTCGTCAAACTGTTCGGAGTCAAGTTCGATGGGTCGTTCTCTGCACTGTTGGTTGATGCTGTTGGCGATGGATAGCGCCGTTTGTGCGTCGCTGTGCGGTAAAATAACCATAAACTCCTCCCCCCCATAGCGTCCGGCAGTATCCTCTTTACCTGCGCAGTCAGAGAGCAGAGTACTGAAATCGATCAATACTTGGTCACCCACCAGATGACCATAGGTGTCATTCACCCGTTTAAAACGGTCCAGATCCATCAGCAGGATGGCGAGATTACGAGAGGGATCACGCGCGGTCTCCCGGATTTGGCACTGCAGCTGCTTTATCAAAATACGGCGGTTGACCAATCGGGTCAATGGATCACGGCTCGCTTGTCGATAGAGGGAGAGCAGCATATGCAGCTGGGCCATCCCCGGCCACATGCAGATGCCGGCAAGCAGCCCCAGCAGCCATAAATCTTTCAATGTTTCAGCGCTTAACAGTTCACCCTGTAGTAGATGGGGGGCGAGGGCAAATAGTGTGACTAGCGTGGTGTAACTGAGCCCCTCCAGCATAGTGAGTGGAAAGATGGTCAGCATCACCACCATTAAAAAGGGGAAGAAGGTGTACCCTACCAGTAGTGCCTCACTGGTGAGTGAGTTGTTGAGTATCTGGATAGAGCTGACGTAGAAGATCCCAGGAGGGAGTAGCATCAGTGCCAAGCGGATGCGGCTATCACCAATGCTAAAGTTTTGGGCGGTGGAGAACCCAATCAACAACATTGATATTGAGAAGGCGATGCGCATCCACACCATGGTGGAGAAGGCTTCATCATTGAGAGAGTAGTAGTCGATGGGTATCCAGAAGGGGGCCATCAACCCAAAGGCGAGCGCAATCAACTGCAGGCGCATGTTGATCTGCTCCGCACGGGTGCCGTTGAAGTCGCTGGAGTGGTGTCGAATGGTGAGTAGATCTCCTAGGTTCAAGACCTTGAGCTGCTCTTTATTGCGCTGTAATGCTGCGAGTAGACGCATATTGTTTCCCCCTCTTTTTAATCTATTTTATATAGATTTTTATAATTATCTCTTCTCTTGTGCTTGAGCATATCCTCTTCTCTCTGTTTCAGCAATAGTAGAGGCAGCTAATAACTGGGTGATTACAAGTACTAATTGTAAATATCTTGGTAACGGCTCTCACTAAAGCCGAGTTCAACCTGTTTGAGTCGATCACTCTGCAGAACGGGGCGTTTGATCATTGCCGGATGCTCTAATAACAGGATGATGGCGCTGGCTTCATTGATTGCATCTCTCTGCGCTTGTGGTAGCTGTCGCCAAGTGGTGCCACGTCTATTCAGCAGTAACTCCCACCCCACTTGATCGATCCACTGTTGTAGTTGCCCTTGGGTTAGGCCATCCTTGCGGAAGTCGTGAAACTGAAATGCAATGTCATGGGCGGTGAGCCACTTTTTCGCCTTGCGAATGGTGTCGCAATTGGGGATTCCATAGAGAATATTCATAACACATAAGATACCATAAGCAGATGCATATCCACATCTTAGGCATCTGCGGCACCTTTATGGGTGGCATCGCGCTACTGGCGCGGTCCGCAGGCCACACCGTTTCTGGCTCTGATGCCAATGTCTATCCCCCCATGAGTACCCAGCTGGAGGAGGCGGGGATTACTCTGCAGCAGGGGTATGAGCCTGCCCACCTAGACCCTGCGCCTGACTGTGTGGTGATTGGCAATGCGATGAGCCGGGGCAATGCCGCTGTAGAGTATGTGTTGGAGCAGGGGTTGCCCTATACCTCTGGTCCGCAGTGGTTGGCAGAGCATGTGTTGCAGGGGAAGTGGGTGTTGGCGGTTTCCGGTACCCATGGAAAAACCACCACCTCCAGTATGTTGGCATGGATTTTAGAGTATGCGGGAATGAAGCCGGGCTTTCTGATTGGTGGGGTGCCACAAAATTTTGGGGTATCGGCGCGTCTGGGGGAGACCCCGTTCTTTGTGGTTGAGGCTGACGAGTATGACACCGCCTTTTTCGATAAGCGCTCCAAGTTTGTCCACTATCGCCCACGTACACTGGTGATGAACAATCTGGAGTTTGATCATGCGGACATCTTCGATGATCTGGCGGCGATCCAGCGTCAATTTCACCACCTAGTGCGTACCGTCCCTGGTAACGGGTTGATTATCCATCCCACCGCAGAAACGGCCATTGAGCAGACTCTGGAGATGGGGTGCTGGACCCCCACGGAGACGCTGGCTAGTGATGGTGATGGAGCTGGGGATTGGGATGCAACAGAGACTGCCGCGGCCTGGAGTCAATTTGAGGTGAAGGTGGGAGGCAGACTGATGGGGGAGGTGAAGTGGGACCTCAGCGGCTGGCACAACCGTAGCAATGCACTGGCCGCGATTGCGGCAGCACGACATGCTGGGGTTCCTGCACACCACGCAATCGATGCACTTTCAGCATTCAAAAATGTACGGCGACGTATGGAACTGCGCGGCAGAGTTAACGATATTACCGTCTATGATGATTTTGCCCACCACCCTACAGCCATTCGCCTGACCCTGCAGGGGCTGCGCGACAAAGTGGGAGCTGCCCGTATTCTTGCGATTATGGAGCCGCGCTCCAACACTATGAGGATGGGTATCCACCAACAAACCTTGGCAGCCTCATTTGAGGCGGCAGACCGGGTGCTGTTGCTGGAGTGTGATCTGGATTGGGATCTACAGGCGGCAATGAAAAGCGCATCGGTGGATACAGCGCTACTCTCCTCTGTTGAGCTGATTGTTGAGGCTGCTGTGGCATGGAGCCAATCGGGAGATCATCTGCTGGTGATGAGTAACGGTGGTTTTGGTGGTATCCACCAGAAACTGCTAGAGCGGTTGGCAGAGTCATGAGTGAGCCGCGCTGGAAAAGAGAGAGTACTATCGCACTGGCAGTGACCGGAGCATCGGGTTCTGCTTACGCACTCCGACTGTTACAACAGCTGTTAGCGGCTAATCAGCGGGTCTGGCTGATGCTCTCTGATGCTGCGCGGGTGGTGATAAAGACAGAAACTGAAGTGCAGCTGCCTGAGTCGATTGAAGAGGCCGAAGCAGTGTTAGGAGAACGCTTTGGGGCGAAGGCGGGGCAACTCGCTCTGTTCGAGCAAAAAGACTGGTTCTCACCAGTAGCCAGTGGCAGTGGTGGTCCGCGAGCGATGGTGGTCTGCCCCTGCTCCATGGGGTCGCTTTCAGCGATAGCGCACGGTAGCAGTGACAACCTCTTGGAGCGGGCTGCGGATGTGATGATTAAGGAGCGTAGACAACTGATCCTAGTGCCTCGTGAGACCCCCTATTCAACCATCCACTTGGAGAATATGTTGAAGCTCTCGCAGATTGGGGTAACCCTGCTTCCGGCCAATCCTGGCTTTTATCAACAGCCACAATCGGTAGAGGATCTGGTTGATTTTGTCGTTGCGAGAATATTGGATCAGTTGGGGCTACAGCAGGATCTGCTGCCTGAATGGGGCGTAAAAAGTAACTTGATAGAAAAATAAGTTACTTATAAGTCTGTTTTTTACCTGTAAAGTGATTTGAAAGGAATTATAGCCGTGAGTAGTTTGGAAACCTTCCAGTTAAAACTGGAGTCTCTGCAGCAGAACAAATGGTTTGAGTCGGCGGTCATTTTGATTATCGTCATCTCGGCGCTCACCATTGGAGCCAAAACCTACAACCTCAGCCCGGAGTTGACACAGGCGTTGGTGTGGCTCGATATTGGAGTCACCCTCTTCTTTGTGATGGAGATTGCGCTACGGATGTTGGCAGCGCGCCACCTTCCGAGTTTCTTCCGTTCAGGCTGGAACCTCTTCGACTTCACCATTGTGGTTGCCAGTCTGGTGCCGCTGGAAGATAGCGAGTTGGTGCTGCTGGCGCGCCTGTTGCGTATCTTCCGAGTGTTGCGACTGGTCTCACTGATTCCAGAGTTGCGGCTATTGATCAACGCCCTGTTGAAGGCGATCCCACGGATGGGTTATGTGGTGTTGCTGATGTTTGTCATCTTCTATATTTATGGTGCGGTCGGTAGCATCCTCTTTGAGCAGATCAACAACGTGCTGTGGGGGGATGTCGCTATCTCCATGCTGACCCTGTTCCGGATTGCGACCTTTGAGGACTGGACCGATGTGATGTATGAGACTATGGCGGTCTACCCGCTCAGTTGGATCTACTACCTCAGCTTTATTTTTCTTACCACCTTTGTCTTTCTCAATATGATGGTGGGAATTGTGTTGGATGTATTAACGCGGGAGCATCAGCGTTTCGACCAAGAGAGTGGCGAAGGGGAGGCGGGAGAGGTACACTGGATTCGTGAGCATACAGAGGCGATCGAGACACGCCTCGGCAGGATCGAACAGTTACTGAAAGAGCGTTAGCGCACAATGTCTATTTGTAGAGAGCTGTTTTCAGCGCTCTGTTGAAAAACATATGGGGAGAGTGGTTCAGGAATGGATAATCAAGGCAACGTAGTGACCACACCGCAGCACTGGCGGCGTCTGCAAATTCGTATCGCCCTGCTCTTTTCACTGGTGCTGCTGCTGGTTGTTGGGGCATTAAGCACAGCCAGTAACGCCTTTATCGATCTTTACCTATTCGAGACCATCGCTCTGTTGTTGCTGTTTATGGGAGCTATCGGACTGCTGGTTTGGTATAGCGTGCGTGAGATTGTACTGGAGCCGCTGCAACAGAGTCATCTTCAGCAGACGCAACAGATCGAGAAGGCGAACCAAGCGCGAGATGACTTTATGGCAACCATGAGCCATGAACTGCGCACTTCATTGACGGTGATGCTGGGGAGCGGTGAACTGCTGGCAAAGAGTGATCTCAATTTGGCGCAACAACAGCTGTTGAGTTCGATGGATCTTTCCGGGCGTAGCCTGCTCTACCTAATCAATGACATTCTCGACCTCTCGAAGATTGAGTCTGGCTCTTGTGAGCTGCATCTGGCCCCCTTCAGTATGGTTGAGTTGATTACTGAGATGGAGAAGATCTTCCCTCGACGTGCCTCAGATGCAGGTATTACCTTCAGTGCAACCACCTATAGCGAGTTTGAGAACTACTTGATTGGCGACATGCCGCGTATTCGACAGATCATGCTGAACCTCTGTGGTAATGCAGTCAAATTCACCGGAGAGGGTGAGGTTCGTCTCAGTGTGGGGTTGATCTCGCCGCAGGGAAGTAGTGAAGAGCAGTGTTGGGTGCGTCTGGTAGTGGAGGATGATGGTATCGGAATGCCGCCAGAGGTGGTTGAGAAACTCTTTAAACCGTTCCAGCAGGCAGACTCATCCATTTCACGTCGTCATGGTGGTACAGGGTTGGGGCTGCATATCATTTGGAAGATGATTCAGTTGATGGGGGGGGAGGTTCGAGTAGAGAGCAGCGATGGAATCGGCTCCCGTTTTGAGGTGGATCTTCCTCTGCAACAGGGAGAGCCTCTGGGTGAGGAGGAGGCTAGCGGTGAGGATGAAGTCCACTATTTCCGCGGGCATGTGCTGGTGGCTGAGGATACTCGTGAGGTACAGTTGTTGGTGCGCCAAATTCTGGAAGGTTACGGTATTGAAGTAGAGATTGCAGAGAATGGTCAAGAGGCACTGGAGAAGGGACTCTCAAAGTCATACGATCTGATTTTGATGGATATGCAGATGCCCGTGATGGACGGCATTGAGGCTACAACACTACTGCGCCAATCCTTCTGTCAGGTGCCGATTGTGGCGCTGACGGCTAATGTGATGCAGGTGCATCGAAACAAGTTCAGTCAGGCAGGGTGTAATGATTTCCTCTCCAAGCCGATTGAACAAGAGGCACTGCAGCGCGTTTTGGGGGAGTATTTAGAGCGCGTAAGTGCAGAAGAGGCCGCTGAGCTTACAGATTACTCACAAGAGATGGTCGTGAGTGATGAGTTGAAACAGGTCTTTCTGGAGAGTACATCACAGCGTCAGCTTGAAATTCAAGAGGCGTTGAAGAGTAGTTCTTGGGATAAGGTTCGTGCAGCAGCACACAACATTAAGGGGAGTGCTGCCAACTTTGGTTATCCTGAGTTGACGGATCTTGCCAGAGTGGTTTGTGACAGTGTTGATCAGCTGAGGGATGATGCGGAGATCGCTGAGGAGACAGAGGCGTTAAACCAAGCGCTCACCAACGCTCTGAACGAGGCACTCTAACCATATGCTGTTAGAATATGTCGCAAAGATGGATAAATGGAAGTGCATATGTTGACTCTAACTAAGTTTAAGTTGTGTTTATTGCAGGCAGGCAGGCAGGCAGGCAGGCAGGCAGCTAAGCCACTTCTCCCTATTTTGCAGAGAGGGGCATCACAGCGTTGCTGCCTCCTCCTGATCCACCTCTCTTCTCCGCTGTGCAGGAGAAGCCAGCGATGAATACGCCACAAGCTCTTGAGGTGTCACCGATCCGCATTATGTTGGTCGATGACTCTGCAACAGTGCGCAGAACCTACAGTGAGCTGCTCAGCAAAAATCCACTCTATGAGGTTCGTGTAGCGAGCAATATGGACGAGGCGCTGGAGCTTGCAGAGCATTTCCTCCCAGACCTCTGCATCATCGACTACTACATGCCGCAAGGGAACGGTGATGTACTGACCCGAACCTTATTGGCACAGCCAGCCACCTGCAAAACGCTGGTTGTCATCCTTACGGAGCAGTCGGAGGTTGAGGAGTTGGCGTTGGCTGCTGGGGCCATGGATGTCATCTACAAAGATGAGCCAGCCCAGACCTTTCTACACCGTATTGCAGTGATACAAAACTATATCAATAATCTGCGTGCGCTGATTTTCTCCGCTCGTCAAACGGTCGAGCAGGAGCAGCGCCGTGAGCAGATGCAGCGTCAAAAACAGGAGTCCCAGTTACGTCAACAGTGGCTAGAGTCGATTCTACAGAGTATTCCTGATGGGCTCTGTGTGACCGATGCTGGTGGGAGCATTGAGCGGGTTAACCCAGCGTTACTGGAGATGTCTGGTTATTTGCAGAGTGAGTTGATTGGAAAAGGGGTTGAACTCCTGCTTGTCAATATTGAAGGGAGTACGGGGCTTGAAGATTTGCAGGTTGGCTGTGCGGATGGATCGATACTGCCGGTATCGATCACGCGTACCCCTCTGGAGCCTACCCATGCAGCACATGGTGAATATGTCTGGGTATTTCATGATCTGAGCGAGTTGCTTAGTGCGGAACAGGCGCATCAGTCCAGTAAGGCCAAAGATGAGTTTCTCGCCTCCATGAGTCATGAACTGCGTACACCGCTCACCTCAATCATTGGCAATGCCGAGATCTTGGCAGGAACTACATTGACAGAGGATCAACAGAGTCTGTTGGGTTTTATGAGATCGTCCAGTAAAGGGTTGCTGGCGCTCGTCAATGACATTCTTGATATCTCTAAAATTGAGGCGGGTAAGTTTGAGATCGATGATGCCCCTTACGACTTAGATGTTCTGCTTGAAGAGATAGAGCGGATGTTTATCGTTCATGGTATGGGGCTGGTCTTTGAGGTGAACCGGCCACAGCCGCAGCAACATCTACTACTGGGAGATGCCAAGCGGATCGGACAAATCCTGATCAACCTGCTTGGCAATGCGGTTAAGTTTACTTCGCAGGGGAAGGTTACGCTCTCCTACTGGGTAGAGGAGAATATGCTTAATTTCTCGGTGAGAGACAGTGGTATCGGTATGTCTCCTGAGGTGCTGCAACGGTTGTTTCAACCTTTTGAGCAGGCCGATAGCAGCATCTCCCGCCGCTTTGGCGGAACGGGGTTAGGGCTTCATATTTCTGGCTCCCTAGCGGTATTGATGGGGGGAGATATTCACGTTTATAGCCAGCAGGAAAAAGGCTCTGAATTTATACTCAAGCTACCCTATAGAGAGAGTGATGTTCAAATTGAGGCAAACAGTATCCAACAGAGTGATGACTCACTATCAGATCTCAATCAGTCCTTTATGGGGGAGGTGTTGCTGGTGGAGGACACCCTTGAGCTTCAGCTTCTACAGAGTCGTATCCTGCGAACTATGGGAGCCACTGTGACCATAGCCAATAATGGCGAAGAGGCGCTGGAGAAAACCCTTCAACAGCACTTTGATCTGATCTTTATGGATATGCAGATGCCGGTGATGGATGGGCTGGAGGGGACTAAAACATTGCGCAGTGTAGGTAACGAGACCCCCATTGTTGGATTGACCGCCAATGTTATGCAGAGACACCGTGAGCAGTTCTTTGATGCGGGAGCGGATGGCTTTCTACAAAAACCGATCGACACAGTCAAGTTGAGAGGGGTGTTGAAAAAGTACCTTAAATCTAATCCGAGAAAACAGCAGGGGTCGTCTACACAGCCGGATGCTGAGTCACCACCTGTCGTTACACAGAGTGATACGCCCCCTTATCCGATATTGGTTATTGATGATGAACAGAGCGTTCTAGAACTCTATCAATCTGCATTTGGAGGTGATGTCGGAGAGGCAGATGAAACTGTCGAGATCCTAGAGGGGTTGATTGAGGGGAGGCCCATAAATAAGGCTGAAAAAGAGTTTACAGTCACAATAGCGGATCAAGGAAAAACTGGAGTTCAGTTCGCACGGCAAGCCTTTCAACAGGGGCTCCCTTTCCCCGTGGCCTTTATTGATATGCGCATGCCGCCAGGAATGGATGGATTAGAGACAGCCAAGGCTCTGCGTGAAGTGGACCAGCAGATCTCTATTGTGATTGTGACCGCCTATTTGGATGTTGATCCTAAAAAGATTCATCAAGAGTTAGGGCGTGGTGTGTTCTATATGAATAAGCCTTTTGGTGTACAAGAGGTGCAGCAGATTGCACGCATGTTTATCAGAGGTTGGGGAAAGGGGCCGCAGACAGCAGATCAAGAGGAGAAAAAGCCAGAACAGCCTCATGTTGCACAGACGGCTACAACACCTGTAGTAGACCCTATGATTGATGATGAGTTGATGGAGCTCTTTTATGAGCGAATTGCAGAGCACAGTAAAGTGATACGGGCAGCTCTGGCTCAGGAAGATTGGGCGGAGTTACGCATGGCCGTTCATACCATCAAAGGGAGTGCCGCAACCTTTGGCTTTTTTGAGATAGGGGAGATAGCCAAAGAGATGCAGCAACAGATTACCAATGGGGAGCTGGAGCAGCTGCCCGATCTGGCAATGCGCCTTGTTGGTGAGATAGATAAAATATTGCTGGATTGAGCACTGTTCAGCTCCATTGCCGGAAAAGTCAAAGAGATTTCTGAAGATCTATACGCCTAGCGGATGCTTAAAGTATCCAGCTCATCAAGCATTTGAAGTCCTCTCGCCCGATTACCACGAAGCTGAGCCGCCTCAAATAGTTTTTTAGAATCCTCTTCAACAAGAATGCGCGTAGATAGCTCAAACATTAATTTATTAAGGCTAATCTTTCTTGATTGAGCCAATGCCTTTAAACGATCTGTAACATCATCAGGTAGCCGAATAGATAACGTGCTCATGACCTAAATCTCCTTAATAAGTGTTCTGGTGAAATGACTTCAAAATTTGCGTGCTTAAGTTCACACATACGCCATCACAAGACAAGCTTTGGAAAACTACAACAGGCGATGTTCACAGGGGGTTCAGGTAAACTAAGCACAAAATTACTATGGATTTTCAGCCATAGCAGCAAGAAATAAACCCCGAAGCTTGATTTATTAACGAATGAAAACCTTTCTATACTTGGCGCTACTGCTCTATAGCCAGCTGAGTTGGGCCACCCCACCAGAGAAGATCACTCTGCAGCTGCACTGGAAGCACCAGTTTGAGTATGCGGGCTACTACATCGCCAAAGAGAAGGGGTACTACCGAGACGCTGGGCTGGAGGTCGTGCTGAAAGAGCTTCCCAGAGGGCGCACAGAGATGGAGCTGCTGCTTGCGGGAGAGGCCGACTATGCCATCACTGGCAGTAATGTACTGGTAGATCGTATCCACGGAGAGCCGCTGGTAGCAGTGGCCGCGTATACACAATACTCGCCCATTGCACTGCTGGTGCGGGAAGACTCCGGCATCCGCACGGTAGAAGATCTGCGCGGCAAGCGGATCATGGTAAGCAAAGATAACCTCACCATCTTCGCTATGCTGAATCAGGCGGGGCTACAATCGAGTGACTACACCATCCAACCGCAGAGCTTTAACCTGCAGGATCTGGTGAATGGCAACACGGATGCCTTTGCCGCCTTCACCACCAATCAGGGGTTTCTGCTCAAGGAGCAAGGGGTTTCCTATCGCTATATTGTCCCCACCGACTTCGGAATCGATACCTATAGCGACGTACTGATCACCACTGAACAGGAGGCCACCCACCACCGCCAGCGCCTGCAAAATTTTCGTCAGGCCACCACAGCAGGGTGGGAGTACGCCTACCAACACCCTGAAGAGACCATCGAGCTGATTCTTGAGCGCTACAACAGCCAGAACAAGAGCCGTGCTGCACTGGAGTTCGAGGCCAGAGAGCTGCGCAAGCTGGTGCAGCCACTGAGAATTGAGCTGGGGCAGATGCGCACCGAGAAGTGGGAGCACATCCGCCAGATCTATGTTGAACAGCAGCAGATACCGGCAGAGAGCAGTATTGAAGGGCTACTGTTTGACCAGAAACCACGTACCACGGTTGTGTTGAGCCAAAGTGAACAGGCGTGGCTGGATCGCCATCCTAAATTCCGTATTGGTGTGGACCCAGACTGGTTCCCTTTTGAGTACCTGAATGAAGAGCAGCAGCATCGAGGTGTAGTTGCCGATATCATGCAGCGCATCAGTGTATTGCTGGGGGTTGAGATGCGTGTAGTTGAAGCCCCCAGTTGGCCCGCAATGATGGAGCAGGCGGCCCGAGGAGAGGTCGATCTGGTGACCGCAGTGATGCGTAATGGAGAGAGAGAACGGTTCCTCAACTTTACCGATTCGTACTACCGTCTTAATATCACCCTAGTGACGCATGGAGAGCAGCCTCAGTGGGAGTCGCTGGATGCGGTGGCTGCAAGCGGGGCAACCGTGGCTGTGCCCGACAGCTATGTGACCCATGACCACTTGAAGCGTGACTACCCCTCTATTCCGGTGACTACCCGTGCCACGGTACTGGAGGTGTTACAGGCGGTGGAGAAGGGAGAGGCTGATCTTGCCATTGTTACCCTAGAGGCGGCAGCCCAATTGATTCAAACCTATCGACTGCAGCACTTGCGTATAGGTGCCCCAGTGTTTGAAACCTTGGGTGCATTGAGTATCGGGGTACGTAAAGATTGGCCTGAATTGGTTCCAATTCTGCACAAAGCACTGGCGGAGATCTCTACGCAGGAGATTGAACGTATCCGCAACAAGTGGATGGCAGTCCCTATCACTATTGGTCTCTCCATACAGCAGGTTGTGTGGATTGTCTTCTCCGTTATTTTAGTGTTGGGTAGCATCACCTTGATCATCTGGCGTAGTAATCGGGCAGTTAGGCAGGCCCAGCGTGCGTTGATTGTGGCCAAAGAGCAGGCAGAACAGGCGAGCCATGCCAAAGGGAACTTCCTCAATCTGATGAGCCATGAGCTACGAACCCCCATCACCACTGTATCAGGCATTACCCAGCTGATCGGCAAGACCGAATCCAACCCAGAAAACCAGAAGCTGTTAAAGACGCTGGAGCACGCCACCAACCACCTGCTAGCACTGATCAGTGACCTCTTCGACCTCTCCCGTGCCGAAGAGTCCACCATTACATTCGATGCTCAGCCATTACACCTGTCTGCTCTGCTGGAGGAGGTTGTAGAGCGCTTCACGCCACTGGCAGTAGAGAAGGGGATTGCACTGCAATACCAGCCGCAACAACTGCCCCATACCGTGGTTGCAGACTCACTGCGACTGCAGCAGATCCTCAATAACCTTTTGGGTAACGCGATCAAACACAACCGTGGCGGCTGGGTGCGCCTTGAGGTAATGGGATCAAACGACCAAGAGGGTGGCAGACAGCTACGCTTCAATATTCGTGATAATGGGGTTGGTATCGACCCTGCGCGTCAGCAGCAGATCTTCCTCCCCTTTGAACAGGTAGAGAAGCAGATCAGCCAGCAGCGTCAAGGGGCTGGGCTAGGGCTGGCAATCTGCAAGCAGCTGGTTGAGACGATGGGGGGGAGTATTGGTGTGGAGAGTAACCCCGGTGAAGGCAGCTGCTTCTGGTTTGAACTGAACCTTGCTGAGGTGGATGAGGTAATACAGCAGCCGCAACAGCAGGCTACGCAGCTCCCAAGCTTGAGGATACTGATTGCGGAAGATAACGAGACCAATCGAATGGTTATCACGCAGCTGCTGGAGATGGATGGACATCAGATCGATAGTGTCGAAGATGGTGAGGCTGCGGTTCAACAGCTCAGCCATTGTGAGGAAGCGTATGATCTACTATTGATGGATGTGCGCATGCCCCGTTTGGACGGCCCCTCCGCCACACAACAGATTCGTGCCCAATTTAGCCATCAGCAACTCCCGATCATTGCGCTGACTGCAGACACCTCGACAGAGACTCTTCAGCGCTGCAAGGCAGCGGGAATGGATCAGGTTATCTCCAAACCGTTCCTGGTAGAAGAGCTGTATCGTGTGATCGGCCAGCTTGGACTATTTTCTATATCGTTGCAGGAAAGCATACCCCCAATCTCACCTGCAGCAGACGTGACAGGAGAAGTCCTTGAAAAGAGGCTGCCTTAGCGGTTTATAAAATAGCCTCTGCTATCGTGAGGGGGTCTACATCTCTATGGCACTGTGAAGGCTATTTTTCCAGGCCGTAGAGAGACTTGCTGCAAACTGGTTGGCGTACTGCTCAAATAGGTCCACCTTCGGGGTGTAATTGACAATGCTATCCACCCCCAGCGCATCGGCGATCTGTTGCGGAGAGTGGAAGCCATCAATCAGCCCCAATGGCTTAGCCTCTTGACCTACCCAGATCAACCCATTGAATAGCTCGGTCTCGCTGCTGAGTTTATCGCCACGCCCGCTTTTTACCCGATCAATAAAGATGTTGTGGGTGGTGGTGAGGATATGCTCTTTAAGAAACTGCTCCGCCTCTGGGTTACGTGGAGAGAAGGGGTCGAGTAGTGCCTTAAACTTACCCGCTGTCAATTCGCGCTGCTCCACCCCGTGCTGCTTCATGGTCTCGACAAAGCCAAAACCGCCCATACGCACGCCAATGGAGCCGATCAGTGAGACCTCTGTGGCATGGATCTCATCCGCGGCAGAGGCGATGTAGTAGCAGGCAGAGGCGCAGAGTTCATCAATGGAGACGATGATCTGCTTATCGGGGTACTCCTGTTTCACTTGGCGAATGGTCTGCCAGAGCCGTTCGGCCTGTGCCGGGGTGCCACCGGGGGAGTTGAGTTGTAGCAGTAGATGTTTGACCCGCTCGTCCTTGGCTGCCTTGCGAATGGCAGGGGCCAGAATCTCAGCACTGTTCATGGTTTCGCTGCTGATCGCCCCCTGTAGTTTGATCATCGCAATACGTTCTGCGGGGTCGATCTCATCAATCACCCCGATGGAGGTGAGGCCCAGTAGCAGGATGTAGCTGATCAACAGTAGGTAGAGGAGATTTTTGAACCAGCGCCCACGGCGGATCTCTCGGCGCAGCTCATCAACGGCGGCTTCTAACTCAAGGTTTTGGTAGTTCATGGTCTCTTCCAATCTGTAATGTGGGGTGTCCACCCCGCTCTCTAAACCAGTTGAGGGCGGTTAAGATGCCCGGTTGACGGATAAACCACTGTTCCAGTCGGTATTTTCCTGGAAAATGACTCAACATGATACCCAATAGTAGGGTCAGTAGCCCCTGTCCCGGTAGAAATAGCATCAGAAAACCAGCCACAATCAGCACCAGAGCCAGCAGGTTGCGTATCAGGTGGAAACTGAACCCCAGTAGTGGGTGGCCTTCAAACGGGGTTGCGGTCGGCTCCTGTGGATGGTTAAAGTAATCCTCAGGAATGCGCCCCACCAGCCAAGGCAGTGCAGCAATCGACCCCAGCAGCATCACCGCAGAGCCGATACCCACCCAAAACAGCAGTATCTCGTTGGCACTAAACCAGTCGCTAAGTAGTTGCCACCACGTCATATTTTCTAGCACGCTCTAACTTCCTCCCCCTTGCAGGGGGAGGCGTGAGGAGGGGGTAGAGTGCAGTACGTTACGCAACCGTCTACAAGGTAGCCAGCACCTTACGTGCTGCATCAATAGTCGCCTGTAGATCAGCCTCGCTATGTGCCGCAGAGACAAAACCGGCCTCAAAGGAGGAGGGGGCTAGGTAAACGCCCTCATTCAGCATGCCATGGAAGAATTTATTGAAGCGCTCGCCATTGCAGGCACTGACCTGTGCAAAGCTCTCAATCTTCTCCTCTTCGCTGAAGAAGAGTCCAAACATGCCGCCAATGCGGTTACAGCTCATGGGAATGTTGGCCTCTTTAGCAGCAGCCAGAATACCGTCGGTTAGCATCTCTACCTTCTTCTCCAGATCCGCAAAGAAGTTGGGTGCAGAGATCAACTCCAGTGTCTTCAGCCCCGCCGCCATCGCCAGTGGGTTACCTGAGAGGGTGCCGGCTTGATAGACTGGACCGAGTGGGGAGAGGTGCTCCATAATCTCGCGCTTGCCGCCGAAGGCACCCACCGGCATACCGCCACCGATCACCTTACCGAGGGTGGTGAGGTCTGGGGTGATCCCCAGCTTGCCCTGTGCACCGCCGAGGCTGACACGGAACCCAGTCATCACCTCATCGAGAATCAGTACCGAACCGTGTGCATCGCACACTTCACGCAGCGTCTCTAGAAAACCCGCTACAGGGGGGATGCAGTTCATGTTGCCAGCAACGGGCTCTACGATGATGCAGGCGATCTCACCGCCCACCTGCTCAAATAGTTCACGTACCTGTGCGCTATCGTTATAGCTCAGGGTCAGGGTGTGTTCAGCCAACGCCTTGGGTACGCCGGGGGAGGTCGGCTCACCAAAGGTGAGTGCGCCAGACCCAGCCTTAACCAGAAGAGAGTCAGCATGACCGTGGTAGCACCCCTCAAACTTCACAATTTTGTCACGACCGGTGTAACCACGGGCAAGGCGGATCGCACTCATGGTTGCCTCGGTGCCGGAGCTGACCATACGCACCAACTCAATTGAGGGGACCAACTCTTTCACCTTCTCTGCCATGGTGGTCTCGATCTCGGTGGGGGCTCCGAAGCTGAGTCCCAGAGCTGCGCTCTCCTGTACCGTCTTCACCACCTCTGGGTGAGCGTGACCGAGAATCATCGGCCCCCAAGAACCCACATAGTCGATATAGCGTTTGCCATCTTCATCAAAGGTGTAGGCACCCTCGGCACGCTGGATGTAGACCGGATCTCCACCTACGCCACTGAAGGCGCGAACGGGGGAGTTTACGCCACCGGGGATGTGTTGCTGGGCGGCTTCAAACAGGTCGTGTGAGCGGGTCATGGTAGAGTCTTCCTCGTTGTAAAAATGGTTGTAAAATAGTTAAAGCGTTATTCATAAAGTGCTGCAATCTCTGCCGCAGACTTTGTAATCTCGGGTGTGCCCAAAACGGCGTGGATCACCGCCAGCATATCAGCCCCAGCATCCACCAGCGCTTTGCCGTTGTCTGCATCAATGCCTCCGATAGCGACCAGTGGAGTCTCTAGCTCTGCCTTGGCAGCAGAGAGTAGGTCCGGGGTAGCAAGGATGGCATTCGGCTTGGTCTGTGACGGGAAGAAGCGACCCAAGGCGATATAGCTGGCCCCCTGTTCTGCTGCAACCCGTGCGCGATCGAGTGAATTGTAACAGGAGACGCCGATAATCGCCTCCTCTCCCAGCAACTTGCGTGCATCACAGAGTGTGCCATCCTCTGCGCCGAGATGTACTCCGTCTGCGCCAGTCTCAGCAGCAAGGTCAGCCTCATCATTGACGATCAGCGGAATACCCAGAGGGCGACAGAGGGTGATTAGGTCGCGGATCTCCCACAGCTTGCGTTCACGGTTCGCATATTTGTTGCGATACTGAATGATACGAGCACCGCCCTGAATCGCCGCAGCGACAGCCGGTACAATGCCTACCTTGTCGGTGAGGTGGTGGTCGGTGAGTAGGTAGAGGCCGGAGAGTATTTGAGTCTGCTTGTTCATGATAGGAAAAAACGGTTGGGGAAGTGCTGTCCTTGAGCGGGCTGGTAACCCTGTTGCAGGCTGTTCCAGCTGAACTGTAATCCACTGGAAACGGCATCGCTAATGGAGTCACCCATCCCGATACGGGTGGCGATGGCAGAGGCGAGGGTACAGCCAGAGCCGTGGTAACTGTGTGGCAGTCGGGGGTTATCAAACTGCTGTTGAGTGCCATCGGCCTGAAACAGCTGATGGTGTACCCGATCAGCTGCTTCGCTGGGTACAGGGTTATCGGTTCCCGTTACAAGCAGATGGGCGCAGCCTGACTGCAACAGTGTGGTTGCGCGTTGCTCGATGCTATCCGCTTCAGGCACCAACCGCTGTAGTTCATTGCGGTTGGGAGTTGCCAGAGTGCTTTGAGGCATTAACAGGGTACGGATGCCCTCAATCAAAGGGTTTTCAGCCAGTGCTCCACCACCACCGCCTGCGAGTACCGGATCGAGTACGGTTGGAATGGTTGGGTGCTGTAGCAGTAGGTTATGCAGGGCTTTGAAGATGGGGCGGCTGCCGACCATACCAATCTTGATTGCAGCCACTGGGAACTCCTCCAGTAGCATCTCGGCCTGTTGTCTAAAGAGGGTTGTGGAGACGGCCTCAAACCCAAAAACCTGTTGAGTGTCTTGCAGAGTGAGTGCCGTGGGTACGGTAACGGCATGTCCACCCAGAGCGCCAATGGTCTCGATATCAGCCTGAAGACCTGCGCCTCCGGTAGGGTCATGTCCGCCGAAGACCAGAATAGTTGGGGGTATGCTCACCCGCGAGCACCAAAGATGTCGGTGCCGATGCGGACGATGGTTGCCCCTTCGGCAATTGCAGCCTCCATATCTCCTGACATCCCCATTGAGAGGGTATCTAGGTTCAGGCCGCTCTGGTTCAGCGCCTCTAGTGCTTCACGCAACTGTTGAAAGGGGCGACGTTGCTGCTGTAAATTTGATGCTGGAGCAGGCAGTGTCATCAGTCCCCGTAGCTGAACTCCGGGTAGTTTTGCGATCTGTTGTGCCAGATTAGGCAGCTCCTCAAAAGTGACCCCCGCCTTGCTGCTCTCACCGCTACTGTTGACCTGAATGCAGATGTTGAGAGGCTTCTGTTCTGTAGGGCGCTGTGCACCCAGACGCTGGGCAATCTTGAGTCGGTCTACCCCATGTACCCAGTCAAAATTCTCTGCGATGGTGCGGGTCTTGTTGGACTGAATCGCCCCGATAAAGTGCCAGACGATCCCCTTCAGTGGCAGTGCCTCAATCTTCTCTAGAGCATCCTGTAGATAGTTCTCACCAAAGTGGCGTTGCCCTGCATCGTAGGCTACCTGCACCATTGAGGCCGGTTTAGTTTTGCTTACTGCCAGTAGCTGAACGGTTGTGGGGTTGCGTTGATGCTGTTGTGCAGCAGCTTCAATACGTCTCTCGACCTGTTGGAGTTGTGTTGCGATTTCCATCGGCAAAGTATACTTGGAATTCGCTCTGCCCTAAACCAGAGGGTTCCTATGTTAGCCGTTCTAATTCTGGCCTTATCTAAAAAATATCCACTGTCTGAAACTCTGGTGTCCCTATTAAAATGGGTAGAAGGAGGGTAAGTTTGGGTCTGCGGAGAATAGCGGCTACAATATCCGCATAATATGCAGAGATTAACCGATGTATCTATGGAATGCGATGCACTGTTAAAGGCCCCAGGGGCGGCGCACACGCACTAGGCGGCAGACACTCCGCATTATGACCACACCCACTGCACCCCCCCTTACTGGGGTTCATTGCAACACGGATACGAAACACCACATACCCCACCACAATCCCCAGCGCCCCCAGCAGGGTCACATGGTCCCAAAAGGTGAGTTCAGTTGCGGTCATATAAACGCCCCACCAAACCAGGTCACCATCAGTGCCAGTGAATAGGCGAGTGAGAGTGAAAGTCCAATCGAAAACCCAGTCCACTTCCAAGACTGTGTCTCCTTATAGAGCACCGCAATGGTAGCCAAACAAGGGACATAGAGTAGGGTGAAGACCATAAAGGCCACCGCAGTCAAAGGGGTCATCGAGGCCGCCAGTGACTCACGTAGCCCTCTGCTCTCCTCATCCACCTCCTCCCCATGAGAGTAGAGCACCCCAAAGGTCGCCACCACTACCTCCTTCGCAACAAACCCCGTCAACAGAGCAATCGAGG
>Ga0209249_1000410_pt1 | contig 53452 bp, 38 predicted proteins | sample SaaInlV_200m_DNA_4_FD_184653 | JGI IMG/M metagenome (GOLD analysis project Ga0209249, IMG submission 184653) | Marine microbial communities from expanding oxygen minimum zones in the Saanich Inlet - SI037_S3LV_200m_DNA (SPAdes) (version 2) | ecosystem: Environmental > Aquatic > Marine >...
TCGAGGACTACGGAGACTTTTTTAAACGCATATGTGGTATGTTAAGCTATTATGATTGCAAAAAGTTAAAATAGAGTTAATATTTATGACTTTTAGAGGTAAAATGCTCAAGTTGGGTTAACTAATTAGTGCCAATAAGAAAACGCCATTAACTTCCTTATACTCATGCAAAAACAGTCATACCGAAATATCGGGACTCATTGATTTTGAACACTTTATAAGCCTTGTCATTGGCGTTTTCTTTTAATCGTATAATTAATCAAGGGGACTTCTAAAAATAGTAAATTTCAAGGCGTAAGAAATTTGAAAACCGGAGTTTACTATTGTAAATGAGGATTTTAAAATTGCGAAACAACGTAGAAATTTGCATTTTAGAGGTTTCCTCAAGCTTATTCCTTGATTACCTTGAGAATAGTTGGACTATTTTGTTTAGTTAAAATTTTGACATAGTATAAACCTGGAGAATCATCAATTCTGATTTTTGCATGATTAGCATTTGTGTAATTATAAGTGCCTATATTTTGTCCAAATACATTGCTTACAACTATTTCAAAATCCAAACTATTATTGCCTAAATGAATATTAAATGTTCCATTATTAGGATTAGGGTAGTATGTAATTTCCTTTTCAAATAAATCTTCAATAATTTCCGTTGTAATAATATTATAACAATTTGAAGTGTCAATACAATTATTCAAAGAAATTTCAACAGCATAGTTTCCACTATTTGTAACTGAAAGGCTTTGGTTGGTTTCTCCGGCAATAGCAAGAAAATTATTATCGCAATCTAACCATTGATAGGAAGCTCCACTTGCATTTGCTGTAAGTGTATATCCCGAAAGACTCACAGAGGTGTCAATAGTATTGATAGTCAAGTTTACTGTAATAACACTATCGCAGCCGGCAGTATTTGGAATTGTATCAAAATATGTTCCGCTTGAAGTCCAAGTATAGTTGCCACTAAAAGATACGAAACTACCACAAGAATTTTGATTTACAGTAGAATATGTTTCAATGCAATCTTGCGTAAGGTTAATTGTAGCTACACCTCTGTTGTCATGACTACCTAAATTTGGCCCAAATCCATATGCCCACATCACAATAATTGTATTAGCTCCTGCTGGAAATGTAAAATAATCACTATTCATTCCTGAAATTGAGCGTGATACTGATGTGGTAGTAAAACCACCTAAACTGGCGAATGAGCTATTTATTAATGATGATGCAAGCAGTGATCCAGAATTATGATTTCCTAACTTTCGTTCAGAAATCATACCGGTTCCAGTTGTAACAAAGCAATATGTATTTACCATCATGTTGCTCCCAAATCCATAGGAATAATATACCGAAGAAGGTCCCGTCATTGTTATTTGTAAAGTGTCTGCACTCGGATCAACAGTAATTGAAATACTCATATTTGAACCTGCATTAACAACTGTACTCCCAGAATATGTTTGAGCTACTACCGAAATTTGCCCAATAAACAACATAAGGGCTAAAATTATAATATTTCTTTTTTTCATTTTGAATAGTTTAATTCTTTCCATTTTTATAAGTTTTAAATAAGTCTATTAATATTTTGTTTTGTAATGATTTCGCATAATCAGAAGCAGAATTCCCTGTATTATCTTTGTGGTTGATGTTTGCTCCTTTTCCAAATAATAATTTGACAATTCCAATATGATTAAATATTGTTGCGTAAATTAGAGGTGTAGTTCCATTTTGGTCAGGAATATCAATATTAATTCCATTATCGACTAAAATTTGTACAATCTCTAAATATCCTTTATATGTTGCACCATGAATTGCTGAACCTTGAGAAAAGGTGTAGTTAATATTTGCACCATTTTTAATCAAATGACTAACTGCCTGAGTTTGATTATGATAAGTTGCTAATATAAGAGGAGTATGACCTCTTTGATTTGTTGAATTGACAGTATCAGGGTTTATTTTAATAAGAAAATTAATGGCTGAAGTATCTCCATTTCTGGTAGCATCAAAAATGCTGGTTTGAGCAAAAATTTGGAAAATGCTAAAACAAGCTATAATTACTAAAAATACTTTTTTCATTTCTCTTTCTTTATCATCAATAATGTACAAAATGTACTTATTATTACAAACTAACAATATAATATCCACTAAGACAAATAATTATCATATTTTTAACAGGTTATGTTTTATCGCTCAGAAGAAATTAAAATATATAATTATCATTATTTTAACAATAATAAATTTCAGAAGATTTAAATATTTTATTGAAATATGCACAATAATGATGACAAATGAAATTTCTGAATTGGAAGATTTCAAAAAGCTTTTTGACTTTTAAATTTCAATCATTCCAAATAAAAATATCATATTTTTCAAGGGGTCGGTGATTTTGTAACCACAAGAAACCTTTTAATTTAAGTTCATCTCCTTTTAGTTGGTCAATAGGAACAAGGTGTGCATCGGGTTTTGTGAGAAATAAAATATCTTTTATTTTACGGTCTTCAATAAAAATTTGTAGATTGGAAGCATCAGCAGTGTTTATTCCGGTTAGCTCATTGCCGTCTTTTGGGAAATATAGAGTTTGCCCATTTCCATTTACATCAACTCTGTAGAGTTCGTTGTTTTTTATATGTCCATACATTTTTTTTCCTGCAATCTGATTAAATCGAATTTCATCTTCTTGAGAAATGATGAATGCAGATTTTTCCATAATAATATGATCCGGACTACTATTTTTTGTATGAATCTCCATATAATCGGCAGTCAGTTGGTTTTCTTCCGACCAAATTACCGGTTCTTTGTGCATTTGAATAACCGAATCGCTTAATGCAAAAACCATCGAATCGCATTTTCCTTGCATTTCTGCCATAAAAAACTTCACTTTATAGAATGCCTGCAAAATCTGAAATTTTCCGGTGTCGTTGTAGTTCGATAACAATGTGTCAGCATGTAAAAATAATGTGTCGTTCATAGAAATTTGCATCAACAAGGCACTGTCGGTAATCATGGCGTAATTCGAATTTTCGAAATATTCGGCATAATTTCCTTTCAGAATGATATTTTCAACGGTATCTGTCATTGTTACATTTTCGAATGCCTTGCCATATTCTTGGCTGCGATTGTAATACAAACTATCACCCTCTAATTTATGCTGATTACTTATTAAATATGCATTTTTGTTGAACTGAGAAATGTCCGTTTTTGTGTTGTACCAGCCGTTTTCGCAATATATCAGATTCGAATCTCCAATTATTTCTGTCGGTCCGAAAAAGTAAGTCGTCTGCGATTTTGTATTATATTTTAAGGTATCCGATAAAATTACATAATCGGGATTTGTAACAACTACGCTATCTTTATAGAAAAATTCCTTTTGTTTTAGAAAATAATATCCCGAATTACTTTCAAGTATATTTGTTGTGTCTATAATTTTTCCATGATTGAAATAATTGGCAATACTATTTTGTCTGTCGTAGTCTAAAAAATGAGTTGTAAGGACAATTTCTTTGTTTATTAAACTCACGTTTTGTCTGGCTTTAGCAAGTTTAATATTTCCATCGTATTCAAAAAAATCGCTATAAAGGTCGAGAGTATCTCCTTGTTGGATATGACAATTGCTATATGCCTCGAAAGAATTTGTATTCTTATATAAATATCCGCTATCGCAATACATATATGCCGAATCGTGCAATATTATGACATTTCCAATAAGCTTTCTTAAATCCCTGTCGATTTTTCGATTATAAACAACCGAATCGGCATTTAGAATTTCGATTTTTGTTTGTGAAAATGTGCTTGTTTGAAAAATTAATAATAAGAATCCACAAATGAAAATGCTATTATTTACATTAATGATGAATGATTTTAAATTTAGATTTGCACTTTTCATTAATCTGCAATTTCGTATTAGCATTCAATTTTAAAGGATTTTAATAAGAAATTCTTTAATGGAAATAATTTTACTGAGTCTAATTGCCAATGTTCAGTATTTAAAAAGTCCCTATTTCTATCTTTAATTTTCTCTTTTTCTGAGTTTGATGTGCCTACTAATGTTTCAATATAACAATAAATTTTTGATTTCTTTGCAGGAATAGTTAAAGGTTTCAATCTACTATTACTTTTTGTTTTTAGGCATTTTTCATATTCTCGCCAACATTCAAAAATGTCAGAATTCTTTTCAGTAATTATTTGTTCGAGCAAATCTTCTAATTCTCCTTTGCTTTTGTTATCAGGAAAAAGAAAAAGGTCAAAATCAAGATTATATTTTGTTTTCCATTCTTCAATTTCATTTCGTCTTTTCTCTGGATTTTCATCAGCATCAAAAATAATAATATTTTTCTCTTGGTTTGCTCTATTTATTTTAATAGCATTTCTAATCCTTTCTCCTTCTGTTTTCTCAGAGGAAATCTGTGTCCAGCCCCCTGTTATTTCAATTCTAATATTTGTATGTATCGGACTATTTATTAATTTACAGTAATCGTTTATAAACTTTTTATCTGCCTCGCCTTCGACCCATATGTTTGTATTTGACATAAAGTTAATTTCTTATTTCATTTTCAAATTCTAAGGCATTTTTAAAACTTTCATAAGAATAGGAATATGCTTTTATTCCTTCATTTTTTGTATGGACAAGTGAATAAGCCTTTGATTTGCCTTGCAAAGAATGTAGTTTTTCATTTTCTAAGGCTTCGCTAAAATGTTTTATTGTTTCAATATTATGTGTAGTTATAAATAATTGAATATTTAAATCTTTACATAAAGATAAAATGCTAAGCCACAAAGAAATATGTGCTGAAAAATGTAATCCGTTTTCAATTTCATCAATCAGAATAATGCTATTAGGTTTTTCTGCAACTGTCGTAACTATATTCAAATATCTTCGAATTCCATCTCCTGCTATATTACTTGGTACTAATTCTTCAAAATCAGCATGATTTAGATATAAACCGTCTGGAAGTGGCAATATAGAAATAATTCTATCATCAATTTTTTGAAGTGCGGATAAAATTGCATTCTCTTTTTTTCGTATTACTATTTCAGAAAACCTTTGTAAGGCATTTTTTTCTTTACTATCTGAAGTAATATAAACAGCATTCATTTTTTCTTGGTAACCTTTTTCTTGTTTTGTTTCAATTTCGCGCTCATTAACAAATGAAAAACTGCTTCTTCCGGTTTGAATTTTTTTTTGTTTTTCTTTTATTGTGAAAATTAAATCAACACCGGATAGGAATGGTGTTGCTGTTGATGTATTCATTATTACTAATTCATCTTCCGATTTTTTTTGTATTTTGTCATTCTTTAAATTTTGGTTGTATTTTGGTTTTATTTCGAGTTTACGTTCTACTTTACTGTCAGTTGTAATTGTCAAAACAGGAACTTTGTCAAGTTTTAATCTGTGAAATATATATTTTAAGTCATTTACAGAATTATTTAAGCCTCTAAAACTATTTATGTTTGTTGGAAGTAAAGGATTTGACATACCAATTGATAAGAAAATACTTTCGAGAAGACTGGACTTTCCACAATTATTTCTACCAACAATTAAATTTATTTGTCCAAAATTTGAAATTTCAAGTTTATCAAAACCTCGAAAATTTTCAATCTTTATATTTTTAATATGTCCCATACTTTTTTATTTGATAGAATTATTTTTCAAATTTATAGCTTTTTTCAAACATGAAAACGCTTAATTGTTTAATTTTTATTTAATGAGCATATTTGCTTGAACCAAATTTGCATATATAAATTTATTTGGTTTATATTTAACAATTCGTAATTCATAATTATATTTATCTATTTAAGCAATTCACTAATAATATCCTCAATTGAAATATTTTCGGCTTCGGCTTTATAGTTTTTAATTAATCTATGTCGAAGAATTGGAGCAGCTACAGCCTTTATGTCTTCAATATCGGGCGAGTATTTTCCGTTTAGAACTGCATGAGTTTTTGCACCAATTATTAAATATTGTGAAGCACGAGGACCTGCTCCCCAGTTAATATATTTGTTGACAATTTCGTGAGCCAATTCAGTATTTGGTCGGGTTTTTGCCGATAAACGAACGGCATATTCAAGTACATTGTCGTTTACCGGAATTTTACGAATTAGTCCCTGAAAGAAAAGTATCTCTTCAGCAGTTAGAATTTTCTTCAATTTCACATTTATATCAGATGTTGTATTTTTCACAACCGTCAATTCGTCGTTGAAAGCCGGATAATCTAACCAGATATTAAACATGAATCTGTCTAACTGAGCTTCTGGCAAAGGATATGTACCCTCCTGTTCAATAGGGTTTTGAGTGGCAAGTACAAAAAATGGTTTTTCTAATTGATAGTTTGTTCCAGCGGCTGTAATTGCTCTTTCTTGCATTGCTTCGAGCATTGCTGCCTGAGTTTTTGGAGGTGTCCGGTTTATTTCGTCGGCGAGAATAATGTTGGCAAACAATGGACCTTTTACAAATTTAAAGTGACGATCTTCTGTCAATATTTCTGTTCCAATAATATCGGAAGGCATCAAATCCGGAGTAAATTGAATACGTTTATATTTTAATCCAAGAGTTTGCGAAATTGTATTCACCAAAAGAGTTTTTGCCAATCCGGGAACACCAACAAGCAAAGCATGGCCATTACTGAAAATTGTAATTAATACTTCTTTCACTACTTGATCTTGCCCGAATATTACTTTTTTGATTTCTGAACTTAAATTTTCATAAGCCTTCCTCAACGAGTCAACCGCTTCTACATCACTATTATAATTCATCTTTAATATTTATTTCTTGTTTATTTTAAAAATTAATAACTAAAATTTTGATAATCAATTGTTTTCAAATATCATTTATTTGAGCCAAAGAAATAAAAAGTTTTTCAATTAATCTGAATTTTTTGTTGAAAGAATTGATGACAGGTTCTGTAATTTTCAACAGAATATTTTAATACTGAAAGGATTTAAAATACCGATTAATGAAAATTTATATCTTCTTCAAAATTCATTTAACTATAACAAAATATATGCACTTGAAACATAATTTTATTTGATATTACTCATATAATTTTATATCAACTGATATAGTATGTTCTATATAAATGCTTATTAATCATTAATTAAGACAAAACTTTTTTTATTTCAATAATTGAATTTTAAAAGCTCATTCCAACATATCTACATAATTAGATAATTGTTTTTGTATTTTTGCGGGCTTTAAGAATGATATTCTTTTTGTTATTGATATAAATTGGAAATTCGATAGTAATTATATGAAAACTACTCGTAGAAAATTTTTAAAAATATCTTCTGTTGGTGCCGGTAGCTTAGCATTAAGTTCGCCTGTTTTCAACTTTTTTCAAAACTCGGATAAAGAAAAATCCATAAATGCTGAAAATGCAAATAAGCGATTTCCTACATATTGCGAAATTTGTTTTTGGAAATGTGCAGGTTGGGTTCATACAGACGATAAAGGTGAAATAAAGAAAATCACTGGAAATGATGACGATCCGCATTGTAACGGCAGATTTTGCCCGAGAGGAACCGGTGGTGTAGGAATGTATTCGGACGAAGACAGGTTGAAAGAGCCATTAATGAGAGTTGAAATTGATGGAAAACAACAGTACAAAAGGGTAAGTTGGGATACTGCACTTGATTATATTGCAAAAAAACTTAAAAAGATTGAAAAAGAACATGGGCCAGAATGTGTTGCATTGTTTACTCATGGTTCGGGCGGAAAACTTCTTGGACAATTTTTGAAGGCATATGGTTCAAAAAATATTACTGCTCCATCTTTTGCTCAATGTAGAGGTCCGCGTGAAGTTGCATTTTTATCAACTTTTGGCGATATTATTCAATCGCCTGAACGAGTGGATATTCGCGATACTAAGTGTTTAGTTTTAATTGGCTCGCATATTGGCGAAAATATGCACAATGGGCAGGTTCAGGAATTTTCCGATGCTATCGATAAAGGAGCCACAATAATTACTGTTGACCCAAGATTTTCGACTGCTGCAAGTAAATCGAAATATTGGTTGCCAATAAAACCCGCAACAGATATGGCACTGCTGCTTACTTGGATAAATATAATTATTCAAGAAGAATGGTATGACAAAAAATATGTTGAGAAATATACATTTGGTCTGGATTATTTAAAGGATCATGTAAAAACTTTTACACCCGAGTGGGCATACGGAATTACAAATATTAAACCTGACGAGATAAGAAAAACCGCCAAAGAAATGGCAAATGCTTCACCCGCAGTTATTGTTCATCCGGGCAGACATGTAACATGGTATGGCGACGATACTCAGCGACTTCGGGCAGTAGCAATTTTGAATGCGCTCTTGGGTTCCTGGGGTAGGAGAGGAGGATTCTATTTCCCTGAAAAATTTAGTATTCCAAAATATCCAATTCCTGAATTTCCGAAACCTAAAAGAACTTGGCGCGAAGCATTTCCTGGAAAGTATAATTTAGCACACGAAGTACTGTCTTCCGGAATTTGCGATGCCAGCATTCCTTCTCCCGAACGAGATTGTTCATTTAAAGCATGGATAGTGAACGGGACAAATCTTATTACAACCTTACCAAATCAGGAAAATACTATCAAAGCAATTGATTCGTTGGATTTGCTTGTTGTGATTGACACAATGCCAATGGAAATAACCAGTTACGCCGATATTGTTTTGCCGGAGTGTACTTATCTCGAACGCTACGATATGTTAAGAAGTTCGCCACATCGCGAACCCAATATTGCTCTACGAATGCCGGCAGCCGAGCCAAAATACAATTCGAAACCAGATTGGTGGATAGCTAAAAAACTTGCCGAAAAAATGGGTTTGAACGCATATTTTCCATGGAATAATATTGAAGAACTACTCGACTGGCAATTGAAAAAAATTGGATCTTCGCTCGAAGAGATGAAGAAAATCGGAGTGAAAAAATTCAAAAGAGAGTTTGATGATTTATTCCTTGCAGATGGTGAAGACATGGAGTTTAATACAAATACCGGAAAAATTGAATTATATTCTACTTCACTTGAAGAAGAAGGTTTCGACCCAATGCCGAATTTTACAAAACATCCGGAACCACCGGAAGGTTTCTATCGATTGAATTATGGTAGAGCTCCAATGCACACGTTTAGCCGTACTACAAACAATCCCAATCTGTCGGAATTGATGAAAACAAATTCTCTGTGGGTGAATCCGAAAGTTGCCAAAATTTGGGATATTCAAAACGGACAAGAAGTTTGGTTACAAAATCAAGATGGGATAATTTCAGACTTTTCTATAGAAGTTAGAGTTACAGAAAGAATAAGATGGGATTCGGTGTATATGGTTCACGGTTTTGGTCATACTAAAAAGAAACTTTCACGAGCTTTCGGAAAAGGAATTAGCGATACTCAGCTAATTACAAATATTATGCTCGATCCAATTATGGGAGGCACCGGGATGAGAGGAAATTTTGTTACATTTTTATTAGAAAAACCTAGAACTGAGGAGGTAGAATCATGAGATATGCAATGGCTATTGATACAAAAAAATGTGTTGGTTGCAGCGATTGTGTAGTTGCTTGCCAAACCGAAAATAATGTTCCACTCGGATATTGCAGAGATTGGGTAACTGAAGTAACAAGCGGAACCTTTCCAAAACTTGAAATGGAAATTCGTTCAGAACGCTGCAATCATTGCGATAATTCGCCGTGTGTAAGATGTTGCCCAACAGGAGCAAGTCATTATAGCGATGGAGGAACTGTACTTGTAACACCAAACAAATGTATTGGTTGCGGTGCTTGCATAACTGCTTGCCCCTACGATGCCAGATTCCCTCACCCAGAAGGACATGTTGACAAATGCACTTTTTGTTTACCAAACAGAGTGAGCAAAGGAGAAAATCCGGCTTGTGTTTCTGTTTGCCCAACAAAATGTATGTACTTTGGCGATCTCGACGATCCAAATAGTGAAGTTTCTACAATTATTAAACAGCGAAAATGGAAGACTTTAATTCCTGAAGCAGGCACCAGTCCACGAATATATTATTTAATATAGTCTTTAAAAGAAAATTTGAAGAAAAAACCAAGTTCTGAAATACTATTTTTCATCCAAAAATTGAATCTAACAAACGACAAAAAAAAGAAGTAATATGAACGAAGAGATAATTATCAGTGGAAGAATGAACGAATGGATTGATCCACAACTTCATATTTGGCATTGGCAAATACCTATATATTTGTTTCTCGGAGGATTGGCAGCAGGACTTTTATTTTTTGCTGCACTTTTTACAATTCGAGGCGAGCAAGACAAATATCCTACTATCGTAAAAATTGCACCATTTATTGCTCCAATTGCTTTAGCTTTAGGATTGTTTGCTCTTTTTCTCGATTTGAAACATAAATTGTTTTTCTGGCGACTCTACACTACAATTCGGATAGAATCACCAATGTCGTGGGGTGCATGGGTTTTGATGGCAATCACCCCACTATCAATGGTTTGGTGTGCATTAAATATAAAAGCAATATTTCCGAAATGGGATTGGAAATATGAATGGATTAAAGAAATTGAAGAATATTTGAAAAAAAACATATTGACTATTTCTTGGATAATGATGGTTTTTTCAATTATACTTGGAGTATATACAGGAATTTTATTTTCTGCATTTAATGCTCGCCCACTATGGAATACTTCAATTCTCGGTCCACTATTTTTATCATCTGGTTTGTCAGCTGGGGCTGCCACAATTATACTTATGAGCAAATCGCACATAGAAAGGCTCACAATGGCAAAAATTGACCTGTTAATAATAATTGTTGAAATATTTCTAATAGTACATATGTTTATGGGATTTCTTGCAAGTACTCAGGTTCAGATAGATGCTGCAAGCTTGTTCCTTGGCGGAAAATATACAACTCCATTCTGGCTTTTTGTTGTTGTTCTGGGCTTAGTAGTTCCGGCAATTCTTGAATTTCTTGAAATTAAAAATTATAAAATGCCAACTTTTATTGCTCCGATTCTGGTAATTTTTGGGAGCTTAATGTTAAGATTTATAATTGCTTATGCAGGGCAAGAAAGCCGTTGGCTGTATTAATTGCATATTGATAATTGTTGATTGATTGTGTAAAATGTAAAAATAGTAAACAATAAATAATTTTGATAATGGAACAAAATATAACGAAAAAGAAAACTGCAAAATACATAAATCCCTATCTCGGAGGAGTTTTATTAGGAATTGTTGTGCTAATTGCAAATTTTGTGTCGGGGCGCGGACTTGGAGCCAGCGGAGCAGTAAAAAGTGTAATTGTTTCAGGGGTTGAGGCTATTACTCCTTCGCATGCCGAAAATGCTGCGTTTTATAAAGAATATTCTGAAACACATGAAGGTAATCCGCTGAATTCTTGGTTAGTATATCAGATGCTTGGCGTTTTGGTCGGAGGTTTTATTTCTGGTGTAATTTTCAGACGACTGAAGCTAAAAGTTGAACATTCTCCGAAAATTAGCTCAAAACGGCGGCTAATTTTTGCAATTATTGGAGGAATTCTCTTCGGATTTGGTTCACAGCTTGGAAGAGGCTGTACTAGTGGTTCGGCACTAAGTGGGATGGCTGTTCTGTCGCTCGGAGGATTTATTTCTATGATGGCAATATTTGGAACTGCTTTTGCCTTAGCTTTTTTTGTTAGAAAAAATTGGATATGAAAAATTGGCTATTAGCTATAGCCTTTAGCTATTAGCCAACAGCCAAATGCTAACAGCCAACAGCCAATAAAAATTAATAATTAATAAATATAAAATAAAAAATAATGGGACCTCTAATAGTAAACGAAATAATAACAGAAAATTCAAATCTATTTTTAGCCTTTCTAATTGGAATTAGCTTTGGTTTTGTCCTCGAAAGTAGTGGTTTTTCTTCAAGCCGAAAGTTAGCCGGCGTGTTTTATGGCTACGACACAGTTGTTTTGAAAGTGTTTTTTACGGCTGCAATAACAGCTATGTTGGGACTTTTATTTTTTAGTCTGTTTGGTTGGATAGATCTGTCTTTCATTTATATAAATCCTACTTATTTATGGTCAACAATAGTTGGAGGAGTAATAATGGGTGCAGGATTTATTGTTGGTGGTTTTTGTCCTGGAACAAGTTTTTGTGGAGCTGCCATTGGCAAAATTGATGCAATGGTTTTTATCATAGGAATTTTTGTTGGTATTTTTATTTTTACAGAAGGTTATCCTTTGTGGGAAGGGCTCTACAAAGCTGAAAATATGGGAAGCCCAAAAATTTCTGAATTTTTTAAGCTCTCTGATGGAATAATGGCACTAATTGTAATTCTTGCTGCTATTTTTATGTTTTGGGTTGGCGAATGGGCAGAAAAAAAATTCCCCAGAGAAGAATATTAAAAGATGGATATAATGTTGATTTTAAAAACATTATTAAGTAAAAAATAGAAAAATTATGAAAATGAAAATAAGTTCCAGAGTTTTTTTATCAATAATAATTGTAATTCTTGGATTGTTGATAGCGGCTGTGCCAGAAAAAGATGTAAAAGCCTTAAAACTAAATGCACAGGAAATGTTAGATGAACTAAAAAGTGGAGAACAATTTATTCATCCAGATCAAATTGCAAGCATGATTGTTGAAAAAGATCCTTCACTTTTATTAATTGATGTACGCACACCAGCAGAATTCTCAAAATATTCTTTGCCAGGTGCAATCAATATTCCTTTTAACGATTTGCTGTCAGATGAATGGAAAGACTATATCGATCAGGATACCTATTTGAATGTTTTTTATTCTAATGGTAATACAAAATCGAATGAAGCATGGTTAATAACCAAACAGTTAGGATATTCAAACAATTATATTCTTCTCGGTGGTTTAAATTTTTGGGTTGAAACGATTCTCAATCCAGCCGCCCCAAAAAATGAAAGTCCTGATGAAGAATTTGCAAGATACGATTTCCGAAAAGCAGCAAGTTTTGCGCTTGGTGGAGGCGGACAAATTGCTCCATCAACCGATGGACAAGCCCCCAAAAAGCCTGTGATTAGAAAACGCAAAAAGAAGAAAGGAGTGAAGGGAGGCTGTTCATAATTCATTTTTTATCATCCAGACAAATTTGTCGATATAAAAATCCATTTGATATAAGAAACCACGGAATTCTCATTTGAAGTGTTAAAGTTATATTCAGCTAACTATTTAACATAAAAAGAATTTTCATTTTTCATAGTATAATTTTAATTTTGCATTTTCGTTAAGAATGAAAATTAATATTATAAATACTTTTGAATAAAAATGAAGTTTCTTAAATTCTTGATTAGCAAGGCATTTTTTAAAAATGTTTTGTTCATTACAATAATTTCTTTTGTCATTGTTTACGGAACTTTGTTTTTCCTTGATATATTTACTCTACATGGAAAAAGCAATCCTGTACCTGATTTTTACGGATTGTCGTTGTACGAAGTTGATAGTTTGACTTTTGAAAACGATTTGCAATACGAAATAATAGACTCTGTTTATAATATCAACGAAGAAAAAGGAGTAGTTTTAGATCAAAATCCTAAACCAAATTTTCATGTAAAAAGAAACAGAACTATTTTTCTAACTATCAATGCTTTTTTTCCCGAAAGGGTGAAAGTGCCCGACCTTGTTGGAATTTCTTTGCGTGATGCAAAAGCCAAACTCGAAAGTTTTGGACTAAAAATAAATAGGATAATTGATAAGCCCGATTTGGCAAATAATAATGTTTTAGGTCAAAAAATGAATGGCATGGATATTCTCCCGGGCGAAATTGTTGAAAAGGGATCGAAAATAGATTTGATAGTCGGAAAAATCACAGATAAAAAAACATACTCGCCAAGCCTCATATCATTATCAGTTGATCAGGCTAAAATTATTTTAGATAGAGCAGAACTAAATCTTGGTGCAATTGTGTATGAAGCCTCAATCGAAAACGATATTGATTCTGCAAAAGCAAGAATATGGAAACAAGTACCTTCGCCCAGTAGCAAAAATGTTATCAGACTGGGAGGTTCAATTGATGTTTGGCTAAAAACAATAGATTCTGAGCCGGAACAAGAAGAAACTGAAAGTTTATAAAACTTATATAAATGAAAGAAAATAGAAAAATACTAATATTATTAATCCTGCTTTGTGCAAATATGAGTCTGATTTCTCAGGAAGTTCTCATTGATTTGCAAGTAAATCCGGTAATAAAAAGAAATTTAAAAAATAGCTCATTAAATCTCAATAAATCTGAATTTTCTGATACTTTAGAACTACCTTTTTTTGACGATTTTGCGAAATTAAATATTTTCCCGGACGACAGTTTGTGGCAAGACAGCGGAGTTTTCATAAACACGAGTTACCCGCTAAATCCTCCAACAATGGGAGCTGCAACTTTCGATGCTTTAGATTTTACAGGTTCACTCTATTCAAATGCTTCCTCCTCATCTTTTTTAGCCGATCAGCTTACATCCCGTCCTATAAACCTTGAGTACTTGCCGGAAGATTCAATCTATTTAAGTTTCTATTATCAAGCTCAGGGAATAGGCGATTCTCCTGAAAATACAGATTATTTGAAATTAGAGTTTTCTGCTCCCGACACAGCATGGAATACTGTTTGGCAAATGTCCGGTAGCACTGTCAGTGCATTTAGTAATGTGATGATTCCAATAACTGATTCAATATATTTGAAAAATGGATTTCAATTCAGATTTGTAAATTATGCTAGTTTAACCGGAATATTTGAGCCAAGTTGGGCAGGAAGTGTCGATCATTGGAATATTGATTATGTTTATATAAATAAGTCGAGATCAATTTCAGATATTATGACTGAAGAAGTTGTAGTATTAAGCTCAACAAATTCGTTATTAAATAGTTATGAAACCATACCTTGGAACCACTTTGACAATATGCCAAATAGTGAAATGATTAACACAATCGCATTTTCAATTTTTAATTATAGGAATATCCTAAAAAATACATCATTTCATTATATTATAAAAGATGTATTCGATGGGACGCAATTATATTCAGACATTTATGCTGAAGATATAGATCCAAATAGTGGATATACTTATGAAATACCACCATCATTGTTCGATTTTACATTTTCTGCACCAACAGAAGATTCCGCACTTTTTGAGATTACTTATCATATAACTTCAGACGATCAGCACCATTTCAATAGATGGAACGATACACTTCGGTATAATCAAAAATTTTATGATTATTATGCTTACGACGATGGAACTACTGAAAATGGTTACGGACTGTCTGGCGAAGGAACGCAAAATGCTATGTTGGCATATAAATTTAATACTTTTAAGGGAGACGATTTGAAAGCTATTGATATTTTTTTCAATCAAACTTTAAACGATGCCAGTCAGAAATACTTTTATCTATGTGTATGGAGCGATAAAGATGGGCAGCCCGATACACTGATTCACAAACAAGTGGGTTATCGGCCTGAGTATGAAGATGCTCTTAACAAGTTTCATAGGTATGATTTAGATACAGCCAAGAATATTAATGGAACATTTTATGTTGGCTGGATGCAGACTACCAGCGATTTGCTTAATGTTGGATTCGATCAAAATCGGATATTAAATACTGATGAGGAAGAAAATTGGACAAATCCGAAAATATTTTATAACATTACTGGAGCATGGCAAAATTCCTCATTCGAGGGTGCTTTAATGATTCGACCGGTTTTTGGAGATACAATCAAAAAAAATATTGAAATTCCAATTGTTACATCGAAAAGTAATATTAACATATTTCCCAATCCTGCAAATGAAATGATATTTATTGATTATCTTGATGAAGCTATTTCGCAAGATATGAATGTGAAAATCTTTAATAGTATTGGAAATTTAGTTTTTAATGGATATGTAAATTCTGGAGAACTAAACTTGGAATCATTTAACTCTGGAATTTATTTTTTAAAAATAAATAACTCTAAACAAGCAGTTAATAATAAGAAATTTATTATTATGAGATAATTGTCAAATGATAATTTGAGTACAATTATTTTTTCAACCTCTTAATTTACATTTTCATAAAATCAGAAAAAATTGTCGAAATCAGACGAATTTCAAGAATTATTTGAGCATTATCGTTTTGTTGCTGATAAAGGACAAAAGCCCTTACGAATTGACAAGTTTCTTGTAAATAGAATTGAAAATTCTTCAAGAAATAAAATTCAAGATGCTGCCGGAGCTGGGAATATTCTTGTTAATAATAGTGCAGTAAAAACAAATTACAAAGTAAAACCCGACGATGTGATTACTATTGTAATGTCGTTTCCTCCTCGCGAAATTGAAATTATTCCACAAGATATTCCTATTGATATTATTTATGAAGATAGTGATTTGTTGATTGTTAACAAAAAACCCGGAATGGTTGTACATCCCGGATATGGAAATTATTCATCAACTCTTGTCAATGCCATAGCTTTTCATTTACAAGATCTTTCATATTTTAAATCGGGAGATATTCGTGCAGGTTTAGTTCATAGAATTGACAAAAACACTTCGGGTTTAATAGTAGTTGCCAAAACCGAGCTGGCGAAAAATAAACTTGCACTGCAATTTTATGAACATACTATAGAAAGAAAATATCAAACTTTAGTATGGGGATCTTTCGAGAATCAAACAGGTACTATCGAAGGAAATATTGGCAGAAGCCTGAAAGACAGAAAAATAATGACAGTTTTTCCGCAAGGAGAATTAGGCAAACATGCAATTACCCATTACAAAGTTTTGGAAGAATTCGGATATATTAGTTTGATTGAATGTAAATTAGAAACGGGTAGAACTCACCAGATAAGGACGCATTTAAAATATATAAAACATCCTGTTTTTAATGATGAAACCTACGGCGGTAACCAGATTTTGAAAGGAACTACTTTTTCTAAATATAAACAATTTGTAGCGAATTGTTTTAAACTTTTGCCACGTCAGGCACTTCATGCCAAATCGCTTGGTTTTGTTCATCCAAGTACAAACAAATTTATGTTTTTCGAATCTGATTTGCCTGAAGATATGACAAATGTAATCCAACGATGGAGAAAATATATTGAAAACAGAGACGTAGATTTAGCATAAAGTTCCATGAAAAAAAATATTGCAATCATCATAGGAGGCAACTCATCGGAAATTGAAATTTCGATAGAAAGTGGCGAACAAATTTTTGAAAATATTGATAGAGAAAAATATATTCCTTATAAAGTATTTTTAAGAGGAAAAGATTGGTTAGTTTCAAATGAAACTTTTGAGAATGTCTCTGTAAACAAAAACGATTTTAGTTTTGTTTTTGAAAATAATGAAATACATTTTGACTGTGCTTTTATAATAATCCACGGAACACCCGGCGAAGACGGAAAACTTCAAGGATACCTGGAATTGTTAGATATTCCGTACACTTCCAGCGGAGTTTTGTCTTCTGCACTTACATTCGATAAATATGCTTGTAAAAACTACTTGAAAACTTATGGAATTCTTTCTCCAAAATCAATTCTTATTTCGATAAATGAAAGAATTGCAGCTGAGCATTTGACTAAGAATTTCGATTTTCCTTTTATTGTAAAACCAAACAGAGGTGGTTCAAGTTTTGGCATATCAATAATAAATAAATTTGAAGATATTGAAACATCACTTCAAGCAGCTTTTTCGGAAGATGATAAAGTGATTGTTGAAGAATTTATCGAAGGAATAGAATTGACTTGTGGTTTATTCGAAACAAAAAAGGAAAAAACAATTTTGCCAATTACCGAAATTGTAAGTAAAAATGCTTTTTTTGATTTTGAAGCAAAATACACTCCAGATATGGCAGAGGAAATAATTCCTGCAAGAATAGCAAAAGCTGTTAAGGATAATTGTGAAAACCTGTCCGCAGACATATACGATATACTTAAATGTAAGGGAGTAATTAGAATTGATTATATTTTAAAGAATGAGAAATTGTATTTTCTCGAGGTGAATACAATACCCGGAATGAGTAGAAATAGCATAGTCCCTCGTCAGGCAAAAGCCTACGGCAAATCAATTAAGCATTTAATTTCTAATCTTATTGAGAATTGTCTTCCATAAATTGAATTATCCTTAATATTGGGTTAATTTATAGATAATTTAATTATTCTTCCATGTTTTTAATCATCAGTCTAATGAAGTTTAAATAAGTAAAAAAGCATGTTAATCTAAAAAAAAGAAAACTTCATCAAGAATCTATTGCTTTTATAAATTTTAATTGTATATTTGCAAGAGAAATTTATTAAATATAAACTCAAAGTTAAGTTATGAAAAAATTTAAATTAGTTTTAGCTGTAGCAGTATTGTCCCTCGCAATGATAACTGGCTGCAAAAAGGATTCCCCAACTTCCGCTGTAATTAATTCAGGCGATTATATTGCAGATATGAATGTGAGTCCTGATTTTAATTGGAAAACCGACATGAATGTAATAATTGATGTTGATTTGAATATTGATGGAACTGTGTATGTTTTATCAACTGAAAGTGATGACATTGTTTATCTTGTAGCAAGTTCAGTTAATAAGCAATTAAATGCCAAGATCAATGTAAATAATTCAGTTACTGAATTAAAGATTAGATTCAATGGAGAAGACAAAGTTCTTTCTATTGAAAATGAAACTGTTTCGTGTTCTTTTGCAAACACCACTAAGTCGGCAATGGCTGATAGTGATGGTGATGGTGTGGATGATCTTGACGATGACTATCCAGCTGATATAACAAGAGCATATGATAACTTTTGGCCAGCAAGTAACTATGGAACTTTAGCCTTCGAAGATATGTGGCCACACGAAGGAGATTTCGATTATAATGATTTAGTTGTTGGATTTCAGTATCAAACTGTTACAAATGGTTCAAACCAAGTTGTTGAGATATTCTGTTACTTCGATGTTCGTGCAATTGGAGGTATGTACAGAAACGGATTTGGTGTTCAATTTGCTGACATAGATCCAACCGATGTTACTTCAGTAGCTGGTTACGATATGGGAGTTAGCGAAAATTATGTTTCTTTACATGCAAATGGATATGAAGATGGTCATACAGGCGAATTGGTAGTTCTTGCCTTTGAAGATGCATGGGAGATTCTAGTAAAAGGAGATACTACTTTTGGTGTAAATGTTGAACCTCTGCAAAATGATCCTGTTGAATCTGATACAATTACTGTTACAATTACTATGGCAAACACAAATTATACTTATCCAGGTAATTTTGACGCAGAAGATTCTAATCCTTTTATTTTGGCTAATATCAATGTTTATGATCCAACTGACGCAAATTTAAGAAGAGAAATTCACCTAAAAGATGAAGCTCCGACTGATTTGATGGTAACTGATACATTGTTTGGAGATTTTCATGACACTTCAGTTGTAGCCAATGGAGAATATTATTATTCAATTGCCTACCATGCACCATGGGCATTGATGATGCATGATGTTGTATTAGACTTTGATTGGACTATAGAAGGGGACTCTTCTATAGCACGTGGATATTTGAAATTTACTTCTTGGGCAAACTCTGACGGTCTGAGTGATACTGATTGGTGGTCCGGTACTGGTGGATTATACAGAGATGAAGCTTACATTTGGTAGAAATACTTATTAATCTTATAATAAAAAAAAGGAGGCAAAGTTTGACCTCCTTTTTTTATTATTTTTAAATTGAAAAATTCAAATTATTTTCTTTTTATTAATTTAAATTATAATTTTGTCTTTTTGTTGGGTGTTTAAGATAATATTCGAAATATTAATTTTATAGATGAAAGCGTTCTTTGTTATTTTGTTATTGGTATTATTCATTAATAATACATTTTGCAATGCATCAGAAAAAGTAATAAATGAAAATAGAATTTGTTCCAGACTATCAAACGAAGGATTTGAGAATGTTGCCGTTCTAATTGAAAAAGAAACAATCTATATTACACTTGAAAATAGAATATATAGAAATGAATCAGAAGGAATTATTAAAGCAATAGATCATATCGTTGAATTTTTAAGTAAAACAAATAAATTAATTCTTATTACTCAAAAATATGGTATTCCATTTTTAAAGATAAATATGGTTGTGGAAGATTATATTAATTTTAAAATAGGGAAAATAAGTATAAATGATTTTCTTAATTCATTTGATATTTCAATTTGCAATTCTGAATCTGAAAAAATTCATAGCATAGAAAAAGTAAATCGAACAAGTGGAAAGTTTGAGTTAGTAATTGAACCGCAAATAAAATTTATGTTTGGCGATTATGCTGCTCCGTTTAAAAACAAATTAGATATTTTACCATCACTCGAAGCATCGCTTTGGAAAGGAATGAATGCAAAATTTCAGTTTGTTTTACCATTATGGAATTATGATTATTCTGAGAAATATGATTATTCAAGATTTGGCTTGTTTACAATAAACCAAACTTTTAGATTGCCCTGGAAATTCTTTTCAAATTTTACCTTAGGATATTTTACTCAGAATCAATATGGTTATGAATTCGAAATCGGGAAGTATCTCCTTAATGGCAGCTTATTTTTGCAAGCTAATTATGGAAAGACCGGTGTTTTAAGTTATGTAAAAAATGGATATTCTGGCTTTTACAATGATTTTTACAAGGAATCTACTATAGAATTTACAGATATGTATTATAATAGTTGGAATGCTAGCATAGAATTTACTGAAAAAAAATACAATTTACATGTAAATATTGCTTATGGAAAATTTCTGTACGAAATGAAATCGTGGGAGATAAATGTTTTTCGTCAGTTTAATGAAGTTAAACTTGGATTGAGATCGCTGCTAATGGATGGAGGTGGAAAAAATTTCGGATTTAATATTTGCATTCCACTTTACCCAAGAAAGTATGCTGGCAACCAGGTATTTAGGCTAAGGACTTCTGAATATATTAGCTATTCTTATCTTGCCACTCAAGATATTATATACAAATATGAAACACAAAATAGGCATAATGATATATATGGTTTGATTAATCCAATAACAATAAAAAATCAAATAGTTGATTATTTAAAAAAAATACGTATTTTTACGACTGATTAATAAATAAAATTTTAGAAGATGAAAAACAGAATTACAATTTTAGGACTTGCATTATTCTTTGGAATATTGATGACATTTCAATCATGTGAATTTGCAAAAGTTGAATCACCTGAAATAGATCCGACATCAAATATTGAATTTGAAAATACAATTTCCGGATTTGTTAAAACAGCAAGCAGCGAAGAAGTAGTTTCAGATGCAAAAGTTTATGTTGGTGATGTATTAGTTGCATTAAACGAAGAAGGTAAATTTTCATATTCTACAAAAAGTATTGAAATTGGAAGCTACATTATTGTTACAGCCGATGGATATATTGAAAGTAAAATAGCAATAGCAAATCAATTTGATAATTCATTATCATTCCATTATGACTTTTACTTAACAGAAAAACAAAGCATACAATCAATTAATGTAGATGATGGTGGTATGCTTCAATTTGATGGTGGTGAAGCTGAATTACCAGCTGATAATAACATTACCGTAAATAATAATCCTGTTGAAGATATTGAAATATCTATCACTCCATTAGACAAAAAAACAACATATGGGAAATTTGTTGATGGAGCACCAGTTCAAATGTTTAATTTTGAGCCACATGGAGCGGTTTTTGAAAAACCATTGGTTATTACCTTCCAGGCAGATTATATTGATGATGGATCAAATCTAAAATATGTAGTGTTGAATGAAGAGACCAATATTTGGGAAGTTCAGACAAATACTGTAAGTTTTGATCCTCAAACAAAAACTGTCAGCGTTGAAGTGTTTCATTTCTCAGGTGGAGGTATTATTGACCCAAATATAGATGTTAGCCTTGATACCTTACTATCAAGCATTCGTAAGACTGAATTGTTATCAAATTGTGATTGCCCGTCAACTCCTCAAATGAAAGAGTTTTGGTATGATTATGTATTACAACTATCATTTGGTGCAGACAATGAAGCTACTTGGACAGAACTTCAAACACTTGGAATATTTGCCCAATTAGGTATTCCATATTCTCAAAGTTTAGTTGACGGACAAACAATAATTGGATTTGCATTTTTCCCTTTAATGGGATGTACTGCTATTGAGATGAAATTGTATTCAACTTACAGAGAAATAAAAGGAACATATACCTTTAATGGTGAGATCAAAACATTTCATTTGATATATAATTACGGTTTTTCTGTAAGCCCAACATTTGATGTTTGTCCTGTATGGTCGGGATGCCATCAAGGGTGTTAAATAATATTCTAAACTAGAAATAAAAAGGGAGTGAAAATAATTCATTCCCTTTTTAGTTTAAGAAATTCTAAGTATGCAAAAAATTGTTATAATATTTTTATTATTAGTTTCATCCATAGAATTTTTTGCTCAAACAACTGGGGAAAGAAATATTCATTATTCTCCCTCAACAACTGGAAATATTGGTTTAGTGATGATCCCGACAGCTCGGTTTGCTCGGGATAAGGAAGTTATTTTTAGTATTAACAGTTTGTCAAAGAACCATGCTTTTTTACCAAACAAGGAAGAGAAAATTGGCGAAAAACTTTATTCAGTAAGTGTCAATTTTTTACCATTTGCCGAAATTATTGCTACTGTTACACGTCCGGATAATATTGAAGATGTTTTGTGGGGTGTTGGAGACAGGTCTATTAAAGGAAGGCTGAAAATATTATCTGAAAGAAAATATATTCCTGCATTTGCAATCGGACTTCATGACGTTTTCTCAGCAAATCATTATCAAAGTGCAGCTTATATAGTTTGCTCAAAAGAAGTTGCAGTTTCTAAAACAATGATTATTGACAATCATATTGGATATGCTGCAAACTTGTTAAATTCTCCATGGAAAAATATTGAGTTATTTGAAAACTCTCAGCCTTTTCTATCCGGATTGTTTTTCGGAACTTCACTATATTATAAAAACTTAGCATTGATGTGCGAATATGATTCTGAAAAGTTTAATTCAGCAATTTCAATATTGTTATTTAATCACTTTGGTTTTCAGCTAAAAACAATAGGATTTAATTCATTGTCTTTTGGCTTAAATGCAAGGCTAATTCTTGGTGAACCAATTAGCATATTTTAATATTTTGTATAATTATGAAAAAAAGACATGTATTTGTAATTGTAGCTTTATTGATAAATACATTTTTATTTGCTCAAAAATACAATCCACTTCAAAAACCAAATACATATCAAAATGTTGATAATCCGCTTTACTGGAAAAATAGGAAACCAATAGAAGGGTACTGGCAGCAGGATGTTCATTACAAAATTAAAGCAAGATTAGATGAAGAAACTGATATCGTTTATGGTGAAGAAATACTTAAATACACAAACAACTCACCACACGAATTGCATCATGTATTCTTTCATTTATATCAACAAGCTTTTCAACCTGGATCGTATGCCGACAATCAGTTGAAAAATGTTGAATATTTCAGACAATATGGAAGCTATGAACAACAAAAACTTGGTTGTATAATAGAATTTGTTAAACACGACAACAAAATTCTGAAAACAGAAATAGACAATACAATTATTAAAGTTTTCCTTGAAAAGCCATTAAAATCGGGTGAAACTATTGAATTCAATATCAAATTTAAAGCATATTTCGAAATAGATACGGAATGGCGAAGAATGGGAGTATATAAAGTTCAAAATTTTAAACATTACAATGGTGGTCATTGGTATCCACGGATTGCTGTATATGATATGAAATTTGGCTGGGCTACCGATCAACATTTTGGCAAAGAGTTTTACGGCGACTTCGGAACATACGATGTTGAACTAACTTTAGCAAGCAATTTTATTGTTGAAGGAACAGGTTTTTTGACCAATCGAGCAGAAGTTTTGCCCGACGATTTAAGAAAAAAATTAGATATTTTAAATTTTGTAAACAAGCCGATAGGCGAGGCACCATCAGAAATAATCCCATATGAAAAAGGAAAAGTGAAAACCTGGATTTTCCATGCTGAGAATGTTCACGATTTTGTGTGGACTGCCGACCCTACCTACAGAATTGATGAAAAAGAATGGAATGGTATAAAAGCCATTGCTTTGGTTCAGGAACAAAATACTGCAAATTGGACTCAAGCTGCAAAAACTGCTATTGACGTGATAGAAATGTTTTCAAAAAAATTTGGCATGTATAATTATCACAAAGTAATTGTTGCTGATGCGCGTCAAGGTATGGAATATCCTATGATTACATTGGATAGTGGTTCTGATCCTAATCATCAATTGTTTGCACACGAAATTGGCCATCAGTGGTTTTTTGGGCAAGTTGGCTCCAACGAAACCTATCGAGGATTTCTCGACGAAGGATTCACTCAGTTCTTAACAGTTTGGGCATTGCAAGAGTTTAAAAATATAGGGATTGAAACAAAAAACTTTAACAGTGATGAACTTAAAAATAAAAATTTCAAAGAATACACGCCTAGATTTGAGTATGTGTATGAAAGATATTTAAAAAAGGCAATAAGAAATGAGGAGGGCACTCTAAATTCTCATTCCGACGATTTTGACTCTTGGCCAGAATATCGCGTAGTTTATCGAAAAGGAGCAACAATGTTGTTCAATCTTCAATATGTTTTAGGTGATAGTTTGTTTTTTGAATCGATGAATTACTATTTCGAGAAATGGAAGTTTTGTCATCCATATCCAGAAGATTTCCGCAAGGCAATTATTGAATTCACACAAGTCGATTTAAATTGGTTTTTTGACGAATGGTTAGAAACTTCTAAAATTATTGATTATGCAATAAAATCTGTTAAAAGATTGAAAAAAAACGACAATTACATTGTGAAGTTTAAAAGAATTGGCGAAATGCAAATGCCAATAGACTTTTCTGTGATAGCAAAAAGCGACTCGACATATAATTTCCATATTCCAAATACATGGTTTGTGAAAGAAACAGATGCTACAGTTTTACCAAAATGGTTTGGTTGGAGAAAAATTCAACCAGAATATTATGCAAAAATTACAGTTCCATCTGGGATAAAAAATATTAAAATCGACCCAAGCTTAAGATTAGCAGATATCAATATGTTAAACAATACCAAAAAATTTCCAATTAAATATTTTTGGAGAACTCCATATAGCAATACAGATAATTGGACAAAATATATGTTTTATGTTTCCCCCGATGTTTGGTATAATGCAATAGATGGATTTCGCTTTGGGCTAAATTTGCATGGCGATTATATGAAATATTTACATAAAGTTGATTTCACAATTTGGTATAATTCTCATTTGGCTATACAAAAAAAACTATTCGATGAAAATCTGAAATACGAAAAAATTTCTTACAAACTTTCTTATTCCACCGGTTTAAACAAATATTTAGATCAAACTACTTTTAATGTAAATGCCTTATATTCTGAAGGTTTAGAAAGTTATTCTATTAGTTTTATTAAGAAATTTAATTCAAAGCAAAAGGTCTATTTCCTTTTAAAATCTATGATTCGAGAAGAATCTCAAGATATTGCATATCTGATTTATCCGAAAGATTGGGGGGCAGGAAATTATAACAATACTGTGAATTTTGGTTTTGAAATAAATAAAAAATACAAGAAAAGTAAATTAATCTATAATTTCTATTTTAAAACTTCAGCATTAAGTAGCGACTACAATTTTACTTTTGCTTCATTTTCAACTAAATATTATAAAGAAATAGGAAAGTTTGATTTGTCGAATCGAACATTTTTTCAATTTGGATTTGGAACGAATTGGGCAAAAGAGTCTTCTTTATATCTTGCAGGTGCCAATCCGGAACAATTGACAGATAATCAATTTTTCAGATCAGTAGGCTATTTCGCTCACGATTGGTATGGCTTCGGAGATCAGACAAATCATATTCATAGTGGAGGTGGCTTAAACCTTCGTGGGTACTCTGGCTATTTTGCAAACTATGAATTAAGTAATGGAGATATTAAGCAAACATATTTTGGTTCAACTGGGGCTTCCACAAGTTTTGAATTAGATTTTGATAAATTAATTAAATCTAATTCAACCATTATTAGAAATTTTATAAAATTCGATACTTATCTGTTTTCCGACATAGGAATCATTAACTATAATGAGCCAGAAGAGGCTCTAAAATTTGCTGATATTAGAGTAGATGCAGGAATTGGAGCCGATTTGAAATTTTATTCAGAGTCAAGTTCAGCTCCGTTAATTCTACGTTTTGATGTTCCAATATTTTTGAACCACCCTTCGTATGAAGATAATGATTATATAACATACCGTTGGCTAATCGGTATTGGACGAGCATTTTAATATAGCCTGAGTTAAACTAAAAAAACCGTAATAATAAATTACGGTTTTTTTGTTTTTAAGTAAAAAATATTTTATATTTCTATTTCAATCATTTTAAATGGAATTTTAATAATTGATTGATAATCATCGCCAGCTTCAAGCATGTCTTCATCATCTTCTTCGTAATGCCAATTTATACATACACTTTTGCCATTATTAAAAATCGACTCTAATTTTTTAAATACATCCAGAATACATTTCGATGAACTTGTATTAAAATATTCCAATTGGATATTTACATTGGTTTCATCTTGTGGATTTTTTGCATACCGGTCAAGCCAATCAATCAATGGGTTATAGAATTCAATCGAATTTTCCGGTATAGATCTACCTTTTATTTCCACCAAGCCTAATTTGGCATCGAATTTAATACTTGGTGTTTTAGGTGTACCGATTAATGAAATTTGCTCCATATATTAAACATAAAAAAATTAATTATCTATTGAAAGCTTAATATCTAAGCTGAAGAAAAAATAATCTTTGTTATAGTCATGAAAATTATACTCTAGCTTATTTCCTGTACGTCTTGCAATATCAATTAATCCAAGACCACCACCGCCTTTGTCGGTATATTCTTCATTTCCTAAAACGTATTTATACAAATTCTTCCTCTCAATTTTGTCAAGAGAATTAACTTGATCCATTCTGTCTTTTAATAACTTTTTCTTTTCGACTTTTAAAAAATTCCCTGAAGATATTTTGAAAGAGTTTTCGGTTTTTGAAAGAACAAAAATACCAAATCTTTTATCCATCTTATTTTCATCTTCAGGAGCATCATCAATATGATGATAAAGGTTCTGTAAACTTTCTATGACAATATTAAAAACTTTTTTTATTATGGTAACTTTTACTTTAGTTTCGTATAATTTTTCTTCTATCGAACTAAGTACAGAATTTATTGAATCTGTAGAAATACTCCCTTCGTATGAAAAGAGAATTTCTCCATAATTCTTTTTTTTGTACCAATCATGAACATTTAAATTCATAACAGAATAATCAGTTACATAACAATTTATCAGATGACAAATATATGAATTTTTTTATTAAAATAACTAAAAAATCATATACAAAAATATAATCAAATAAATGTTAAATATGTAGATTTTAGATGAAAATAATGCAATTTATTAATTTGCAAAAATTCAAGCTGAAAATTTGAAGTAGGAATCGCGGTTTAGGTTTTAAATTGAAATCATAAAAAAATCCGCAATCTTTAGAAAGCGGATTTTTTAATGAATTTATTCTGAAAAGTCCATTTTGCTGAACCTTTCATAATTTTTATGCCTAAATTTCGCATTCTCCTCGGCAGCTTTGAATAATTCTTCTGCCTCTTTCGGGAAAGCTTTTTGCAATGATGTATATCTTACTTCACCAGCCAGAAAATCTTGGAATTTACTCCAATTGGGTGGTTTAGAATCGAGGATGAATGGATTTTTTCCTTCTTTTTCCATTTCAGGATTATATCGGTAATTAGTCCAATATCCAGCTTCAACTGCTCTTTTTTCTTCGCTTTGTGTTCGTGTCATTCCACCTTTCAAACCATGAGCAATACAAGGAGAATATGCAATTATCAATGATGGTCCCGGATATGCTTCAGCTTCTTTTATTGCTTTCAAACATTGGTTTTGATTGGCACCCATAGCTATTTGAGTTACATATACATAACCATAAGATATTGCCATCATTCCAAGGTCTTTTTTCCTGATTTTCTTTCCTGAGGCTGCGAATTTTGCAACTGCTCCAACTGGTGTTGATTTAGAAGCTTGTCCGCCTGTATTTGAATATACCTCTGTATCTAGAACTAAAATATTTACATCTGCTCCAGATGCTAAAACATGGTCTAATCCGCCGTATCCAATATCATATGCCCAACCATCGCCACCAAAAATCCATGTCGATCTTTTCACAAGGTATTGTTTCAAGGCAAGAATTTCTTTACTGATTGTGCTATTTTCATTTTCTAAGATTGAAACAACTTGTGCAGAAGCTAATTTAGAATTTGCTGCATTGTTTTTATTTTCAATCCAACTCGTGAAAGCTTCTTTTAGCTCTTCTGAAATGCCATTATTTAAGGCTTTTTTCATTTTCATTTCAATTCTTTCGCGTAGTTTGTCGCTTGCGAGAGACATTCCATAGCCATATTCTGCATTGTCTTCGAAAAGAGAGTTTGCCCAAGCAGGACCTTGTCCTTTGCTATTTGTACAATATGGTGTTGAAGGAGCAGATCCTCCATAAATTGACGAACAACCTGTTGCATTTGCAATTGTCATTCTATCGCCATATAATTGGGTAATAGTTTTTACGTAAGGAGTTTCACCGCAGCCTGCACAAGCTCCTGAAAATTCAAATAGCGGTTGTGCAAATTGGCTATTTTTTACATTTTTCTCTTTTGGTACAACTTCATCTTTATATCCAACTTTGTGGTGCATATATTCCCATCTTTCGATTTCGGAATCTTGTGTTCCAAGTGGCTTCATTTCAAGAGCTTTTCCTTTTTTATTTCCAGGACAAACTTCAACGCAGTTATTACATCCTGTACAATCGAGAACACTAACTTGAATTCTGAATTGATACTCTTTTGTAGCTCCCATACCTTTTAAAGTTTCAGTATTTTCAGGAGCATTTTTAAGTTCTTCGTCTGTAAGTAAAAATGGTCTGATTACAGCATGAGGACATACATAGGCACATTGGTTACATTGAATGCAATTTTCGCTTATCCATTCAGGTACATTCACTGCTATTCCACGTTTTTCATACTGTGTTGTTCCAGCAGGAAATGTTCCATCTTCTCTACCATTGAATGCACTAACCGGCAAGGAATCTCCTTTCAGACTATTGATAGGTTCCATAATATTCCTGATGAAATCTGGAATATTTCTCTTGTCAATTTCTTCTTTGTCTTCAAGATTTTTCCAATCTTCAGGTATTTCTATTTTTACAACATCGCCTCCTTTGTCAACAGCTGCATAATTCATTTTCACTATATGCTCACCTTTCAAACCATACGATTTTTCAATAGCTCCTTTCATTTCGGCTACTGCCGATTCGTACGAAATTACATTTGAAACCTTGAAAAAAGCAGATTGCATAATTGTATTTGTTCTTTCGCCAAGACCTATTTCACTTGCAATTTTTGTAGCATTAATTATGTAGAAAGAAATATTTTTTTCAGCCATGAATTTCTTCATATGTACTGGCAGCCTGTCTTTTGTTTCTTCAATGTCCCAAATGCTATTAAGTAGAAATACTCCATTTTCTTTCATACCTTTTAGCATATCATATTTGTAGATATATGCTGGAACATGGCAAGCAACAAAATCGGGATTATTTACAAGATAAGTCGATCGAATAATTTTATTGCCAAATCGAAGGTGAGATGTTGTTATTCCTCCAGATTTTTTAGAATCGTAAGCAAAATAAGCCTGAACATATTTATCAGTAGAATCACCAATAATTTTTATAGAGTTTTTGTTAGCTCCAACTGTTCCGTCAGAACCTAATCCATAGAATTTTGCTTCGAATGTTCCTTCCGGAACGGTTATCACATCTGGAAGAATTGGCAATGATGACATCTTAACATCATCGACTATGCTAATAGTGAAATGGTTTTTTGGATTATCTAATTTCAAATTATTATAAACTGAAACAATATCAGATGATACAGTGTCTTTCGAACTAAGACCATATCTTCCACCGACTATTATAGGAGCATTTTCTTTATTGTAAAAAATATCGCGTATGTCAAGATACAAAGGTTCGCCATTTGCACCAGGCTCTTTTGTTCTGTCAAGTACAGCTATCTTTTTTACAGTTTTTGGAAGTGCCTGCATCAAATGTTTTTCAGAGAAGGGGCGATATAGGTGAACTACAATTACACCGACTTTTTCGCCATTTTGATTCATATATTCAACTACTTCTTTTATTGTTTGGGTAACCGATCCCATTGCAATAATGATATTTTCAGCATCTTCTGCACCGAAATAATTGAAAATGTGATATGGACGACCTGTCATTTTTGTAATTTCCTGCATAAGTTCTTCAATCATATCAGGAATTGGATCGTAAAATTTTGAAATTGCTTCTCTTGCCTGAAAATATATATCAGGATTTTGAGCAGTACCACGAGTAACAGGATTATCTGGATTTAGAGAGTTATCTCGGAATTTTTGAAGAGCTTCGAAATCTACAAATTGTTTTAAATCTTCTATTGATAGCGCTTCAATTTTCTGTACTTCGTGCGAGGTTCTGAAACCATCGAAAAAGTGAAGGAAAGGTATTCTGGATTTTATTGCTGCAATATGAGCCAATCCTGCAATATCCATTATTTGCTGCACGCTTCCTGTAGCGAGCATTGCAAAACCTGTGTTTCTGGCAGCCATAACATCGCTATGATCTCCAAAAATTGACAATGCCTGCGATGCCAAACTTCTTGCACTTACGTGAAAAACTGCTGGAAGCAGTTCGCCGGAAATTTTATACATGTTGGGTATCATCAGCAATAATCCTTGCGAAGCAGTATATGTACTGGTGAGAGCACCTGCCTGCAATGAGCCGTGAACTGCTCCCGATGCACCGCCTTCCGACTGTAATTCAGAAACTAAAACGGTTTCACCAAACATATTTTCTTTCCCTGCGGCTGCCCACTCATCAATATTTTCTGCCATATTTGAGGAAGGTGTAATAGGATAAATTGCAGCAACTTCGCTAAACATATATCCAATATACGAGGCAGCATAGTTACCATCGCATGTTATAAAATTCTTTTTATTTGCCATTTTGTATATATTTAATTAAACAAATTTTTCTCTAAAATTTTGCACAAAATTAGAACAAATTATTTAATAAATATATGTTGTTTATCATATATTAATCTTTAAACAAGATTTATTGTGGGTGTGATTTTATTTCGATCTTATAGCTTTAATAATAAGCAAATTGTGTGTATTGTAGAGCAATAGTAATTAGTAATTATTTTGCTAAATATCTAAATTAATTTCTGAAAATATCATAAGCCTCAAAACCTAAATAATAAATTACAACATAAAGCAGAAACTTCTTGATTTTTGTACAAATTTCGAAAGAATATTTGTTAATAGTTTTTATTATTCAATGTAAGAAATGCTATGTTTAGTCAAATATTTATATTGTAATTGGTTTTTAGGGCGTAATTTGAGTTTAAGAAGATAAACTTACTTTATGATTGAATAATGGAAGATACGATTTCTAATTTACAAAATAAAATTGCAATCTTAGAAAAGGAGGTGCAAACTTTACAAAATCAGTGCAAAACTCTGCAATCTGAAAAGGAAACTGCAATTGTCCAAAGTAAACAAAAGACACTTTTTTTGGCAAACATTTCTCATGAAATTAGAACTCCTTTAAATACTATTTTAGGATTTTCCGATCTTTTGTCAAAAGACAATATTTCTCCCGACGATCGAAAAGAATTTTCTGTTTGTATAAACGAAGATGGGAAAATGCTATCAAAATTGATCAATGACATAATTGATATTGCAAAAATAGAATCAGGTCAATTTGAGGTGAAGGAAAAGATTTGCGATTTAAATAAAACTTTAAAGGAGATTTATTCAACTTTTCAAAAAAACTTGCCGAAACTCAAAAAGGAAAATATTGTAATAAAACTGAACATCCCGAATAGAAATACAATAATTAGTATTGATACTCAGCGTATTAGACAAATTGTTTTTAATTTAATAACTAATGCTTTAAAATTTACAAACGATGGAAGCATAGAGTTTGGATATTCTTTCGATGTGCTTCAAGAAGGTGAAAAACAAAAAATTGCTATTAATTTTTTTGTGAAAGACACCGGTATTGGAATTCCTGAGCATGTAGGCAATAAAATTTTCGAAAACTTTAGTCAGGTTAAACCAACATCGTCAAAAGAATTTGGCGGAACAGGCTTGGGTTTGTCAATTGCACGCCGCATAGTTAAATTGCTTGGGGGAAATATTTGGTACGAATCAAAAATAAATGAGGGAACAATATTTTACTTTTCGATTCCTTATAATCCAGTATTGAAAGAGACTTCAAAAAATATTTCTAAACAAAAAATCGAATCTTTCGACTATAAAGGAAAAACAATATTGGTTGCTGAAGATGAGGAGGCAAATTACTTCCTGTTAAAGTCTATATTTCAGAGAGTTAAAGCAGAAGTAGTATGGGCAAGAGATGGACAAGAAGCTATTGATATTTTTAATAGCGAAACAAAATTTGATATGATTATTATGGATATTCAAATGCCAAATGTAAGTGGATCTGAAGCTACAAATGTAATTAAAAACAAGGATGACACTGTGCCAATTATTGCGCTAACTGCCTATGCACCTTTAGAATATGAAGATGATTTGTTGAAGGTGAAATATGACGGATTTTATACAAAACCAATAACTCCTATTAAATTTTTGAATTATATAAACGAGTATTTCTGAGAAGGTTCAGTTTTTATCGAAATGAAAAAATGTTTGAATAATTCTCATTAATTTTTGAAAATTCTCTATTCAAAATATTGATAATATTATCTAAAGATTGTTCAGAAAATCGTGCTGAAAGAAGAAATTTGTCATTAATGTCCTGATTAACTATTATTTCTTTTTTATATGCTTTTTCAAGATCATCTACAATTTTATTAATTGAAGCTTTTTCGAAAACAAATTTTTTGGTTTTCCACGATAAGAAGTTTTTGTCTTCGTTTATGCTCTTTTCTATCACATTTATAGACTTTTTCAAGCTAGCTTTTTCGCCAAATTGCAGATAAACTTTTTGAGTATTTAAATCGTCTTTTTTATCAAGAAATAATACATTTCCGGTAGCAACAATTACTTCAATCTCGTCTTTTTCTTCAAAGGAATTTATGCTAAAAGAAGTTCCATGCACTTCAATAATTGCATTCGACAATTGAACTTGAAATGTTTTTACGCCTTTTTTTATATCGAAAAAAGCTTCGCCATTTAAATGAACTTTCCGCATTTTAGAAAAATCATTCTGATATTCAATTTTGGACTTTGAATTTAGAAAAACTACAGAACTATCGGGCAAAACAACCTCTTTAGTTATTTCGCTACTGTTTTCTATCACCGTAATTCTATTGTTTGTTGCAATGTCGTCTTTCAGAAAATGCCAAATTCCAATTCCTAAAACAAATACCGCTGCTATTCTGAAAAAATAGAATTTCCATGATACAAATTCTTCATTATTTGCATGAGAAGTATGGTTTTGAGTTTTTGATTCAGTTTTTTTGAGATTTACATTAAACTTGTCCCAAATTTCATTTATTGATTCTTTTTTATTATATTTCTGAATGTCAGGATTATCCCATATTTTTTTTACTCCTTCGAAAAAATCCTCGTTTGCTTTATTTTGTTTTTTCCAATCTAATACTTTACTGTTCTCAGAATCAGTGGTTTCTTGAGCCAGAAATCTAATTATTATATCACTATCCTTAAAATTTTCCAATTTGTTATTTTTTATTCGACAAAATATATGACACTATTTAAATTCTTTACCCTACAAAATATATTTTAATTCTTTCATAAATAATCGATTTCCTATCCAATTTGTAGTTAAAAATTATCTATTTAGTTTTTTCCTGAGAATTTTAAGTGCTTTAGAAATCTGTGCTTCAACGGTTTTTACCGAAATGCCTCGCTTTTCTGCAATTTCGTTATATTTTAGAAATTCAAACCGGCTTTGTTCAAAAATTTCTCTGCATTTTTTGGGTAAACTATCGATGGCATTTTGAATTTTTTTCTCAAGTTCAGGTTCGTAATAGTTGTCAGGAGGATTCAGTTCCAGTTCTTTTAAAACATTGAAATGGAATGATTTATACTTATTTTCAATTTTTTCATGATTCAGAAAATTTATTGAAAAATTGTGAGTTGCTTTGAAAAGATAAGCTTTTAGAGAAGTAGTAATTTCAATTTGTTCTCGTTTTTCCCAAAGTTTCATGAAAACATCTTGGGTAATTTCCTCTGCAATTTCGTAACTTTTTACAAATTTTTTAGAGTATAAACACAAAGCAAAGTAATACATCTTAAAAACTTGCTCGAAATATTCTTCTTCTCCAAGTTTAATTTTATTTAATATGAATTTTTCAGATGTTTTCACAAATATTCAATTGGTTTTATTAATTTATTGAATAAATACCTTAAAAAATCCTAATAAACTAAATTAAAATTAGTGGTATCGAATGCTTTTATAAAAAAATCATTGGAAAAATTAGAAGGATTTCCATTTTCGTTTACAAACCAATCGATAGTGATATTTTGATTCCCGTAGGTTTTACAAACTACATATTCATCAACCTCATTTCCGGTATATTTGTGGTCTGTGTTGTTGCAACAATCATTGCAATTTAGTTCTGGTTTGCTAAAATTATATATAAGAATATCAGTAGTATTGTTTGGAAATGTATTTTCGATATGCAATTTTATAAATCCTTCGGGGTACATTTCGTATCGCTTAAAGTATTCCGAATTGCTTATTATATCACTATTAAACTCTTCACTAAAATTGAAATAATTATTTTTCTCGAACTCTAATTTGTATGCAGGAACGTATGAAACAGGCTGTGAGAAAGAGAATTCACCGTGTTGGTTGGAAGTTGTAGTTTCTACTAACTGAAAATTTGAGCTATAAGCCCCGGATTCGATTTTTTGGCAATAAAGATTAACTGTAACATCCTCCAATTCTATTTGATGATTAGGATCTTCGATGGTTCCTGAAATTGAAATATAATTATTCTTATCTGTACAAGCATCTATTAATAATATGATAAGCAGTAATTTGAATGGAAAAATAATTTTATTTTTCATAATATGGATTTTTATTGGGATTAATAATATCAAAAATAAATTGTCGGTGCATTAATTATTTTCAGTTATGCCATTTTTTTGAAAAGTGAGTTTTTTTTGTATTGAAAATGAGTTTAAATAATTACTATTAGCTGCCTTATAATGAGTTATTTAAGAAATTCAAAAGTTCAGAAATAAGTGGCTTTTTATTTTCACTAAGTTCATCGAAATATTCAGAAATTTTTTCAATGGATTCTTCAATTTCAAATGTGTCAAAGCAATTTTTATTGTTTTCGATAACGGTAAATGCTTCGATAGCGATATCAAGACTATCGTTTAACACAATGTCAATAAATACATTAAGGTAGTCGTAGAAATCAATTCCTGATTGCCAACAAGCAGAAACCAGCATTTTTTTTATTTCATTATCTGAATTATTTTCTAATGCATCTATGTAAAAATTTACTGCCGAATCGGTTTTTACATCGCAAATTAAATTAAAAACCATATTTTTTATTGCATCTTCATTAGTGGTTTTCAGTAGTTTGAACAATTCAGGCATATATTCAATGTTTGCACTTTTGCGAATGGAGTTTATAGCTTTTGTTACCGATTTCTGGTTTTGTGAAAATAAATCACTTATAATTTGTGCAGAGGTTTTAAGTTTTGTCATAAAAATAATAACTGTTGAGATTATCCTAAATAGCTCTTTAACATTTTATTACGAGCAGTTGATCTAAGTTTTTTTATAGCACGTTCTTTTATTTGGCGAACTCTTTCTCGTGTTAATTCAAGCTCATCTCCAATTTCCGAAAGTGTCAAAGAAGTTTTTCCAAACAAACCGTAATACGCTTTTATTACAAAAGCTTCTCTATAAGTAAGATTTGAAATAGCTCTTTCAATTTCTTTTTGCAACGATTCGTTAAGTAAATTTTTATCAGGACTTATAGAATCTTTACTAAGTAAGACATCGTACATATTTGCATCTTCTTCCTTCGAAATTGGTGCATCCATTGAGACGTGACGATTGCTGATTCTTAGGGCATCTCTCACACTTTTTGGAGCAATTTCTAATTCTTGTGCAATTTCTTCGTGCGTTGGATCTCTCTCAAATTTTTGTTCTAAATTCGACAATGTCCTGTTTATTCTATTTATAGAACCAATTTTGTTTAGAGGTAGTCTTACAATTCTGGCTTGCTCAGCAAGGGCTTGTAAAATCGAATGTCTGATCCACCAAACTGCATAGGAAATAAATTTAAATCCACGAGTTTCGTCAAAACGATTTGCCGCTTTAATTAAACCTAAATTCCCTTCATTTATTAAGTCTGGAAGGCTAAGTCCTTGATTTTGATATTGTTTTGAAACGGAAACAACAAATCGCAAATTTGCTCTTACAAGTCGATGCAATGCAGCCGAATCGTTTTTTCTAATTCTTTTTGCTAACTCTACCTCTTCTTCAACAGTAATTAATCCGACTTTACTAATATCTTGCAAATATTTATCGAGAGAAGGAGTGTCTCGATTGGTAACTTGCTTCAATATTTTTAATTGTCTCATTACTATATTTTTACAATGAATAATTTTTTCAGAAAACTGTCAAAAAAATGTACTATAAATATTTTAACTTAAATTTTAAGTTTTAAAGAAACTAAAAACTTTTTTATTAATAAAATGTTTATAACTATTTTGAAATAAAAATGCAATTTATTTTGCTTTTATAAAACAAAAGTATTACTATTGCAAAGAATTATCCAAATAGTTTTCGTAAGACAAGTTTTATTACATAACATTATCAATAAATTATATTGAAGTGTTAATTTGAAAAAAGAAAAAATTGTAGCGACTTTATTCTTTTTCAGTCAAGTATTTTATGAAAATGTAATAATTTATTACATTTAATATTAATTTAGAGTATGAAATTTAATACTTCAAACAAAAATATCAATCTGCCAAAAATCTATCACATGCCTTATTGTTAAGGTGTTAATGTTAAATTTAGCATTAAATAAACTTAAAAATTAAATTTGTAACTATGTATAATATTTTAGAGCTTAAAGAAAAAAAGATTCCTGAATTAAAAGCTATTGGGAAAGAATTGGGTCTCAGAGGCTTGAAAGATCAAAGAAAACAAAGATTAGTATATTTGATAATTGACAAACAAGCTGAAAATATGTCTTCGGGTGCTTCTCAAACCAAAGCTAAGGGTAAGAAAATTAAATCTGATGCACCTAAAAAACCCATTATTGAAACCATTGTAGAGCCTGAAATACAAGCAAATATTGAGAATGTTGAAACAGAAACCAAAAGTACTCCAAAGAGGAGTAGAAGGAAGAAAGAAAAACTAGAAAAAGGAACTGTAATTCAGGAAGATAAAAACGAAACTTCTTCTGAAACAGAGGTTTTAGCAAAAGAACAAATAAAAGAAACTCAAACGAAAATTTGGGACGAGGAAATCCCTTTGCAGGAAGAAATTCTATCAACAGATGATAAATTTAAAAGAAGAAGGCGTAGAACAAAGGTTAAAATTGATGTTTCAAGTTTAATTAAGGAACAAGGTTCTAAAACTCAAAAAAATGATGAGAAAACGCCTTTGAAGCCTGAAGTAAAAAAGGAAAATGAAATTGTAGATAAAGATGCTAAAAGTGAGGTTGTTAGCCCAAAAGCTGATTTAGCTAAAAACATCACAGAAAAAGTAGATGCTCCTGAAGAGACTGTAAAAGAGCAAGAAGTAGTAAAAGTTGAAAAAACTAAAACTAAAACTAAATCAAAAGAAAAATCGAGAGAAAAAGAAAGCTCTTCTGAAAATGCAAAACCTCAAAAATATGAAAAACACCAGAGAGGAGGAGATAGCGATTTTGAATTTGGCGGGATTGTTTCTAATTCGGGTGTTTTAGAAATTATGCCCGATGGATATGGTTTTATGCGTTCTTCTGATTTTAACTATCTGACATCGCCAGACGATATTTATGTATCTCAATCTCAAATTAAACTTTTTGGCTTAAAAACAGGTGATACAATTCACGGAATAGTGCGACCACCAAGAGATAACGAAAAGTATTTTCCACTTGTAAAAATCGATAAAATAAATGGTTGTGATCCGGATGTTGTTCGCGACAGAGTTCCATTTGAGCATTTAACCCCTTTGTTCCCTGATGAAAAATTCAACCTTACAACAAGAGGAAGGTCAAACTTATCAACTCGAATTGTCGATATGTTTTCACCTATAGGAAAAGGACAACGCGGACTAATTGTAGCTCAACCAAAAACGGGTAAAACTGTTCTTTTACAAGATATTGCGAATGCTATTTCGGCAAATCAACCGGAAGTTTATCTTATCATTCTCTTAGTTGACGAACGCCCGGAAGAGGTTACAGATATGGCAAGAAGCGTAGATGCCGAAGTTATATCCTCAACTTTTGACGAACCTGCAGACCGACACGTAAAGATTGCAAATATTGTTCTCGAAAAATCTAAACGAATGGTTGAGAGTGGGCACGATGTTGTAATTCTTCTTGATTCGATAACCCGATTGGCGAGAGCATATAACACTGTTTCGCCGGCTTCAGGGAAAGTTTTGTCAGGTGGAGTAGATGCTAATGCTTTGCACAAACCGAAACGATTTTTTGGAGCAGCCAGAAACATCGAAAATGGAGGTTCGCTAACAATAATAGCCACTGCCCTTACCGAAACTGGCTCAAAAATGGACGATGTGATCTTCGAAGAGTTTAAAGGAACCGGTAATATGGAACTTCAATTAGATAGAAAACTTTCGAACAAAAGAGTATATCCTGCCGTTGATATTGTTGCTTCGAGCACACGTAGAGAAGAATTGCTTCTCGAAGACGATTTCTTAAGCAAAATGTGGGTTCTCAGAAACTATTTGTCTGATATGTCGTCGGTTGAAGCCATGGAATTTCTGAGAGATAGATTAAGAAGAACAAAAACAAATGAAGAATTTCTAATTTCTATGAACGATAGATAAAAGATTTTTTTAAACAATATTTAAACTCTCGTATTATCTTAATACGAGAGTTTTTTTTTATAATGAAGGATAAATCAATGTGTTAGATAAAATCATTTTGATTTGGTATCCCTTGCCTGGATATAAATTTCCAATCTGATTTATGTTCAATTGAGGGGAGAAAATATTCCCATTCTCATCCTTTACTATTTCAACATCAGTTAAAATATTGCTTAACATATTTGCAATTGGTGCAGGGGTAGAATGTAAATAGGGTATAAATCTCCAACCTGTTTCAATAAAAATTGGAGTATTTTGAACATCCACTCTAGTACCAACAATTTGCAGATTTGTGGCAGAATTAGTTTTTATATTATATCCAGTAGTATTTAAAATATTCCCAATTTGATTTATTGTGTATTGCGGATAAAAAACCTTTCCATATTGACCTTTTATTAGCACAATATCACTTTCTATTGCCATAAAAACAGATTCTAAATTTAATTGATGCGGCTTTATATAAGTCGAAAAAATGCCCCAGTCAGCCGGCAAACTTATTTCCTGATTTTCGAAAGATAAGCTATTGCTCTTTTCAGGACTGGGATTGTGAAAAAAATACCAGTTTGTGTCAGCATCGGGAATTCTGCCAAATGATGTATCGGCAAACTGGATAGAAAAACTTATCGTATCTATTATTAAAGTATCAATTTCGGTAATATTATATAATCCAATTTGTTCACCGGTAGAACTTAGCTTAAAATTCAAATGATTATTGCCTTGAATAGTTTCATTGTCTGCCCATAGAATCAAAAAATCTTCAGCTTGAATGGTAGTTGAATTTGGCTGAGTTTCAGGAATTTGCCATTTATTTGGAATGCTAAAATCGTCAGTTATGTATAATCCACCTATATTTATAGGAATAGAATCGGCATTATAAATTTCAATCCAGTCTTCGAATTCTCCAAAATTGTCTGTTGTGTCCGAATTGTTTTTTGCCAAAAATTCATTTATATAAATATTTGAAAATGAATAAGAATGCTCAAATACTGCCGTAATTGATGTGTCGATAAAAAGCTCTATCGAGATAGTATCATTGTTTGAAATTCCTTCCCATTCTAAAAAACTATAGCCAGGATTTGGAATAGCTACAAGTCTCAAAGGGATGCTATCGAAATATAAACCAGAATCGGGGAAGCATGGAATTTCTACATCCTGAACTAAAACTTTCCCAGCCAAACTATCGGAAATATTGATTTTCAATTGAGACATTGTTGAAAGTGAAAATTTGTCGTTTATGTGCTGACGAACATTTGCAGCTCTGTTATTTGCAAATTCATACATTATATTTATATTTTCATTCCACTCTTGCTTCGAAGCGATTGATGCTCCTCCTGAAACGTTTTCCCATAGGGAGATGTGGCTTGGCATTGTACTTTCAATATTCGACTTCAGGCTATCAATTATTGAAATTACTCGTGTCGAATCAAAGCTTATGTTCATATGAGCTGCAAATCGTTGAATAAATTCATTTTTAAATTCATTAGAGTTGAGAAGTGCTGCAAATAGAAAAGTTGCAAGCGGTGGATTGTAGGGAAAATTACCTGCAAAAGTTGAAGCATGATCTAATGTGTTTGTAGTATCGCCTCCGGCTAAGCCAAAACCCCAATCCGTATCAAAAATAATCCATCGCCATTTTCCATCGGAAGTATTTGGTCGCCAATATTTTATGTTGTTCGCAGGCCAATCAAGATTATTGAAATAAATTTCAGCAATTTGATAATTAATATATTCATTAACATCCATTTGAGTTTTTATATAATCATAATTGGATTGGAGAAACAGATTATTTGTTCCCATAAAAGCAATCATACTATGATAATGTGAACGAGTTCCATTTATCACACCATTCAAGTTTTCCAACATGTCGAATTCGTTCAGCCCTAAATTGTAATTCGAAACAATATAATATTCATCATGCTTTTCGCGAAGATTGTATATTCCCCAAAAAATATTGTTTAAGAAAACTATGGAAGGTTTGTAGCTTTGATAATCAATATCCATTTGGTCTATTAAAAGTGTTTGCATCATCCCATCTCTAAACATTGTATAAAGGAAGTCGTTCCCACTATTTCGAAGTTTTAAATTCGTGAAGTTATTTATTGACTTGTGGTCAAAAAATTGGTAATTAAATCCAGTATTTTCATATTTTGCACCTGAATAAATCGAAAACGATTTTTGAATAAATAGTCGAGACATGCCCCCCGATATACTAATTCCTGCCTGTTTATTAATTATCTGCAATTTGTTTTCATCGAAGTATTCAATGTTAATCGGTCTCTTCCAATTTTTGCCAAAATTTGCTGTTTCAGGATTACCAAGAATATAATTTGGTCCTTCGGCGTATATTCCAAAATCGCTACTATACAAGTTTGAAGGATTTGTTGATATAGAAAAAACAGGCAAATCGAAATTTTCATTTATAAAATAAGTATGAGTTACAATCTTTCCAGGCAACTTTTCGACATTAATTACTCTTGCCCGAATTACTTCAGTTTGTGAAATTACAATCGGTAAATTATAAGTAGCAGAATTGGAGCTTGGAATTGAGCCATTTGTGGTGTATTTTATGATGTCAAGAGAATCACTCGAACTTAAAACGACATATTGCGGGGATGAAAAAAAGCCACCATTCAATGAAAAATTAACTGAGCTGGCTCTCACCGTATCACTATAACACAATGCGAAATTTGCAGCATCAGGAGTTGTAAGTCCAAAATAACACCATTCTTGTAAATTTGTAATTTTTCTGCCAAAAGAAATATCAGTCAATTGTTCACCAAAAGTTATTGAGTCAATTAAAACTCCGTTGCTGTCAAATAAAGCAAGTGATTCGCCTGCCCTACTTAGCTTAAAATTTGTATGAAGACTTGTTAGAACAGTGTCTTCATTGTCGGCATATATAAGTAAAAAATTATGAGCTTGAATTATTGTTTGAGATGGTATTTGCCATTTTTGGGCTTCGTTCAGATTATCTGTTATGAAAAATCCACTCAAGTCTATTGAATCATTAGTGGAATTGTAGAGTTCTATCCAATCTGAGTGCTCTTTGAAGTCATTATCAATAATATCGCTAGCATTCGAAGCCATAAACTCATTGATATAAATCGTTTGTGCCTCAATTTTTGTAAAATTTGATAGGATTATTAAAAATAATAATATAATATTTTTTAACATAAAACAGTTTATTTTTTCCAAATATACATTTTTCAAATAAAATCCTACATTTGTGAAAGTTAAATTTAAAAAATTTATTATGAAAAATATTTCAATAGTTCTGTTTTTAATGTTATCGTTTTTCTTGTCGGAAACAATTGTTTCTCAATCGGTGAATTTCTATGAAGGAAGCTGGGAAGAAGCACAAGAGGAAGCAGCAAATGTAAATAAATATATACTTGTTGATGCTTATACTGACTGGTGCAGTTGGTGTAAAGTGATGGATAAAAAAACTTTTTCCGATTCACTTACAGGAAGTTTTATTAATGCAAATTTTGTTTCATTCAAAATGAATATGGAGGAAGGAATTGGCATCAAGTTAGCTATAAAATACAGAATCACAGGTTATCCATCTTATATGTTTTTCAATAGCAAAGGAATATTAGTTTATAAATCGTCAGGTTTTCAGCCACCTGAAAAGTTTCTTGTTACGGTGAAAGATGCAATGGATGAAAAAAAACAGTTTAAGTATCCTGGCGATCCTAAAATGATTGATCTGGAACTTCCGGAATTTTACTATAATGCCTATAAAAAAGGTAAGGATAGAAAATGGCCATCGAGAGAAACTGTTTCCGAATTTCTCGAAACCCAGGAAGATCTTTTTTCCGAAAAAAACTGGACAATCATGTTTCGTTTAAATACCAACGATAAGTACACTAAATTTTTCCTCGAAAATCAGAAAAAATATGCCGAATTGTATGGCTGGAATGAAGTTAATTCTAAAATTGATAAAATACTTTATAAAAAAATTCAAGCAGCTATTAAAAACAAGGATAAAGAAAAATTAGATGAGGCACTTGTTTTTATTGATAAATATAAAACAGAAAACCCTGAGAATATTAAGTTTATCTATAAGAATCATTATTATGAAAAAATTGAGGACTTTGGAACTCTGATAAACTCAATTAATGAGATGATAGTTTTTTCCGGATTTGAAAATCACAGCAAAATAAATTCTTATTGCTGGAATATTTATGAAAATGTAGATGATAAGAGCATTGTTGAAGGTGCGGCGGAAATTATGAAAAGCATGATAAAAAAACATACGGAATATGCCTATGTTGATACATATGCAGCATTACTTTTTAAATCGGGAAATTTTAAAGACGCAACAAAATATGCTTTAAAAGCAATTGAAATAGGCAAAGCAAATGGCGAAAAAGTAGAATCGACCGAAGAACTTTTAAAGAAAATTGCTGAGAGTAGGAAATAGGATTTGTTGTTAGCTTTTGGCTATTTACTCCCCAAACTCAAAATTCTTTCTTCAAGGGTTTTTATCTTTTGCTCAGCGTCTTTCTGTTTTTTCAACTCGATATTTACGACCTTTTCAGGAGCATTCTCAACAAATTTTTTGTTGCTAAGTTTTTTGTTTACAGATGTAAGGAATTTTTTAGAGTATTCTAAATCTACTTCCAATTTCTTAAGCTCTTCTTCTGTATCGACGAGATTTCCAAGTGGCACATAAAATTCATTATTTTTTACTATAAACGAAATTGCACCATCAATTTTTTCGGTTGTGAAGTTTATATTTTCTAAGATGGCTGATTTTTGAATTATCGGATTAAAAGTTTTGTTATAACTATTTTCCTCAGTTTTTATCAACAATGATAATTTTTCTTTATTTGGAAGATTTTTGTCTTTTCTTATTTTTCGAATATTGGTGATAATCTCTTTAGTATCCTCAAATTTCGCAACAAACGAATTGTCATAGCTTTTTGCTTCCGGCATTTTTTCAATCATTATGCTTTCTCCGTTTTTTCTTTCCTCAATTAGTTGCCAAATTTCTTCACTAATAAAAGGCATAAATGGGTGCAAAAGTTTTAAAAGCTTATCGAAAAATCCTATAGTTGCAAAATAGGTTTTGCTATCAATTGGTTTTTGATATTGCGGTTTTATTAATTCGAGATACCATGACGAAAATTCGTCCCAAAATAGTTTATATACAAGCATAAGTGCATCTGAAAGCCTGAATTTTGAAAAATGCTCATCTATAAGTTTTATGTTTTTATTCAACTGATTTTCGAACCATTCGATAGCAATTTGTGCCGATTCGGGCTGTGGAATATTTTCGTCAATTTCCCAATTTTTGATTAGTCTGAAAGCATTCCATATTTTGTTCCCAAAATTTCTGCCTTGCTCGGTAAGGTTTTCGTTAAACAACAAATCGCCACCGGCTGGTGAACATAATAACATCCCAACTCTCACACCATCGGCGCTATATTTTTTTATCAATTCTAATGGATCTGGTGAATTTCCCAGAGATTTCGACATTTTCCTTCGCAAGTTATCTCGAACAATCCCTGTCAGATATACATTGCTAAATGGTTTTTTGCCAATATATTCGTATCCTGCAATTATCATTCTAGCCACCCAAAAAAACAAAATTTCGGGAGCAGTAACCAAATCGTTTGTAGGATAATAATACTTAATATCTTCATTTTCAGGATTTCGTATCCCATCGAAAACCGAAATTGGCCAAAGCCAGGACGAAAACCATGTGTCTAAAACATCATCGTCTTGCCGAAGGTCGTTTGCCGAAATTTCAGGATTTTCAATTCCTTGAGAAACAAGTTTTTCTTTTGCAAGAATCAGAGCCTCATCAATATTTTTTGCAATAACATATTCGTTACTATTTGGGAGAAAATATGCCGGAATACGATGTCCCCACCAAAGCTGCCGCGAGATGCACCAGTCTTTCACATTGTCCATCCAATGTTTATATGTGTTTTTGAATTTCGCAGGATAAATTTTCACATTATCGTTCATCACATTTTCAAGTGCGGGTTGCGAAAGTTCTTGCATTTTTAGAAACCACTGCATCGACAGTTTTGGTTCTATCACAGCATCGGTTCTTTCAGAAAATCCTACCTTATTTATATAGTCCTCAATTTTTAGGATTTTTCCGTTTTTCTCTAATTCTTTATAAACCAAATCTCTTGCTTCTGCTCTGTCTTTTCCGATAAAAATTTGGGCATTTTCATTGAGTGTCCCGTCATCGTTCAGAATATCAACAGTTTCCAAATTGTGTTTTATACCGATTTCATAATCGTTAATATCGTGAGCAGGCGTAATTTTTAATGCTCCTGTTCCAAATTCCATATCAACGTATTCGTCCAAAATAATTGGGATTTCTCTGTTAATTAAAGGAACAATTGCACGTTTTCCGGCAAGTTGTTTGAAGCGGTCGTCATTTGGATTTATGCAAACTGCTGTATCTCCGAGAATAGTTTCGGGGCGAGTAGTTGCAATTGTAATGTGCCCATCCAAGCCAACTATGCTGTAATTTATATAATAAAGTTTCGATTGAACTTCTCTATGAATTACCTCTTCGTCTGAAACGGCCGTCTGAGCAGATGGATCCCAATTTACCATTCTCACTCCACGATAAATTCTATCTTTTTTGAAAAGGTCGATAAAAACATCAATAACACTTTCCGACAGGTCTTTGTCCATCGTAAATTTTGTTCTGTCCCAATCGCACGATGCACCAAGCTTTTTCAACTGCTCAAGGATAATTCCACCATGTTTTTCTTTCCATTCCCAAGCATGTTTTAGAAATTCTTCTCTCGAAATATCGTTTTTCTCAATACCCATTTCTTTGAGTTTTGCTACAACTTTTGCCTCGGTAGCAATAGATGCGTGGTCGGTTCCGGGAACCCAGCAGGCATTGTATCCCAACATTCTGGCACGTCGTACCAAAATATCCTGAATGGTGTTGTTTAACATATGACCCATATGCAAAACTCCTGTTACATTCGGTGGTGGAATTACATTAGTATATGCTTTTCTTTCATCGGGTTTCGATTTGAAAAAACCTTGCTCCTGCCAGAATTTATACCATTTTTCTTCAGTTTTCGATGGCTCGTATTTAGTTGGAATATTCATCATTTTCTGCTTTGTAAATTCTAAAAGTTTGCAAAACTAATAATTATTATAAAATGTAGATTTAATATTATTAAAACTTGCAATGGAACGGGAAAACCAAGTTTAAGAAGAAATGTTTTTTTTCTATCTTATACATAGATGTTTACGGGAGATATTTTAAAAAATGCAAAAATACTCTCAAAAAACATGAAAGACTTTTAGTGTTTGTATTAAAACAATATGAAAGGCATTAGTTTTTTGAAACTATTTTATAAAAAAAATAGAATATAGAATGAAAAATATACTAAAGATATTAGAATTTCTTGTTTCGTTTGCAGCTTTGTCAAAGTTCAAAACTTTAACAAAGCTATGGTTAGCAATACTTACAACAATTTCTTCTAACATCACAATGGTTAAAAACAGTAATGGTTTAGTATATTGGCCAATCTATGGAATCAACAACCTAGGAAACATGAACCCCGGCGAAGGCTACCAAATAAAAATGCTGGCTGCTGATACTTTGGTTTATCCGGCTAATTAGATTCTTACATCAGTCCCTGCGGGTTTTCAAAACCCGCAGGGACTTTCTACGATACCAAAATATAATTCACTCCTTTTTTATAATGATAGTGTCATGTCAAGCATAATCTTTCAGCCCAAGTTTTGTTCTTCTCCAGTTTTGCTTTATAAAAAAAAGACTCACTTAGCTACGGCTATTCTTACTTTTTTTTATTTCGTAAAACAGAAAAATAACTGCAACTTAACCGAAACTTTATGCTTGACATGACACTAGCACAAGTTGCAAACTTGCAGTAGTATCGGGTATTTTATGAAATATACTAATCCATCATTTATAATGTGAATTAAAAATTATTATAAAAATATTTAGTAAGCCCATCGCAGCCATAATTAAAAGCTTTGTTCATATTATCGGAATCTGTTGATTTAAACTCAAATTTTTCTTTTTCTTTTTCAGTTTCGGTTGGAAGAAGGCTAATTGCTTCTTTCATAATATCCTCGAACGAAGAAATTCCATTTGAATTAAATTTCAGCAATAAATCGACAAATTGTTGATGATTTAATTTTTCAACTTTAGGTTCTAATCCGCTCTCAAATTGCTGAATTACTTTTTGAGTATTTGTGAAACTACCGGAAGATTCGGAAGGTAAAGACGCTGGTAAGATAAGATCGGCAATTTGGGCAGTTTCTGTCATAAAACTATCTTGAACAAGCACAAATTTAGTTTTTGCAAAAAGTTTTTCGATTTGGTTTTTATCCATGGCACAACCAATTGGGTCTTCACCAAAAATGAACATATTTTTAATTTTGCCTTTTTCTAATAGCTCTGTTTGAGAACTTTTACCAATTTCGGGAATATTTTCTTCGCCCCATTTTTCTTTCAGTTTAGAATTGTAGTCTTCATTGCTGATGCATTGAGTTCCTACACCATAGTGCTCGAATGCCCCCATATCTATCAATCCTTGCGAATTGCAATTTTCTTTGAGTGAAATTAAACCATTTGCAGTTTTTCCAAGTTTCCCTGTGATCAATGCGAGATTTCGCAACTCCAAACTTGTATTTGCAGAAATTTCATTTTCTGAGAAAATTAGTATCGCATTCATTTCATTATTATAGCCCTTTGCAAAAGTTTCAATTGCTTTTGCTGATAATCCTGACTGTTTTACTAATTCTTTAAAATCTTCAGCAATAATTTGTTTTTTGTAGTCATCAAAATTATGACAATTATCGTCGATAAACATCTGGTTTTGAAGATTATTAGAAAGAAGAAAATGATTAACTGCCTTCACAAAACCATAGTAAGATTTAATAAATAAGGTATCGTCAACCTTGTTTATCATTGGGCTATTTTGATTTGTGCTAACTAAATCGATACTTAATTTTTCGCTCGATTTTGCTTTTTGAACCATATAGCTGACCACTGCATTATTGCTTTCGTTAAAATCCGAACCAACAAAATACACTTTGCCGGCATCGCCAATTTGCTCGAATGGAACATTTGCAAGAGAATTTCTTAGATATCCTTTCCCTCGGAAAAGGTAATGGAAACTTCCAACATTGTTTGTTTTTGCACCTGCTCTTGCCAGTTTCTGAATTAGATAAATCTCCTCGTTCGATAATCTGGCTCCGCAGAAAAACGAATTTTCATCGGCTTTTACGCTTTTAATTTTTTCAGCAATTATATCATATGCTTCTTCAAAACTAATTTCTTTGAATTTTTTCTTAACTTTCAACAGAGGTTTTGTAATTCTTGAATTATCATTTAAATAATGATAACCGAATTTTGCAAACCTGTCGATATTTCCGTCTTTGTTAACCAAACCTTTTGTTCCGGAAACTCGCATTACAAAATTGTTTTTGTGATGAACAGTTATTTTTTCACCCGAAGAACCATAATTGTTTATCGTTTCGAAACTTTCCATTTCTACCGGTCCAGGCTTGAAAGGAACATTCTCGGAAATTGCACCGGTCGGACAAGTTGAAATACACATTCCGCAGGACTCGCAATTTGTTTCAGTAAGAGAATTTCCCATTGCCGGCGCTACATATGTTTCAAATCCTCTATCGACTAAACCTAATGCCGAAGCACCTACAATATCGCTACAAATGCGAATACATCTCGAACATAATATACATTTATTATTGTCAATCTCAATGTATGGATGGTCAAAATCAACCGAATATTCTTTATAGTCGCCGGCAAATTTTTTCTGGTCAATTTCATATTCAGTTGAATATTTTTTCAAATCGCAGGTAAAATATTCCGAGCAACCACATTCTAAGCATCTGTGAGATTCTTTTTTCGTAACTTCCTCGCCTTCGTAGCCAAGTTCAACTTCATTGAAATTAAGTCTGTGGTCGGTAGCCAAAGTTGGCATTTCTTTTCTTAGCTGTTTTAAATAATTTCCGAGATAATCGTCAGAAATCTGTTTTTTGAAATTGTCTTTTTTACTGATAAATTCTTTTTTCTCTTCTTTGATTTCTTCGCTCATCAAAAACTGATGACAACTTCTCGAAGCAATTTTTGCCTGAGCAATGGCTTCGATTATTGTTGCTGCACCTGTAACTCCATCACCGGCAGCAAAAATTGAATCAACTCCGGTTTGAAGGGTTTTCGGATTTGCATCAATATCGCCCCATCGATTAACTTTTAATTCACCTTCGGAAATATTATCGTTGATGTCGTTTATGAAATTAACATTTGTTTTTTGACCAATGGCAGCAAGTGCAAAATCTAATTCGAGCTCAAAGTTGGAGCCCGGAATTGGCATAGGTCGTCTTCTTCCTGATGAATCAGGTTCGCCAAGTTTCATTTTCAGGCAAGTCATCGATTTTAGTTTGCCATCCTCGTCTTTATTAACCTCTGTAGGATTTGTTAAGAATAAATATTCAACATTTTCGAGTTTCGATTCGTGAATTTCGATAGGATTAGCAGGCATTTCTTTTTCGGTACGACGATAAATAACTTTTACATCCGTACTTCCGCATCTAATCGATGTTCTGCAACAGTCCATAGCGGTATTTCCTCCACCAAGAACTGCGATTTTTTTTCCTGTAAAATCTGGCCTTTTTCCAGTGATTTCCATGTTTTTTAGAAAATCAATCCCTGAAAATACATTCTCTGCATCGTCTCCTTTAATTCCGATTTTAGTTCCTTTTTGCGAACCAATTGTTAGAATTGTAGCATTATATTTTTCGCTAATTTCTTTATAGCTAAGGTTTTTACCTAATTTTTTATTGTAAAAAATATTTACACCAATTTCGGTAATGGTATCAATTTCTTTTTGAAGAATATCATTTGGCAATCTATATTCCGGGATACCATACCTAAGCCAACCGCCACCAAGTGGAGCAGCTTCGTAAATATCGCACTGGTGTCCTTTTTGCTGGAGAAAATATGCTGCTGAAAGTCCGCCCGGGCCTGCACCAATAATTGCGATTTTTTTATTTGTTGAAGGAGAAATTTCAGGAATGAAATGATTTTCGGACATCAAATCCTGGTCGGCAGCGAAGCGTTTCATATAGTCGATTCCTACGGGAGATCCTTCGTCTAACAAGTTTCTGCGGCATGCAATTTCGCAAGGTCTGACGCAAACACGGCCGCAAATTGCAGGAAGTGGATTTACCTCTTTGATAAGTGCTACTGCTTCTGAATATAATCCTTTTTCTATTAACGAAATATAGCCTTGCACATCGACATTTGCAGGACATGTTTGTTTGCAGGGGGCTTCGCAATCGGCATAATGGTTCGACAGAAGTAGTTCTAAAGCTGCTTTTCGCGATTGTTTTACTTTGTCGGTATCGGTATATATGCTCATACCATCAGTAACTTTGGTTGAGCAAGCTGTTTGTAATGTTCGTGCACCTTCTACTTCAACTACGCACAAAAAACAAGAGGAATACGGCTCTAATCGAGGATCGTGGCAAAGTGTAGGTATTTCAATTCCGTTGCGTTTGGCCAGACCAAGAATTGTTTCATTTGCTATACCTTCAACTTGTTCTCCATTTAAAAAGGCATTTATTTTATTATTATTCATTTTATAGATATTTGTCAAATTTTCAATTAAAATAATTTATGATAACCTAATTGCTTCAAATTTGCATTTTGTGTAGCAAACACCGCATTTTATACAAGCTTTTTGGTCGATGAAATGAACTTCTTTTCTGGCTCCGGAAATTGCATCTACCGGGCAGTTTTTTGCACAAACAGTACATCCGGTACATGGATCAGGAATTACTGTGTAGGTAAGCAGTTTTGTGCAATTTTTTGCTGGACATTTCTTATCAAAAATATGAGCTTCGTACTCATTTCTATAGTATTTTATTGTAGTGAGAACAGGATTTGGTGCTGTTTGCCCCAATCCGCAGAGAGAACTATCTTTGATATGATATGCTAATTCTTCTAATTTTTCAATATCGTCTGCTTCGCCTTCGCCTTCGGTGATTCTTGTGAGAATTTCCAACATCCTTTTAGTTCCGATACGGCAGAATGTACATTTTCCGCAAGATTCTTTCTGTGTAAAATCAAGGAAAAATCGGGCAATATCAACCATGCAAGTAGTTTCGTCCATTACAACCATTCCGCCAGAACCCATAATTGCACCTGTTGCATTTACCGAGTCGTAATCTACTTGTGTATCAGATAAATATTTTGGAATACAACCACCAGAAGGACCACCAAGCTGAACAGCTTTGAATTGTTTGCCATCTGGAATTCCACCACCTAATTTAAAAATAATGTCTCGAATAGACATTCCCATAGGAACTTCAACTAAGCCGCCATTATTGATTTTTCCTGTTAAAGCAAAAACTTTCGTTCCTTTACTTTTTTCAGTACCATATTGTGAATATTCGTTTGGTCCTGAATAAATTATCCAAGGAATATTTGCAAATGTTTCAACATTATTGATATTGGTTGGTTTTTTCCAAAGTCCTGAAGTTGCCGGAAAAGGAGGCCGTTTTCTTGGCATTCCTCGTTCGCCTTCTACCGAGGCTATAAGAGCAGTTTCTTCGCCACAAACAAAAGCTCCGGCTCCTTCTTTCACATAAATGTCGAAATTGAATCCTTCAATACCACAAATATTTTCGCCAAGATAGCCTTTTTCGCGAGCCTGATCAATTGCTATATTCAGCCTAACTATTGCCAGAGGATATTCTGCACGACAATAAATAACACCACCAGTGGCTTTTATCGCATATGCTCCAATAATCATTCCTTCGAGAACTGCATGTGGATCTCCTTCGAGTAAAGACCTGTCCATGAATGCCCCTGGATCGCCTTCGTCTGCATTGCAAATTATATATTTTTCTTCGTTTTGGTTTTGATTAGCGAACATCCATTTCAATCCTGTTGGGAAACCACCGCCTCCTCGACCTCTAATTCCGGAATCTAAAATTGTTTGGATTACTTTTTCTGCTGAAATTTTTCTATCTGTAATTTTTTTAAGTGCAGCATAAGCATTTCGGCTTTCGGCTTCATCAATAGATTCCGGGTCAATATATCCGCAGTTTCTGAGAGCAATTTTTCTTTGGCCTTGAAAAAAGTTATCTTCAACCGTTTTGAATAAGCTACTTTTTACGATATAATCTTTTAGTGGTTCTTCTCGCTCGATATGATGTTCAACAATTTCAAGAGCTTTATCTTCGTCTATGTTTCCATAAAGAAATGAACCATCTTCGTCAATAATCTCTACCAATGGCTCTTTATAGCACATTCCGATACAACTTGTCTTTTTTAATTCGAAATCAAGATTTTCGGCTTTTTTTATTGCAGCAATTTTTTTGTAAGTTTTGTTCGCTCCGGCAGCAATTCCGCAACTACCCATACCTACAATAACTTTTGTTTTATTCATAGCGTTTAATTATTTTCCTTAATTTTAATTTCTTTAATGACTTTCGTGGTCAGTTTGGTAGTAAGTTTTCCGTATGTTTCATCGCCAATCATCATGACCGGTGCAAGCGAACAACAGCCAAGACAAGCTACCGACTCTAATGTGAACAATCCATCTTCTGTTGTTTCGCCGTCTTCAATTTTTAGGGATTCTTTCAAAGATTCTGTTATAGCTTTTGCGTTTTGAACGTGGCAAGCTGTTCCATGACAAACTTTAACGATATGTTTTCCAACAGGGTTTAATCGAAATTGAGCATAAAATGTTGCTACTCCATACATATCACTCAAATTTAAGCCAACTTCTTTCGAGATTTTCTCAAAGGCAGGCCTTGGCACATAGCCGTATTCTTCCTGAGTTCCTTGCAAGAGCGGAATCATATTACCTTTTTTGTTCTTATACTTTTTAATAAGAGGATCGATTAAACTCAAATCAATTGTGCTTGTATCAAGCGTTTCATCAATTACTTTTTTGATTCTTTGTATTCGCATTTCAATAGCTTTTTATTTTCAAAAATTATCCAAAAGTATATAATCCTGAATTAATTATAAATGATATTTCTCTTTTTTATGGAATATTTTGGTTTAATTTTTCTTTAAGATTATTTGATTGCATAAATGGCATATAATCAGTTGTTTATATGTGGAGGCAAAGTTCGCAGAAAACAGGTTTATGAGTGTATTAAATTAATCTTTCTTTATTAATATTAATAAAAACAAAGATTCAATATATAATTGAAAATTGTAAAATCAATGGATTAAGATTAACTACAAAACATCCTTAACCAGCAATTTAGACTCCATCATTTCAGCAAT
>Ga0209249_1000413_pt1 | contig 52977 bp, 35 predicted proteins | sample SaaInlV_200m_DNA_4_FD_184653 | JGI IMG/M metagenome (GOLD analysis project Ga0209249, IMG submission 184653) | Marine microbial communities from expanding oxygen minimum zones in the Saanich Inlet - SI037_S3LV_200m_DNA (SPAdes) (version 2) | ecosystem: Environmental > Aquatic > Marine >...
AAATATTGATAACTTTTTAAACGCTAAAGCTAAAAGTTACCAACATTACAACAGCATTATGAATATTATTATAAATTTGAAATTAAAGGAAATTATAACCAGACAGAGTTTGATTTACACTCCCAGTAATTTCTTGTTGACATTTTAATATGATACTCTTTAACACTGGATGTATAAGCAATCGAAGTATCATTGTATCCAAGCATATTTACATCCATTGTCCTTAGCCCTTCTTTAGCTATAAAAAAACATTCTCCAACAATATTTGAAGCATAAGTTGGAATTGTATCATTGTCAGGTATTACAATTGCAAATGCTATCGGCTCTCCATCACTATCAGATATATGAATTTTAGTCAAATTATTATTCTGCGCATTTGTATTAATAATAATTCCCAAAAACAGTAATATGTATGTTAGTTTCTTCATTCTATGAGGCACAACTTTTAACTATCATCCACCCTATAGCATAAAATAAACCTTTAAGAGTAAATCCAGTTTATAAATAACTGCATTATCCGCATTAATATCTTATTCACTCTTCAAATTTTTCTTTAGAAATTGAAGAGAACTGATAGCTATCAAATTTAATAAATATTATTTATTTTTATACAGATATTTTATAGCACAGTGAACTGCATGATCCTAACTTAAATTTGCTGTTTTACAGGTGATATAGATAGGTAATCTGTGAATAATAAGCTTGGAGTAGAATATAATATCCTATGATGCAAAAAAAAGCTGCTGCTTCAAAAGCAACAGCTGATTTTGTACCGATGACTGGACTCGAACCAGCACGTCCGTGAAGACACTACGACCTGAACGTAGCGCGTCTACCAATTTCGCCACATCGGCATAAACTATAAGAATAAATGCCTAAGCACCTTGTTTTGTGAAAATTACTAGCTTATTAAAAGCTCAATTTCCAATTTCCCACCAAATGCCGGATAGGCGCCACATTGACATCGCCACAAAAATACTGTTTTTTCGATTCATGCAAATTAAAATATTGAACGATGGCAATTTTTTTTTGAAATTATTTCTCCTGAAAATCAACAGCATTTATTGAATTTAACCTTAAATATTATGCTTGTGCTTTCATTTTTCATGAAGAAATTTAATTTTTAAAATAATACTTATACATTTGCACACACGAGAAATAATTGAACTGGCTATTTACGCCACAATGCTTATTAAATGAAGAAATTTCCTCTCCACTGGCAAATATTGGTTGCCTTAATACTGGCTGTTATTTTTGGCAGTATGTTCAAAACAAACTATCAAATTACACCCAAGGCAATTGAAAAATTTCGTGATTTAGAATTACCCGAACAAATGATTTCTGAATTGGAGAAAATTCAATTTAAGAATTTCACAGAAAAAGCATTGTTCGAAAAAACGCTCAATGAACAAATTGGGAAAGAAAATGTTGCCCCTTACAAAAAAGTAATTATCAGGCAAGCATATAATAACGATCCTGTGCGTGCCATTAGTTGGATGGGCGATTTGTTTCTTCGGGCATTAAAAATGCTCATTATTCCACTCATATTAGCTTCCATAATTTCTGGTGTAAGCAATATTGGTTCAGCTGATAATTTAGGTCGCTTGGGGCTCAAAACCATCTCCTATTATATGCTTACAAGCCTGTTGGCTATTATTACCGGTTTGCTTTTGGTGAATATTTTTCAACCCGGAGTGGGTATCGACCGAAGTTTAGCAGAATCGGTTGACGGCCTTATTTTAACCGACAAAACACTGGGACAAACCTTGATAGAAATTGTTCCTGAAAACATATTTACTTCTTTTACGAATAGCCACATGCTATCCATTATTTTCTTTGCTATTCTGTTTGGATTTTTCATTAGCAAAACATCCGATAGCCATAAACGCATTTTGAGCAATTTCTTCAATGCATTGTTCGATATCATGATGAAAATCACCCTTTTCGTTATCAAATTCACCCCATTGGGCATATTTGGTATCGTTGCAAAAGTGGTATCAGAACAAGCCGATTTATGGGGACTGGCACAACGAATGGGCGTATATATGTTTGTTGTTATATTAGGTTTGGCTATCCACATGTTTGCTACTTTGCCTCTGCTCACCCGATTTATTGGAAAAGTCAGGCCTTTCAAACATTTTAACAATATGTCATCTCCTCTCCTCACTGCATTTTCAACTTCATCCTCAGGTGCAACTTTACCTTTAACAATAAGTGCAGTTGAGAACAAGTCAGGAGTATCTCAAAAAGTATCCAGTTTTACCTTACCACTTGGTGCCACCATAAACATGGATGGAACGGCTCTTTACGAATGTGTTGCTGCTATTTTTATTGCACAGGCATATGGAATGGATTTAACTATCGTACAGCAAATAATCATTGTCATAACCGCTTTATTGGCTTCCATTGGAGCAGCTGCCATACCTATGGCAGGCCTGGTTATGATAACAGTAATTCTATCAGCCATTGGTTTGCCGCTCGAAGGGGTAGGTTTAATATTAGCAGTCGATAGAATTCTTGACATGTTCCGTACGTCCACTAACGTATGGAGTGATACTTGTGGAGCTGTTATCATTGCCAAATCTGAAAAAGAGAAATTACCAATCGATCTGTAGCTTGGGTAGAAATTAATTTGTCAGCTTGTTTTTTCCTTCTATTTTTGCAGCGCTTTAAAGTAAGCTGTAATTAATGGTATGCACTTTTGGAATAACTTTTGTTCAATACACATGCAAATATTTAAATATAAAAGTGTGCAAAACGCCTCATTTAAAAAATTATAATGTTAAAAAATATACTAAACATCCTATTACTATCATCGATTCTCCTTCCTATTCAACTTTTTTCTCAATCTCATAACGATCATAAATGTGGTACTGACTTTTATCACGATGCATATTATCAAAACAATCCTGCCGAGTATGAAGAGTTTATTCAGCATTTAAATGAGCGGGATGTAACTCCTTTTAAGGCACAACGAAGAGGAGACTTACGTATCATACCTGTTGTCTTTCATATCATTCACCAAGGAGGAACTGAAAATATTGGTGATGATCAGATTATTAGTTTGTTGACAAAATTAAATGATGATTTTCAGGGTAGAAATGCAGATAGCGCAAGCGTTCGTGAAATTTTCAAGCCTGTATATGCTAATATGAATATTGAGTTTCGATTGGCAAATATTGATCCTTCAGGAAGATGTACCAATGGAGTGAACAGGATTTATTCTGACAAAACAACAGATGCAAGAGATAATGTAAAAAGTTTGATTCAGTGGGATAATCAAAAATACTTGAATGTTTGGGTTGTTAAAAGCATTTATAATTTTGGCCAAGCAGGTACTATACTTGGCTATGCAACATTTCCCAAATATGCTATTTCTAATCCAACCAAAGATGGCATAGTTATTCGCTCCGATTTCCAAATGTATGGTGGAAGAACACTTACACATGAAATAGGTCATTGGCTTGGTTTATTTCATACTTTCCAAAGTGGATGTGGTGGTGATTGTGAAACTTCAGGTGATTTAATTTGCGATACTCCACCCGTTTATGAAGACTCATATGGTTGTGATGCGAATAAAAACAGCTGCCATCAGGATTCTCCTGACTTACCTGATATGAATGAAAATCATATGGATTACACCAGTTGCCGATTAATGTTTTCAAAAGGACAAAAAGAAGTTGCCGACTATTATCTGGCATCAAATTATAGAAAAAGCCTAATTACCAATTCCAATATTCAGGCAACAGGAGTTAATAACAGTGGTGTATATACCTGTATTCCTGTAGCCGACTTCGATGTACAAGATGTAACGCATTGTTCAAACTCAGGTGTTGAATTTATTGATCAATCTGCTGGCTCATCTGATATCAGCTACAAATGGTATTTCGATGGCGGTACACCAACATCATCAACCGATCAGCATCCGGTTATACTTTATGCAAGTCCCGGGAAATATAGTGTAAAACTGGTTGTGAGTACATCAAATGGAAAAGACAGTCTGCTTAAAGATAATATTGTCATGATTTATCCTGAAGAGGGAAATAGTATTGCTTATCGTGAGAATTTTGAAGATCCCAATTTTGCTGATGATTTCTGGTTTATACAGGAAGAGCAAAACAGTGTCGAATGGAAAAGAACAAATAATTCTTCTTATGAAGGCTCCTATTCCCTTTTCCTGAATAATTTTTATAGCAATACAGCAAATCTTGAATACTATTTTATTACCCCTCCTGTTAACTTAACTGCTGTGAATTCACCAGCCATGTATTTTAAATACGCACATGCACAAAAAACAGCAGATTCCAAAGATATTCTACGGATATATGTATCCAAGAATTGTGGCGAAAGTTGGTCCTTACGTAAAATTATCAATCAGATAAATTTACCAACTGCCGGACAGCTTTATCCAACTAATTTTGCCCCACAGAATAAGTCATTGTGGCGAGATTTTGTACTTGATTTAAGCAATTACCAAGGTCAAAGCAATGTATTAGTAAAAGTTTCCTTGTTTAGCCAGGGTGGTAATAATATGTATGTAGATGATTTGAAATTCTTCAGTACCACATCCATTGATAATGAAATCAGTAGCGATGCCCAATTGAAAATATACCCTGTACCAACAAGTGATCATCTATATTTAGAGAGTCCCATAAACATTAAGGATGCAAACATTTATATCACAGATGTTATGGGTCATATCGTATTTGAACAAAAACAGATTACACTGGATGCTACAAATCCATTACATCTGAATTTAACACAAATAAATACCGGAAAATCTGGTGTTTATTTCATCTTATTAGAAGCTGAAAATCTATTTATACGGAAGAAGTTTAGCATAATTAAATAAACTGCAGAGGAGAAATTATGAGTAAGAATTTAGTGATTGTTGAGTCACCCGCAAAAGCAAAAACCATTGAGAAATTTCTTGGAGCTGATTTCAAGGTAAAATCCTGTAATGGACACGTTCGTGATTTAGCTACCAACAAACTTTCAATCAATGTAGAATCGAATTTTGCACCTGAATATTTGGTCCTGAAAGAAAAGCAAAAAATAATCAAGGATCTGAAAGAAGATGCCAAAAAAGCCGATTTTGTATGGCTAGCAACTGATGAGGATCGTGAAGGAGAAGCCATTTCCTGGCATTTATCTGAAATTCTTGGTTTGACAGACAAAAATACGAAACGTATTGTTTTTCATGAGATTACCAAAGATGCCATACTGGATGCTGTATCCAAGCCTCGAAAAATAGATCAGGATTTAGTAAATGCGCAACAAGCACGTAGAATATTAGACCGTTTGGTTGGTTTTAAAGTATCTCCTGTTCTGTGGAAGAAAGTTAAACCCGCTTTATCAGCTGGTCGAGTTCAATCTGTTGCTGTGCGCTTAATCGTAGAAAGAGAGCGCGAAATCATCAATTTTAAATCAACTAACTACTACAAAGTTGTTGCTGAGTTCACAATAACAGATGATAAAAATCAAGTAAGGAAAATTAAATCAGAATTATCTGAAAGATTAGCGAATATGGAAGATGCACGTAGTTTTTTAGAAGATTGCGCAAAATCTGACTTCAGTGTTGCTAAAGTTGAGCAAAAATCAGCAAAGAAAAACCCATCTCCTCCTTTTACGACTTCTACATTGCAACAAGAAGCATCCCGAAAGCTTGGATATTCTGTTTCTCAAACAATGCAAGTGGCTCAAAAACTATACGAAGCCGGGCATATTACGTATATGAGAACTGACTCGGTTCGTTTATCTAATTTAGCACTGGGAACAGCTAAACAGGAGATTACAGAAATTTTTGGAGCAAATTATTCACAGACCCGAAATTATCAAACCAAAAGCAAAAGTGCTCAGGAAGCGCATGAAGCCATACGACCTACGTATATTAAAAATAGAGAAATAAGTGTTGCAGCTCAGGAAAGCAAATTATATGATTTAATTTGGAAAAGAACAGTTGCCTCTCAAATGGCCGAAGCTCAAATCGATAAAACCATTGTTAAAATCAGCATCAGCCAAAATAGTAAACAATTTACGGCTACTGGTGAAGTAATCAAATTTGATGGTTTTTTGAAACTATATATTGAATCAACTGATGATGAAAACGGAAATGGAACCTATGAAATTCTTCCTCCATTAACGGAAGGTCAAACTTTGAACTTAGCACAACTAACAGCTACAGAGAAATTCACCCGTGCACCATTCCGTTACACCGAAGCCTCTTTAGTTAAAAAAATGGAAGAATTAGGTATTGGTAGACCTTCTACTTATGCACCAACTATTTCTACTATTCAAAAAAGAGAATATGTTAATAAAGATTATAAAGATGGTAAGGAAAGAGCGTATACTGTTTTATCTCTAGATAATCAGCTTATTGTTCAGGAAGAAAGTAAAACTGAAATTGTTGGAGCCGATAAGAATAAGCTAACACCATCAAGTATTGGCATGATAGTCAATGATTTTCTGGTCACTAATTTTGAAGCAATTGTTGATTTTAACTTTACAGCAGCAATTGAGAATGAATTTGATGAGATTGCCATCGGAAAATTAGATTGGCAAAAAATGATTGATCTTTTCTACAAAGATTTTGAACCAACCGTCAGTAAAGCAGAAAAAGTTCTCTATAATTCAAGTGGTGAACGCCAACTCGGACTTGATCCTAAAACGGGATTAGAGGTAAGTGCAAAACTGGGTCGTTATGGCCCCTTTATTCAACTGGGCTCCAGTAAGGATGAAGAAACAAAACCCAAATATGCCCGATTAAAAAGAGGACAACTTTTAGAAAACATCACTCTGGAAGAAGCTCTTGATTTACTTAAGCTACCACGCGACTTAGGCTTATTCGAAGAAGACATGATTTTTGCCAATATTGGTCGTTTTGGTCCATTCGTGGGACACAAAAAAGCTTTTTATTCAATTCCAAAAGAATTAGATCCGTACGAAATAAATCTGGAAGAAGCCATTGAAGTGATCAAAATCAAAAGAGAAGTTGATAAGAATAAACTGATTAACGAATATGAGCACGAAGGTGAAATCATTAAAGTATTAAATGGTCGCTGGGGTCCTTATATTTCCTACAAAAAGCAAAGCTATAAAATTGCCAAGGAAATTGATCCTAAAACACTTACACTAGAATCCAGTTTGGAACTCATAAAAAATACTGCACCAGCTGTAAAAAAAGGTGGACGTAGGGCTAAATCAAAATAAATAAAGCTGCCCACCATCCTATTTTCACCTATCTATATAGCTTAGTTTTTTAAGTTTTAATACACACTCAATTGCGTTTTAACGCAATATGGGTGTGTATTTATTTTTTTGTAGTAATTTTGAAAATAAGAAACACTCTAAACAGTGTTTTTTCATGTCGCTCATTCTGAAGAATTTTATCATGAAAAAGAACTTATTTCTATTAATTGCATTTCTACTCATTTCATTAATTTATTTTAACGGCTATTCACAAAATTGTCAGTGGCAAAATTTCTCTAAAGACACTTACTTTCAAGGGAAAGCAAGTGGAAAAATGGGCATCAATTCAAAAGGATGGGTTGTTATTGCTACTGAAGGACGTATTTATCATACAAAAGATACCGTTTGGGATGGGTTCAGCGATTTCAACTTGCCTTATAACTATGCAGTTTGTATTGATGAAATTGGGGATATTTATGCAGCTCATTACAGTTTTGGCTTTTATCATTATGATATTGGCGCTTCAAAAAAGAATATTTATAACGACACCAATTCAAGCCTTATTAGCAATGATATCAATTTAATAAAACAAGATCCTAAAGGCAACTTCTGGCTATCAAACTGGTCGAAGGGTGTTAGTTATTGGGATGGCGACACCTTCATTAATTACAACACTAGCCAAGGATTATGCGATAACTGGATTCACGACATCGAGTTCAGGGATGGATTTGTTGTTTTCTCTAGTATTAATGGTCCATTATCCATTTATAATGACACTAATTTTATTACAATTCCAAAAGAAGCATCAATCGGTGAGGTGTCGGATATTGCTTTGGATGCTCAAGGAAATATTTGGGCATTGATGTATTCGATGTCAAATTCTGCCTATCTGATTGGAAAATATGATGGTACAAAATGGATTACATTTCCATCTCCTTTTCAAAAAAGTGTTTATTTAACAGATATTGCTTTCGACAAAAACAACAATATGTGGATTAGTTCCTGGAATGGCCTTGTAAAATTTAATGGTATGAATTATCGATATTACAAACAAAGCGATGGATTAATCAATGATAGCATCAATCATTTTAAAATATCATCTAAGGAGGAAATCTGGTTTTCATCCGAGTATGGAGTATCTAAATTGACTGAATCTGGTCAAATTAGTGGACAAGTATTCGCAGGAGGAAATCCGGCAACTGCAGCCTTTGTTAAGCTGTTTAAGCTGAATAAAAAGAAGACAAAAACGCTTGAGCTAATTGATTCTGTAGGGACAAATGCCAGTGGAAATTTTGATTTCTCAGACTTAAAGCAAGGTGAATACATGCTTTACGCTGGTGGTGAAGTAAACTATGTAAATACCTATTTAGGAGATGTTGAAAGCTGGATGAAATCAAAAATTATTTATGTTGCATTTTGTGATAGCTTGTACGACAACAATACAATCAACCTGATCGATTTTCATCCTATTGCAGTTGGAAATGGTAAAATAGCAGGTAAACTAGTATCTGCTGATGGAACTCGAGCTGGAGCAGGACCAATTAAGGATGTGGATGTTACCCTTAAAAAAGTACCCGGTGGTGTAGTTAAAATCGCTAAAACCAATCAGTTTGGATTATTCGAATTCGATGAAATTGATACAGGTACTTTTTCCTTGATTATTGACATTCCCGGCTTGTCACAAGACTCAGTAAGGCAAGTAGTTATAACTGATTCAGCTACTACATTCAGTCATCAGGATTATGAGGTGGATTCAACTGGTATTCATTTGGGTGATTACAGCTCGGTTCAGGAAACATTTAATAGTTGGGGAAAAATGACTATCTATCCAAATCCGGCAACTTTTGAAATCAATACATCTCTTTATATACCTGTTTCCCAAGAGTTTGAAATAGAATTAGTTAATAGCAATGGCCAGTTGGTTTATTACAAAAAAACAGTATCAACAGGTCAAAATAATATTAAAATTAACATCCAGAATCAAGCTAGAGGTTTATACCTGCTAACTATAAAATCATCATCAATTAAAAGCATGCAAAAAGTTGTGGTGATGTAGTAATATTTTTACTAAAGAGCCTTTATTTCCAACGATTTCACTAAATTGAGTTTAGTAAAATGTACTTTGATTTGAAGCTTAATTAGAATAAGTTCAATTTGAAGGATTAAATTTTTAGTTTTGAGGAAATTCATTTACATCGTTCTATTTTTTATTAGTACTCTTCCCTCCTTTGCACAGCTGAGTGGAACCTATAGCATAGGTTCAGGAGCATCAAATTTCAGTAGTATCCAGCAAGCTGTCGATTCGCTGATCGTACAGGGAATCAATGGTCCGGTGGTTTTTAATTTGGTAAATAGCGTTTATTCAGAACAAATTCGAATCCCTGAAATTAATGGGGCATCATCAAGTAATACAATAACCATCCAATCTGATCTAAATAGTAATGCAACATGGACCTATGACTCTGCCACAGCCAATAAAAATTACGTCCTCAAACTTGATTCAGCAGATCATTTTATCATTCAGGGCATATTATTCACCAATCCAAGTTTAAACTTTGGGCGTTTAATAGAAATTGATGGAGATGCCAATCATAATGCTTTTATTAAAAATGGATTTACAGGTCAAAATGTTAATTCTACTTCTGATAATTACGCCTTGGTTTATTCATCAGGAGGTCGCGATACCTTGAACATATTTGATTCAAATTCCTTTTCTAAAGGTTCTGTTGGTTTGTATTGGTCGGGCAGCGGTAATCCGGAAAGTTATAATCAGGTTATTAATAATTCATTTTGGGGCCAATATGCTCGTGCGATCTATTGTTCAAACCAGGCAGAATTACTGATTGAAAATAATTATATCGGTAGCAATTCATCAGCCAGCACTTTTACTGGAATTGAGGTTGAAAATTCAACTGATTATGTTAAAGTAATTAGAAATCAGATATCTTTTTCATCAGAGGGTTTTTGTTTGTTGCTGGATGCTATTCAGGCACAAGCAGGAACCGAAGCACTGATTGCTAATAACTTTCTGCATGCTGGTGGAAATACTGCTGCCATAGGTGTGTTTGTTGAAACGTCCAACTACATAAATATTTATAACAACAATATAAATATTACATCAACAACTATTGGAAGTGCAGGACGAGCTATCAACATACAAGATGTTAATGGGAGAACTTCGCATATTAAAATGCGCAACAATATCATTGTTAACAGGGGGCTTGGCTTTGGAATTATAACCTTTACAACAGATACCGTCAGCAGCGACTATAACTGTTTTTATACCCCAAATTGCCCCTTTGGTTATTGGAATGGATATTCTACCAACACCATGGCTATATGGTGGTTATACACCAACCAGGATTCAAACTCAATCATTGCCAATCCGGGATTCTTTTCCCCATCCAATCTGCATGTTAGTCAGCGCAACCTTGATTCCAATGGACTCAGCTTAGCTGAAGTGATATACGACATTGATGGTGATGTAAGGGATTCGTTATATCCTGACATTGGTGCTGATGAATTTAATGTTTTCTTGAATGATATTGGATTAACCCAAATAGTTGATCCCATTGCACCTTGTCCAAATGCTTCTTCTATGATTTCTGTTCGTGTAAAGAACTTTGGACTGGATACTATTAATTCAATAGAGTTTGATTGGTTTGTCAACGGATTGAAAAAAAATAGCAATCCCATTGTCAAAACAGTGGTTTTGGCTCCGGGTCAGGCGACAAACATAATGTTGGCCTCCTATATTTTTCCATCGAATAAACCCACAGATATCATAATTATTGCCAATAGAGTAAATCTAAAAACGGATACAAATTCATTCAACAACATGGTTGTCAGGACATTTCAAACCGCCCTGACTGGCAATTATACCATAGGTCCAACTGGAGATTACACAAGCATTTCAAATGCTGTTAGTGATTTACATGAATTAGGTGTTTGTGGACCTATTGATTTTTATATTGAAGCAGGTATTTATATTGGCCAAATTAGCATTAACGATATTAAAGGTATTTCATCAAATAGCAGAGTTCGTTTTATAGGTGAAAAATCGACAACTGATAGCGTAATCATTCAATTTACGGCTGCTCAGTGGTATGCAAATTACACCCTCAAAATTGGTAGCCCCTGGGTTGGTTTCGAAAATGTGAGCATTATCAACGATGGAGCAACTTATGGACGGGTAATTGACCTCGTGGGTGCAACACATGGGGTTACATTCAGCAAAAACAACATCATCGGACTTAGTTCAGTTTCTGCTTCCTCTGAATTTGCTCTTATTTATGCTGCAGATAATTTCAGTACTGATTCATTAATGCTATTTGATTCCAATCATTTTATTGATGGATCTTATGGTATTTGGATTTCTGGTTTATCCTTAAATGATTTCGGATCATCTAATTATATCACCAATAACCAATTTAAAAACCAATTTGTTATTGCCATTCAAGGTCTTTATCAAAAAGGACTTCACATAATTGGAAACCATATTGAAACATCTACAAGCTATTCGAATTATGCGGCTATTCAAATTCAAAACTCTTTTAACAATTTTGTTATTTCCAAAAATAAAATAAATGTAAAGCAAGGCCGATATGGTATCAACATCGTTTATACAAATGGCAATATAAATGAAAGAGGACTCATTTCAAATAATTTCATCCACATCGGAGGAAGCTTTAGTAATGTCAAAGGTATTGGGCTCGACAATAGTAGCTTTACGAATATTTATAATAACAGTATTCACATAACCACAGATCATTATTCCGCATCTGGATTGTTTATCAATAGCAATGTAACTAATTCCTGGGTTTATAATAATAATCTGGTTAATACTGGTCCTGGATATGCTCTCTCCTACTTCGGTGTAACATATCTAAAAAGTGATTACAATAATATCTATACAACATCGAATAATTTTGCTTGGTTTAATGGCAACCGATTAGATCTTTCGGCCTGGCAACTTTCAACAAAATATGATTCCAATTCTGTTTCGGCTAATCCCTATTTCACATCAAAAACCGATTTACATTCAAAAGCTATTGAATTGGATTCTGCTGGTACACGTTTACAAAAAGTATTGTACGATATTGATGGTGATTTAAGAAATCCCTATTTCCTTGATATTGGTGCTGATGAGTTTGTATTGTTAAGTAGTGATGCAGGTGTTGTAGATTGTCCTACATTTTCAGAAACGGCCTGCGATGGCATGAAGAGTCTTCAGGTTGAGTTGATAAACTATGGTGTAATTCGCCTCGACAGTATTGATATTGTTTGGTCCATCAACAATCAAGTTGCCGACACAGCTACTTATTACGGTGCCTTAGGCTATTTAAAATCAGATACCCTAACATTGGGCAATTATTCCTTTAATGCCGACTCCAACTATACCATAACCTTTTTTACTCTCTTCCCAAATGGACAAACAGATGAAAAGCACGAAAATGATAGTTTTACTATTCGTGATTTAAATATTGTTTCTTTTCCTCAAAATATTCAAACTCACGATACGCTCTCATGTTTCAATGATTCGGCACTCTTAGAAGCAACTGCAAGCAATGCTTACAGTTATTTTTGGTTTGATTCAATAGCATCAGGAGCATTACAGCATATTGGTCAAACTTTTAAAACACCAAAGCTTAAAAATACAACCACCTATTTTGTAGAAGCACGAAGCAAAGCCATACCCGATAGTCTGAAAACTACCTATAATTCAGGATTAGGTAATCTGACCAATGGTTGCATGTTTGATGTATCAGCAATTTCAACAGATCTTACCATAGATAGTTTCGATATTCATACCCTGTATAAAAACGACTACCCAGTTTGGGTGTATTATAAAAAGGGATCATACGTTGGCTTTCAAAACGATTCAGCCAGCTGGATATTATTGGACTCAACTACTGTTAATGCACAAGGATTTGAAAAAGCAACCCGAGTACCAATAGGTGGTTTTACCATTCCAAAAGGAGAAATGTATGCTATTTATATTACCACTATTCCTGTTAGTTTCTTAAACTTCAGTAGTGGCAATAGTACTTATTTAGATGATGAGCTCGCTATTTGGCCAGGCATAGCTTTAGATTACCTTTTTGATGCCACATTTGCCGTGAGCGCGGTCTTCAATGGTCAAATATATTATTCAAGTGGTGCTTTTTGTCAAACTGAACGAAAAGCAGCTACAGTATTTGTAAAAGAAAAACCAAACGTTATTCTTCCTGTCGATACCTTCGTTTGTTATCAGCAAACATTGGAACTAAATGGAAATCATGGACCAAGCTATAGCTACGAATGGAGAAAATTACCTTCTTCTGCCGTAATTAGTAGTTCCGAAATATTTAGTATTATTTCAAATGGCATCTACAGCCTGACAGTTGATGATGGATGTGGACATATTGATATTGATACAATACAAGTGATTAGTGCACTTAACCCTGAAGCTGATTTTATTTTAAATGATACTTCACAGTGTATTTATAACAACCGAATAGTTTGTACGAATAAGTCTTTTGTTTTATTGGATAGCTTGATTTATCACTGGGATTTTGGTGATGGAGACACCTCCAGTGCGGAGAATCCAAAACATAAGTATACGAAGGATTCTGTTTATAGAGTTACACTCAAAGCTATATCTGATAAAGGTTGTATGGATTCACTGAGCAGGAATGTGTACATTAATCCAAAACCTGAAGTCGATTTTTCTATCGCTATTAATTCGAATTGTTTAAACGACAATAGTTTTGATTTCTACAATAGCTCAAAAATCAAATCAGGTAGTTTAACATACAAGTGGTTGTTCAGTGATAACTATACAAATACTGTGGATTCGATCTTTAACTATGGTTTTAAATCCAATGGATCGTTTAGCATTCAACTGATTGGAAAATCGAATTATGCTTGTTACGATACCTTCTCAAAAAGTGTCAATGTAAAAGAAAATCCTGTAATTGATTTGGGTAAGGACACAACTTTGTGTGCAGAACAGCATCTTGTTTTGGCACCCGGATTTGGATTTGATTCCTATTTATGGTCCAATGATTCTACGGATGCAGCTATTTTGGTGGATACCAATAAAGTGGGTATAGGTTTGCAAACATTTTGGGTACAGGTGTCTGAAAATGGTTGTGAGAGTTATGATACTATTCTGGTCACTTTTGTGATTTGTGGATCAATTGAAGAAGAGAATCATACTGTTTTGGTTTATCCAAACCCGGTTTCCGATCTACTTCATATTAAATTTGATGGTTTTACATCAAGTAACGAGCTGGTCATATTAGTTCTTAATATAGAAGGTAAGCAACTACTTATTGATCATGTGGGATCTTCTAATACATCTCAAACGAATTCTATTAATGTTTCTCAATTGCCTGAAGGAATGTACATATTGCAGATTAAAGGCGAGCATTACTATAGCCATGTTAAATTCATCAAGAAGTAAGCAAAGAACTGCTATTATAACTTGTCAAGATGGGAGTCGTAGGCCGACTTCAAGTCGCACTACGACTGAAACTGGATGAAGCACACTAGCAATAAGGTTTAACATAAACTTTTATTCAATAAATTTGAGTTTAAAACAACACAAATTTTATGAATTTAAAAGCCCTAATTACTAAAAACCGCAGTTACCGCAGGTTCTTTGAAGATATCCAAATTGAACGTTCACAACTCGAGGAATGGGTTGATTTAGCCCGCCTATCCCCTTCTGCTAAAAACTTACAACACTTTAAGTATCATTTAAGTTATACTACTGAAGCTTGTGACCAGATATTTCCCAATACGGCTTGGGCTGGTTATCTAAAAGATTGGCCGGGACCAGAAAAAGGAGAAAGACCATCTGCCTATATTACAGTATTGCTGGATAAAACCATTAGTTCCAATCCATGGCACGATGAATATATTTCCGCACAAAGCATATTATTAGGAGCTGTAGAAGCTGGATTTGGAGGCTGTATATTAGCTGCCATCAATAAAAGAGAATTATCAAAAGAATTTCAACTGGCTGAGCATTTTGAAATAATGTATTGTATTGCGCTGGGAAAACCCAAAGAAGAAGTTATCGTAGAAGATGTTGAAGATGATAGTATTATTTACTATCGTGACGCAAATCAGGTTCATCATGTGCCAAAGCGGAAATTGAGTGAGTTAATTATTAACTAGCATTCGACATAACAAAAGCTTGGATTTAATAGTAAAAAATGTTTTACAGCTTATTCTGTAGTTATTTATAAAAAAAATGTATATCCTCAATTATACCACAGTCATTTCTATTGTAATAGCATTCATATTTGTCCACCGATTCCAGAAATTTCACTAGTCTCCTAAAAACAAAACTATGGCAATTTTTACATCATTGGTTTAATAGCGGAAATTCAATTAAAAAAGGGAATCAATAAAAATCAATTCCCTTCGTAATAATTCTATGAATTCAGTGATATCTACTTATCAATCCTGATTTGCATGCTTTTCTTTTCCTGATTAATTTCAGCAATCACCACGTATAATCCGGCAAGCATTCGATCTGTATTATAACTAATCCTTAAATCGTTTTCTACAGGGCTGTTATAAAGTTCTTCAACTAATTGTCCATTCATGTTCATTATTTTTACCACCACATTGGACAATTCCTCAACCGTAACAACCACATTGAAATGATCGGTAGCAGGTGCAGGATAAACTGTCAAATTTGACACCCTGCATTCTTCTTCGGTGAGTGATGTTCCTTGAGCAATCCAAGTAGTAATAATGGGTGCCAAAGGAGAAGTTGCTGATAAACGTACATCGTGCCAGCTTCCATCTTCATCAATTAGAAATTTTTGAAAATTCCACTCAACAGGCGCATCTTTTACACCATTCTCAGTTTGTTTGGTAAGCCATTGATAAAGGGGATGAATTTGAGCCCCACTGACATGAATTTTGGCCATCATTGGAAAAGTGACCCCATAATTATCTTCACAAAATTTGAGAATATCGCCATCTGAACCTGGCTCCTGATTTCCAAAATCGTTGGAAGGAAATCCGATGATGGTAAAATTATGCTTCTTATAATCTTGAAACAATTGTTGCAGCTCTTCATATTGATACGTATATCCGCACAAAGAAGCTGTATTTACAACCATGATCTTTTGCCCTTTAAAAATGGACAAATCAACAGTATCTCCATTAATGGATATTACCTTAAAATCATGAAAGGTCTTTTGTGAAAATGCTAAAAATGAGAGTAGAACAAATATATAAATTGAAATGGCTTTTTTCATGTATTGCTAAATTTTTTCAAGTTCAACCGTGAAGTGACGCATAATAGGAGCTTCGTAATTAATCCTGAATCCGGATTTAATGTCATTTCTTCTGTCCCAAACGTTCTTCAACGCAACTGCAATATAGTTCATATGATTGAAAGTATAGACACGCCTAGGGATTGCCAAGCGTAATAACTCTAATTTAGGGTAGCGATTTTCCCTGCTTACAGGATCTCGATCTGCCAGTAAAGTGCCAATTTCAACTCCCCTAACACCACTTTCGATATATAATTCAATACCTAAAAGCTGTGCAATAAATTCTTCTTGTTTAATATGAGGAAAGAATCTTTTTGCATCTACAAAAATAGCATGGCCTCCAAAAGGCTCCTGAACAGGAATTCCAAAATCCTTCAATTTTTGTCCCAAATAAGCAACCTGATCAATCCGGGCTTCTAAATAATCACATTCTGTTCCTTCGTATAAACCTTGAGCCAAGGCATTCATATCGCGACCTGACATACCACCATAGGATATAAATCCTTCATAAATAATATTGAATACACTAGCTTGTCGGAATAACTCCAGGTCTTTCATGCCAATGAAACCACCCATGTTCACAATAGCATCCTTTTTTGAGCTCATGGTCATAGCATCCATGTAGGAAAATGTTTCCTTCACTATCTCCCGAATATCCTTGTTTGCATATCCTTCTTCTCTTTTTTTAATGAAATATGCATTTTCGGCAAAGCGCGCACTATCAGCAACCATTTTCACACCATGCTTCGAACACAAGGCCGCTACTTCGCGGATATTTTGCATGGAAACAGGTTGTCCTCCTGATGAATTACAGGTAATGGTTACAACTATAAAGGGTATTTTCTCAATCGGGTTATTTAAAAAAACATCTTCCAATTTTTTCAGGTCAATATTTCCCTTGAAGGGATGGAGAACCTGGGTATCGAATGCTTCATCGATGGTGCAATCAATTGCTTTGGCCTTACGAAACTCGATATGTCCTTTAGTTGTATCGAAATGTGTGTTTCCGGGAATAAGGTCTCCCTCTTTGATTAATGCTGAAAACAATACATTCTCGGCTGCCCTACCTTGGTGCACTGGTAGAAAATACTCAAATCCGGTTATATCTGTAATGGCATTTTTTAGTTTGTAATAAGAAGTGGAACCTGCATAGCTTTCATCTCCCAGCATCATTTCTGACCATTGTTTATCAGACATGGCACCGGTTCCCGAATCAGTCAACAGGTCAATAAATACATTTTCGCTTTTCAGATTGAACAAATTGTATTTGGCTTCTTTTATAAATTCTACTCTTTCTTCTCTGGTTGTCCTTTTAATGGTTTCAACCATTTTAATTTTATAGGGTTCTGCAAATGGTAATTTCATCATTTAATTGATTTAGTTAATACAAATATGTAAGATGGATTTCAATTAGACAGAAAAGAGTCGCGGTCTTTGATATTTCGGAATATTTGTATCACAATAGACAGAATTGATAAAAGTATTATCAGAAATTAATAATGGTCAAAAGTATGAATTTTTTATTTAAGTTGCTTTGCGAAATATTAAAACGTGTTTTGAGCTAGTTTTGATGGGTCGAAACGTTCTGTAACAATCACAACCTGACTTTTACTCTTTATCCTTCACTTGCAGCATATTCAAGGCTTTATATACTTTATGAATTGGCAAACCCATGACATTATAAAACGATCCTTCTATCCTTTCAATTCCAACCATCCCAATAAAATCCTGTACGCCATATGCTCCAGCCTTGTCGTATGGCTTATGATGTTCAATATAATAAAGAATTTCGTCTTCGGTCAACTCACGAAAAGTCACTAAACTTATATCGCTAAACGTAATTACGTCTTCTCCCTTGGCAATACAAACACCGGATATTACCTGATGCGTTTTTCCAGAAAGTAAGGAGAGCATTTCAAATGCTTCCTTTGCATCCGCTGGTTTATTAATTACTTGCTCATCTAATACAACAATGGTATCTGCTGCCAATAATATTTCATTTTCATAAGCTGCACTAAGCGACATGGCTTTTTGCTCAGCCAAAAAAACTGGAATTTCTTCAATGGACATATTATCAGGATAATTTTCGTCAATATGAGCTGGAAGGACTTCAAAAGTATAGCCTGCTTTGGTCAATATTTCCTGTCTGCGTGGTGATTGGGATACGAGGATCATAAGAAGTAAAAAGTTGAAAGTTTAAAGTGACTAAAGTTAAATGTAGCAAAAATAGGTTAGGATTTAGAATATTATAAAATCAGAATAATAAAGCAAACATGGAAACTGTTCCTGTAACAACAATAAACTTAATGAAGCGTGTAAGTTGCTCAAAATCATTTTTAGTTTCTGCTTTTGGAATAAGATAGAGTGTGAGCGATAATGGAATAAGGACCAAAATAAAGAAATACACCATTAATGCCCAATAAGCAGTTAAGCCGTAAACTAACACAGAAAATATGATCAGGGCAATAATTTGGACAATGGTAAGGTTTTGCACCAGATTCTTACTCTTTTGTACGCCAAATTTGAGGGGAAAGGTTTTGAATCCTGCTTTTTTGTCTCCGTCCATATCTTCAATATCTTTCAACAATTCCCGAATTATGCCGGTTAAAAATGCAAACGAAGCATACAGGAGTAAAAGTTCAGGATGAGATCCCTGCTTGTAAATCCAGACAATGATTAATACAAAAGCAAGAAGCAAGGCCACAACAAAATTCCCGAATAAGGGCGTCCGTTTTATTTTAACAGCATACAGAAATAGTATGAAGCTAACTGCTGAAAACATCAAAAAAAACTTGACACCCATGTGAAATTTCCAATAAAGAAGAAATCCAAAATACAAAGCCAACAGGTTAAAGCCAACATAGATATACATGGCTGTTCTGATTTTTATCCGTTGCCCGAGCAAGACTGTATCAGGTCGGTTGATAATATCTGCCTTTAAATCATAAATATCATTGATGATATAACCTGCTGAGGCAATTAAAATCGTTCCCCCAATTAACAACAACAAACTTCTGGGTGGAATATGAAGAAATCCTTCGACCAAACAGAAATAAACCATTAATTGAACCATTATGGTGATGAGCAGGTTTTTATACCTGAACAATCGTAAATAAGCCATGATGGTTTGAATGTTCATTTAAACTAGTTTATAAGTGCCTAGAGTTCATCAAGTGCCTAAAGTGTTTCGAGTACTTGGCATTTTTAATAGATCAAATTTACTAAAACAGAACGAATGATTATATAAACCAAATTGAAGCTTGAATTTAATACATAATCAAACTTTAGGCACTTTCAACTTTAGTCACTTTAAGTAATTCTCTTATAATCCTCCCTTATCATATCACTAATCAACGCGTATAATTTCTTTTGACTTTTATCTTTTAATAAACTTTTGTGTTTATCAGTAATACCACAATCTCCCCTTTTAGCAGGCCCTGTTTGTGCTTTGGCAGGACTCAGGTCAAAGGCTTTTTTCATTGTCTCGTCAACCAGTGGTTTTAGTATTTGAAAATCCAGATTTTCTCTTTCCAATATTTCACTGGAAATTTTTAATAAATAATTAGGGAAGTTGGAGGCAAAAACAGCAGCCATATGCACAATCAGTCTCTTTTCATCCGATAATATTGCCGTTTTATTACTTAGTTTTTGCGCAAAATTTAACAATATTTGCTCGCTTTCATCATTATTTCCACTGACAAATATGGGTACTTCATCAATTTGAATTTTTTGATCTTTACTGATTGTTTGCAATGGATAGAAAATGCCAAATCTGGAGGAAGTTTTCTTGAATACCTCTGATGAAACAGAACCAGATGTATGAACGATCAATTGATCTGAAAGTGGAATTCTTTTTCTTAATTCCATAATTGCATCATCTTTAACTGATAAAATATACAAATCAGCTGTTGGATCTATTTTATCAAATTGATTCACATTCAACTTTGCTCCCAGCATTTCTGCCAGAGGTTTAGCCTTTTCTTCCGTTCTTGATATTATTTCAAGAATGTCAAATCCCTTGCGTTTCATTTCATTTCCAAAAAAATGAGCTACGCAACCAGAACCAATGATGGATATTTTTTGTATTTCCTTCATAATAGAATAACAAAGTTAGGTAAAGGTGAGAAAACGAATAAAAGCTTGAAGTTAAAAGTGTTAGCGAAATGAAGAAGTTTGGAGTGGCTTATCCTAATTCATTAATTCAGGAATAAGTATAGACCGTCAGCTGCTTATTGAATACTTCTCTGACGAAAAGCTTCATAAATCATGACAGCTGCTGCATTCGACACATTCATTGAATCAGCTTCACCGCGCATCGGAATTTTGATTCGCTGATCAGCAGCATGCAGCCAGTAATCACTTACTCCGCTAGATTCAGCTCCTAAAACCAAAGCAGTTGGCTGTTTATAATCCAAACCAAAAAAGTTTTCTGCAGATTCTAAATGAGATACATAGACCTGTATGTTGTTCTCTTTAAAATATGTTACAGCATCCGATGAAGAACAAACAACGATTTGATTGGTAAACAAACATCCCAAACTGGAACGCACTACATTGGGATTATAAAGATCAGTTTTAGCATCACAAATAAACACAGCATCCACGCCTGCTGCATCGCAAGTGCGCAATACAGCACCTATATTCCCTGGTTTTTCAACACTTTCTAAAACAATAATGAGTGGTTTTTCAGGAAGTTTCAAATCCACCAAATGATGAGATTTCAAGGATGCAACAGCTACTATATTATCAACTCGGTCTCGATAAGCAAATTTTGAGAAAACCTTTTTATCCATTTGAATCAAATCGCATTGGTCACTCAGATTTTTGAATAAGTCTAGATCGATTAGGTAGCTTTGATTAAATATTACTTTACTAATCTCATAGCCCGCCTTGATTGCTTTCTCAACTTCACGAATTCCTTCGATAAGAAATGATGCTGATTGTTCTCGATTTGAAGCTTTCTGATAACTGACTAATTCTTTAACCAGTGGATTTTGGGCACTGCATATTTCGATTATTCTATTCATGATGGTTTATCTCCTATCCTCACCGTATCTGTACAATAAACGAAAAATCAAAAGCAGTCTTAAGCAAGATGCTGGCTCAACTATTTCATTTGCTTCCACTTAAACATCAGTTCAGTGAGTTTTTGCTTGGTATGTTGCGGGAAATCATTTTTGATCATCCAACCATAATAGGCGGGATCTTTTTCGAAAATGTCAAAAACCTTTTTGGATTTATGTTTACCAAAATTGAATACAGCATCTCCTTCAGCGTTTAAAACAACTCGTCCTGCTAAATCAACCATGTTTTCTAATTGTTTGCCCGTAAACTCATATAGACTTTCCATATCGTCCCCAATATCGTCATAACGCAATACCTGAGCTTGAAGAACCTCTTCTGTAGCAGCAATATCTGCTTCAGCCGAATGTTGATTAATAATTTCTTTATTGCAATAAAACTTAAAAGCTGCTGCTAAATCTCTCCTTTCTTTTCGATGAAAAATATGCTGTACATCCACCACCTTTCTTCCATCCAAAGAAAAATCGACATTGGCACGAAGTAGTTCTTCAACAAACATGGGCAAATCAAATTTCACTACATTATATCCAGACAAATCTGCATTTCCTATAAAATTAACAAGACTTTTGGCCACTTTTGCAAAAACAGGTTCATCCTTTAAATCTTCATTTGAAATTCCATGAATCTCTAAGCTTTCCTTAGAAATTGGTATTTCAGGATTAATCCGTTGTGTTAGGATTTCTCTTTTACCATCAGGCATGAGTTTCAAAATGGATATTTCGATAATTCGGTCGGTACTAACGTTTAATCCCGTTGTTTCGAGATCGAATAATGCTAAAGGCTTTGTTAATTTAATTGACATAGTTTAATGTTTGCAGCAAAGTTGAAAAATTTTGAAGAATTATTAGGATTTATTTGATAATAGCAATTTTTCAATCACTATAGGAAAATATTCATATTCTAAGGCATGAACTTTCTGAGCTATTTCATCTACGGATTCTGTTTCTGGATCAATAGTGCAGGATTTTTGGAAAATAATTTGTCCTTCATCATAATAGGAATTCACATAATGAATGCTAATGCCTGTGATTTTGTCTCTGTTTTGCTTTACACTGGCATGAACTTTATCACCATACATCCCTTTTCCTCCATACTTAGGCAATAAAGCCGGATGAATATTGATAATTTTATGTGGATAAAGCTGAATAATAGTATCTGGAATTTTCCATAAAAAACCAGCCAGCACAATTAAATCTATTTTATCTGTTTGTAATTTGTCGATAATATCAGTGCGCTGTTGCAGGCTTGTTTTATCAAATACATGATAAGGTATATCCAATCTTTTGGCCCGTTCTATAACTCCTGCAAGAGGATTATTCGTAAAAATACATTTAAGGGCAATCTGCTCATTTTTGGCAAAATAATTAGCAATATTCTCAGCATTAGAGCCACTACCAGAAGCAAATATGGCGATGTTTTTTACAGACAAGGGCTCGCTTTTAGAGTTCAAATTCGTCAATGAAAAGTTTTGTAAAGAGCTCGCTAATATTTCCATTCCCATCTAAATTGTGTAATTCAAGAGATGAAATAATGAAAGTTGTTTTGCCCAATGTATTAGCTCTTTTTGCCATAACTGTCGATTTTCCCGTCCAAATGGTGGAGCCCGATGAAGTTGATTTCGTAATAACTGCATCATACAGTGGAGTTGATGAGAAATCTTCATAGAAAGGACGAGCACTGGCTATAAATTTATTTGGATCGGTCTTTAAATCAGGCCATCCCGTATGCAACTTATTAACATCCGATCCTTTGGGTAAGCGAAAAGCGATAACACCGGGAGGCAAACCAACTAAGGAATCCATGGGTGAAAAATCGAGATAACCAGCCTGTTCTGAAATAGATGAGGCAATTTCAACCGACATAAACATCTTCCCTCCTTTTGCAAAAAATTCGCTTGTAGTCCGTTGTGCCAGCGACATGGAAAAATCAATATCCTTCCCAAACCAAATAATGGTCTCAAAAAGATTAAAAATCATGGATTGGGTGATATTATCTGGTGCCAGTTCGGTATAATGTTCACTATTAATTTCCTGTAAACGTGTAACATCAAAATCAGTTATGCCAATGGATTGTAGATTATTTACATAAAAGTTCTCGCGTGTAACAATACTGGACGAATACGCATTGACCAGCAACACGTCTGACTTTGGTTTCCGGACATATATTTTATAGGAATAGGTAAAAGCCGATTTTTCGCCAACAATATCTACAGCTCGTATGATTAATTCATTGGTATCATTTAATAGCATTCCCTCCAAAGTATTGGTATGCAATGTCAGGTTATTACCCTGAAGCACTTCACAATCAGTAATTGCATTGCTGCTTTTAGCTTTTAAAATCACTGAATTAAAAACAGCATCTATAACAACTGGATTTGAGGATGTATCATTTAAGAATAGTTCATAAAAAGCAATGTTCTCATCGCCATCAGGATCGCTTCCTTTCCAGGTATATTTTAATATGGGGAATGAATTATCAGGCTTACGTTTGGGATTTCCAACAGCATACTCAAATTTCACACTGGGAGGTGAATTTTTAACAGGAAAAACAATATAGGCCGGTGATGGATCAACCATCCCTTCGTTATCAACTGATCGAACATAAAAAGCAAAATCAAAAGTATCCTGACCTTGTGGGATATTCACCAAAAAAACGGAATCCTGCCGTTGTGTAGCTTTCCACATAATTTTATCCAAGGAAAACTCAAAAGAGCTGACATATCCATCAGGATCGTCTCCCCACCAATTAATGGCTATTTGTGTGATAAACCTATTTTCACCAAAGCGCATGATTGTATCAACAGTGGTGTAGGTTTCTGGAGCTTTGTTCGGGATTAATTCTCCCTTGATATTATCTTCACAAGCAGAAAAACCAATAAGGATAATTCCTGCAAATAAAATCGAATGTATAGTGGATTTAAACATTAGTAACAACTAAAAACTTAATTTGTATAAAACAAAAATAGATAAATTTTGAGTTTATACTAAGCGTTTTGTAAAGAGTATTCTTCATAGATAAAAATAATAATTGGAAGCGAATTTTAGACATTGATATTAAATTTTGGTCTTATTGTGCGATTATTATTATTCAGGAGAATTGAAATTTGAATATTCGTTTAACTTTGTATTTAATTTTATTGGCCTCATAGTTCAATGGATAGAATTTCAGATTCCGGTTCTGAAGATTTGGGTTCGAATCCCGATGAGGTCGCTAAACTGATAATAAATAACACTAATACTGCTTTAATTTTATTTGAGTAAGCTGTATCACTCTTCTCACAAAAACCAAATTTTTCATAAAACTATATTTTAGGGTAACAATTAGTAGTCTTTAAAAGATCACTGATACCCAATACTACTATCTGTTAAACAGATTTAATCCAAAAGAAAAAAAATTGCACAAAGTCATATTTTCTTATCAAAAATACTTAACTTTGGTTACACGAATAGCGAAACTGCTAACTGCTGAAATACAAAGACATACGTCTTCTCCATATTGTTTTTCCCTACAATATTATTTCGTCAAAATTAAACTCAAAACTATGATACTCCATTATTCTTTCAAAAATTCTAAGTTTTCAAATTATGTAGCCCTAATTATTATGTTTTGTATAATTAGTGTAAACTGCAGCTTGGGGCAATCCATAAAACCTACAAGTTTTAGACAGGAAGCTCCTTCACTCGGCTTCATTGAAAACAAAGGTCAAATTATTGATCAAAATAATAAACAAAATCCGGATGTAAAATATTTGCTTAATCTTCCGGGATTAAATGTTCAGTTAAAAGCAAATAGCTTTAGTTATGATTGTTATGTTATCAAGCAAAAAGAACATGCTTCTACTTCTCTTTTTGACGATTTGCAGGAAGACGACATTATTGAACGTTATGCAGTTTCTCAGCGTATTGATATCGAATTTATTGGAGCAAACACATCTCCACAGATAATTTGTGAAAATCCAGCTGGCGATTACCTCAATTATTATACAACATCATTAGCTGAAAGCGGTGCTACTTTGGTAAAGCATTTTGAAAAAGTAAGCTATATCAATTTGTACCCAGGGATAGATCTTGTGTTTATTGCCCAAGCAGGAACAAAAACACCTGTTGAATATAAATTTATTCTGCATCCGGGAGCTGACCTATCTGTAATTCGCTGGAAATACATTGGTAGTGAAAACAACATATTAAAGGATGGGAAAGTTAATATTCAAACCACACACGGAATACTCCATGAAAGCATCCCCTATAGCTATGAATTTGAGACCGGTCGTTTTATTAATATTGAATACAAGGAGCTAAAAAATAACATCTTTGGATTTGATGGTTCCTATAATACACAAAATACTTTGGTCATTGATCCTGTTCCAGATGTTGTTTGGGCCAGCTATTATGGTAGCAGTGGGCGAGATAAAGTAAATGGGGTTGCAACAGATTCTGCAGGAAATGTCTATATAACCGGAGAAACTACTTCTACAACAAATATTGCCACATCAGGAAGTCATTTAAGTTCTTATGCGGGAGGAGCAGTTCACTATAACTGGGGAGGCGATGCCTATGTAGCAAAACTTGATGCTAATGGATCCAGAGTTTGGGGAACCTATTATGGAGGTAGCGATAATGATCAGGGAAATGCAATAGTAACCAACAAAGATGGAGACTCCTATGTAGCCGGCTGTGCAGAATCCACTTCAGGAATTGCAACAACAGGTGCATTCCAAGCAAGCAGAGCCAGTTCATCCTATCATAATCCATTTCTGGCTAAATTTAATTCAGCAGGAAGCCGACAATGGGGAACATATTTTGCCTCAGGAGGAAACGATCATACAGGTTTGAATACACTGGCTTTGGATAAAAGCGGTCATGTTTATATCGCAGGAAGTGCCAATTGTGTTGGTAGTTGTCAGTCCATTACCACCACAGGGGCATACCAAACTCAAAATTCAGCTAGCGGTACAGGAAATGCCTATAATGATGCCTTTGTTGCCAAATTCAGTCCTTCAGGTTCATTGGTTTGGGGAACTTATTTTGGTGGTAATAGAGGTAGTAATCAAGCCAGTCACGACCAAGCTGATGCCGTTTTTGTGGATGACAGTAATTATGTTTATATAGCTGGAAGTTGTGAATCATCTGTTGGCATTGCATCAACAGGAGCTCACCAGACTTCATTTGGTGGATCGGTAGGATCCAAAGATGGATTTATTGCAAAGATTAACAGTACAGGAACACAGGTCATGTGGGCTACTTACTATGGTGGCTCAAGCAATGATTATTGCAGAGGAGTAATCGCTGACGATTCCGGCTATGTTTACGCTTCAGGCATATCAGCATCTTCCAGTGCCATCAGTACCAGCGGATCGTATCAAGCATCTCATGCGGGCGGTAGTTATGATGCATTCTTAGTCAAATTCGACCAATCAGGTACCAGACAATGGGGAACATATTTTGGTGGTGGTGGTACTGAGGTTTTTAGTAAATTATCACAAAATTCAAATGGCGACTTAATTGTAACTGGCTATTTAGATTCAATTTCATCCATTTCAGGTTTAGCTACCACAGGAAGTTATCAAACAACCTATGGAGGTGGTAGCCAAGATGGTTTGATTGTTAAATTCACTACTTCTGGATCACCCATTTGGTGTAGCTATTTTGGCGGAAGCCTGCAGGATATGATTTATTCCAATACGGTTGATACCATTGGGAATATTTACATCAGCGGCTTAACATTTTCAACCAATGCAATTGCCACGAGTGGAACACATTCAACCAGTCAATCAGGGCAAGAAGATGGATTTGTGGCTAAAATACAGGATCAATTGCCTATCATGTTGGAAAGTACAAGCTGTATTCAACCTGACACTTCAGCTACACCGGCAGGGACATTAAACAAAATGATCATTGGCATCAAAGTAAATACCACTGGTGGTTTGGCAGCTGCAAAAATCACCCAGTTTAAATTTGATACTGCTGGCATTTTCAACTACGCCAACATTAATGGAACAGCCAAGGTTTACTATACTGCTAATATTGATACTTTCAACACAAGCAATCTTTTTGACAGCACAGCCAGCACACCTTCATCAACATTTACAATTTCAGGTAGCCAGATTTTGGATACCGGAAGCGTGTATTTTTGGTTGACTCTTGATATAAAATTCAATGCGACAGTTGGCGAATATCTGGATGCACAATGCATCGAAATTAAGTGGGATTCTGCTGGAAATACGGTAACAAATACACCTATAATTTCTTCACCAGCAGGTGATATCAGAATAATTGCACCGCTTAAAAAATTAAATTCTATCAGTTTTAGCCAGCCAACTGTAGATTATGTGTACAGATATTCAACGGATAACCCTATTCTCAGAGTTGACCTGAATGTTATTGGAACAGGTGGAACACTTCCTTTAAACCAATTAGAAGTTGCGGCTAACAACACCGACAATTCAGATGTATCCGATGTTAAGCTCTACTTTACAACTTCCGCTGTTTTTTCAAAAGCAAATATGATAGGTTCAGCAACAAGTCTGACTGGAGGAATAGCAAGCTTTACATCACTTAATTACAGTATGCCTACTGGTACTAGCTATATTTGGATAACATATGATATACCTGGCTCTGCAACTATTTTCGACACTGTTGACGCTAAAATTTCCGCAAATGGAATTAATATTGGAGGGATATTATATCCTACCACTGAACAAAATCCTACTGGCAAAAGGATCATTTTTACAAATTTCCAATACGATGCAGGTGTATCCTCTATCATTAGTCCGGCAGCCCCTTATTGTGATTTGACCCAGACGGTCAAGGTAAAACTCAATAACTATGGTGTTACCACCCTCACAAGCGATACCGTTCAGTGGACGATAAATGGCGTTGATCAATCATCTTACATCTGGACAGGAAGTCTGGCCACCGGTAACAGCAGCGAAATCGTTCTGGGAACTCATACATTCAGCATGGGAACTACCTATACCATCAAGGTATTTCCATCTTATATCAATGGAGTTTATCCAGACAGTTATCATCAAAATGACACAGCCACACTTAGTTTTACCATATATCCAACTCCTGTAGCAAACTTTACTATTAATGATAATAACCAGTGCTTCAAAGGAAATTCATTTGAATTTAGCAATACAACAAGCATTGTATCAGGAAGCTACACAAGTAATTGGAGTTTTGGTGATGCCAATTATTCTACATCCATTTCACCTACGCATTCCTACCAAAGTATCAATACTTTTCCTGTTACACTAATTGTCAGTTCAGCTTATGGCTGTACAGATAGTATCAGTAAAAATGTAATTCTAAAACCAAACCAAACTACTGCTTTTAGCATGAGTGATACAGCTATGTGCTATCAGGGAAATAGTTTTAGTTTTACAAATAACTCAACATTTGGGTATGGAACCCTCACTAATTTATGGGATTTCGGAGATAATTCATCTTCGACAACTAGCTCTCCATCACATACATACAATTCTGAAGGCAACTATCAGGTAAAACTTGTTACAACAAGCAACACAGGTTGCATCGATAGTTTAATAAAAACTGTTGATGTATATGTGCATCCGGTTACTTCATTCCAAATCACCACAGATTCAGCACAATGTTTGGGGAATAATTTATTTGTTTTCAATAATAGTTCAAGCATAAGCAGTGGAAGCTTTACTAGTTTGTGGAGTTTTGGAGACAACAGTTCCTCAACAAATACATCTCCAACAAAATCTTACACTAACTTAGGAAACTATACTATTCAATTAGTAACCACTTCAGATTTTGGATGCACAGATAGTCAAAACAAAAGCATAATTGTTAGGACAAATCCAATAACTGATTTCTCCATAAATGATAGTTCTCAATGCATGAATAGTCACAGCTTTGTTTTTACAAATAATTCCAGCATTTCATCAGGAACATTTAATAACCTCTGGAATTTTGGAGATCAAACTACTTCAACAAACACATCCTTCACGAAAACCTATGCTTCTACAGGAATTTATGATGTGAAACTAGTTACAGAGTCAAATTATGGCTGCAAAGACAGTATCAGCAAAAAAGTATACGTGAGACCAAATGTAGGAACCTATTTTATTATCAACGATAGTGATCAATGTTTAAATGCAAATTCCTTTATGTATAGTAATTATTCATCCATTATTTCCGGCACTTACACCAATAGCTGGGATTTTGGAGACAATACATTCAGTACGAGCAAATCACCTACAAAAAAGTATTTAGGTGTTGGCATCTATACTGTCAAATTAATAACCACTTCTAATTATGGATGTAAAGACAGTTTGAGTAGATTAGCCTATGTACGTCCACATCCTGTTGTTTCTTTTAGTATTAACGACAGTGCTCAATGTGTGAATGCAAATTTGTTTGACTTTACGAATAATACAACCATTTCATCAGGTTCATTCAGTAATTCATGGGACTTTGGCGATTTTGATAAATCAACTCTGCACTCTCCTGCTCATGCTTATACAACTGAAGGAACTTTAAAAGTAAAGCTAACTGCAAGCTCCAATTATGGCTGCAAAGCAAGCAAGGAAAGAAGGATTATTATACATCCTCGTCCATTTTCATTTTTTACACAAGGAATGAATCCACAATGTCTTCGCAGTAATTTATTTTATATGGATAACCATTCATCTGTCAGTTCTGGATCAATAACCAATACTTATTGGCAGTTTGGAGATGGAGACAGCAGTGATTTATACAACCCAAAACATAAATACCTTGCTTCAGGAAATTATACAATTCGGCTTAAAGTGGTTACCAGTTTTGGTTGCATCGATACTTCTTCACGAAAAGCAGATGTTATTCCTCAACCAGAGGCAGGTATGATTATTAGTGATACTGCACTTTGTTTCAGAAATAATGTCTTCAACTTTACTGATGATTCTAAAGCTACAAGCGGTTCAATTACTAATTATTTCTGGAATTTTGGTGATGGGAAATTCAATCTATTGCAAAATACTAGTCATTCCTATAAAAGCACAAAATCATTTTTGATTACACATATTGTAACATCATCCAATGGATGCAAGGATACTGTTACTCAAATAATAGAAGTTCATCCGATGCCTGTAGCCATGTTTTCAATAATGGATAGTATTCAATGCCAGCAAGGCAATTCCTTTGTTTTTGAAAATACTTCAACTTTTGCAGGAGATATGGATTATCAATGGACTTTTGGTGATGGAGAAACATCAATAGATAGCAGTCCTGTACACTCTTATGATGCTTTTGGAAACTTTAAAGTAAAATTGATTTCAATTACGGCTGATAACTGTCCTGATACTATTGAAAATTCAATCATGGTGAAACAATCTCCAAAAATCAATCTGGGTAATGATACTACACTTTATCACAATCAATCTATTAAATTAAATGCTGGAAATGGCTTTGATTCCTATTTATGGTCTAATAGCAAAACAACAAGCAGCATTGTAATTGATACTACAGAAATAGGATTGGATAATCCTACAATATTCTGGGTGAAGGCTTTGATAGATGACTGTGACGGATATGATTCAGTCACGATTACTTTCATTCATAATGTTTCTATTAATGATCCACAAAACAATTTCGATTTATTGATTTATCCGAATCCTACTAAAGATTTTATTTACATAGAATCGAATAAAATATTGAAGGATGTTACAATAAGTCTAACTGATTTAAATGGCAAACTGTTGAGGAAAGAAATCTTTAATAATGAGAATCAAAAGTTGATCGACATGAGAGTACTGGCGAACGGCATATACTTCATTAACCTGAACAGTAATGAAAAAACTGAAGTGGTAAAAATTATTAAATATTGATTATTTGGTAGAAGAAGTGAATTCTGCGAACTGCAGTTCACTTAAATTGCGATAGATTCCACTTTCAACCTGCATGAGTTCGTCATGAGTTCCTTTTTCAGCAAGATGACCTTGATCCAATACAATAATCTGATCAGCAGCCCTAACTGTGGATAAACGATGAGCAATAACTATAGAAGTTCGTCCTTGCATTAAAACTTCTAAAGCATTTTGTACCAGCCTTTCTGATTCAGAATCCAATGAGGATGTAGCTTCATCTAAAATTAATATTTTAGGATCTTTTAATATAGCTCTGGCAATAGCTACTCTTTGACGTTGTCCCCCTGATAATTGGGTTCCTCTCTCTCCTACTATAGTATCCAGTTTCTCTGGGAATTTTTCAACAAACTCCCAGCAATTAGCTTTTTTAGCAGCTTCAACAATTTCTTCATCAGTTGCATTTGGCTTACCGTATCCAATATTTTCCTTAATGCTGCCACCAAATAAAAATATATCCTGAGGAACCAAAGCTATTTGTGCCCGCAATTGAGATAATGGAATTTCGCTGAATTTTAACCGATCATAAAAAAGATTTCCTTCATCAGGGTTATAAAGACGAAGTAATAAAGCAGCAATTGTAGATTTTCCAGCACCACTTGGTCCTACTAAAGCAATTAGCTGATTAGCTTTAATATCCAAATTAAGATCGTTTATTACAGTATCTTCTTTTCGAGAAGGATATGAAAATGACAGATTTTCAATCTTAATTTCACCTTTTAATTCATATGCTGAATCAATATGAATATCATCACTTATTTCTTCTGTATCATTTTCTAGAATTTCAAAAAGATCTTCAGTAGCTCCAACAAATCGTTGAATCCGTGTAATAACAGCTGCCATTCCTCCAATATTACCAGCAATCAGAAAAGTATAAAAAAGAAATCCTACCAAATCGCCTACATTAATTTCACCTGCGCTTACCATTATTGATCCCTTCCAAATTACAGCTATGATAGCTCCCATCATGGCCACCCCTAGAAAAGAATGAAAAGCTCCTCTATACTTTCCATTTGTAATTCCAAACTTAACAACCTCTTTGATTTTTTTAGCATAACGTGCTATTTCAAACATTTCATTTGTATAGGATTTTACACTTCTTATTCCTTGTAAAGTTTCTTCAACAATTACGTTAGATTCAGCTACTCCTTTTTGCGCTTTCCGAGATAAATTCCTGATAAATTTACCAAAGAAATAAACCAGAATCATTGTAACAGGAACAATAGCTAACATGAATAATGTCAGTTTTGGAGAATCAAACAATAATATTGTTACTGCTCCTAATACTATAATTAGTTGTCTGAGTAAATCAGCAAGCGATGATGTAAATGCTTCATGAACTAACGAAATATCGGCTGAAATACGGCTATTCAGTTCTCCTACTCTATTTTTATCAAAAAAGCTCAATGGAAGTTTTAATATATGATTGTATGTATTCTTTCGAATATCAGCAACACTTTTTTCTGTAACTCTTGTAAAAAGAACTACTCTTATGTAGGAAAAAATAGCTTGAACGACCAGAACTATGGCTAGAATAAGTATAATTCGATTAAGCTCAGATGTTAACCCTCCTTCATTTCCAATATTAACAATATTCCCTAATAATTTTGGAGCCACCAGATTAGCCAAACTACTGATTAATAAAAGCAGCAATCCAAGTGCATATTCAAACTTATAGGGTTTGATGTAACTGAAAAGTTTCCATACATCATTGAATCCTTGTTTACTGAATTTTTTCTTGTTTAGATGGCTGTAGTCTGTTGAACTATGATGAGGCATAATAAAGTCTTAATTGAGCCTATCAATTAACAATTAGTATGCAAATGTTAAGAACTAGAAATTATGGCAGTAATTGAAGAGAAATTAATTAAAAAACGCCAAAACCACGTTGAATTCAAACGAAGTTTCAGCGTTAGAATAAATGTAAATTAATTCATTTTAAGCTTCCAATCATCTCCGTCTTTCTGAAGCCGATATTTCTCTGTATTTTCATCTCCATTACCATAGATAAATTTCATTTCGACTTTTGCAGTTTCTCCATCTTCTGCAATTTCCTCACTTATAACTTCCATTGACTTAATTCCTTCCTTTTTATCCATTTCAGCTTTCCCCATGGCTAATAAACCGGACAATTTTGTCTTTGAATCTTCATCCATTTCCTGACCACCTAAATACAAATAGTCAAATGCAGCTTCATAATCAGCTTTTTCAACTTTTTCAACAAATGATTTTACTGTGTCTGAAGGTTCTGCTCCTCCACCACCGCATGATACTAATGCGAAAAAAGACACTACAATAAGCATTGATACTAATGATCTTAACATTGTTTAGTTTTTATAGATTATTAAAAAATTAGAATTCATATATTTTTGTTAAATGTGTGCTTTTTATAAAGCTACCAGGCAGTATAAAATCGCCTCCAACTACTGGAATTTGCAGCAAATCGAACTGATTATCGATTAAATCAATATCAATCAGTTTATATAGTTTCCAAATCAATTCAGTACAATACATTTTTCTATCAGAAGACAAATCATATTCATTGTCAAATTCAACCTTGTCTTTATATAAACAAACTGCTTTATTGGCTATTTTCTGTAGTTCAAAGAAGCTTGTTTCAGTACATCTATAAACACCTATTTTTGAAGCCTTGTTCCCTGCAACAAATGAATTTATTGATTCATTTATCAAATAATCGATACCAGATTCAGACTCACCTGGAACAGCATGTATAACATTAAATTGATTGTTTGTGTTTACAACAATACCCACATGAGAGTATTCAGTACTTCTATCCGTCACTAATACTGCCTGACTTGCAAGACTTCTTCCTTTGCGGAAAATCAAATCACCACCATGTAGGTTTGCATGGAGCAGGAATTGATCTTTATTTTTTTGTATTAATTGATCCCTTTCAACCTTTTTGTAAATAATAAAAAGTCCAACAACAGAAGCTATGACAATTATTAGAATTAGCAAATATCGCTTATGTAAGAAAAATCCATTATTATTACTCACTATGTAAATGTATCATTTTTATTTTGATTCATTCAATAATAATTAAATATTTATATTAATTAAAAATACACATATTTAAATTTATGATTATATTAAAGTATCAATAGTGAAGAGTATTGAACAAATATTAAAAGAATCCAAATATCCCATTAGGGGTATATCCTAAAAACCTCAACCATGTTTCTCCTAATATCATAAAAAGAATCCATGTTATTCCCATCATAGTAATACCATATTTGAATGTATCAGACCAACTATATTGATCAGTGCTATATAGTAATAAAGCTGGCTTACTGTTAAAAGGAAGAACGTAAACATGTTCAATAAGCAAAGCTACAGGAAAAGCAAGGCTCAATACCGGATAACCAAATTTTTGTGCAACACCAATTGCAATCGGCACAAAAATCAATGTACGCATTGTTTTCGACTGGAAGATTAGAGCACTAAAGAGCATTGTAAATGTAAGTATTAAATATAAAACGCCAAATGGTGTACTATTATTAAAACCCAGACCATCAAAAACTGCATTAACACTTATTGAAGGGAGGTCTGTTACCTTAAATCCAGCTCCTAGTGTATATGCTCCTGCTGAGAACAATAACAAATGCCAAGGAATATCAACTTCATTCCATTTTACAACACCAATTTTCGGTAATAATGATACAACTGCTCCAAGAAATGCTACAGCAGTTGGGCTAATTCCATGATATTTATCGGTTGTCCATAATGCAAGCACAGCAACAAAAATTGCAACGGACCTAACTTCTTCAAAACTCACTTTCCCCATTTTTGAAAGCTCATCTTTCAGCTTCTCCATTCCTCCCTTGATTTGAGGAACTCGTTCCTCCTTCTTTATTGGGAAAATAAACTTAGTTCCGACAAATAAACCAATAATCATAAGGGCTAAGGAAATTGGGAATGCAACTATCATCCAATCTGTAAAAAAAATATCAGATCCAATAGCTCCACCAATTAGTGCAGCTGCTAAGAGATTGGCTCCAGATCCAGTAACAAAAGCTCCTGCACCCATATTAATTTGCAACAAATTCTGTAGAACCAAGTTTCTGCCAAAATTATTTTTGTCCTTACCACCAGTAGCACCATATACTGCAGCAATAACCATAAAGATCGGTAATAAAATAGCTGCCTTTGCAGTTGTTGCAGAAATAAAAGCAGAAAGAATTAAGTTGATCACAATAAAACTGACAAAAATTGAAGATGCATTTTTGCCAAACTTAATGATAAACCATAAGGCAAATCGTTTGGCAACACCCGTCTTTACCAGCATACTTGCCAATACAAACGATAAGATATTTAACCACATTACTTTATGTCCTAATTGATGATAGGCATCAACTTCTGAAAGCACATTGGTTAAAACTAATGCAATAATAAGTATCAAGGATGTTAAGTAATTTGGTATAGCTTCTGTTATCCATAAAATGATGGCAGCTAAAAAGATGGCCAGCATTGAAATATTTGTCGAGGTAAATGCTTCTGATCCAATGGCATCATATACGGTTCTTGCTTTATCACTTAATGTTGATGGATCAATATTATGCAAGAATGATAAATCTGCAAAATAGTTTAAAAAAACAAACACAATAATGGCTAGTGGAGCACCAGCAATCAACAAAATCTTTTCAAACTTTGACCGCTCTCGCTGAGGCAACTTATTCAAGTGATAATTCCTCATGTCCAATGGATCAAATCCATTCCCATTTAATTGCTCATTATTATCTATCTGTCCTTTCTTGCTTTGCATTGAATAAAATTTTGCATTGAATACAAAAAACCAACTTCTCTAGTAACAAATACTAGTGCTGCTTACCATTTAGAATATGGATTTTTCATCAACATAGAATTGTAATATTTTACATCTCCTGTTACTTCCTCTCCTAACCATACAGGCTTTTCAAATGTTTCGTCCTCTGAGTTTAGTTCTACTTCAGCTATTGTTAAACCTTCATTTTCTCCATAAAACTCATCTACTTCAAAAGTGTGTTTTCCTGCCTTCACTAAAAACCGAGTTTTATCTATTACACCAGGCTCACATATTTCGAGCAATTGTTGAGCTTCTTCGACTGGAATTACCTTTTCCCATTCATAGCGTGATGCACCTGACTTGCTCCCAATTCCTTTAACAGTAATAAATCCATTTTCACCTTTAATCCTTACACGAACTGTTCGCTCTGGAATTGATGATAAATAACCTTGAGTTATACGAACCTGCTTAACTGCTAGGGCTTTAAATTCTCCTTTAACATGAAACTTACGTTCTATTTCTTGTGCCATATCACTTAATTTATAACTATTACTAATTATTCGTTTGCTAAAGGATCATCAATCATCCCTATAACTCGTTTAATTGCTTGCAAGTAGTTGATATTTTCAACACCTTCAAGTCCAAGATCTGCAATTGTTTTTTTGATATCATCCACTTCAGTTGACTCAGAATTAATTGATACTACTTTTGCACCATTGATAAGTACATTTGCATACTCACAAATTGTATCATTCACCATATATCCAAACCTATGTTTGTAAACACGTACTGCTTGAAGATCTTTGTTTTCAATAATCATTGCAAGGAATTCGTCTAAAGTATATTCATCCTTTTCTAAAACAGGCATTTCAACCATAAACGCTGGAAAGACCTCTTCTTCAAGCACATTTTTTTTCATAGGAAACTCACCTTTCATTAATGGATTCCACTGTTCCAAACCATCAACAGTTTGTACATAGGTTTTAATATCCATCTTACCATCACGTATTTTGGTGTTATTAATATTGTTAGTACGTGATAATATATATATTTCGTTTGAACTTCGCTCCCACACTTTTTTTGGTACTGGTACTGATAAGCGTACCATTAGTTTGTAAGCTTCGTCAAAAGACTGTCCAAATGATCTAAATTCAAATCTTGGTTTTGACTGTTCGCCAATTTTCATTTCTTTTTTTGTCATTTTAATCCTTTTTGCTTGACTGGATGTTAACAATTCAATTATTACTAACTACTTAAAGTCAAAATAGTGAACTTCTTTTAATTTTTTGTTAGATGCAAGTGATCCATAGGACGAGGAAACAAACCGATCACCCTTTTAATAGCCAATGGATAATTAACATTTTCTTCTTGTTCGTTGAAACCAATTAAGGTTTTTGTATCTAAAATATCTTTTAAATCTTCTGATTCGACTGCAATTGTTTTAATAAGTGCCCCATTTATTATTACTTCTGCAACCTCACAAATACAGTTATTAATTGTATAAGCATATCGTTTTTTCTGAGTGTAAACTGCGATAATATCAGGATCAGGGCTAATTAATTCATCTAGGAATTGTACAAGTGTATATACATCACGTTCAAATGGAGGGGACTCTACACCAAAAGCGGGGAAAACCTCAGATCTTATAATACTGGCTTTCATCGGAAATTCTCCAACCAAATAAGGTTCCCATAATTCTAAAGACTTCTTTTCAGAAAGCAGGACCTTAATATCCATCATTTTATTCCGAATTTTGACATTATTCTTTATATTTCCGGCAGACATCAGATACACTTCATATATATCACGAATTCGCTCCACTTTCGAAAGCTGATTCATCTTATTGATCAATTCCTCTAAATGATGTCCGAATGCTCTAAATTCGAAACGTGGTTTTATTTGATTTTCAGTAGTCATATTTGCCTTCGCCTTTATTTATGTATTTTAAAACTCTTGATATTATCTTTCTAGCTTTTATTCAATAAACTCATAAAAACAATGCTCTTTTACATCGTTAAATCAATTTTATAAAGCTTATTATTAGGGTCTGAAACAACATAAGCCTCTGTTTCATCATCATTTACTACAATGCCTTCAACACCTGAAATAGGTAAATCATATATTTTCAATGCAATTCCTTCTGTTGTGCATTGTGTTAGAGTTCTTGACTCATCACTAACAATCCAGATAGTATTACTTATATGATGGTAGAATAAACCAGAATAATCGTGAGCAAATCCTAAAACTAGTTGAGTAACTGAATTACTTTTCACATCATACTTAATCAGAGTTCCCTGCATTTTCTCTTTCAGCATGTAATATACTTCGTCAGAATGATTGTATGTAAGACCTTCCAAACCTGAATTACCGGGCGTTTGAAGAATATCATATGTTGATTGAAAAACACCTATACTATCTAACTTTATTAAATTACCTTCCCTCTCTTCACAAATACAAATTTCTGAAGTTTCAGAGTCAACTGTAATACCTTCAAAATCATCACCTTTAAATGGCAACTCCCTCAACACATCTCCAGTTAATGATATTTGATATATTTTACCTTGATCGCTAACCGTGTATAACGATAGCTTATCTTTAGAATATGCAAGTCCAGATGGTTCTTCTATTTGAATTTCATACGAGTCTTTAATAATTGACATATCAATATCAAAAGATTCAGGACGGCATGAAAACATGAATAAGAGCCCTAGTATTGAAAACAAAAGAAATCTATTTTTCACTTAACTATTCTTTAAGTTACATAGCATGTTAATAAATATGAAGCCCGTTTAATACGAGCTTCATATTATATTTTATTATTGCACTATATAACTTTGCCATTTACTTGAATCGTCTTTGAAATCATCAGAGCTATCAAAAGCACCATCTGCAGGAGAATCATCAACTGCTAATAGGTCACCATTCATACCAAAATAATATTCTGATGTAGCTGTTGCTATTCTGGCATAAAATTTAATGGTAGCACCTGAGGTACTGGTAGTTCCATCCAAAGTACCATCAGTTTTTTCAACATCATGGCCTTTCATATTTATGGTTACACCTGTTTGGGTAAATGAAGCATCATCTTCACCTTTTACTTTATTTGCTTTTACATATTTGGCTTCAGTACCAGCAAAATAAATTCTAGCTTCAACAATTGTTTCAGAAGAAACATACTCAAGAACAACATTAATATCGTTAGTAGCATCTGGTGTTGCTGGAAATTCGAATTTTGAAAGTGTAACTGGGGCTTTATTAGTGTATGTATTCCACAAAGTTGGATCAGCTTTAAAATTATCTGCATTGGTAGGATCTCCACCATTTGCTTCATCATCAACAATAACATTTCCATCTTTGTCATAATAAAACGCTGTTCCGTTTGATAATGTTAATCGAATATAGAATGAGATTTTAACACCAACATCACTTGAGTTTCCTACTACGGAACCACCAGCATCTTCAACATCAAGATTTGCCATGCTAATGGTTACTCCTGTTTGAGTAAACGAAGCGTCATCCTCTCCTTTTACTTTATTTGCTTTTACATATGCGGGTGTACTACCTGCTGCAAAATAGATACGCGCTTCATCAACAGTGACTGTACTTGTATAAGCTAGCTCAACTGTTTCGTATCCTGCAGTTGGTGTTTCGCTATATACTAAGTCCAAAGTTGGAGCAGAAACACCACCTGAAATTGGAGTATATGAATACCAAAGTGCAGCATCAGCTTCTAACGTTGTTAAATCCGAAACTTTATTATCTTTATCATAATAATACACATTTGCATTATCAAGAGTAACAGCAACGAAGAATGAAACTTTTTCGTTTTCAACATTTAAATCTGTCATGGTAACAACAGCTTCGTCAGTACCAATTACACCTGTTAATTTGTTACTCACATTATAAACTGGAGTATTTCCTTTTGCATAAAACACAGAAACATCTGTAACTGTTTCAGTAGTAGCATATTTCACAGTTACTTCTATAGTATTGCCAGCAGCCGGAGCAGCATTAAATGTTGTTGTTACGCTAGGAATACTTGCATCACCCTTGTTTGCAGCACCTGGTGTAGCTTCAGTTCCATTTAACCATACATCTCCTCCATCAGGTATTCTACTGAAAGATGTACCGTCCGCTTGAGAAGGTGGGCAAGTTACTAAATCAAGTAAAGTCCCATCAGGTTTTCCAAAAGAAACATCCTCGCCACCAGAACTAATAGATACAGTTAATTCTGGTTGAGTCACAGTATAATATCCTTTAGCAGCAATTTTAGTTCCCTGAGGAATAACAAAACCACCTTTTGGATCAGCTGCGTCATTGATTAAATATCCTGAGATATCTGCTTCAACTGTACCCTTGTTATAAAGCTCTACCCAATCACCTTCAACGGTAGGATCCGGATGCTTTGAAAAAATCTCATTTAAGACAATATCCGAATCTTCGGGAGTAGGAGGTTCATATGGATCATCCTTTACACAGCTTGACAACAGCGTTGTTATAGCTACAATTGTTAATAATAATAAATTTTTCATACTAAATGGTTTAAGTTTTAATAAAATATTTGTTAAATAATCTTTAATAATTAAATTTTTTAGAAGTCGATTTCACATCTCCAAATAAGCATGCTGTAATCAAATCCCGTACCTGATTCCAAAATGTAATCGGCATAATCGCCAGCTCCATTTGAATACCTATCATGGTCAACATAAGAATAGTTAAGCATGAATTTAACATTGCGGGAAGCATAATAATTGAGACCCAAAGAAAACTGACCTTTTTGTCCTCCACGAATGCCATGGTCAAAATCGTTTAAATTAATATAAGAATAACGCGCTGCTACTTCCCAAGCGCCTCCTTTATTTTCAGCTTTAACCTGAGTAAATTCCCCTTCACGATAATTCCAAGGATGATTTTCACCTGTTAGTAAATAGGCTGATTGCACATAAAATCCACTGAAATTAATTGGATCTGAACCGGCTTTCATAGCCAATCTATTAAAGTGATACTCACCCGTCATTCTCCAAGGACCAAATGAAATTGCAGCGTCAAAATTAATATTGGTAGCCGTTTTAACACCACCAACTTTTGCTACAGTAAATTCTAATTCTGAAACTTTGGTTTCATCTTTTGGATCGTATTTAATTCGGCTATCTGGATGCTTATATAGGCCAGGAGTGCGAATTGAATACCCACCGCTTAATGAAATAAGTTTTCCAGGATCATTTATTATGTAATAAGCGGCTCTAGATGAAAAGCCTTTCATCGGCTGAGCTCCTTGCATAATACCTTCATTCGAAGGAATATCTTCATCGAAACTACCTTTGAAATAATTTGCATCACCTTCTAACTGATCGTGTTGATTTCTTGTTTCTTCGGTATGAACTGCAGCTGAAAACATATAACTTGTATTCCAAGATGCCCAGCCTATACCAATCCTACGATTAGGGTTGAATTCTGCAACACTCGCCCTTTCAATTATTTTTAAATAACGTGAAGTTGTGGTTTGTTGCATACCTTGTGGCATACGAAACTGACCAATTCGTAATTGTGCCCATGGTTTACCAGCTTCTCCAAAATATTTCCGTAAATAAACATCTTTGATGTCAACCATATTTCCATCAAAATCAAAATCGATTTCAGCGTACCAGTTATCACCAACATTGGCTTTAACGGCAAACCTCATTCTTCTTAACTTTAATAATTGAGATGGTACATCTATTTGGCCAGCTAATTTGTTTTCATCTGGAGTTAGATTGTGATCATAGTTATCAAAATATGTCGCACCATCTAAGTATACTCGATTGTCTAACCAAAGTTTGTAATTTTTATCTTTGGATTCAAACGCAATAAACCCTCCGCGTGACTCTACAATCAATTCTTGTCTTGATACTTTTTGGCCATATTGATTGAATCTAACATTAGTCGTTAAAATAACATCAATTTGCCCTTTATAATCATCTGTGTTTACACGAAATTCATCGTAGTCAGCATGATTAAAAATTAGAATTTTAGTTGATCCAGTATTTTGAATAGAAAAAGTTCCATCATTTTTTGACAAAACTTCCATTTTTGAGCCCTGAAATCGGATGCTCGCACCTTCAATTGCTTTTCCAGTTTCTGAATCAACAATTTTACCTGTGATTGATTCCTGAGCGATTGTGGTCCCTGTTATTGCCATCAATAACAGAAAAATCATAAATCTGTAAGTTCCTCTCATACTTTTAATTTTTGTTTATATCATTTATACTTTTCCAATAATAATTGAAAGATTTTCATCTTTATTTACTTTTAGTTTTTTCCTTAATCTATACCTACTCATTTCAACGCTTTTAGGTGAAATATTTAAAAGGGATGCTATTTCCTTTGTAGTTAAGTTAATTCGAATGAGTGTACACAATCTTATCTCATTAGTAGTTAGGTTAGGATAGTTATGCAATAGCCTTTTTTTGAACTCTGAATTAAGTTTCTCCGCATATTGGTAAAATGTATCACGTTCTTTATCAACATTAAGGTTTTGATTAATCTGGAGCATTAATTGATTGTACTCCTTTTCACCGATGTTATTCCCTTCCTGAAGGCGCACTTTGAAGTGCATAATTTGCATTTTAATATTTTTCAAAAAATCATTTTTCTGAATAATACTAAGTGCCATATCTGTAAACTCTTTGCTCTGTATTTTGTTTTTACTTAAATTTTTCTCAAGATCATTATTTCGTTCCTGTATCCTTAATTTTTCTTTTAACGAATTGACCTTCTTTTCTTTTTTTGTTAACTGTTTTTGTAGCGATTTATACTTTATTTTCCGATACCTGTGATAGATAAGGAAACCTATAATAATCAATATAGCTATACCAATTTCTATTAGTAAGTTCCTAGAAATTTCCTTATTTGCATTCTCAGCAGATTCATCCTTATCGCCTTTTGTTTGGACAATTTTAATAGAATCAGTCGATCCTTTTACTTCAGAACCAACACTATCAATTGTTATAATATTTTCAATCACTTTAGGTTCTTCTATTTGCTGGTTAACAACAACTTCTGTCTTTGTTTGCACAGGCAACATAAATACATTATTAACAAAAAACAATAAGAATAATGATACGACACCAGCAATTATTGGAGTTGTAACCCAGCCTGCTGTAATTCCTCCCAAAACACGAAGCTTAATATTACGCCCACCTTTAATTAATCCTATACCAATAATGGCACCTACAATAGCTTGTGAACTTGATACTGGTACCAAGGGAATTGCTGGGAGCCCAATACTTTGAAATGCATTTGACAAACCTTGTGAAGAGAAAACGAATAATACCAATGAATGAGCTAAAACAACAATCATAGCTGTTTCTCCTGAAAGTGGCATTAAATTGCTACCAACAGTTTCCATGACCTTACGTGAATAAGTAAAAATTCCAATAGCAATTGCCAAACCTCCAATAAAAAACAGCTGTTGAGCACCAGAAAATGAGATTATACCAAAATCCAAAGTTTCTAAAGGAATTGCTGGAACAAAAACACCCATTACGTTTGCAATATTATTTGCTCCTAAACTAAATGATCCAAAAGCACCTACTGCTAATAAACCTGTACGTAAATAGGCATCTCTTTTTAATAAATGAAGATTTACTTTTTTTAAGACAAAATTTAGAATTAAGTATAGTATAATTGCGAAAACGGCACCCATTATTGGGCCACTTATCCAGGTTGAAATAATTTTAATTAATGATGTTGTATCTGTTACATTCCCAGTATACAAATTCCAGCCAATAATAGCTCCAACAATTGCTTGAGAAGTGGAAACTGGTACTTTAAGGCGAGTCATCCAAAAGACTGTCAAAGCTGCTGCTAAAGCCACTGTAAATGAGCCTGCTATAGCATCTACAGCTCCTAATTTCCCAAGTGTATGAGAAGCACCTGCTCCCTGAAAAACAGCACCAAGTATTACAAAAATTCCAGCAATAATGGCTGCTTTTTTAAATCTGACCATACGTGAACCAACCGCTGAACCAAATACGTTAGCGGCATCGTTAGCACCTAATGACCAACCTAAAAACAACCCACTGGAAAGAAAGAGTAATACCATTACATCATAACTTTGATAGAAAGCTGTGAAAGAATATCTGCTACTTCTTCAGCACAGTCTGAGACCTGCTCAATGTGTAATGCAAAATATCGCAAGTGGATCTTCTGGGCAAGTTCTAATTCATCCAATTCCTGAAATAGTTTGAGTTTAATATCATTTGCAAATTTGTCTGCTTCACGTTCATAAAGGTAAATTTTGTGAATATAATCTTTAATTCGCATGGGCTCAGTAAAAAATAACCTTGCTGCAGAAATAGCTGCATTGGCAGCTGCTGTTGAGATTTCGGTTAAGCGGGAATAATCTTTCACCAAAGCAGCTGGTATTTCAGGAACTTCAACCTCAAATTCACCTACATCTGTTTTAGCTGTATCAATTATATCATCTAATTTGTCAATAAGCAATATTACATCTGCAGAATGCTGTGGGATAAGTGAGTGTATAAAAAAATAGTTTTCAATTTTTCGTTGAATTGAATCTGCTCTTGCTTCAATTTTATCAAGTCGTTTCAAATTTTCCTTAAAGCGATCTTTATCATCATCCAGATAATTATTTATTGCTTCATTAAAAAGCATGACGCCCTCTTCAATTGCATTTATAAACTCATCTACATGATGAATAACCTTTCCTGCTGTCTTAAATAATTTTGACATTTCTTCTTTGACTTAAATCAACACTTTGGATTCAAAATAACAACCAGTAAATTCAATTTCGAGACGCTAAAATACTTCAAACATTCATTAATAATAGCTGTAGAGTGTTAATTGTTTTCTAAAACACTAATTATCAATAATGTAAAACAAAGGATGTAGTGTAATTTACAAAAACGTTGTACTATTTCCTACTTCACTAGTAAAATTCAATATTCATTAATTGATGTTCAATTAGCTGTAAAAAATGAAATAGGTTAAAAAAGAAAAAACCTCACAAGCTTCTCTTCATCGAAACCAGTGAGGTTTAAATTAACCAAATCATTAAATCACTTTTTTATAAACCGCTCAGAAAAGCTACCTCTTTCAGAATCCACTTTAACAACATACATACCTGTTTCAAAGCTTTGTATATCAATCACTAAAACTCCTTTTACTTCTTCATCTGTTACATAAACAATCTCACCAATTGTATTAAAGATTTGAACTGAAACATTTTTACTTTCTATGTCAATAAAACTAATATTGATTTTTTCTTTTGCTGGATTAGGATAAATTTTAAGCTTATTACTGTCTGAGTTACTTTCGATACCAAGAACTAAATGACATGAGTCAGAAATAGTATTTGAATTTTCTATTGTTTTTCCAGGTATTAAGGTATGGCTAGCAAAACCAGTATATGAACTTGGATAATATGTGCATCTAAAAACACTATTCATTGATGGGGTTGTTCCTTGACTAATTACTCCAGTATTTTTTACCGGATTAATGTATTCCCATACTTGCATTCCAGACGTTGTAGTCTCAATAAAACTACCAGACCCACCAATACATATTAGAACATTCCCATTTGGTAATTGTTGTGCTCCTGAAATGTTTTGAGAGTATAAACCATTTGGATCTCCGTAATTGTAATTCCATGAAGTAGAACTTGGCAAAAAAGGTAGTGAAATATCATATGTATAGCCATTTACTGGAGGATTTATTATTTCTACAGTAGAATAATTTCCATCTGGTCTTCTTACTCCATTATTAAAAATCATAATTTGGTCTTCGAAAGGATAGCCAGTCGGAATCCAATACGCATTATGCTGTCCATATAATTTTTGAGTTGCACTAGTACCTTTGTCATAAGCTGCTGGATTTCCCCATCGGTACAATAAATCACCACCAGCTCCTGAATTTCCTCCAGTATGGGATGCCGCTTCTGCGGTTGATGTACTATGATCAATTATCCAGATTTCATTGAAATTATGCGAACTCAATACAATCTGATCTAATACAGGATTGTAATCAATCGAATTCAAATGTATCCAATCTTCGTTTGTAGTAGTGCTCTTATAATTAATATTAATTAGTTGATGATTTGACGCAATTGCTCCAAAATTAGGTTTATTGTTGTCATAATCCTGAACTAAATGATCCCATAAATGCCACTCCCAAACGATTGTTCCTCCATTTATTCCTTTGGGTTGCACTTCAATTATATATTCACTCCAAACAGTTGTCGGAGCTAAAGATGGATTTAAACCTGCTGCAATTGCTTCTGTCTTGGTTTTTGATTCCCAGGCAATTATTAATACATTTCCATTGGGCATTGCTTTTACATCGTGATGCTGACATTTCGTAGCATCAGAAACGATATAGCTCCATACTACATTTCCATCCCAATCAATTTTCTCAACAATTCCACCTGATCCCCCAACTTTAAAAGTTGTATTATTTGTATTCCCTGTTCTCAGTAATGTCCCATCGGATAAGAGGTAAACTGACTGACCAGGTTTATATGCACTTTGCCAGCTTTTTACTTTTTTACCACATTTGTCAATCAAATAAGTGGTTGTACTTGTATTTGGAGCAAAAAGCACATAACCATCATCTAATGAATTATTCTCATGTTGAATAAGTCCAACTGTCTGACCTTTAACAATATAGCTAAATAGTAGTATGACAGCAAACAGTGAAAAATACTTCATAAAAAATGTTGTTTTGAGTTAATTGTTCATTACTCTTTTATAAATCGCTCAGCAAAAATTCTACTATCACTTTCTAATCTAACTATATAAATACCTGCATCATATCCTTCAATATTTATAGTTTTTATATCGGATGAACGATAAACTACTTCACCAAATGCATTAATAACAGAAACAGAAAACTTTTCACCTTCACTTTCATAAAAATTAATATTAAGCTTGTCTTTTGCTGGATTTGGATAAAGCTTTAAGCCTTTGTCATTTTCGTTTGTATTGATTGAAGATGTTCCTGCATCTCGGACAAGACGTACATAATTATAAATTCTGATTACATCTCCTTGTGGACCATGACCATTTGGATAATCAGCAGGATCACCTACTTTCGGGTCGCTTCTTTGACAACCAGCACCATGAACATCCATTAAGGTATAATTACCAGAGTTTGGTGGTTGTTCCATAAAACCAAGTCCTTCTCCAAAACAAACATATGATGCAAATCCACCTGATTTTTGGGTTTGCATTGTAGCATGTGTTGTTCCACTCCAATACTGCGCATAATTATCATTTCCACCTTCATCCTTAATTTTTGTGCAACTAAATAGAGGATCAATTGCAGAGGAACTGCTTGTAGAAGGCGATCTTGTGTAGTCAACAATACTTTGAAGTTCTTTAACATTTGGAAGTCTCCAATCTGAATGACTTGCTATTGTTGCATTTTCAGCATAGCTTAATGCAGCTTCCCATGTCATTCCACTTCCGTCATCATCTTGTGTCCACATTAAACCAGTTGCATTATCAGTTATAGTTTTGTCTCCATTGTCTTTAAAATTATTTTTACCATAGTCAGTATTTCCACGGACATACATAATGTAAAACTGTTTGTCAACAGACTGCCCAGGCATTGGTCCAGTAGGATAGCCTTTAATACGACCATCGGCAAAGTTTACCCCAAACATGGTTTCTGCTCCCATCATAGTAGTACCGACATAAATATTCGATGAAGCCATTTGCGCATCAATAAGGCGTTCGTTTGCGCTTAAATCACCATAGCCAAAATCAAAATAATTAGTATCGATATAAGGAACCAAGCCAGCAGTTGATGTTCCTGAATATCCACTGGGGTCTTTACCACTAAACACAATAAGTGAATACATTTCTTTTATGGATGGCAGTCTCCAATCGGAATAACCTGCCAAACCAAATGTATCGGCTGCAGCCATAGCCTCATCATATGATAATTTATCATCATAATCAATGACCCCATCCCAATCTAAATCAGGGCTTTTTTGCCACATTAAACCTGTCACATTATCTGTAACTGTTCCATCTCCATTGTCTGTATAATCAGTTGCATATCTTGTATAATGAGCATCTTGGCCATAGAAAGCCTGACCAGCAGTTGGAGCCGTAATTATTGACATCGAATCGTAATACAGTTTCTGATCAGTATCTACAATAGAAAAAGTGATTTGAGCAAAGACAGTATTCAGTTGTATAATCAGTACTAGGATAAAAGAAAAAATAATTGAGACTCTTTTCAAGATATTTTTCATGGCATTCAATTTATATAGATGAAGTAATGTTATTCAAAACTACGTGCATTTCAAATTGGATTAAAATATAATAGATGAATTGATGGATTTTGAAGACGAATTGCAATTAAATAAATCTGGATTTTATAAACTCATCAAAACCTTCTTTATACTTAACCGAAACTGATATTCGTAAATCTCCAAAAATAATGTTACCTCTTTCAATGGTTGTAATACTATTGAGATTTACAATAAAGGAACGATGCACACGCATAAATTGTTCTGTGGGAAGTTTTTCTTCAAGGGATTTCATAGTGAGTAGAGAGAGAATTGGTTTGACCTCTTGTACATATATTTTCACATAGTCTTTCAATCCTTCAATATAGCGGATGTCAGACAATTTGATTTTAACCAATTTATATTCAGATTTTACAAAAAGGAAATCATCTTTTTGTTCTATAGTGGTTTCCGCTTTCTCTTTTAAATCAAAAAAAGCTTTGGCCTTATTAGCTGATTTCAGAAATTCTTCATAACCATAAGGCTTAAGTAAATAATCTAAAGCGTCTACTTTAAAGCCTTCGAGTGCATATTCGGCATAAGCTGTGGTAAAGATGACTTTAATGCTTTTATCTAGAGTTATAGAGAACTCTAATCCGTTTAAATCAGGCATTTGAATATCAGCAAATATTAAATCAACCTGATGATCATTGAGAACTTCCATGGCATTAAATGCACTGTTGCAAGAAGCCGTAAGTTCAAGAAATGGTGTTTTCTCAATAAAAGTGCTTAGCTGTTTTAAGGCTAAAGGTTCATCGTCCATTGCAATGCATCGAATAATCATGATACGGGGATTTTAAGATAAATAGAATAGGTATCTTTTGAATCAGTGATCGTTAGATCATGCTTGTTTTCATATAGTAATTCCAATCTTTTCTTCACATTGCTTAATCCAATACCCGAATCCTCTTCAATCTGTCCTTTTTGATTATGATTGCTATTGATGCATAAAAACTCAATGAATTCATCAGACTGAGTAAGTGATATTTTAATAAAAGAAGGATGACTATAACTGACTCCATGTTTGAAAGCATTTTCAATAAAGGAGATGAAAAGCAATGGAGGAATACTCACATCGGGTAATTCATCGGGTAATTCAATGCTTAATCCAACTTTCTCATCAATACGAAGTTTCATTAAATCGATAAAGTTTTGAATAAATGCTATTTCTTTTTTCAGGCTGCTCTCCCCTTTTTCTGATTCATATAGCAAATAGCGCATCATACCAGATAGTTCTATAATTGCTTTCTGCGAATCCTTTTTATCAATATCAATCAGGGCATGAATATTATTCAGTGTATTTAAAAAGAAATGAGGACTTATTTGGTTTTTCAAAAACGCTAATTCTGATCGCAAGTTTTCCTTTTCCATTTCTCTCAGGCTTTTTTCATCAGCAAGCCATTTCTGGGTTACACGCAAAGCAGTTGAGAGTCCAACAACTAAAAAGGAGATCAGTACATTATTGATCAACATAATTGAACGATTGGGAAGATGATCCTTTGGTGGTGGCCTGAAATTATGATCTGGAGGTCCAAATCCAGGTTGTGGACGAGGTGGTAAACCTTGAGGTCTTGCATTTCCACCATCAATAAGAGGCATGAATAATTCCCAGGCTAATGCAAGTAGAGAAACACTTACAATAACAACAATGATATACAGCACTCTTTCTTTTTTGAATAAGAGTTTTGGAACAAATACATAAGAGTTTACAAGAAACAGCATAATGAAAATAGCTGTTCTGATCCATGCATTGAAGGTGCGATGATCCCACATCATTCGCTTGCCCTCTGCATCCATTAAAGGAATTGTAAAAAGAATGATGCAAATGGCTATAAATGCAAATACACGAATGAGATTATTTTGCTTTTCCTGAATCATTTTTCTGCTGTCTCAAAACTACAATTTATTGATAGCTTAATTGAAAACTAATTCAATATTCAGCTAATTGAGGGGATGATGCAAATATTATCGATGAATCAGGATATTATATCGACAAATTAGTTTCTTTCGCTAATTTCCAGAAATCCCAATAGTATATAAAATCACAAATAACAATCTTCAAATTTCAAATAAGTTACAATGTTTAAAACCACAATGATTAAAAATTTTATCAAAGTTTGAATCCACTCTGAAAAGTGCACGAAATAGTTCTCAGCACCTTTCCGCCCTACCCTGAAGGGAGAAGTCTCTGAAAATCAGCATTTAGAGCATTGTAGCAAAACCTGATTTTCTATTCCAAGTATTACACACTTTGAAGATTGGACTCAAGTTTAAATAGTTGTTTATTGCTATTTGGAGTTTGTTTGTCATTTATGCTTTGTTATTTGGTGCTTTATCTCAAGAATTAATTTACATATAGGATAGATACAAATCAATTCCTAAAGATTTATACTGTACAGTTTCACCACTTTTCGTTCAGAACTCAAGTAATCATTTTCCTTATACAGAAAATAGGCTGAGCCATCATGCAGCTGTATATTGGATACAAAGGAAAATGGGAGTTTCTTTTCTGATATAAGCTTACCTGTTTTAAGGTCAATTTCTTTTAAATAACTACTTCCTGATTTTTCAAACAGCCCATATACCTTGTGTGTTATTTCATCCAGAAGTATTTCTCGTTTCCAATTCCTGTGTTCGAAGTAATCAATTTTAACTTGTGATACTAATTCCAGATTGGAGGTGTATTTTTCTATTTGTCCATCTACATGATTAAAAAGATACAAATATCCATTTAGTTTAAAAATAGGCACATAAACAGCTTTATTAATCACGTGATTATAATAATGCAGGTTCAATAAATAACGATTATCTACATTCGGATTCATGTTCAATCCAGCATAAAAATCATCTTCATCTTTATACATACCGGCTTCTTCAATAACTGTCATGTGCTTTTTATAGGACAAATTGCGGCCAGCCAGATTATTCAAATAATTGAAATCATATTCTTTATCATTCTGAACGCTGACTCCCCAGTTAGCTGCCTGATTCAGATAATCTCTATTATCAAGTATGCGAAAATAATTGAGGGTCGAATCTGCATCTATGCTGACATAGGTATAAAGTTGGTTAGTGACGTAAAAGCCGGATAAAAATCCCTTGTTATAATTACACAAACAAGCTAAACGGATTCCCTCATTGTTATTTGTATACAGATACTTAAATTTAAACTCATTGTTGACATACTCCATTGAAAAAACCTGATCGTCCTGTACCAATTGGATCTCCCGATCACAATCTTTTTGCAAATAACTTGCTTTACCAGCTAATTTTGTTTCTGAAAGAGTATCGCCAAAAACATCGATCATAAAAATAGATGAACGATTATAGCGTTCATAATAACCTAAAACAGCTAGATTTTTCCGATAGAATTCAAAGTCCAGTATGTAAATGTTCCCATCATTCACCACTTGACGTATAGCTGAAAAAGTAAATTCAGGAAGTTTTAAGCTTTCTTTTTCCATGAAAACATCCATATTCATAGCTTCTTCAACCCAAACAGTTTTTTTCTTGTATGCAACATGAGTGAATTCTAATTGCAATGGCAATGAATTCAAAGCAAAACTGACTTTCCCATTCTGCGAAGTAATTGTGAAAGAATTAAAACCAATAGTTTTAACATGAACATTTGCTAAGCTTTCCAATGTTTCACTATCACTTACTGTGATTTCTACATCCTTTCTATTTTGGGCATACAATTCAAATTGAAATGACAATAGTATGAGTGCTATGAAAAATATCTTTTTACGCATAATTCGGAGCTGAATTCATTTATAAATTTAGGCATTCATACGGCTGATAACAAGATACAACTAGTATATCAGGATTATCACTTATTAGTCATGTAAATCAATAAATTCAGCATTAATAAATAGATACACTATCAGCCATCATTAATATCTTATTTTGATTTTAACCATATTTATATGTATATTGCTTATAATTAAAAGTCTATTATGATCAAGCGTAAAAGCAGCATAAACCTCGCTGATGTAGCGGTTGCCAAGCGAAAAATTAAAAATCAATTCCTAGACAAAATCAACAAAAGTGTCAATTGGAAATTGATTGACGAGAAGATCAATGAAAAATACACGAGAGGTGATCGCGTTGATGGCCGCCCTGCTTACCCCGGATTACTCCTCTTTAAAATGTGTTTACTCGAAGAATGGTTTAATATATTTCATAATAAAATAGACTTCTATGTTAATGACTCCATTAGTTTTACCCATTTTATCGGACTAAGTTTAGAAGATGAGGTCCCATCCAGCTCAACGGTAAGTCGGTTCAGAATAGAACTGATCAAAAAAGATTTATACAGCGAGCTCATTTCAATGATTAACCAACAATTAGACAGTAAAAACTTAAGAGTCAGAAAAGGAACTTTAAAACAGGCAGCAATTTTGCATAAATAATAAAAAAAACAATTGATATAATAATTATTGTTTGCAAATTTGCAGGTAAATAAAATGATTATCTG
>Ga0209249_1000414_pt1 | contig 52932 bp, 61 predicted proteins | sample SaaInlV_200m_DNA_4_FD_184653 | JGI IMG/M metagenome (GOLD analysis project Ga0209249, IMG submission 184653) | Marine microbial communities from expanding oxygen minimum zones in the Saanich Inlet - SI037_S3LV_200m_DNA (SPAdes) (version 2) | ecosystem: Environmental > Aquatic > Marine >...
TTGTCCTGTTTCTGCATATTTTTTCATAATTCTTTCAACTATAATATTTGGTGCATATCCTTTACGTGAACATGTTTTGACAAAATCGTCATAAATACCTCTATCGATGTTATAATCAATTTTCATTTTCTTTGGAGCTTTTGGAGTTGCTGCCATATTTTATCACCCACATCAACCCATTTTTGCATATTTATAAAGTGTTTGGATCTGTATTGGTGTCAGAAGTTTGAAAAAATTCTAGTTTTTGCAAAACGAAATGTTATTAAATAACTACATAGTAGTGGTGCCTGATGGCGTATCGAGTTCCACATGATTACATAACTCTTGATGAAAGTGTAGACCTTGCTCCGGATGTAGTTGAGTCAAAACTAGAATTTCTTTTGGCCCGTGTAGTTCCAAGAGCAAGAGTCCAACTAGACCGGTGCTTCTACCAAGCATTCACTGGTACGCTAGAAGATTTAACTAAAGGAGTCACAGACAATATATACTATTTCTTCACTGAAACAGCAATGCCTCCTCAGTTCAACCACTTAGCAGTTCCTGTGTTTAAAATACTGGTTGCTTACGCAGGAAGTCTTGGGAATTTAATACATCATAAAGACGAACCCTCTAGAGAACAAAGTATGACCGAAATCAAGGGGGTTGCTGCAAAAGTATTCAAATATGATGGCGCAGCAGCTGAAGAACCGCGCATCACTGCACACCTACATCCTCAACCTTCAAGAACTTTACACTAATTCCCCTTATTCCATAAATCATAAAAGAATTTTCTATATTGTTCTGCATTATTCTTACAAAGGATTGAGAAGATTCTAGGGCTTTTTCCCCATACAAATGTTGCAACACAATCTCCAGAAATCGCAATCCCTGTTGGTAGAACAACATCAACTGTTTTAAACTCATACAATCCCGTTTCCGAAAGATTCACATGTTTTTGAGATTCTAAGTTCTTATCATTAGTAATAACTTTTGCTTTGATTCCTTTCTCTGCTCTTTGTTGGTGAAATTTCTTAAATAAAAGCGAGAGAGATTTACTTTGCCAAGACTTTTCAGAGAAGGTCATAGCAAGATATTCATTGTTTTCATCTAGATTGTTTAGTGTATCTTCAAAATATGTTTTAATGCCTTCAATTCCAACATACGCTTTCAACTCTTGTTCTTCTTCATTCTCTTTCTGTAATTGCATAAGTGTTGGTAAGACTTCTTTGAAATCTTCTTTTTGTTTCATCAATGTTTTCTCTTTTCTATGAATATAATCAAGAATTCTTTTTGGAGATAATGGCTGGAAATGCTTCACACCAGATCTAGTGCATTCACTTACCAATCCTTTTTCTTTCAATCTTTCCAAGATCTCATAAACTTTAGATCTAGAAACTTTTGATTTAACTATTATTGAACCTGATGAGCTTTCTCCTAATCTTAAGAGTGCGCTGTACACGCGTATCTCACCATTAGTAAATCCTAGTTTCTCAAGCATTGTGATGTTCATATTATGTAGGTAGACGCCTTTTCTATTAAAATCTATCGATTGTTCACCCCTTGAGGTGGACTAAGATATATATTCTATGAACTAATCCTTTATCTATGAACAAAATAATTTTCGTGCTAATGGGAATTCTCCTACTAACTGCTTGTGGTGGGCAACAATCCCTTACAGGATCTGTGGTTGCATCTGACAGTTTTGATGTTGCACTAGTTCTTCCGTTAACAGGAAAAGCTGCTCAAGTTGGTCATGACTTCTTGAGAGCTGTAGAATTAAAACATAAAGAACTAAACTCAACCGTGGTTTTACATATTGATGACACGCGCACCATTCCTGCTGAGGCCATAACAATAACTCGAAGAATTCTTGACACTCAAGATATAGATCTTATTGTAGCTTTACAAGCACAAGTTTCAATGCCACTACTAGCTGTTGCAGATCAATACGACATACCTTTACTTTCCACATTAACCACACTACCTGCGAGCGAGTTCTCTAGAAGAAGCGATAATGCATTCTTAGTATGGCCTATACCTGAAGATCAACTAGAAAAAACTGCGCAGTTTATGAAAGCCCGAAACTATACGACCGCCGCAACACTAACTGTGTTTGACGAGTTTGGTAACACCATGGCGACGATGTTAGAATCATATTTCGATGGGGAAATAATACAAGAAGAAGTTTTTGAAATTGCAGAACTAGATTATAGAACAAGTCTAATGAAAATAAGAGAACTCAATCCTGATGTATTGTATGTGATAGGTTATCCTCCGCACTTAATTAATATTCTACGTCAACGAAAAGAGTTAGGGATGACGCACATTCCTGTAGTATCTACAATCCATATCCAAAGCGATTTCGTTAAACAAGAAGCAGGACTAGATTTGTTTGAAGACGTTTTTGCTGTTGTTCCAATAGCATTCATCAATAACAACCAAGATAACTTTTTTGATCGATACAGAACAACATTCGATGTTGAACCTGACTTTCTTGCACCCTTTGGTCATGATGTGATGCTCATCTTAGATGAATTATCCAAAGAACCAAAGAATTTGAAAGAAACAATATTTGCTTTAGATTTTGAGGGTATGAACGGTCAGATGACTTTCAACAAACACGGAGAAGTACGAATGCCTCTAGTTATAGCAGATGCAAAAGACAATTCGGTTGTGTACACCTAACTACTTCTTTATCTTTTTAGCTTTCTCCAATGTAGAAACAATTCTCTCATACAGAGGTGGAGCATCCTTCTCAACTTCTTTTTCCCATTGCTTTTTACAAGAACATTTCAACTTATCAAAAACACGAATATCTTGTGTTTCTGAGAACTTATTAAGGGCGGCAACAACTTTTTTGTCGCATTTAGGACAATTATGCGCAACAACTTTAGGTAATGGAAAGAATACAAAACCCCCCACTACTTCAGGACCCACTAATGGTATGTTCATCTTCGTATGTGTTGCTTTAAGAATTTCAATTATGCTCCACAACCAGGTTGGCCTAAACAATTTCCGATCGTACAAATATTTAGTTAAAGTATAATCTTGAACAGTCACTGGCTCTAAAGAAATCTGTTCAATACCTATTCTAAACAAGTATTCGATTGTATCAACAGCTTCCTGAATTGCTTCGCGTTCTGTTAAGAATGGAGGTTTAATACCAACGTACACTAATGAGCTAACATGGGCTCTTACAAATGCACTTGTCGCTTTTTCCATCCCTTCTCGGGTCATTCCTTTATTTACTATTATGTTTCTAACATCCTCATCAATTGCATCAAAACCTGTAGAGGGTGTGAGTAATTTCTTTCCAAGAATCTTTTTAACACGTTTAACTTTAGCAAGAGTAACATACTCTGGACGGGACTCAAAGTCAACTTCCAAAACCCCTTTTTCTTTTGCTATTATCTTAAGAATTGTATCTCTCGCTTTAGGATCGACTTCAGCGTCATCAAGAAACGAGCCATTACAATATACTCCAAGTATTGAATGCTTTTTAAAATCTATTTTTGCAAAATCTTTTTTGAATTGATCAACAATTTGCTTAGGAGTTATACTTCTTTTCCATAAATTATCTCCTCTTACGCCACAAATATGGCAAGGACCTCCTTTAATAAAAGCAAAACTACATCCTCTAGATCTTAATGGAATTATACAACGATAAGTTGGAACATTAAGCAATCTTGAAGCTGCAGAAGATATTGAGTTATACTGGCCTGGCTTGTAGTGAGGATCTTTACATTTAGTTATTCTTTTCAACTCATCTCTAACATCTGCAATAAGTTTGATTGCTTTTTTCTTCACCTTAAGATCATCTGGAAAAGTTCTGTTAAAGCGAGTTTCTTCCCAAGGATGCGGATTCAAAACAAGCTCTTTTATTTTTTCCGCCTTCTCTAATTTCTGATTTCTCAAGAACCTATGTCTTAAAAACACATCTAGTCCTTCGACGATACCATCAAAATATAAACTAAGCAGCTTATACAGTTTTTTGTTATGTTTCTCAATCTCTAGCAATGCTATAGATGTTTTCTGAGCACTCTCATCTACAACACTCAGAAGCAAATCATACACTTTACTCTCCAAGAGTATTTTATGATAATTCTTAAGATTCAATTTTTCTTTTTTATGTATGCATTTATACAACCATACAATAAGATTAAAATTATTTTCTTTTATGTCTTGCTTCAGATCCAACAACTCTTGACACACAAACAACAACTCAAGATAATGTTTGAGATAATTATCGAGATAATGTATCAGCTTTATATCTCCACGAATCCCTGAATTCATTATGAGGTGATATAGTATGTGGTTGTAATAGTAGAAATGACTTTTTCCTTTATTGATAATCTCAAGCTCAAGACTCTTGTTAGGCTTTCCCTTTGGTTTCTTTTTCCAGCCGTAATAGTCTTCTACATTACAAAGATCTGTTTCTGCAACTTCAATATATCGCTTAAAGCTCAAACCCAGTTTTGTAGTTAGTTTAAACTCCTTTCTAACTGTATTCAACGTTTTACTTCGCAACACCGCAAAAGATTTATTATCAAGATGCAATCTACTTTTAATCTTCTCAGATTCAGTTTTGCTAAGACCTTTAGTTATCAAACGTTTAACAAGATTATAATCACATTCGATCCTATCTGTTAACAAAAGTTCCTCTTCAAGTGTCATACCATCTGAAGCCCAGACCAACTTACGAGACTCATCCGGAGTTAATTTCTTTTTACGTACAAACATGTCCCAGTCACTCAACTCTTTTGTTATTATTTCTAAAAATCTGTGTAAAAACGGAAGTTGGCTTTTTTTCAAGCCACACGCTTTGGCAATTTCATAATAAAAGTCAACAGTATTATCATGTCTAGTTCTTTTCGAGTTTGGGCCAATACGATTATAGTATTCTGAGAATATTTTTGACGTATCAAATATGTTAAGATATTTATTGTGAAACGGTCTTCTTTCCCATAGAAAATCATACCTAATCTCTTGTCTCAACCTAACCATACTTAACACCTCTTAACTGTAACTTTTGTTCCCAACGTATCTCCGCCGTGCTTATACGAGATATGCACTAGATAACTTTTGCCTTTTAATATCTTAATCTTCTTCTTTAAATATACTATCGTAGGATTAAAAAGAAACCTGCTTTGCTTTGTATACACACTATCACTAAGCTTCGCTCGACTAGTTACTCGTATTGCATTAGCTGAACCGTTGGTTTTTCCTTCAACAACAATTTTTGAATTAATGCATAGTGGCTCATCCTTTTCTTGAAAATTAAGTTCATCAAACTGTGTTTTTGTAGTTAGTCCTTTGTCTCTCAAACGTTCAGACCTACTATCATAATTAAGATGCAAACCATACAGATCTTTCTGTGCATCCACTAGTTGAACCCATGAAACGCATTTCTCCGGAATAATTTTTGCATCTTTCTTTAGATATTTTTTCAAATGATTAATGACCTTTGTCTCTGGTTCAAAGAACAGTCCTGTACTAAGCAGTTCACATAAAAGAACATCTGCCTTTTGAGGGATTTTAACTCTACTAGCATCCCCTTTTATTACAATGATTTTGTCTTGAAGTTTGTTTATCTCTGCGTTCTTCTTTATAATCTCTGCAAATCTGGGATGAATTTCAATGCAATAAACTTTCTTTGCTCCTGCCTTTGCAGCCAATAATCCCAAAATGCCTGTACCACTTCCAGCATCAATTACTATATCTCCTTTACTAACCGTCTTTTCTATCGCTTTAGCAAATCTTTTTGTCCTTTCTTTGTCATACAGACAGAGAGAAATCTCATATGGTGTGAATCTGACCATGGATCTTTACCTTTTTTGTGTGATTATTAAGTTTTCGGTCGAAATAGCAAAAAGTTTAAAAAAAGAACCTGAATCTTTCAAAGCTATCATGGGCCCGTGGCTCAGTCTGGTTAGAGCATCCGGCTCTTAACCGGAGGGTCGAGGGTTCGAAAAGAGAAGTGGGTTTACATTGTAAAAACTGGTCAGTTGGTTCCTAGCGGGACTGTTAAACCTACACTCTTCGAAAGTCCCTTCGGGCCCATGACTGTATATTCCCCGTAAACATTGTCGGGAGAGTTTTTGTAGCATTCTAATAACCATTCAGTAAAACATATAAAGGATATAACGTAATTATCTTGGTGAGACATTGTTAAATGTCAAGAGGTGTGAAAATTTCAGTTCTGATGCTTGTTTTGGTGATTTTTGTGTTTATAGTTATTTGTTGGAGACTATATGTAAGAGCGCTAAAGGCTGAAATGTGTAGATTAGGAAATCAGCACAAAGATTTGGTTTGCCTCAAAATAAAAGCAAGAAAAGATCATAACAATAAAAATAAGTTATCGAGATCTGGATATTTGAAACAAGTAAAGTCATATGATAAAAGAATCAAAAACTTAGAATGCAAACGCCCACTTATTGAAAGAAAACTAAATATGGCTACTTTTCGTAAAAACTCAGATGGCTCTAGAGATTTCGATTTCTTTAAGTGTTTTGCGAGTAATTCAAAGAAAAAAAGATCTAAGAAGAAATAACTGTGAATCCTTTTTTAGCTGAGTTAGTCGTTGCATTGGTCCATTTGAGATGAGATATTGTAAATGACTTAATTCCTAATTTCAATATAATCGTATCGAATCCAACACGGTTGAACCATTATTATGTGTATATCTTTTAATAAGAAAATGCCCCGATCGGGACTTTCGATAACAGTGGGTTTGACAATCCCGCGAAGGATCAACTGACCAGTTTTTATAACATCAACCCACACGTTCTTTCGAACCCGAGTCCTTGCCTTTCTCTGACCAAGCGAAAGGCAAAGAAAATTCTTGATTTTCGCTGTCTCGAGAGGGCAAGATGATTGGCCGGACTACACCATCGGGGCCTAATCAAGTTCAAAAACCAACGCTTCTTTTTTAAACCTATCGGAATCTTAACTAACAACCACGCCATTCTCGATCCGTCTTAAATAAACTGGCTGGCTAAGATATCTATCACCATCATCTTCTGCATAGTTATATTCTCCCAGCACTCCACTGAATTCTTTAACTTCTTTCAGAGAACTCAATACACTTGCAGTGCTATTATAATTAATCTCGCGAACAACTATGTGGGTCATATCGTACGCATTACCTGCGAATGTTATTTGACTTACATCACCGTACTTTAGTCTATATGTTTCTCTAAACTCATCAGAAACCTTCATGTTTGGAAATACAACTCCGTCTATTAATCCATTAGACGCATCAATCTCTGATTGACTTTCAAAAAAGTCAGTTCCAAACGTAACCAACTCAATCCCCAACTCTTTTGCTTGCTTATAAAATTGACTTATTTGTCCGCTAGCTAAGAAAACACCAACGACGCTAATATTTTCTTTTCTAATCTTAAGCAATGAAGTTCTAAAGTCATTATCACCAAAATTATAATTATCAATCACAATTACGTCAGCATCACTAACTTTCTCCAAACCTTCCAACATTTTGTTAAGGTAAGTTAACTCTGTCTTAACAATGCCAATTTTCTCACTGGAAATATGATCAACAATAACCTTTCCGAATTTTGTTGTTGGGTTCCATGCACGAATGGCGTTGCTACTGACTATTGGAACAGTATCATCGTAAGAAAATGCAATGAATGGAACATCAACTTCATCGCTTATTGGGGCAATTGCTTCTGAAGTTGCAGCACCCCAATCCATAACCAAATCAACTTTATCTACTGATGTAAGTTTTCTAAACGCACTCACAGCCAACTTTGGATCGTAAGCGCTGTCTTCAATTATAAACTCAAATCCTAAAGCTTCTGCTCCCAACTCTTCCCTGGCGAGATTAAGTCCATTAACAAACGCTATTCCATACTCTGCTAGCTGCCCAGTTAATGGGGCAATAACTCCCACCTTTATCTTATCGCTTTGAACAACATGGCCATTAATATTACTTCCACAGCCCGTTAAAACAACAATTAACAACATAATTCCAATAATTTGTTTCATTTTAGCCAACCTCCTTCGCTACTGAGTAAAGACAACACATACTTAAATATTCACTACTACTTGATGTAGTAGCGTGATTGACAGAACAACTGCATTAAAATCTGTAGGCCTATCCGAAACAGAATCACAAACTTATCTAGACTTAAGAGAACACGGGGAAAGCCAAACTGGAAAAATATGCAACAGAACAAATATACCCAGTTCCCACATTTATGCCATACTTACCAATCTCTTAGAAAAAGGATTAGTAAGCTACAAAATAATCAACAACATAAGAGTATATTCTGCATCTGAACCAGATGCAATTGCACATCTGTTTGAAGAAAAAGAACTTCAAATAAAAAACGAAAAGAAACAGTTAATCAACTTTATATCCCAACTTAAAGCATCGCCATCTGAATTACAAAAGTTAAGTGATTTCAAATATTTCTATGGAATAAGAGGAATAAAATCTATGTTCTTAGAGTTGATTAACTCTTGGGAGAACGGTGGCGAGTACTATGTTGCATCCGCACCCGCAGAAGCTTTCAAAAAATTAGAAGGCTTTTTCATTGATGTAGTTTTTAAGAAGAAAAAGGCAGACAAAGTAAGTCTAAAGATTCTCGTTAATAATGACAGTAAAGAGTACGGCCTAAGAAGAAGAAAAGAACTGCGAACGAAAGTAAAATTTCTTAACATAAACACAAACACAGAATACATTATTTCAGGTGATCTTTTGCTACTAATAAACTACTCCTCTAATCCATACGGATTAATGATAAAAGACAAAAACTTTGCAAGCACATACAAAACATTCTTTGACCTTCTTTGGTCGCAGGCAGAAGATTAACTAAAATATAATTAAATCACTTTATCTTTGAATCTAATGCTAACTCGGCATCGCTTTTATTTAATCGTCTTTCTAATTTTTTTATGTCCTCTTCAGGAGGCAGATCTTCGGGAACAATTTCATCCTCTAATAGCACAGTCCTAACTCTTTTATTATTTCTTACATGTTCGCCAGTTATTCTTTGTTCACCTTGCAACTCATTCTTTTTAACATTGAAATTTGTAATCTCTGTAGCAAAATTCTTTGCAGCGATTGTGACTGTAGGTAAGAAGTCTGCCATCGCTCGGTTTTTTGGAATACTAAGTTTTTTCTTCATTTGAAGAGTAGTTTTCCCACCAAAGAGTGCGGCATCTCCCTTGCTTCTTATCCTTGCAAAACCATTATCATCGACACCACGTTCATAAATCAACTTTGACAATTCAGTTTCCGACTTTGCAAGTTTCTCCCTTGCATCAAAACGTTCTTTCAATGCAATTCTTTCTTCAATTAACTCTTGTTTTCGAGTTTTAACTGCAAAATAACTCTGAGCAAATGCAATATCTTCTTTTCTGGGATCGCCATTCTGAGCAATAAGATAACAAGCGTATCTTGTAAGCATAATATCCTTTATTTCCCTTTCTGAACCAGACCCCAATTTAACCATCTTGCTGGCGTCAGCAAAATGGTCTAAAACTTTGTTTCCTGAAGTTTTACAGGATTCTTTTGCTTTCTCTACTACTTTGAGGAAGTTTCGCCATTGTTCATATCCTAGAAGATTCTTCAAATCCCTTGCAAACCAAAATTCAATGCTATCTTCTTCATATGCGTAGTCTTCAAAGTGTTTAGTAAGTCTGCTGATTGTTTGATTTTCCATTTATAAGATCATCCCTAATATGGTTTAAATAACCTGCGTAAAAATGTCCAGTGACCAGTGGAGATTCTATTCCCATTCAAAACTTTCCAAATACCCTCTTAGTTGGCCTGCTGTCTTAAATTTCTGCAGAATTAGCGATTTTTTCAATCCGCAACAAATATCCTTAATTTCATCTGGCAAGCCAGCGTAATGCTTCGCCCCACCAAGAACATCATAGAATATCTTAATCATATCGATGACATCATCTCTTCTATGTTCCGCACTTGGCGAACCCCATTTATAGAAATCTAATATCTTCAACTCAAATCCTAAACCGTGTCTTTGTACAATGATATTCTCTGTATGCAAATCACCGTGATACTCGCCTACTCTGTGCACTTCTTCCATACCTTTTGCTAAAGAATAGAGCAAATGCAACGCAATGAACGGGTGTAACCGCCTACCAGGTTGTCTTTTCAAAAACTCGCTCAACAACTCTCCATCAATAAACTCGGAAACCAAATAAGTGACAAAACCATCTTGTAAATGAATTTCCTCTTGAGTATAATACTGAATAACAATATCGCAATTTCTCAACTTATGCAACTTCTTAGCATAAAATTTACTAGACCTATTATGTTTATTTCTCTCTGGAAAGAAAAACTTGGCAGCTCTTTCTATGCCAGTCAATAACTCTTTTACTAAGTAAACTTCACCTTCCCAACCATCCCCTAGCAACTCAATTATTTCATACTTACTCTGAATAACCTCGCCAGGCTCAAGCTCGAATGATTCTACCTTAGTCATAACCATAAGAATATCAAAATCCCTTTTTTAATTTATCTAAAATTATTCATACCTTAGAGCGTCTACTGGCTTTAATTTAGAACCATTATATGCTGGAATAAAGCCCGCAATAATCCCTACTGCAACTGAAACACCTAATGCCAACATAACGGAATTTAATGTTACTAATGTTATTGACCCTCCTCTTGACATTGGCATACTTCCCATAAGCATAGGCATCATACTTGATACCCCAACTCCGCACAACACCCCTATTAATCCACCAACTAATCCTATTAGTGCAGCATTAAACAAGAATATGGAAAGAATATCTCTATTCTTTGCACCTATTGCTTTCATTATTCCAATCTCTTTAGTCTTTTCAAGTACGGACGTAAACATGGTATTTGCAATACCGACTGCTCCAACAATTAAAGAAACAGCGGCAATCGCAGTCAAGAATAAACTCACCGAACCCATCATTTCCATTCTTGTTTCCATCATCTGTTTACTAGAACTAATAGAAAAGTCTCTATCCTTATCTGTGACGTGCCGACTTATCTTGAGTTTTTTCTCAATCTTAAGAATAGTCTCATCCAACATTTCTTCATCTTTTACTTTCAATATGATTGAATCGTAAATATCTGTATCTTTATCTTCGAGTAATTGATATGTCATTTGAATTGGCATATATATTCTGGTACTTGTATCATCCAGAACACCCACAACTCTAAATGCGCTACCTTCAATAGTGAACATTTTATTGATGCCTAAAGGTTGATCAAAGAAAGAACTTGCTAAATTACCACCAATAACTACTACATTTTGATCTGCAGAGTCTAATAATCTTCCTTCAGCAATCACTGCTGTTGTCACATCAGACCATACTTTCTGATCCACACCGGTTAATGATACAGAGCCCATTTTTCCTAGAAACGATACATCTACTTTTCCACCAACTTCAGTTTCAATAAATGCAATATCTGATATCCCTTTCAACGCTTGAACGTCCGTACGGTCTAACAATATTTCTTCTTCTGTTGCTGTAGAACTTCCAGAGTCTCCCCCTCTATTACGAAACATGCTTCCTCCTTTAGAATAGCCCGGAGTAATCGTTAATAAATCAGAACCTAATCCACTCATTTGTGATTCAAGAGATTGTTGCATTCCTGCACCTAAAGATGTTATTGCAATAACTGATGCAACGCCTATAACAATGCCAATAATAGTAAGCCAACTTCTAAGCTTACTATGTATCACCATGTTAAATGCGTGCTTAAAGCATTTGCTTAATTTCATTTTTAGTTCTAATGTCTCTTTTTGCCAAGTCCAAACAAATCCATCAATTTGAATTTAGGATCTGCCATCTTCATTTTCTTGTATTTACTACGTAGAACTATTAGGACTACAACAAGAATCACAAAAATTATGTGCCATTTGTATTGTGAAAGCATACTTGTTTTAGTTGTTCTACCCGCCATTCCAGATCTTGCAGCACCTGCAAATGCGGCTCCCATTCCTCCACTTAACATAGAGGGATTAAGATTAACTACTTTTTCTACGGTACTTCTTTCTCCTCTAGTATCTGTGTATACTACTTGTATTCTTAATCCATCTTCATTTGTTACATTTCCAAATCTAGCTCTTTTCGGGGAAACAGTTTTGTCATCAGTTTTCTCAACAGATGCTGAACTTTGAGCTTTTTGAAGAGTAAAGCTAGCAACAGTATAATCTCCTTTGTTTAAATTACCTACAATCATAGAGTTAGATCCTGTCACTTGCCAATTAGATTGCTTAGGTATCACGATTGAAACAGAGAACGCAGGATTACTTCCTATATTTGCAACACTAAATGATGCCTCTCCTCCTGAACTTTCAGAGAACGCAACGTCAAAATCGGTTTCTCCTCCAACATAGACTCCTGCAATTGTCGTAACTTCTTTTGCTTCACTACTTAATGGATCATCATAGCTAAGATATAATTCAAGTTCATACAATCCAGGATCTGCATTAGAATCTGAAATGACTTGATACTCCATTTCTGCACTTTCTCCCATTTCTATATATTTAATATATTTTGTATTATCGCTTCCAACAGGCAAAACTACTTTATCTTCATTTAACCAATAGAAATTAAGATCTCTCAGCGGAGCATTACCTACATTATTAATTGTAAACTTGAGACTGCTTTGCTTACCTGGAACTAACATAGTCTTATCGATATGAATAACTTCTGCATTCTCTCTATTTTTAATATCGATAGATAAACTTCTTTGTGTGGCAGAAACATCTCTTTTACCTTCAAAATACTCTAGTAGCTTTAATTCATACTCCGCAGCAACAGCATCTTTGTCTACTCGCACTTTAAACTTGATTATTTTAGAATTATCTCCTGACTGGTGTGCATCAATAGAATCTACTTTCTGTATCAAGGGTTCTCCAACTATTGACGAGAACGGATAATCTTCCAGTAGCTCTATCAAAAAAGCACCAGATGGTTTTCCTCCTAAATTCTCAATACCTACTCTCACCTCAACAATATCTCCCGCAATTGCCGGATCCGGATCTTGATTTATTAAGTTCAAGCTAAGAACCGTTTTGGCGGTACTATCTGTATGTGTTGACTGCGCCAATACTCCTAAACTCATAACTAAAATAAACAAGACTAACATTGATACCTTTTTCATTTGAATACACCTCGAATTTGATTCTTTCATTTTTTTTTATGTTGGGTATTAACTATTTCTCCATCTTTTAATTCAATAACTGTATGAGCATATTTGGCTAGTTTTAAATCGTGAGTTACCATTATGATTGTTTTACCTTCTTCTTTCCACAATCGTTTCAATGTTTCTAATATTTCTATTCCTGTACTACTATCTAAAGCACCTGTTGGTTCATCTGCAAATATTATTTCGGGATCAGATGCTAAACATCTTGCAATAGATACTCTTTGTTGTTGTCCTCCTGACAATTGTGATGGCAGGTGATGCATTTTATCTTCTAAACTTACCAATTTCATTATTTTTCTAGTTCTTTCTGCTGCATCATCATCATCATATTCTAGAAATTCAAGAGGCAACATAACATTTTCAAACGCCGTCATATTCGGAATCAAATTATATTGTTGAAAAATGAAACCTATTGTTTGACCACGCATAGTAGCTAGATCTGACTCTGGAAGTGTTGAAATATCATGAGATTTTAGAAAAACTTTACCTTTGGTTGGTAAATCTAAGCAGCCTGCTAAATTCATTAAAGTAGATTTACCACATCCTGATTGACCTATTATGGCAACAAAATCTCCTTTGTATATCTTAAGACTTATACCTTTTAATGCAGGAACATTTATTTGACCCATTTTATAAATTTTCCATGCATTTTCGAATTCCAGTAGTGGAATTCTACCTGTGATTTTCCGCACCATTCTGTTTTTTCATACCTCTACCTTTATCATTTGGTTGACAAATTAATTCATCTTCTCTTACAACACACTTTCCATTAACATCTCCCCTATGCAACTTGGCTACACAAATATCTCCTTCGTTAAGATCTTTACAAACCCCAAGTTTACTAATTATTCCCTGGTGTGATTCATTGTGTGGTGTTGAGTTTTCAAGATGTGAGTGATTTATTAATTCTTGTTCATCATTTGGCGATGAGATTGTTTTCTTATGATTGTCATAGTTATGATCAATTTTCACGGGTTCTGACTGAGAACATCCCACTATCATTATAAAAGATATAGATAAAACCAAAACTAAAATTTGTTTATTCATTATTCTCATCCTCATATGTTTGTATTAACTGTGTTTTTAAAGTAAATGGACTAAACGTCCACAAAAAAATAAAAAAGATGGCGGGGCCGTGCCATCTTTATTGTATTCCTCCCCTGTGCAGACCTCGTTGACCCTGACCCTGTCCAAATCCTTGACCTTGTCCAAAGCCAATTCCCTGGCCTTTAGAACGTTGACCTCGTTCCATGCCTTGACCTTGTCCCATTCCATGGCCACGTCCTTCTTTTGCGCCATGTCTCATAGGTTTCAGATCATTTTCCTGAGCCAATGCTTTCGCAGCTTCATGGTCACCAGATTCTTTAAGATCATGTACTTCTATCATAATCTCAAAGTCTTCTTCAGAAACAACTTCTGCCATTCCAGATCCATGAGGTAATGCAGACACTGCTTCAACCCATGCGTCGTAGTTTCCACTTTCAATTGCGGCTTCAACAACATCATGTGCATTGCGTCTTTCAACCATTTCTTGAAATTTATCTTCAGTCATTTGGTCCATTCTTCTTTCGCATCTTTCACTCATGGCATTCTTGAATGCTTCAAAGTCTCCATTATCTAGTGCAGCGTCCATAGCTTCTTTATTTTCATGTTGCTCTACCATAAATGCAAACCTTTCTTCATCTACTCTATCTAATGCATTAGAATCGATAGATGAAACAGCTTCTAAAAATGCATCATAGTCGTTACTTTCTATAGCACTTTGCACATTTGTATTCTGGCCCATGAATCCTTTTTCATTTTGACCAAGACCTCCAAATGCGTATGCTGCGCCAGTTAAAGAAAGCGCAGTTAATCCAATTGCAATAATTTTTTTCATTTCTATTCCCTCCTTTAGTGCATTCTCAACACACCTGTAGCAATAAACGTCATAATCGTATATAAGCAAGAAGAAGGCCAAATGTACACTAATCGTCCACATCTTTTATAAATAGAAAAAACAGATTAATAATAAAATGCCACCTCACATGATGTTTAAACAGATGATCCCTTTGGAGATTCTAGCGACGGAAATAATTTATTTTATTCTGGTATTTTGTGTATGTATTTTTATATACTATAAAACCAGAGATGCATACAATCTAACCAAACACCAAGGGATATTTCACTTTAGGAATATCTTTCTGTACTTTGCATTGGCATATGCATTTAGATTACTTCACATATCTATAATATTACTTTTAGATCCTAGAATGTTTCAGAACATAAGGGCTCTACAACCAATTAGCCTACTTCTCGTTGGATACTTTAGTACTATGGCAGTACTCTCTGTCGCAATGGCTGCATTGATTAAAAAAATAAAGAATCATAAAGATGGATTACATACGTTAAACAATAGTTTACACATTGTTGCCATCATCCTTGCAGTGATTGTAGCCCTTACTAGATCTCACCACGTGTTAATACTAGTTCTTAGTGTTGTATTTATAGTTTCAATTATATTTTCAATTCCTAAAAAGAAAACAAAAGGAATAATATCTCAAAACAAGATAACCTATTTGTTATTGTTTATTTTCTGGATACTCAACATATTGACTCTTACTAAAGGAGTAATTCCTCAAGAACTTAAGATTCCATTATATGTCATATCTGCTGCAATTTTCTTATGGATCTTCATAAGAGTGCGAAAGAGGTTATTTTCTAATGCCAAAAAAAAGAGATAGATTAGAAATAATCTACACGATACTCAAGATAATACATAATCATGATAATTCTATTAAGCCTACTCCATTATTACGATACACCAATGTTTCTTCTCAAAGTTTCTTAGAATACTACAACGAGCTATTGGATAAAGAGTTAATAAGAGAAGAGTATGACAAGAAAAAGAAGAAATACATAACTTTGACTGACAAAGGATTTAGCTTTCTTGAAAAATACAAATTAATTCTGGGATTTATTGAAGAATTCGAACTTTAACCAATATATTTATATAGCTAAAAATATGAATTTAAGCAATAGAGGTGATTTGGACGGTAAAAAGCAAGCTTGATAACTTAGTACAGTCATTAATACCGCCATTGCTTGTCATCTTACTTACTCTAAGCATTTTTGAGATATTCACAGACGTTTCAAGGTACAGTTTCTGGATTGATGCATTTGATTTATTCCTAGTTCTAGTATTCATAATAGATCTTTACTATAGATGGTTTGAAACACCAAACTTTAAAGAATATTTTAAGAAACACTGGCTAGATATTATTGCTTCTATTCCATTCAACTTAATATTTTTAGGTATGGATCATTTAGTTTTCACGAGAGCACTTAAGGGAGTTAGAATTGTTTCGAGGACCGCAAGATTTGCTAAATACGGCAGATTCCTAAAACTAATTAGACTTGGAACGAGAGCTCCAAGATTTCTTAGAATGCGTGGTCACGTAAAAAAAGCAAAAATTCGAAAAGTTCAACCTCACGAAAAACAAATGAAAGGTGTGCTAAGCTTTAGAGTTATTCTGCTAGTTACAATTAATTCAATCATGGGTACTGGAATCTGGTTCTTAACTGCTGCAGGAGCAAAACACGCAGGACCAGCATCATTAATCTCTTGGACTTTACTATCGTTAGTTGCAATCTACATTGCAATGTGTTTCTCGGAGTTAACTGCGATGTTTCCAAAGGCGGGAGGGGTATATGAATTCGCAAAACAGTCCTACGGACGATTTTGGTCGTTTTTAATTGGCTGGAGTACTGCTATTGCTGGTAGTGTAACTATATCTATGCTTCTTCTAGGGGCATTACAATATCTTATTCCTGCGAAATATTCTTTTGCTTACGTCCCTATAGCTATTTTATTAATCTTAATCTTCAACTACATTGCATTCCGAGGGATGCAAACTAGCACTTACATGCTTGTTACATTTGCTTTAATCACGCTAGGAACAGTTGCTGCAATAATCATACCCGGATTTTTCAATTTAGAACCTTCTAACTTCACACCATTCTTTGTTTTCCCAACGATAAATATTGTATTAGCGATATTTTTCATTGCAGAAACGTTCTTCGGTTGGGAAAGTGCAATATTTCTATCTGCTGAAACAAAAAATCCGAAAAAGATAATGCCAAAAGCATTAATCTACGGAACAATTATTATTGCTGTAATAGCACTATTACTGGCATTGACGGGCACAGGTGCAATACCTTGGGAACAGTTTGGAGAATCCACTGCACCTCTAAGAGATCTAGGTGGAGTGTACTTCGGAGGCGTAGGATCAATCATATTTACTCTACTTGTGTTTACTTCAATCATTGGAGCAGTTGCTTGCTGGATTGTTACAGCGCCAAGACTATTAATGTCGATTGCCGAGGATAAACTCTTTTTTGTACAATTTGCAAAGATCCATCCCAAATACAAGAGCCCCTACATTTCTATCATATTTCAGGCATTAGTCATCTCTGTACTTGTTTACATAGGCTCAGGTTCTTATGAAACGTTACTACATTTACTAATTCCGCTAATACTAGTAATCTATTCAGCCGTACTACTCTCTGTAGTAATCTTAAGATTCAAAAAACCAAAAATGCAACGTCCTTACAAAGTTCCGTTAGGAAAAGTAGGTCCGATATTAACTATTATTTTTATGCTGTTCCTGCTTTACATGTTTACACAAGAAACTCATGGCGCTTTCAACTTACTAAGAATCTCCGGATTGCTGGTTGCATTAGGATTACCTGCATATTTCTTTATTGAGATATTCTACGACGACAAATATGTAAAGTTGAGAAGAAGTTGGTTGGCTAAATTATCACACCAGTACAATGCTCTACCATTACCTGGACGAACATTCAAGAAGATACTAAAATACGTAGGACCATTAAAGAAAAAGTCAGTTATTCTAGACTATAACTGCGGCACAGGTGGATTTACTAGACAAATAATAAAGAACAACTTACCATTTAAGAAAATACATGCAGTTGATCAGATAAGAGAAGAAATAAAAGAGTTCAAAAAACAGATTCCTAAAAAATACAAGAAAGACATCACAATAACTTATCGTGGCAGTTGGAAAATACCTAAGAAAATAAAGAAAGTTGACATTCTCGTCTCATTTAACGCTCTAGGATACATTAAAGACCCTGAAGGATTCATTAAATACATTAAGAAGATCTTAAACAAAAATGGAAAGTTCTGCTTCCACATACATCATCATCTACTAAATGTAACTCCCAACGCAGTTTTAATTGAAAACAAAAAAGAAATCCTAAAACTGTTCAAGAAACAAAAACTAAAAGCCAAGTACTCGATAAAAAAGAAGGCCCTTTCTACACACATATTCATCTACGGTAAAAAATGATTAGAGTACTACAATTTATTCTAATGTTAGGATCGATGATCCTTATGATCTTTCTAATACATTTTTATCTTCTAAGAAGAATTTGCAGCACATTCAAGATAAAATACACAAAACGAAAGCTTCTATTAACTATTTTCATAGTGCTGTGTGTACCTGGTTCCGTTATTCTATCTAGAATGTTCGAATCAACGACATCAAGGTTAATATCTACAGTATCATTCACTTATCTTGGAATATTAATGACGGTATTCTCCGTTTTTCTATTAACTGAGGTACTAAGACTTTTTATCAAGTCAAAAAAAGCATTAAGGCATTTTATCTTAATAGTGTCATTAGTTCTTATTATGTTTAGTTTCTACAGTGCACTTTCTATTGTAGTCGAAGACGTAAACATATATACGGATAAAATCTCAGATAACGCTTCTATTGTTCTTCTAACGGATATACATCTTGATGTGCTAAATAAACAAAAGTTGCCAAACAAAATAGTGCCATTAACTAACGAACTTAAACCTGATTTTGTATTCATAACGGGAGACTTAGTTGATTCATCTGACTTAACTCAAGAAGACTTTAATTGGATTGCAAACATTAGCGCACCAGTATTCTTTGTAAACGGAAATCATGAATCACACACCGGCATAAAAGATGATAATCTCCTTGAAAACACTAAGATGGTACTACTAAAAGACAGAACTGTGGAGTACAACACAGAATTCACAATCATCGGCAGAGATTATGGCACAAGTCGTAACGTAAGCACACTCATAGATGATCTTGACAAAGAAAGATTTAACATTTTTCTCTCCCACGTACCAATTACTTTCGCAGACATATCGCACTCAAACGTAGATTTAGTTCTATCTGGTCACACTCACGCAGGCCAACTATTTCCTTTCAATTTAATCGTTGGCGCAATTTACCCTCTAAATCATGGTTTATATCAAGAAAACAATCAATCAGTTTACGTATCACCTGGAACTGGAACTTGGGGACCTTCTATGAGACTAGGATCTACAAGTGAGATAACACATATACATCTTCTTAAGAAATAAAAACACTGCAGATATTTCGATAGATTAATAAACCAAAAAGCCTGATTTTAATAACATGTTAGATGCACTAAGCATTATTCTGGTTGTTTTATATTTTATAATAGTTCTATATATTGGCTTTAAGGCTAGCAGAAAAGAAGATGATGAAGGATTTCTTTTAGCTAACAGAAATGTTGGGACTTTTGTTCTGACTGCGACGATGGTTGCGAGTATGGTTGGCGGTAACATGATTGTTACAACGATGGCTTTTGTTTACGAATATGGCATCTCATTTCTCTGGTCGGCGATTGGAACTTTGATAGGTTTCTTGATTCTTGCATTACTTGCTCCAACGATAAAGAAACTTGCAGACAAACACAAGTTTTACACTTTGCCTGATTTTATACATCAGAAATATGGTAAGACTGCAAGCATACCCGCTGCAGCTGTTATCTTCATATCATATCTTGGATTTTTACTTATTCAATTTATTGCAGGCGGAATCGTTTTATCGTCAATAACTGGTTGGTCGTATCCTTTTTCCATAATTCTTATCGGGGTTGTAGTTGTTGCATATATAACTGCTGCAGGGTTCAAAGCCGTAATAAGAACTGATGTCTTTCAATATTTTGTGATATTCTTACTGGCAATTTTGGCAATATTTCTTTTTGTAAACTCTGGTGAAATAACTTCTGATAGTTTAAAGATATTCTCGGCAGGTCCTGCAAACATTGCGGCATTCCTTTTGTATGGTATTATAGTAACAATTACTGGAGCAGAAATCTGGCAAAGAATATATGCAGGAAAGAATAAAAAGATTGTTAAGAAATCTCTTATTTGGTCTGGGTTCATTACTGCTGCCATACTTACCATTATCGTCTTGATGGGCCTATTCGTGCAATCAAGATTTCCTGATATTGTTCCTGAGACTGCATTAGTCGTTGGATTTTCTAATCTTCTGCCGCCCTATCTGTTGGGAATTGGGTTAGTCATTTTATTCGCCGCAATTATGTCTTCGCTAGATACATTTTTATTTGTCCTCTCAACAAGTGTTAGTAAAGACTTTCTAAGTAAGTTTGATAGATTATCCAAACATAATTTTGCAACAAATACCAGAATATGTTCAATTGTTTTTGGAATTCTTGGAATAATTCTTGCTCTTCTGTTAACTTCTATAGTGAGTGTGATACTCTCAATTGCGGGAGTTTACTTTGCATTATTTGCTGCAGTAATATTCTCATTCAAATACAATCTAAAAGCAAAAGCGGTTGTATTGAGTATTATTGGAGGGGTACTAGCATCAGTTGTAGCCTGCATTGTTATTGGAATATCTGTAGAATCTGCATTAATGTCTTTTCCCGCATCATTTATTCTGCTAGGTATTGGACAATTAGTTTTTAAGAATTAATTATTTTATCGAAGAAATAAAAGAATCTATACTCGATCTAAGATTTTTTCTCATAAAGAAATTGTCCTACTCTAACACGTTCTGCTCTAAACGCACCAGCATATGACATAAAATAATAATGCCATTTTCTTTGTTCTCTCTTACTGAGTTTTACTTTTCCAGACTCGATAGCTTGACTTAGATTACGATCCCAGGCTTGCAACGTAAGAGTATAATTAGGAGTTAACTCGTGCATTCCTAGCTCGTGAAAATGATTTTGAGCATGATTTCTTATTGATTTAATTGGGGGCAATTCTCCGTTAGGGAAGATGTGTTCATCTACCCATGGATTTTGTTGAGGCAACAAACTGTGAGTATATAATGTATGTAATAAGAACCTTCCGCCACGCTTCAAACTGCTATCGATTACTTCCATAAACTTTCCATAGTTTTTATGACCAACATGTTCCATAACACCTACCGCAGAGACTGCATCAAACTCTGCCCCCTCTAATTCATCAGGGAGATCCCTATAGTCGCACAACAACACTTCTATTTTATCACCGTGAACTCTTCTCATGTGATCTGCTTGCTCTTGAGACAATGTTACAACAGTTGGTTTAACGCCATAATGATCTGCCATGTATCTGGCTAGTCCACCCCATCCACCACCAATATCTAGAACTCTTTGACCTGGTTTCAATTTTAATTTCTGGCAAATCAATTCCATTTTATTGATCTGAGCTTGTTCTAAATCATTCGTACCATCAAAGAATGCGCAAGTATATTGGAATGACGAATCTAAGAAAGATGCATAAAATTCTGAAGGTAAGTCATAATGATTTTCTATTACTTTTCTAGCTCTTTGTCTAGATTGTCGATTCATAACGAAACCTTTCAAATCTCTAAATGTATTATATAGCGGTGCTAATCTCTGGTGTGTGCCGGATGATAATAATCTATAAATCACATCATCAATTGAGTCACTATTCCATTTACCATCCATGTAAGAATTACCCAATCCTAAAGAACCCTTTAACAAAACATCCCTATAGTATGAAGAATCATTAATCACTACATCATTATCTTTTGAACTGCCAACACTTATTCCAGAACGATTAAAGATGTGCTTTATTAGAAGTCTCGATAAATCCATATTCTATTAGAGGTGAGATAGGTCTTAAATAATTTATGATCTTAGAATTAAAAGAAACGCTGCCGCCCTGGAGTACGGGCTTCTTTCCGCATCCGTAGCACGTTTAACCTGATTCTACGCTATAAATTTACAAGCCTTTAGACTATTTAAAATTTCCTTTTTGGATGTCAAAATTGAAAGCTATATGAGTTCAAACGCAGGGAGTACTTATTTGAGAATTTGCTTACGAGAACATGAATCAATATTTCTTTTTAAATTTAAATTTACCATCCGAAGTTTTGTTGTATGTGGGTCTTTTTCCTGTCGCTTTTTTGTATGAACGCAAGTTTCTTGTTTCTCTTCTTTCAGCTTCAGATTTTGAAACTCGTGAGGAAGTAACTTGCAAATAATCATATTTTTTTCCACTTTTAGAATGCTCTACGTTTCTACGCTTGGGATTATTAGTGGTACCAATGTATGTGGCTTTACCATCCTTTACAAGTTTATATGTAACCTTCTTCTTTCTCCAAAAACCAAATAATCCCATGGTTATCAACCACCTGTTGATATATATAAAAGTATCTAAAATATTTTCTCTACGGGGCCGAAAGCTAGACCCGCTTCGACCTTGTTAGAATTTTCTTTCTTTGTGTGCATTTGTATGTAAATATTCTATTGATGTGTTACTCATTTCATTCGTCTCATTTTTTGATAATAGCGTTGTTTAAGTAGCATACAATATTCTAGAATCCATCGGTCAGGTTCATACATGGGCCAGTGATTCATACTCCAATCAAGTTTAGGTCCCAAGTAATCTTCCATAGATTTAACCTTCTTCTTGAGCTCTTCTAGAGAATCTTTCTTTTTAGAAACTGTTTTTTTCTTATGTTGGGCCATCCTAAAGTTGTTTTTATGAAATAAGATATAAAGTTTATGACGGGATTATCCAGTCAATATGACCCTAGGTCTTTTTGTACTTCCTTTTTACTGGAATGAATAGACAGTACTTAACTTTCTTATTTTGTAATTCTTTTATTTTATTAATGGAGAATTTCTCTGATGTCGTGTAATGCCATACGGCAGAGATTGAATGATTTTTCTTTTCAAAACCAAATGCTCGAACTATCTTTGCAGGCATAACTGCTTTTACGGTGCCGGTACTAAGATAGAGTCCTGCAACTTCATAAATGGGTAGGTCATCCTCTATAGGAAAACCTAGCTCAGAATCTATATCTATCAAATTAATCACCTCTTCTTTTTTACTAAGTCGTCTCAGAAATCACTTCAAGTGAAGTTACTTGTTACCCCCATACTTAGAATGTCCTAATGTTTATTAAGTTTAACTGGGGCGAATTTCTATCAAATTGTGACAAATTTATATATTAGTACCACTTTACTTCAAATGTGGGGGTAAAAAATCTATCATTAGATTTGAAGGATAAGAAGATAATTAGAGAGCTAAACAGAAATTCTAGACAAAGCACCATACAAATAGCAAAGAAAACAGGACTTTCTAAAGAAGTAGTTTTTTACAGAATTAATAATCTGATAGAGAAAGGAGTGATTACTCAGTTCGTTACTTACATTGATCTTCAAAGATTAGGATATACTTTCTATAATGTTTTTTTCAAATTGAAACATTTTTCTAAATCAGATGAGAAAAGAGTTTTTGAAAGAATCAAAGATATGCCTGAGGTTGGTTGGTTTGTAAAGTCAAGAGGGGAATGGAAGCTAGTAGTTTGTCTAATGGCGAAAGATCCTTCAGAGTTTGACAAATCCTTAGCAAAGGTGATGGACATTCTGGGAAATAGAGTTATTCGATATGATTTCTTCATCGTTATTGAAGCTCATCAATTATCATACAAAGCAGTATTGGATTCGCCAAAAGAAGAGTTTCCAATACAGAGTTTATTAGGCAATCCTGAACCTTTGATTCTAAAGAAGAATGATTTACTAGTTCTAAAAGAGCTTTCTCAGAACGCCAGAATAACTAAAAATGAGTTATCAAAGGAAAGTGGACTTACTCTAGAAATGGTAAGACACTCTATGAAAAAATTAGAAAAGTCACGTTTAATTCAAGCATATAAACCAATACTCGATGTTTCTCGAGTCGGTTACTCTTGGCATATAATGCTTATACAGTTTCAGTACTCTTCTGAAAAACGTAAAAAAAAGTTTGTGAATTTTTTGAAGAATCAATTAGAGGTATACTATATAGTTAAAGGAGTTGGTAACTGGGGATTAATGATAGATTTTCATACCAAAACTTTGGAAGATTTTAATATGATTCAAGATAAAATTAACGATGAGTTTGAGGATTTGATTGGAGATGAAGTTGTTTTTGAAGTTCTTAAGGTGCATAAGTGTACTTTCTTCCCTGAGAATATACTTAGTAAGAATTAATCTTCTAAGTTTTTATGTTGTTCATAAAACCATGCAGGTGCAGAAGGTTCAACAATTTTCATATTTTCACCTTCAACCCAGTACCACTTACCTTTTTCAAAATAAAAAGCATCACCTTCATTTACTTCATAGTCTCCAGTTTCATGATGGATTATTCCTTTGCCAGAAATAATGTAGTACATAGAATCGCATTCTTCATTAACTATCTTACCAGATAGAGGATGTCTGCCATTAATTGTTGCTGTAGCCAATCCCAATCCTTTCTTGCCGAACTGATACTCATTCACCACACAGGCCAGAGTCACATCGACTCTATTAGTATCATCCTTTTTTATATGCATGTTAAGTATAATCAATGGATGTGGATATTTAAATTATTCTGTGATTTTCTTCAATTCGGCCAAAATCCAGACCATACCTTCAGTATCCAATCCACAATACCTATACAGATTAGCTCTTATTTCTTCTCTATTGTCTAATTTAGGTCTTATATGACTATAAAAATACAGCATACTAGCATCTGCGCCGTTATTAATCTCAAGTTCAGAATAACTTTTGCCTGTTACTGCTGGAAGAACTTTTTTAATTGAGTAGGAACCTTTTTGAGAATTGTTATAGTAATAAAATGCTCTAAACGGATCAGCTAGATCAACAATTCTAGTAATTGCATCTTGTAACCAATCATTATGTTCTGGAAAATCTTCTGCTAATTTCTTCATAACACTTATTTCAAATGATTTATTGTAAACAATGATATCTCCTGTTCCTTCTAAATCACCTTTCATTTGTTTAAGTAGTGCTGGTCTTGGATCTCCTCCTTCTGATAGGAACTCTTTGTGTTGAGTAGAACCATCCTCTTGCTCTATATGTAATGAATATTGAAAAGGCATTTTCTGATAAGGTCTTGATTTATCATAAATTGGAACGGCTGTATCAAACGTTTCAAAATCAAAATGATATAATGGATAATGTAATGACAAGAGAAAGTGTTTAATGTGTTCTTTTGATATGTATGGATTATGTTCTAATGATTCTATTATTATTTCATCCCTTGGTTTAAGATCTGTTCCTTCTGGAATATCTTTAATATCTTCAATACCTTCACCTAACAGTTTCCAATACACTCTCCAGTTTGTAAGTTGTAATACATTATTTTCTGGTAATGTTCCCCAGCACTTTTTCTTTAAAGGACACTCGTAGGGTTTATTGCACATTTGAGAGATTGGCATCTCGTTATACTCTGGTAGATCCATTATTTCTCTAAACTTAGGAATGTGTTCTTCAATATCTGTTATAGTATTTACTTGGTCAGTAACTTCTTCTTGAATTGTGAGTTTTTCGGGATTAATTTCTCCATTTTTAATATATTCATTATTTAGGTGAATGAGAAAAGATTTATTGACTTTTAGACCGGCTTTCTCTAATACATATTTTTGAAATGCCAGATCAGGAATATGTTGAGGTTTTGATTTGGTCGTAGATTTGATTTCGTATAAATCCCAACCATTATCTGTTGGAATGATTAAATCAGATCTGACAAATAAATTATTGGTCATAAAACCAGCTTCAAAAATAGTTTGATTCTGTTCTATTGCTTCTTTTGTTTTATCAAGATTTTCTTTAAATCCTAGTCCGTTAAGGTCTACACTATTAGGATGTAACTTTTTTACATGCTCTTCAAAATCATGTCCTTGGCTGAATTTATGTTCATCAAAAAGACTGATTTCCGGTAGCTGTTTTTTATTGGCAAACCATAGAAGTCTAGGACACTGGAGGCCGTTCATGTACTTAGATTTGGTTAGAAGTGGAATTTTATCTCCCCTCCTTTAATTCTTCTCTTGATTTAGTCTCCAAATCAGCATGTAAAGATCCTTTGAATGCAAGATTCTTTTTGAATTTATTCTCAAAGAATTGTTTGTAATCTCTAGGATCTAAAAAATGGAAGTCATAGAATGACTTGCCCCCTAATATTTCATTTAATTTATTAAAATAGGTTGTTGCGCCCTCAAGTTTATCTTTATTTTTAATTGTAGAATCATCTTCAGATTTTATTTCCACTACAATAATTCTATCTCCTTTCTTAAAAAAGAAATCTGGATTGAAATCTTTTTGTAATGAGTGCGTTCCAGGTCTGTGAATGTATGGAACTGAATAGAACCCTTTATCTTTTGATTTAATCCACCCATCAATAAATTTGCTATACTCATTAACCAACAGTTCTACGAAATTTCTTTCAGGAGCATGACTCAACAAAGTTATATTTAGGGGTGATTTATATTGATCAAGACTGAGATCTGTTATTATTCTACCTCTGATATAATACTCTTCGTCATCTTCAGATAATGTAGTTTGTTCTTTTGCATTCTCTCTTTTTGCTGCATCATATCCGGAAATCATAAACTGAAATCCTGCATAAAGAAAAAATAATCCGTAAAACAAAGATATCATATACACAATAATTGCCCAGACTGAGTAGAACATCTCAATATTGGCTGGTTGTGTTAATAGTTGTTTAAACAGATTTAGAAGGGCTTGGATCGGTGCGTTGATTATGTATACAATATACTCAAAAAACCTCTCTGGAAGACAGGAAGCTAGGTTGGTTAAACCGCATTCTGACATAGAAATCACCTCTATAATTGTTTTTGATGTGTAAATTCCCACACTAACTCCGAAAAGTTTAAATATTAATACGGTTGTACGTACAACATGACTCAAGAAAGAGGGCCAACATGAAACTAGAAGATTTGAAAGATATGCAAAGAAGGGAAAGAAGGAGCTGTAGGGCAAATTTAAGATTATACCCTAGTCAGCTTAAATTCATTAATGACCATGGTCTTTCTATCACAAAAATAATGGATACTGCATTGGATGAACTTGGCCATAAGAGACCAGATCCTTCCGAGATTGACAAGATTGCTGAGATGATTAAACAAGATCCAAAAGGAATTGGAGTAAGTTTAGCAAGAGCTAGAACAGTAAAGTCAAGAGGTAAAGGACGTGGTGAAAAAGGCAATGTAAGAGTTCAAAAGAAAAGAGCAAGAGCAAAACCAAAAACAAGTGTGAGACGTGGTAGGAGGTAAGAAAAATGAGTAGTTTTTACAAAGATAGAAAAGGATATCCAAGATGGAGCGATAGTGATAAGTTGGTACACCGTACGGTTGCAAGGCCAAGAGGTGACCAAGTAACACATCACGTTGATGGAGACAAGAGTAACTTCAGAAAATCAAACTTAACAAACATGAGCAGAAGTGCACACTCAAGTCTTCATGCAAGAAAGAAAAGGTCATTTTGGTAAAATGAAAATTCAATTTAATGAAGATGGCAGTATGAAACTCCCGGAAAGCCGATTAGTTGCCTTAGAACAAGAAAAAGAGAGCGTTGTACTTAGAAGAAAGCAAGTCAATACAAATAATCCTGCAATTGCTCAATTATTGATAAGATTTCCAAAAAATAAATCTCCTCCAGAAAATTTTTATGATTATTACCATGAAAGAAAATCCAAATTTACAATAAGTGCAGATGTTCATGATATGACTGAAATCAATGAATACGAATATGTTCTGGAAATACAAGGAGTATTGCCTATGTATAAGTGGATGGAGTATTTTATTTTAAGTTTCATAAGAGATTACGGACCTAAAGGTCAAGGATATACAGTTAAAGTAAAAGGCCAATGGGAAAAATATGATACTAATATTTAAATTAAAAAATTAGAGATTAAAATGAAAAAATATATATTACTAGTTTTATTTTTAATGTTATCTCTATCTTCCTATGCTCTTGATTGTCAATATACTGAAGAAATAACAGTTATTCAATCGAAGGAAATGCTTTCTATTCTTAACAAAGATAAAATAGGAGGTGACACATTAGTCATTTCTGATTTTACCGAAGGAAATAGAAGCACTTTCAGTGTTTATAATCCTAATAGATATAACGTCACCGCATTTTTTAGTTATGTTGTTGAAGGAAACACTGCAGGAAAAAGAGAATTTGCTTTAAGAATTGAAGCCGAATCTTATTCTATGATGAAAGAAGTTTGTTTTGATGGTGTTCAATTTGGAAATTGTACAATTGTTCCTGAAAGTGTAGAATACTATGTTGCAAGACCAAGCGTCATGTTCCCTAAGGTTCTTGAAGTGCCTGTGAATAAGACTGTCTGTAAAACGTGTAGCAACAAAGAATGTTTGAGTGACCATTCACCTTGTAATCCGCTATATGATGACTCAAGATGTGGTTCAGGAATATGTAACATTGCAGGATTCTGCGATCATCAGAAGGTTGTTGAATGTTCTAACGGAACAATAAATTGTAATGATATTCTATGTTTAGAACCAGCTTCAAAGAATGTGAGTGAGAGTTACACTTGCTCCTGGGAATGCAAATCTGATAGATATAATAACGAAACTTGTTTAGACAGTACTGATACATTAGATCGTAAACAAGAGGTCAAACTAAAAAATAGAGTTACACTAGCAGTGATGAGCGTAATTATTTGTTCTTTTTGTATTTGGTTTTTTTGTTTTTATAGAAGAAGAAAAGAAGAGTGCAAGCTTGAGAACGCCATATCAAAACTGAAAGGATTGGAAAAAAATATAGAAAATATCCATAAGAAAATAAATAAATATACCAAGAAAGAAAAGTATCTAAGGAACAAGATAAAAGACTTAGAACATAATGCAAAAAAAGCAAAGGGTCATGCTAGAGAGTTATTTGAAAAAGAAATTAACCGATTGACAAAAGAATGTGATGATTACAGAAGATTAAGAAATAATGCGTCTAAGGAAATATCTGAAGCCGAAGAAACAATTAAAATTGCAAAGGGAAAAAGTCGTGAAGCATATATAATTAAACAGACGAAGAAATATGAACTATTATATGGGGGGGGCTCCACTGAAGTATATTATGATCATCACTCGGATTATTTGATGATTGAATTTAAGAATGGCAATAAGTACTTTTTACATAGACACATATACTATAAAAAATTGGGATTAAAAAAAGGTTATGAGATCCATCATATAGATAATGATCATCTAAACAATGAATTGTGGAATCTCATCGAACTTCCTAAGGAAAAACACAATAAAAAGTATCGTGTTTTTAGGCACTCTAAATTAGATAGAGGAGATTGGGAATTGGGAATTAAAGAGTTAAAAAGACAGCTCAACATGAAAGATAAAGACTTTCACGAATATATTAAAGAGCACATGAAAGATAAATGAAGTCATTGGGCTCTGTTACGCCAAACGTACCACATTCCTTAGTTGCCGCCTAGAGATGCATACCGAAATACCTTTTCAGTAATTCTATAATAACATAATTCACAGTGCCAAAAACTGAAAGTGATAACATAAACATTGATTTGTCTTTATTTTTTACAATAATTAACTGATCATACTCACGATCATTATAACGAAGAACTATTCTGTTAGCAATATTCGTAGCAACAAAAGAAGTTGAATCATGAACATAACGAGAAGTATTTCCATAACTAACATTAAAATCAATGTCAGAAGGTTCCAACCTAACAGAAATAGTCTCACCAACATCAAAAGTATCTTTATCTAATTTAATCAAAGGTACAACCTGATCAAAAGTAAAATTACAATCAAAATTCATATTAGAGAAATGATTTGACATAAATATAGAACACTTAGAGCTATCTTCAAACATTATAGTTTCATTATTCCTAACAATTCCAACTGAAGAAACAGTAGGAACAGAACGAGCCTTGATAGTCAATACGCTGCTGTTATCCCAAACGACAGAGTATTCATAATTATGAAAAGATAAATTACCAGAATCTAATAGTAAACTAAGTCGAGAGTAATTAGTGCTATTTAGAACACCTTTTGTATTTCCAAGATAAGAATCAATAGCAACAAAGGAAGCATCAAGGGCATAATCTGAAAAATAACCAAAAAGCGAATCACTAACACTCAAACTTTCATGAATTTCATCAGCATATTTGAAACCACATTTCCTGCACCAGCTTTTACAGTGACCTCTTTTCCATCTACAACAGTGCCAATAATACTTATGATGGCTAACAAGATACTTTTCTTTAACTTTGTAAACAACTTTAAATGAAGAATCAATAGAAGTTTCATAATCAATTACTCTTCCAGAACCAACATACTCATCATTAACATAACCATCAATTGCAACACTGTTACCTAGATAATTGTAATCTGTTCTACAATCACCATTCAATCTTCCATAAGGCATTTGGAAATCATAACCAAATCCAACAAGCATTGAACCATTAGAACCTATCAACAACTTTTCTTCCTTAACAGAAGGCATCACTGTAAATAGTTTAACCCAAGCATTGCGAATTTGACCTTTAGAGCGTTTCTCCACCCCTTCAGGCGGTATTGATGTGTCAAGAGCAAGGTTCCAGTCTCTTACAAAACTGCAGGGTGGTTTATTTTGAGAATTTGCTAGAAGAGACGAAAGAAGATATTGTTGTTCAGACAAATCCAAACTGCTTGACATCACATCATCGCACTCAGAAGGGTTGGGAAACTGAGAACACTCAATCGCAAAACTAAATGGAATCAACAACAAAAATATAATTGCTAATTTCATACTAACACTCCTACAATTATTGGTGCAGCCCAGATGATCATTAATCCAATAACAACATATCCTGCAATACTCTTTGCTTGATCTCTTTGTTTAGGATCGCCACCAGAAGTCATGTATGTAATTCCTGCATAGAGCAAAAATATTGCAGCAACCACTGACGAAATATACTTCACAAAATTATAAATTTTCATCACCGGTTCTAGAATCTGATCAAACTTTGCCTTGTCTTCTGAACTCAAGCTTCCATCAAGGTCTGCTGTGTCTGCAAATACTATCGGCATAAGCAACAACAGAAACAATATCCATACCAATTTCATTGAAACCACCTCTTTAATCTAAATCATATTCAACACGTCCAAAGTTTTCTTTGAACACATTGTTAAAGAAAAGAGGAAGCTCAAAGCAGCCGCTCTTTTTAGAAGAGTATAACTGCTCAACTTCCTCCCTCGACTTAAGTCGAATGTTTGTTGTTTTTTGTAGTGCAATCATTGTATGTCCTCCATTAATAATACAAGAACTCTTTTTTTCTGCCATTCCAATGGAACAAAAATTAGCCCACCAATTCCTACGTTCGTATTAAGCGCAGGGATGTGATCATAATCCACGTCCTCAAGTCGTATTGTTTTCATAGAATATACTAACGTCGTTATAATTAATAAGCACGTCTGGTAAGGTTTTGGGTCAGATTTTAGGTCAGATTTCCTTACCAGATTAATTTATAACTTCACAAAGTATAAACTAAGTCATGGTGCGAAATCATAGACAAAAAATTCCTCTTACAAAAGATGAGATGGCAAGATTAAAGCAACAATCCAATGATCGTGGTTTTAGATCAATACCTGAATATGTTCGTACTCGTTTGATTCATGAAAACTCATTCATTGAAGACATGTTGATAAAAATATACCGAGAGATGAAAAATGGAAACAAAAAAACCTGAGTGGAAAGTTATTCTCTTAGAGTTAATAAAAGAAAAAAATAAAGAGATTCTAAATATTTCCAAGCTCACTCATGACAAGTGCTCTAAATCGTGGCTTTCTAAATAGTTTAGTGAGAGTATCCTCACAAATTGAGTCTTCTGTGAAACTATCTTTATCTTTTATCTCTTGTTTTAATCTCTCACCTTCATCAATAATGAGATCACATTTTATACAATGTTCTCTTCCATGAGGATTCAAGTAGTCACATCTTGGACAAAGTAAAGGTTTACTAGACTCTGTATCTTTGTTTTTGTCAATAATAATTCCATTCATTGCAAGAATCGCGCCATCTGTTTCTCGACCAGATAGATGTACATACGTCGATGGCATATCTGATCCTTGAGCCCATCCAAAATATTGATTCATTTGAAATTCTGTTAAGTGGTTCGCCATTTGCGTGGCTCTTGAATGTCTGAAAAAATGTGGGTTATGTTTCTTTTTTATTCCTGCTTTGTTGAAAGCATTCTTGAGCATAACCCTTATTGCATCATAGCAAAGAAGTTTGCCAGGTTGCTTCCCATCCAAACGCACCCATAATGGTTTTTCATTATCGAATTTAAAAGGGTGCACCGATAACCAAGAGTTTAGAGCAAAGAGAGAAGACACAATTCTTATTTTTCTTGCTCCAGTTTTGCCTCTTACACTTAAGAGAATTCCGTATTTATCACTACTAACATTCTTTATTCTCATGGTGCCAATTTCTCCAACTCTGCATCCACTCTCATATAACACAGAAATTAAAGCTTTGTCTCTTAAATTATTAGTTGAATTTATTAGTTGTCTAACTTCGTTCTCAGTGAGCAATTCTCCTTCGGAAGGAAGCTTTTTCTCTGACTTACTAACATTAATTTTAATCCAACTTACCTCCGGAGGATATTCTTCTGTTTGCTTCATCCATTTGTAGAATTTTCTTAAAGTTACTTTGTACAACTGTTTTGTCCAGGGTGAGTAATCCTCTCTTTGTTGTATCTCGCCGACAAATCTTTTTAAGTCTTCAATCTTAGCTTTATCAAAATCTATGTTGATTTTCTCAGCAATGATTCTAGATAAGCTAAGATATCTTTCAACCCTTGCAAGGCTTAAACCCTGAAGTACTAGTTCATCTCTGAAGCTCATTATTAGCTCCTTATTTTTCTCAGAAATCTTAGACCTTTCAATAAATCTAAGAGTATTTTCCAAACGTTTCTGGTAGTTATGGATATCTAGCTTTTTTTCCATTTTTCCTCCAGCATAGAATGAGTCTTAATCGAATAAAAGTCTTTAGCCACAACTTGTGGCCAAAAGACGGCGTTCGATTGATGTTACAACGCTGCCGCCCGGATTTGAACCGGGATATCCCGGAGGAAACGGGATTTCCAGTCCCGCGCAGTACCAGATTGTGCCACGGCAGCATTTATCTATATTATAAAGCTCAAGCTAATTACCTTATAAATTTATTGTCAAAAGAAGGATAATTAGTTATCAATCATCTCAATCTCGATGTTCAATCCCTCAGGAATAGGTACTTTCATTATTAACCTAAGAGCTCTCTCATCAATACCAAGATCAATCAATCTCTTGTGTATCCGCATCTCATATCTCTCCCATGTAGCCTTTCCGTCACCACAAGGAGACTTACGAGTAGTTATCTTTAACTTTTTAGTAGGAAGAGGAATGGGACCCTTGATGTCTACACCAGTCTTCTCGACAATGTTATTAATGTAGTCGCAAACTTCATTAATTGTTTCTATATTAGTACTTGCTAATTTTATTCTTGCTTTCTGCATTTTTCTTCGGGCCTACCACACAATAAATGTAATTTACTATGAAAATAAAATAAAAAATAAAGAACTTAAAGTTCTTTTTTCTTTAACTCAATGCACATACCTGCTGCAACAGTAGCACCTGAGTCTCTGATTGCAAACCTGGACATTTGAGGAATTTCCTTCTGTGTCTCTATGCACAATGGTTTCATTGGCTTAATCGTAACAATAGCTGCGTCGCCATTTTTGATAAAGTCTGGATTCTCTTCTAGAACTTCACCAGTTGCTGGATTAAGTTTCTGTTTGATTGCCACTACTTGACATGCAACTTGCGCTGTATGGATGTGGAATACTGGAGTATAACCAACAGTGATTACAGTTGGGTGGTTCAATACAACCATTTGTGCAGTAAACTCTTCTGCTACAGTTGGGATATTGCTCTCATGACCAAGAACATCTCCTCTTGCACAATCCTTTTTACCGATACCTCTAACGGAGAAACCTACGTTGTCTCCAGGTTCAGCTTGCTTAAGTTGTTCGTGATGCATCTCGATAGATTTAACTTCGCCCTTTACACCTTTACCTTCTCTTCCAGGTACAGCAACAATCTTATCGCCAACCTTCATGATTCCAGTTTCAACTCTTCCAACAGGTACAACACCGATTCCAGTGATACTGTATACATCCTGTAGAGGTAGTCTTAACGGAAGTCCTGTTGGTTTGTCTGGTGGATTGACAGCATTCATAGCTTCCATCAAAGTTTTACCAGTATACCAAGGCATTTTATCAGACTTAGTTACAATGTTATCTCCTTTTAGAGATGCGATTGCTAAAAATGGAATTGTGTCTGTTTTGTATCCTACAGATTGAAGTAAAGTAGTAACTTCAGCAACAACTGCTTTGTATCTATCTTCGGAGTAGTCTACACCAGAGATATCCATCTTATTAATTGCGATAATCATTTGACTAACACCAAGAGTCTTAGACAAAAATACGTGTTCTTTAGTTTGTGCATTAACACCATCGTTAGCTGCTACAACTAAAACACCAACATCTGCTTGTGCTGCGCCAGTAATCATGTTCTTGATAAAGTCTCTGTGACCTGGTGCATCAATTACAGTAAAGTAATAATTATCAGTTTCGAACTTCTTGTGAGCTAGATCGATAGTTACGCCTCTTTCTCTCTCTTCTTTCAAGTTGTCCATAGTATATGCGAACTCAAAACCAGACTTACCTAGTTCAGCTGCTTTTTCTCTCAGCTTTCTCATAGTAGTCTCATCGATAGTTCCTGAATCGAATAGTAATCTACCTACAGTAGTTGATTTTCCGTGATCAACGTGTCCAATGAAGACAATATTTACGTGTGTTTTTTCTTTTGCCATTTTGTGTTATATCCTCCACCTTTTATTTAATGACTCTGAAGGGTGTGAATTATGATCCCTTACCCCCAATTATAAGCGAAATTCGCTAAGACCCATTCAACGCCGTTTAAGCGCCCAAGGTAAGCCTTAGCTAAAACTGCTTACTTATAAGGTTATCGGTATTCAGAGCCTATATTACTCCAATTCTATTGGTTCTCACTCAAGCCCTTTCTGGACCTAATTTGACCAATAATCTTTTTCTGAAGTTCGTCAGGTAGCTTTTCAAATACCTGGTCTTGAACAAATGAATTACCTCTTCCGCCTGTTGCGGATCTAAGATCTCCACTCATACCAAACATTTCTGCTACTGGTAGTTTACCTTTGACGGTAACTTCATCACCATCTTGCTGCATATCCAACAACTGACCTCTTTTGTTTGAGATCAACTTAGAGATTTCTCCCATAAATTCTGCTGGTGATTCAAATACCATTGTTTGAATCGGTTCGTAAAGTACAGGTTTAGCATTTCTGATAGCTTCTCTGATACCTTCTCTTACAGCAGGGTACATTTGAGCTGGACCTCTGTGGATTGCATCTTCGTGTAATTTTGTATCGGTTAGTCTTACTAACATGTTAACACATGGTTCTCTTGCTAGTCCACCGTTGTTCATAACATCTTCAAACATATCAAGAACTAATTCCATAATTTCTCCGATGTGAACTTCTCCTCTAGTGTCATCGATAAACATGTTACCGTTGAATACATCTCTAACTTTTCTTGTAGCTTTACTATCCAAGCCACATTCAGAAAGAGCTTCCCACAACTTGTTATCCTTTTTCTTTACTCTTCCATTTGGAATCAAACCAGATTTAATACCTTCTTTAAGTTCTTCAGGCATAGGTTCAACAGTAAAGTATAGTCTATTGTGTTTATTAGGTGACTTACCTTCTGCAGCTTGTGGATTTTTTGCATAAACTGCTTCTCTGTATACAACAATAGGAGAACCAGTTATTACCTCAACACCTTTTTCTGATTTAATTCTGTTCTCAATTATCTCAAGGTGCAACTCACCCATACCAGACATTAAGTGCTCTCCAGTTTCTTCGTTGATGTTTATTTTGATAGTTGGATCTTCCTTTGCAACCATTCTAAGTACATCTAGCAACTTTGTCAAGTCGCTTGCCTTTTTAGCTTCAATAGACTTAGTGATTACTGGGTCAAAAATATGACTCAACTCTTCAAACGGTTCTGCTTCGCCAACTGTGATTGTCTCACCAGGGTAACCTTTTACACCGCTGATACCAATGATGTTACCGGCAGGTACGTTATCAACAATTTCTCTCTTTGATCCATTGTAGATGAATACTTGCTGTACTCTTCCATTATGTTTGGCTGTGTTAAGATAAACCTCAGTACCTCTCTTCATAGTACCACTAAACAATCTACCAGAACTAATTTCTCCTGCTTGAGGATCAACTACTACTTTTACTATACAAAAGTACAAAGGACCTTTAGGATTGCACGCCTTTAGTGACTTACCGTCTTCAGTCTCAACATCTCCTTTCCATAGTTTTGGTATTCTGTAATCGGAAGATACTACTGGATCTGGTAAATGCTCAATAACTGAGTTAAGTAAAACCTCATACAAAGGTGCTCTTTTACCTAGTGCTTTCCAGTCATCATCATTACCTGATTGGTATGCATCAATTATATCTTTAAATGACAAACCTTTTTTCTGCATGTAAGGAACGCTCATAGCCCAGTTGTGAAACGCACTACCGAATACTACGCTACCATCATTAACACTTACTTGCCATTTAGAACCATATCCTTCTTCTGCAATAGAAACAATCAACTTGTTAACTTCATCAATAGTCTTGACGAATCTTTCCTGCATCATTTCAGGAGTTAACTGAAGTTCTTTCATCAGTCTGTCAGTTTTATTGATAAACAATATTGGCTTAACTCTTTCCTTAAGAGCTTGTCTCAATACAGTTTCTGTCTGCGGCATAATACCTTCAACAGCACAACAAAGTACTACTGCACCATCTACTGCTCTCATTGCTCGAGTTACGTCTCCTCCAAAGTCAACGTGACCTGGAGTATCGATAAGGTTAATCAAATATTCCTTATCATCAAACTTATGAACCATAGATACACTTGCTGAATCAATTGTAATTCCTCTTGTCTGCTCGTCTTCGTGAAAATCTAGAACGCAAGCTTTACCAGCTAGTGCTTCTGAAAGCATACCAGCTCCGGATAACAAGTTGTCGGAAAGAGTTGTCTTTCCGTGATCAATATGTGCACAGATTGCAATATTTCTAATTTCAGTAGGGTGCTGCATAATTCGAGTTACCCTATCAACCATCTTTTCTGCCATTTAATTCAATCCTCCAAATGAGTTACGATATCTTAAAACACGTGTTTCTCGTGTACTGTCTTGTAGTCATGCATTTCTCCTTCTTTAAACCAAAGAGCAACTTCTGCATTCGCTTCTTCAACATTTCCTGATGCGTGAATCAAGTTCTTTATTGCGATTCCTTTAGCATCTGTATATGCGTAAGAGTGTTGTGAAAAATCTCCTCTGATAGTTCCAGGTTCTGCGCTTTTAGGTTCAGTCTTTCCGACCATTTTCCTAACTTGCTCTACTGCATGTAATCCTTCAAGAACCATTGCAACAACTGGACCTTCTGTAATCATACACTCCAGTCCTGGATAGAACGGTTTGTCAACGTGAGCCGCATAATGTTCTTTAGCAAACTCTTTGTCTACCCAAACCATTTTCATACCAACCATCTTCAAGCCAACATCTTCGAATCTTTGCATGATTCTTCCGATTAGTCCTCTTTGGACTCCGTCTGGCTTTATCAAGACTAAGCTTTTCTCTCTCATTCTTTCTTACCCTCTTTTAATTTAGCTTCTTCCTTAGATGCGATCAAAACTTTCTTAACTGCATTGTGCTCGTTAGTCCATCTTGTTTCTCTAGGCTTTCGCTTTAGTACAATCATATTTTTTTCACATTTTCTTGAACAAAAATGAAAAACTTTTCCGTCTGTTTTAACATACATTAATCCAGAACCTCTTGGGATTTCCAGTCCGCAAAATGAACAAGTAACCATTCTTACTTCCTCCCACCACGACCAAGTTGTCTGGCTTCAATTTCTGTTTCTCTCAACATAAGAATGTCTTTTAATTTAACAGGTCCTTTGACGTTTCTTCGGATTATTTTTTCTTTGTCTCTGCCGTCGAGAATTTTACATCTAACTTGTGTAGCTTCTCCTCTTGCACCTGTTCTTCCAATAATCTCTTCAACACTAGCTGGAACTGCTGGCGAAAATCCTACGGATCCTTTCTTGCCCTCATCTGCTGAGCCTTTCTTGGATACCACTTTCTGTGCCATTTTTTAATCACTCCTTTCCAGCTTCTTCTGAGATCTCCTTGATCAGATTCTTTGCTTCGCCTTCTACTACAATTGCAATTGCTGCTGTCTTAACAGGTAATCCTGCTGCAGCTCCAAGTTCGTCTTTGGATGCAACTTCTATACAAGGGATTGATTTTTCCTTTGCTAGAACTGGTAAGTGCATTGTGATTTCCGCAGGGGAAACATCTTTTGCATAAACAACCAATTTGGCGTCTCCTTTTTCAAGAGCCTTAGTTACCTCATTGGTACCTTTCCTTAGCTTTCCAGTGGACTTAGCCACTTCGATTGCTTCAAGTGCTTTTTCGTTTAATTCGCTCATTTTATTTTTTCCTCATTTAGCTTTTTTATGAGTATATCATCTACCCTTTAATCGATTCAGAAATAATAGACTAAAATAGCCCATCCTTTCCTTCAGGAAACTTTACAGTCGCCGTCATAAATCATTAAGGATACTCTCTAGAAAAAATGAGCTCTTTATATAACTATCGGATTAAGAAAAATAAGAAAAAAGTAAAATAAAAAAGAAAAAAAGGCTTATTTAAACCTTTTAAGCCATTTAGCTGCGTTGCCTTTAAGTGCGCCACCAAATCCAATTCCAAGAGCTATTGCAAGTCCCAAGAATAGTGCTCCGAAGAACAATTTGATGATGTCGGTAAGCAAACTTATGTCGATTCCGATTTGATTAAGTGCAATAAGCACAACCAAAATCATAATCACATAGTAAACTCCACTCGCAAACAAATCTCCTCTCTTAGATTTAGCTGCTTTAATTCTTGAAGTTACGTAATCACTTACGATCAAACCGCAAATAACAATTAAAGACGCAACCACTAAATTAGGTAGCCACATTACTAAACTGTCTAAGAACAAAGACAAACTTCCCAACTGAAGTTGAGATACAGCTTCTCCCAAAAACACTAGGAATACGAACCACTTAACAATTAGCCCAAGTAATTTGGACAAGCTAAGTTTTCCTAAAGCAGTTCCAATTCCTGCTTTTTTCATTCCTGCGTCTAGGCCAATTTTAAGAAGAACATTCTTAATTATGAAGCCCAAGATCCATGCTACTAACCAGCCAACTAGCAATATTATTATCGCCACTACAATGCCAGGCAGTGCTTTCACAGTCGCAATACCGAACTGTGTTAGCGGATCTGCAATAGAATATGCAAACTCTGATATCATTCAATCACACCCCTTTTTTTATTTAAAAGCTTTATTTGGGTCACTTTAACATAATTTGCTTTATAAATCTTTCTCTTAAAACCTTTTTTTTGGCAAAAATAAAGTAATCTGCCAACAAAGTTTATATACGCCTTAAACAGATTTTCAAACATGAGTGTTGAGAGCTTACCGCTTGCGGTCGCATTATGTTTTCTACTTATAGCTAGTTTAATTGATTTTAAAACTCGAGAAGTTCCTGACACACTCAATTTCGGATTACTATCATTTGCAATTGGTTACAGATTAATTCTATCACTTGTTACTATGGACTACATGCCTTTGGTTGAAGGTGCTGCAGGATTCATAGCATTTTTCATTTTAGCATTAATAATGTTCTATGCGGGACAATGGGGTGGCGGGGATAGTAAAATGCTTATGGCGCTTGGCGCATTAGTTGGTATTCCTATTGTATTAGATATTCCTTTATTACTTCATTTCATAGTCAACGTAGTTTTCTTTGGAGCACTATGGGGCTTCTTATTTGCTATTGTTAAAGCATTATTAAACAGAAAAGAATTCAATAAAGAATTCAAGAAAATATTTCATAAAACTAAAGTTATGTTTTTTATTGCGATGGCAATCTTTATTGCACTTATTGTTGTAGTATTTATTATTGAAGAACCTTTGCTCAAATTATTCTTTATTCTGCTCGCAATCATGGCTCCACTAATGTATTCGCTGTTTGCATTCACGCACGCGGTCGAGAAAAGTTGTATGCACGTCTGGCTAAAACCAAATAAATTAACATTAGGAGACTGGATTGTTAAAGACATTAAACATAAAGGTAAACTTATTGCGTCTAAGAAAGATTTAGGATTAACGGAAGAACAGATTGCTAAGATAAAAAAACTAAAAATTAAAAAAGTTCTTGTAAAAGAAGGCATACCGTTTGTGCCATCATTTTTTATTGCATTCGTAGTAACTATCTGTGCAGGTAGCTTCATCAGCATAGTGCTATAATATTAACAGAATGTCAACAGTAACATTTAAATAAGATCAAACATCATTTTAACTTTAAAAAGAGGTTAGCTAATGCCAAGGATTTTCAATAAAAGGGCAGTTTCTCCGCTTGTTGCTACGATTTTATTAATTTTATTTGCAATCGCATTAGGAGCTATTGTCATGAATGTTGGAAAGGATTATATTTCTAAGAAAGGTGTTGAATTTGAGCAAAAAAAACCAATTGCAAACGGCAACGGTTGTGATGGTGCTGCTTTCAAAATAGTATCTATCGCAGGTCAAAGACAACTATGCTACAGCTTATCAGATTCTGATTTAGAAATGGTGGTCGAATCTGTTGGATCATCCACTATAAGCAGTCTGAAGATTTTTGTGATGGGTGAAAACACCAAAGAACCGGAGACTTTGTTCTGTGATAAAGAAATCCCTAAAGCTGAAGCCAATTTTTTCAAAGAACCCTATAACTCTGAAGAATTAGGTGCAATAAAGTACGCAAAGATAACTCCTGTTGTTGGTGGCAAGCCTTGTTCTAGTGCTGCTCAAGAGTTTACAGACATTCCTGCCTGCTAAACTTTACGCTATCTTTATTAATACAATATAATAAACTACTTCTATGGTTAAAATAACGCTCGACATTACGAAGAACGTAAATCAAAATGCTTCGATCTATTTTGATAAGGTGAAGGTTGCTAAGAAAAAAATGAAAGGTGCGACTGAATCTGTTGAGCGAGCAAAGAAACGGTTAGAGTCAGAAAAAGTAAAGTATGAAAAAGAGCAAGTTAAAGAAGAGAAAAAAGTAAAACGTAAACCTCATTGGTATGAAAAGTTTAGATGGTTTGTTTCAAGCGAAGGGTTTTTAGTTCTTGGTGGTAGAGATGCGACTACAAATGAAATCATTGTGAAAAAACATACAGAGCCAAAAGATGTTGTGTTTCACACAGACATGTCTGGTTCTCCATTCTTCACAGTTAAAGCAGAAGGTAAAGAAGTTGGTGAAACCACTTTGCAAGAAACATCTAATGCGACATTCATGTTTTCTCGAGCACTAAAGCTTGGTTTAATGACTTCAAAAGTATTCTGGGTTAATCCTGATCAAGTAAGTAAGGAGGCGCAGCCTGGAGAATATTTAACAAAAGGTTCTTTTATGATTCGAGGGAAAACTAATTATATTTCTCCTGAATTTGGTTTGGCCATTGGTTCTATGGAAGATGGTGCGATCATGTGTGGTCCTGCTGCTGCGGTAAAGAAGAATACTGTAAAGAGTGTAGAACTAAAAGCCGGTGGCAAACTAAAAACTTCTGATCTTGCAAAAAGAATAAAGAAACAAATTGGCGGAGAGGTTGACGATATCGTCCGAGCTCTTCCACCTGCCAATGTTGAGATTAAGAAATAATTCTAATTATGTATTTTTAGGCATATTTGCTGCATTCTATTCAAAAACCTTTAAATACTAGTAAGACTCTTCTTACAAGTAAAATAAATCTTACAAAGATGCAAGACATAAAAACGGTAGTGGTGAGCGAGAAAGGCCAAATCAGCATACCTAAAGATGTACGTAGTTCTATGAGCATTAACAAAGGAACTAAGCTAGTTTTAATCATAAAAGATAATAAGATAACAATTCAAAAAACAGATGAGCTGTTAAAACAGGTGAAATTATGAACATATTTTTTGAGATTGGACTTGTAATCATACTTGCAACTATTGGTGCAACCATTTCTAAGATTATTAGACAACCCAAGATTCCTGCTTACATTATCATTGGAGTTATTATTGGTCCTGGTTTGCAACTCATAACAAATACTGAATTAATTTCAACTTTATCGGAAATAGGTATAGCATTCTTATTGTTTTTAGTTGGATTAGAACTTGAGTTGAAGAAATTAAGAAGCGTTGGATGGGTTTCCGGAATAGGGGGCGCATTGCAAACATTCTCTGTTTTCATGATTGGCTATTTTGTTGCGCAGATGATGATGTATTCTCAGATTCAAGCAATGTACTTAGGTTTGATAGTCACTTTTAGCAGCACGATGGTTGCCATTAAACTTCTTGCAGATAAAAAAGAACTAAACACACTTCATGGGAAAATTGTTATTGGTATTTTGTTAGTGCAAGACATAATTGCAATTTTGTTAATCTTAATCTTAACATCATTAAGTCAGTTCTCGGGAGGACTGGTAATTCCTTTATTTATAATAAAAGCATTAGCAATTACTGTAGTAACCATATTACTTTCTAAATATGCATTTCCTTATGTGTTCAAGTTTGCTGCATCGTCGAGAGAACTTCTTTTCTTGATGTCAATAAGCATTTGTTTTCTTTTTGCATTTATTTTTCATTATATGGGATTCTCAATAATTATTGGAGCATTCGTGGCAGGAGTTGCGCTAGGTAACTTACCGTATAATTTGGAAATAATATCAAGGGTAACTTCATTAAGAGATTTCTTCGCAATATTATTTTTTGTTTCACTAGGGCTAAATTTCATGATGGTTGATTTTTCATCGATCATTCTTCCATTAGTGATATTTACGATCGCGGTTGTATTTGTAAAACCGCTAGTTATCATGGTGATAACAAGCTTCTTTGGATTTAGTAAAAGAACTTCGTTCTTCTCAGGGATGTCATTAGCACAAGTTAGTGAGTTTTCATTAATTATTGTAGCCATTGGCTTAGAATTTGGTCATATATCTCATGATCTGTTTTCATTGGTAACTTTGTTAACAATAATAACCATAGCCTTAACTTCATATTTCATCAAGTTTAATAATTTCATATACAACAAGTTTTCATCTGTGCTCTCAATATTTAACATAATTAGTAGGGAGAGCAGGCTAGATTACATACCTCACAAAAAAACATTTGATGTTATCCTTTGTGGTTACGATAACATTGGTTATAGCATTTTCAAGAAATTAAAACACATGAGAAAAAGTTTTATCGTGGTGGACTACAATCCTGATGTGATCAAAAGATTAAGAAACAGAAGAGTACCCTGTATGTACGGAGACCTTGGTGATATTGATACCATATCTCGACTAGATTTCAAAGATGCAAAGATAATAATCTCAACAGTACCAAATGCCAACTATAATAAACTACTACTAAAGACTGCAAGAGCTAAGAATCAGAAGAGTATGATTTTTGTTACATCTGATGATATGGATCAAGCACTTGATATGTACAATTTAGGTGCGGACTATGTGATCTTACCCCATTTCCTTGGTGCCGAGCACGTATCGGTATTGTTGGAAGATTTAACTGCGGATGTTACAAAAATACTTAATAACAAGCTAAATCACATAACAGAATTAAAGAAAAGATTAAGATTGGGTCACGCGCACCCTAGGAGGAACCACCATGGTAACTAAACTCAATACTACAAATTATCATCATTTAGATCCGGTCGTTAGAATTGGAAGAAATGGTTTAACTGATACAGCTTTAGCTGAGATTAAGTTACAATTAAACAAAAGAAAGCTGATTAAGATAAAATTCCTCAGCGGTGCTTTTGATACAAAAACCAAAAAAGCAACTTTTGATGAATTACTTGAAAAAACCAGAGCAAAATTGGTTCATAAGGTGGGCTTTGTTGTGGTGTTACAAAAGTGATAAAGGACAGAAATGTCCATCAATCATCAAAAACTATTTAAAAAGAATTTCCCTATATTGCCTTTAGGGACGTTAAAGGCATAATAAAAGAGGTCAACAATGTTAGATTTGAAGTACGGTGATGAGCTGAAAGCTGGTAAGGCACTCTTAGATAAATATGGATTTAAGAATGAGATGGATGCCTGGCACTCAAGACTTGCAAAACCTTACGAAACTGACTATCCTCAACCACTTGGAAGATACAGCTTAACCTATCAAACATATTCTATGTCTATGGAAGAATCATACTTTTGGGTTCTTAATCATTTGCGAGTTGATTTGGGTTTTCCTATTGCTAAGAAAGTTAAAGATGTGTTCTCCGCATCAGAAAATAGTTCATTTTGGGGACAAGCACAGCAAAGACTTTCTATTCAACAAGATAGAGTTCAACAATACTTAGCCACAATTGGAAAATTGGTGAAAGATCTTTTCCAGATTGTAAGAGAAATGAGAGTTCTTGATGAGAGACTCATGTATTATACGCTGATAAACTCAGGCAACGCTAAAGAGTTTGAGGCTGCCGACATCACACTTAAAGATTACTGGATAACTTTAGTTGAAGGTGGAAGTAAAAATCCTGGTTCCGTATTAGGTATGTCAACACAACTGGGCTTTGCAACTCTGCCTGATTTGTTTTATCAGACTCACGTTACAAAAATTGAGCAAGTAACCTCTAGAGTTAATGCTTTAAAATTTAATGAGAAGGTAAAAGAAGTACTAAAAAGAAAACTTACTGCATACTTAAACTGGAAAAAACTGACTCACAAAGAATTACAAGCCAGACGACGATTTCAACTAAAATATTTAAGACAACATTATGATATTATTATGATGTACATTTCGTGGGTACGTCCATATCTGAGGAACGTAAGATCATTAAGCATGAGGAAAACTTCGGAAGATGATGTTAATTTGGTTAACGCTTTTGAGAACGCATTAATTGAACTTGAGTTTGTAGCGTTAAATCCTAAGATGGGAAAATTCATGCCTGCGGTTTTGTGCTCTTTCGAGTTTATTGCTGCACCATCCATGGGTTATCATCAACCAGACAACTATCAAGCTAAAGGTCCGATACATGTTGGAAGACTTAACATGCAGATAAGATCGTATGTTTGGACTGAAGAAGAAGTTAATAATTATGTTTTGTATAGAAAGGAACAAGACTTGGAGATGTTGAGTACCATCGACGATTCATTAAAATCTGTGCTTGATGAATTTGGTGATGAACTTAAGAAGTATTTAGAAGAGGCTGGAGAAAAAGTAGACAGACCTCCTGATGTTGGACCATCAAAACCACCATCAGGCCTTGATCCATTCCTATCTATATTCAAAGGATTTGGAGATATTTTTCACGCCTTTGTTCCGGCGGGAGATTCAAAACCTAAAGCGAGCAAACAGGACAAATTCAAAGATGGAAAGAGCAAAAAAAGTGCAACTGGTGTTTCCATGTCTTTAACTCACGTACTTTATAAGAATTACAAGAAGGCACACCGTATGGTTCAATGGTAATTATCGATGGGAGAACTTGAAGATTTGAAAAAGCTCCCTCCTGAGGAGCGATTAAAGAGATTAAAAGAGTTAGAGCAAAAAAGAAAAAAGGAAGAAGCTGAGTCAAAACGACTTTCCCAAGAAAGTGAAGCGGAAATACGGCAAGAAGAAAACAAAAAGATTCGAGAAATTTTAGAAGAAGCTGAAGCAGAACTGAAGATTGAAAAGAAGAAAGCTTCCGACAAACCTGTTGAAGGAGAAAATCTCGAGGAAAGAGTTGCGCAAGAAAAAACTCAACAACAAGACGGCGGTCCACAATATAAACACTCTTTCAGCGAAATCAACGAGTTGGCCAGTCAACAAGAAACCCTCAATCAACTTACCTATAAAGAAAGTTGGACTGATGAGGATCAAGAACTTTACCATGAAGCGAAGGATAATATTGCTGCGGCGACCTATCTTGCACAAAAATATAGCACGGACGTTGCAGGTGAAGTTGTAGACACTTTATTAGAATCAAGAAAAGCTTTGGAGTCCATGGGCTATAAACGAAGAAAATGGACTGAAGACTAAAATGCAATTTAATTACGCACATTCAATGGACCGGGATTATTTTCCTATGAGTTCTGGAACTGGGACTGTCTCCCCTTTACCTAGTGAACACAAGATTGAAAAACCCATTTTTGCAACTGACGAAATTGGTACTTCTATCGCAGACAAAGGTGGCTTTAAAGCGAATTTGCATGCTGCTATTCGTGCAGGTGCATCGCAAGTAGAACTTTCTGGTGGTATTTATCAAGGAGAACCGGGTGTAGGCTCTGATGCTGTTTCAATGCAGGACCGACAAGAATTAAAAGAAATTGCTCAAGTATCTGGTGTTAAGTTAATCAGTGTTCACACTCCATCACAAATTGGTAACGTTTCAGGTTTAGGACAACAAGGTTTCTCTGAAGCACAAAGAGAACAATCCATGAATGAAGTTAAAAAAACAATGGACTTCTCAGCAGATATTTCTGACGGTGGTGCGATTGTCGTACACACGGGAGAATTTCCTCGTTCTATGTATGATAAATGGGACGGACAATTCGAACTACACATTAATGAAGAAGAGAAGGCTGTACACCATTTAGTTGATCCTAAGACTGGTAATTTGATAAAGAGTGTTCGAGAGGATGAAGAGATCTGGAGACCTTTGTACAAAAAAGATGCTAACGGGAACAAAATACCTGTTAAGCGACCTGATGGGGAGATAGTAAAAGATTTTTTTGGTGAGGAAGTTTACGACATTAAGCGAAACGATCGAGGAGATATGATGGTTGATAAAATAACATTCTCCGATTTCAGAAAAGATTTTAAGAATACTGGTGAAGCTGCAAAAGAATTTTTTAGTTTACAACAAACTGCGGAAGCAGAACATGTTTTAGGTCAAGCTCAAGAATATGAAAATATGTATAAGAAATCTATGGATCGAAGAACTAAGCTTCTTGATGCGCTCTCAAATTATAAGAAACTTTACGAGGATGTGCCTGAAGATGAGCGTTGGAGACATCAAGTAATGGTTCCTGATGGTAGAACTTATGGAAATCTAGTTCCTCCAGATATTAAAGATCCTGTTAAATATTTAGAAGAAGAAATCACTGAGAACGAGAAATCTATTGCCTACGCTAGAGAGATTGCGTTGTCTGGAAGAAAGAATGCTCATAAACTTAAGCAACTCGTAGATGATGTAACCACTATCGATGAATATGGTTTGCAAAAGAGTACTGATTCTTTCGCAAGGTTAGGAATCTATGCTATGAATACGACAAAAGCTAAAAAACTCAATAATAACATGTTTGTAGCTCCAGAAAATATTTTTCCTGAGATGGGATATGGTGCCCATCCTAACGAAATGATAGAATTAGTAAAAAAATCTAGAACTCGAATGACGGAGCTTCTTCAAACAGAGTGGGGTATGTCTGCAGATCAAGCAAAAAGAGAAGCTTCTCAACACATCAAAGCAACTTTTGATACTGAACATTTAGGTTTGTGGAGAAAACATTTCAAATCAAATACTGGTGAATCTCAAGAACAAACTGACAAAAGATTTAACAAATGGTACAAGAAAGTAGCAGAAGAAATGGCCGATAGCGGTGTTGTTGGTCATCTACATTTAGCTGACGGTTTTGGAAGAGGACATGCTAATCTGCCTGTGGGTGGCGGTATTCATCCTGTGAGAGAAGCTGCTGAATACTTTAAAGAAAAAGGTTACAGTGGAACATTAATCTCTGAAGGTTATGCTGCGCCTGGAGGGCAAATGAGACAATTGGGAGACGCATGGGCTTACTTTGGTAGTTCGGTTACTGGTTTTGCACCAGGTGGCCCGTCTGCATCTGCTGCAGGAAACTCCTGGACAACTATTAGAGAGTCTTACTTTGGTCAAGCACAACCTCCTCAATTTGTTTATGGAGGATACGCTCCAAGTCAAGAATATCTTGGCGCCCCGTTCTGGAGTGGAGTACCTCTAGAATAAAAATAAAGAATCATGTTTATCATGACGTCCACATCTTTAATAAAGGAAGTTTACGAAAAGGAATTCAAGGAACTTTTACGAAAAGGCAAGCTCCCTATATTTGACACGCAAAAAGGAGTTTTTGGTCCTTCGCATTTAGATGATACTAATGAAGTCTTCAACGATTTAAATCTTAAACAATTCAAAAGTTTTCTTGATCTCGGTTCTGGCGATGGACGAATCACACTTCTGGCTTCACTTTACACTAAAGCAAGCGGGGTGGAGCATGATAAAGATCTCCATGAAAGAAGTATTTATCTTATGAAGAATTTAAGATTAAGAGCCAACTTCATACGTGATGATTTTTTAAAAATTGATCTTTCGAAGTATGATGTTCTGTTTATTCACCCGGACAAACCATTCAAAGAAGGTCTTGGTAAGAAAATTCGTACAGAGTTTAAAGGATTGCTAATTGTGTACAGTGCACTATATCTTCCTCTTCATTTCAAATTAAAGAAAAGTTACGACTTCCCTGGTGAACGAATATTTGTATATGATTGTAGGTAATTATTATGATTCTTAATGAACTAATGCAACTACTTCCAAGAAAAATCTTTGCAATAGAGATGCTTCTGGTTTTTGAAGATATAAAACCTGTTTGTAGAATTGAGATTGAAGACAAAACACTAGATAAACTAACTGCATTCTGCAGGACCAATAATCTGGCATTAATAACATCTGACTTTAAGTTCGTAAAAACACAAGATGGTAAGGCAATGATGATGCCTACCAATTCTCCTCTGAAAGGAGGTTTTTTTGTATACATTTCTAAACAAAAGACCGATGCAATAAAAGCAAAAGACGCGGAAGTCGCTTTAGATCACAAAACTTTTGGAGAGCTTCTAGGTTATCCTGCGTGCTGCATTGATTTTTTCATTAAACATTATGAAGAAGCCGCCAAAATGCACGATGATTATACTCTATTAACTTTAAAAAACTCAGAAAGTCTTGACTGGAGATTAAACATATCTTTAAATTTCTTTGACTACAGATTGATCAGTCACTTCCCTCACTCTTTTAATTGCCAAGAATCTATCGCTCTCTCACAAAAGATTTTAGATGTATTGACCAAACACAACCCTGATCTTGCAAGGAAAACAAAAGAAGAACTTTGCACGGTGATTATTTACGATGATGAGACCGGAGTTCATGTTATAAAAAACACAAAAACAGAACAAAACACTATCCATTACACTGACGTGATGTTAACATCTCCTAATAGAATTTTCACTCTTCTTAAAATGTCTAATAAAATAAAAATAATAACCAGAAATCACTTAGAGCTCTATAACGATAATGTCCTAACTGGTGAGCTCAAAGGTGATGTGGGTATTCTGGTTTTTAATTAATTCGCCGAGGAGTCGCTAGATTCTCCAGACTTTGGTGTATACTTTATTTCTAAAGATGCGGTTGGCTCTTCACTTCCTGGAGCATATACATCTACTGTGGCTTTAAGCGAATGATCACCATATGCTGCCATTAATTCAGGAAGCATTCCTGTTAATCCTCCGCCTTGTTGACTTTGTCCTCCATATATTGAAGGCATTCTGGGACCCGCCATTTGATTGCCATATTGAGGGAATGAAGTAAAATTCATGGGTCCTCCCATCATCATTCCATGTGAGGCGGGCATACCTACGGGATTCTCGTACGGGCGTCTCATCATTAGTCCTAATGCCATACTTTCTGCCTCTTCCCTTCCAATTCCATAATCGTTCATAACTTGTCCTACATAATCATTCTTCGAATCACCACTCTTTCCATATGTATCTCCTGCATAACTTGCCATAATTATCACCTTAATAGTTAGTGTGACTTCCTTGCCACCTATTAATCATTAAGACAACTATACTTAAAAAGAAAATTAAGAACTACAATAACATGTTGGGGATAATTTGTCCTAGAATTACGCGGCTCTTTTATTGACGACTTGCCACGTTCGACCATCGTCTGCTGGTTTGATGTCTACAAATGAAGGCGCAACCGTTTCTGCTCTAACTGTTGCATGCAAATCTCGCACAAATCCTTCATCACTTCTTACTTGTTCTACGCTAGGTCTCCCTTGTACAACGTACATCGCATAAACATCTTGCATCTCGGCTAAAGTAGTTTGGTGTTGTTTTGCAACTCTTCTAACTGTTTTTTCCGAAACATCTAATTCTTCTGCAGTTCTACCAAAGTTTCCGTTGTTTCTTTCGAGAGCGTCCTCTGTAACTTTACCTCTCACCCACTGCTGAGCTTCCTTCAGTGTAGGTTTGTACAATGCTTCTAAAAACATAGAGTTTGGACTTTGTCCCGCAAAGTAAGGGTCTTGATTAACTGTTGCAGTAATTTCATCTAGTTTACCTTCAACTTTAGGTTTAAGTTGGTCATACAATGTAGGATTTCTTTCACGCAATGCATCTAACTCAGAACTAACAACTTTTCTCACACTCTCACTATCATAAGGCATTACTGCTTCACTAACTTCTCTCAACACTTCATCTCTTGCATAGAGTAGCGCATCTCTTTCATCGCCATCTGCTCTATTAATCGCAACCGGATCAAATAATTTAGCATCTATATCATATTTGTCAAGATTTCTTTCTACTGTTTTTCGATCTAATCCATTTTTTCTTGCAATCTCTGATTTATTACCTGCATACTTTGCAGACTCTCTCATTAAATATGTTTTAGTAACATGATCTTCCGCATCTTGTAGAGAACTAAATCTAGGAGATGTTTCTTCAGTCAATCTAGCTTCTATTCCTGCATAAAAAATATCCATGTCTGTTTGCAATCCTACAACTTCTCTCAATCTAGAATCAATTGATCCTTTAGAATCAACTGCAGAACGTGCTGCCGCTGCTCGATACTCTAACATACCTTTTTGTCCTGCATCTAATTGCGCACCAAGTTTTCCTGCTTCAGAATATCTTGCAACTTCTGCTGCTTTTCTATCGCTGTAATCATTTAAACTAGTTGCACCTCCAAGAGGAACAGAACTCAGAGAATCATCTAAGGAAAACTCTTCCGATCTCCTTAAATCATATCCTTGTTCCATTTTAATAAAATAAAAAATTTATGCTGCATACTTTTGTATTTCTGCACCATATGTTTTAGGCGTTCCAACATCGCTATAAGCTTCACCGGCTTTAGCTGCAGCTCCTGCATAACGATCGAAGTCCACTATCATTGCTTCATCCGAAACTCCTGACCATCCAGGATTCATTTGTCTAAGTTCTGCAACAGTTCCTTTTATCTTATCAGGACTCTTTAGTTCTTCTGCAATAATTGAAGCTTGTTGTTGTCCTTGTGATACTGCAGCTTGTGCACCAATTGTTTCTTTGGCTTCTCTAAACTTACCTGCACTTATTTGTCCAAGCACGTGTTTGTACACACCAGAACCTGCGCCACCTGTGTCTCTTATCAATGCACCAACAACTTCTTGGTCATCTCCTGACACTTCTTGCCCTAGATTTCCGTAGAATTCTCTGGCAAGTGCTGCGAGATATTGCTGAGGATTTGACTTTCCTTCAGTCGCTTCATTCACCTTTTTTGCAACTGCTGCTTCGTCTATACTTTGAGCCGCTCTTACATATTTTGAATGTGTTTCAAGCATACCCTTTTCTGTTCGAATTTTTAATAAATCATCTAAACTTGACATTTTAATTGCCTCCTATGGTATTTTTTCAACCACCAAACCATAATAGGCAATCAATGTTTAAAAGCAAAATTGTGTTCTGTTAATCAATCTTGGGACAATTCTGTCCCGGGAAAAAATTATTTTAATGCAGACTCAAGAGGTTTGTCATCTCCTTTCGGTGCACTATCTTGACCAGCTTGTGCTTCTTTAGCCATAGCTTCTAAATCTACGCCTAATTCTTTTAATGCTTTAACATGCATTTGCATAAGTTGTTCAACAATGCTAAGAATTTTACTCATCTCTTCTCTTTCTTTTACAAGTGTGCTTAGTGCTCCTTTATGAAATCCGATTTGTTCATCTTTGCTTACGTTTTGTTCATCTGCCATTTTCATACCTCGTTTATACTATCATCTAGCTGTGACTCTATTGTCACTAATAAGGTATAAAGCATCACAGCTTTATAAACAAAATTGTATAGAAGAATAAAGAAATGAGACAAAAAAATCACAAGTGTCTCAAAAACCAATATGTGTGCCTTCTTTTGCTACAATTACGTCTAATCCTGCTTTCGTTCTTCTAGCATAGGCTTTGGCTCTATCTTCCATTGCCATCAGATAAGAATCATCTGCTAAAGGGTCATGATGGCCCAAAATTAACAGATCGATTCCTGCTTCCGCTGCCATAATTATATTCCTTTGATATGTTGAGTGACCCCATGTTTTCATAAATGGAATTACTTTGGAATCATCTTCATACTGTCCATCTGCGTAAACAACATTTGCTCCTGTCCAAAATGCGATCACCTTTTCATCGTGATCAGTAAAGTCAGGTTCAAAGTCTGTGGCAAAAACAAACA
>Ga0209249_1000426_pt1 | contig 52453 bp, 41 predicted proteins | sample SaaInlV_200m_DNA_4_FD_184653 | JGI IMG/M metagenome (GOLD analysis project Ga0209249, IMG submission 184653) | Marine microbial communities from expanding oxygen minimum zones in the Saanich Inlet - SI037_S3LV_200m_DNA (SPAdes) (version 2) | ecosystem: Environmental > Aquatic > Marine >...
AGGCATTATGTATCTCCTATTAGTTTCGCATCTTCTAGGTCGATACATAATACTCGTCATATTCTATACAATGGTAGAACCGATATTGGTTCCACTACCATAGGTAGTGGTTTTATTTCTCAATAAAGCTCGTTTAGGTTTTATTGCTATTCATGTACAACCATTGATTTTTGCTTTTTTGGCTAACAGTTCCCTTACACTTGGGGTTGGCACCTGGATTTATACAATACTTGCTGCGCTCTTTGTTAATAAGCTCAAGGGCTATCCTGCACAGCGAGTAGTTGCGGGGGCTTTGGCTGGCATGGGCTTGATTAGTTTGGTGTTGTTTGCAAATGGGACCGCGGTCTGGTTGCTAGTGGCGCTCGCCTTTTATCAATTGAAGGTAACTTACAGCTTTGCCGTCGATCATGACGCGCCGAGGACCATATGAGCCAACTCCAGGATGGTGTACGTGTGTCTCACTTGTCTTTGGATAAGACGCTTACAGTTCAAGCAATAGATATTCTCACGCGCGCATTTCAGCATGACCCCCTAATTCAAAATCTTTTTCCGCACGAAACGGAACTTCGAAGCCGGGTATTTTTTTATTTTCTTTTGAAAAAAAGTGATTTGCTCAATGAAAAGTTATTGGGTATTTATATTGAAGGTGAGCTGCAAGGTGTGGCAAGCATTGAAACGCCACTTGCCAAAAATAGTGTTGGAAAAATATTGACCTTAGTTATTGAATCCTTGAAGTTGGCCTTCAAAATCCCATTTCGAAGTTTCGTTTTTCTAAATAATTACATGAAAACAACGCTCTCTATGCGTCCGAAAGAACCTCATCACTACCTTGTGTTTATCGGGATTGACCCTAACTTGCAGGGACAGGGGTTGGGGCGTGACTTCCTGGAATATATTCACCAACTTGTGGAAAATGACTCGAATTCAATCGGGATTGGACTGGATACAGAAAACCCCGAGAATGTCCCGCTTTATGAATATTTCGGTTATAAACTGAGAGGAACGGAATCGCTCGATCCGATTACTGTCTTCTGCTTATTCAAAACCAAATAGAATTAAGAGGCTATCCAATGTCTCCAAAACCAAATGTTAGTGCTGAACGAATTCCCCAAATATTGAATGCGGCCTTGGCAGTCTTTGCCGCTAAAGGCTTAAACCGGGCGACAATGTCTGATGTGGCGGAAGCAGCAGGATTAAGTAAAGCGACAGTCTATCTGTATTTTAAAGACAAAGATGATCTGATTTATTTCGCACTGTTGACCTCATTGGAACAGGGTTTTGGAAATTTAGAGGGAATATTGGTTTCCGGTGGGGAAGTAAAAAGCCAGATATTAGATTGGGTACAAGAAATCGCTTCGCAAATGGCTGAGTCAGCCACAAATTTGAGTATCGGTTTTGAGTTTTACGCCTTGGCAAATAGACGGCCAGAAATTCGGGAGCGTATACAAAAATATTTTCAACAATATCGTCAGTTACTGAGCGAGGTCATTCAGAAAGGAATAACTCAGGGTGAGTTCCAGTCGGTTGAAGCGGATTCGATTGCGGTCGCAATCATTGCCTTGTTTGAGGGGTTTAATGTACTCTGGTTTACTGAGCCAAATGATGCGAGTTGGCTATCGCTTCTTGCGAATACCATTAAGTTGTTATTAGACAGTATTTCATTAAACTGAACCAGCATCTACTCCCATAATATATTAAGGCTGCCTCTAACGGGGCGTTAAGTGAAGTTGTTACTATATAAAATGCTACTGCCAGCAATTATACATAGAAAAGCCCGGTTTCAGCTGTATAAGACTCTCATTCAGATACTATCCAGAAAATCTGCGTGATAAGTCACTATATACAAAACACAAAGGAAAATGGAATTTATCGATCACTCCACCCCTTCCCCTCAAATATCTTTGGCATGAACTTTTCAATTCTTGACGTTCGCGTTTTCGATTGCTTGGGCTGAGCAAAATAAAGCAGATAGCCCCTTTTCCGTCCCGGCGTCAACGCTTCAAAAGCAGCCTTGAAAACAGGGTCTGCTTCGAATTTCGCTTGAAGTTCCTCGGGCATCTCGAAATCGGATGTCTTTTTCGGCTCGATCTTCGCACCGGATTTTTCAACTTCGACCGCTTCAGCGATATAAACTTTCAAGATAGTTTCCAGTTCTGCGACCTGCTCAACATTCGTAAAACGGATCTGCCGCGCCGATTGCATATTCTCCGTTGATGCGATCAAAATACCCTTCGGGTCTTTCATCAAAACGCCCTTGAAAAAGCTGATAAAAGCGTAGTCGTTGAAAGCACTGACCATGACAATATTCTTGCCGTTAAAGGTATAACAAGGCTGTTTCCATTTCAATTCTTCGGTCAACCCACTGGCAAGAACGATCTCTCTTAGCCTTACCAATTCTGCCTGCCAGGTTTTGACCTTACAAGCGGGCGTCCCTACCAGTGAGCAGCGCCCGCAGCCAATATCGAGATAATTATCAACCTCAGGATTCGTTTTACTCATATAATGATTCTCCAAGAGCATTTAAAGCTTCACTTGCTGATTCTGCGGAACTTAGCTATTCTACTACGATAATCACCCGACTCCTTGAACCTAAAAATTCGATAAAGTTTTCACGATTTCCTTGACGCACCCTTTTCAGAGTGGTATAGTTTCGCCCGATGCAAACTTTCAACCTTTTTACTACTGACACCAATACCCGCAATATGACTACTCGTACTTGTTACGGGACGTTGGTGCATAGCTAAAAGCAGAAGTAAATCTACTTGCCAGGCAAATGTAAAACGTCCCGAATTTCTCGGGGCGTTTTTTTATATCAAGGAGAAAAAAATGTCCAGCCTCGCCTCGTCCGACCAGCCCGTCTACGTTCTTCCTGAAGAAAAACTCATCCCGCCCAGCGACCATCTCAGCAAGATGGCAGAGATCCCCGCCTCGCGCATGTTCATCATCAAAAAGTCGCTCAAGACCTATCAAGAGAATTTCCCCGGAAAGCCTTTCTACGATGCATCACAGGGCGATGGTGGCGCCAGCCTACCGGGTACGCCGCCCGAAATTCTGGAGCGTGCTGCCCAATTGCAAATAACACATGGAACAGGATACGACTCCCCTTTCGGGACAGCTGCCTTTCGAAAAGTGGTTGCCGTAAATTATTGGGGCTTCGCTCCTGACACGGGGCTTGCTCCCGCCAACGTGATCGCTACGGTGGGCGGACGCGATGGTCTCGTTAAATCCTACGAAGCGATGCTCGCACTCGGGCATGGTCGTCAGGGCGATGCGTTGCTCGTCTCACGCGTCCCGTGGATATCCTACAACTGGGGTCCCTACGGCGTCGGCGCAAATGTGATCCTTGCCCCCGGTCGCGAAGAAGAGGGCTGGACATATAGCGAAGAGGGCATTCAAGCCAGCGTGGATTTTGCCGCCAAATCAGGGCGAAAAATTGCGGGGATGGTGATCACAAATCCCGATAACCCCACAGGGCAGACAATCTCTACTGAAAAACAGATTTCCCTCGGCAAAGCCGCACTCAAGGCGGGAGTCGCCTTTGTGCTATACGACTGGATCTATCATCAAGTCACCGACGAAGAGCCGATGGATATCAACGCCTTTGTGCGTGAATTTAGCCCCGAAGAGCGCGAACGTCTGATCTTCCTTGACGGCCTCACTAAAAGCTTGGGCGGGTCAAATTTGCGCAGCGCTCATTTAGTCGCGCCTGAAAAAGTTGCCAAATTCATCACCGCACGGGCATCGCATAATATCATCCCGCCTTTTTATGGCACAGCGGTGGCAATGGCAGCCTATGAGATGGGCTATAAGCAAGCCAGTCGCTCTATCGTCGAGCCGACCAATGCCAGCCGAAAAGTTCTGCAAAGTTTTCTGCAAGAAAATAATTTCAAATATATTCTTGGTAAGGGCTATTACGCCTTTATCCACGTTAGGGAATGGCTCAAAGCCAAAGGCTGGGAGGATACCGAAGCACTCGGGCAATATCTGGCCGAAGAGCATGGTATCGCCACAGTGCCGGGAGCTTTCTTCTCAAAATATGGACGTGAATGGCTCCGCTTCTCCTACGCAACCCCGCCAGAACGCACACAGGGTGCAGCAGAACGCTTGCTGGAAGGCTTGCAGGCACTATTGAAGTAATACCAGTCCCTGAGCGGAGCATAGCGTAGTCGCCTGTATCCGACAGGGTAAAGGGCGGCATTGCGAAGACCGGACTACCCTTCGACTACAGGCTCAAGTACAGTCGCCTTCCGCTCAGGGGCTGGAAAGAGACTTTCATTGTGCGTTGCACATTGCTCAAAATTTGCAACGCATCAAAAGCAGATGTAACGCACATCGCTCATATAACGGAAGCAAGTTCATATCACGCGCGAAACGGTTTTTCATCATCCGAAAAAGGAAAGAACATGACTTACGATCCCAGCCAATTTGCAAAGAAATATCAACTCTCGCTCGAAACCGCGCGACAGGATTTCCCCCAGGATGGGACCTGCGGTCTTGAGATCGAACTCTTCTTGCTCGATTCTGATCTGCGTCCGTTGTTGACAGTCGGGTCGGGGCCCAGCAAGAAATCTTTTGTCGATTATCTGCGCGAGAACCACATCCCCGAAAGTGTGCTTAGTCTGACCGATCTCGAAGCCTTTCAGTGGATGATCGAGTGGGGCACGCATCCCTATTATTCGGCACGCGGGGCAATTTATGAAGGGCGTATTTTGCAGGGGGTGGTGCTGAACGCGCTGCATAAAGCCGGGCAGGCTTTTGAAGAAAAGCTCCATCTCTGGCACGGGAATCTACCTTATCTCACCGGCGTCAACTACGATTCAATTCCTGGCGGTTGGCATCTTGCAAAACGCCGTTATATTGAAAAATGTGTCGATATCTATGGCGGCACACTTTCAACAGCGGGAAATCATACGAATATCTCGCTGCCTGAACCGCTCCTGATGTGGGATTTTATGCATTTGCCGGCTGCCAAGCGCGAAGGCATTCTGCTCGATAATTACAAAAACGATGTTTATATTACTGCAACGCGTTTATTGCGCGCTTTTGCGCCTCTTTTTATTGCAACTTCGGCAGCATCGCCATTTATGGCTGAAATTCGTGATGGAAAGCCCGTTGTTTTGATCACGGAACATAATTCTTTGCGCAGCCAAACTTTCCCGAAACCCGCCATGCTGGATGTACCGGACATTTATCGCTCACACCAAGATTATATTCAAACCTCCTACGATCTCGTGCGGCGCGGCGTGCGTTTTGGCAACAACAACTGGATCCCCGTGCGCGCCCGCTCTCTCGAAGAACGTGTTGAAAGCCTGATCGAAGTGACCAGCGATGAATTGGATCGACTCTATTCGCGCGGCTTATACGCTGCAGGTGAAGCCCAACCTTTGGATGAGATGGCGCATCAGATCGAAGTGCAGAATATGCTCGCGCGTGTGGATTTGCCAATGACGCGAGTGGAAGTCCGCACCGACGATGGTGGGAATCCGCTCGACCTTGAGCTTGCCAACATGACCCTGAAGAATCTCTTAACGATGCGCATCTACGCCGACCCCGAATTTGCACGCGCTTTTCGATATGATAGCGAAGATATTCGCATTGGCCGCCAAAACGAGACACGCGCGGCGCAAGATGGCTTACGCGCCAAAATATCGAATCCTTTTACCGGCAAACCCATAATAATGCGTGATTTTCTGCGGTGGACGCTCGAAGAGATCCGCCCGCTGGCAGAAGCGCTCGATCAATGGGAAGACCTGCACCCTCTTACAGAAATGGTCGCAGGTGGACCGAATACCGCTGATCGCCTGCGTGCTCAAGCCCGTGCCAAAATCGGCGAAGGCGACGAAGTCCCACTCGAAGTCTTTCAGGAAATCGTTGAAAACCACGAAAAAGAGATCTCCCAGGAAATCGAAAAGATCGCATCCAGTGTTGCTCTTTGGGATGATGAAAAAGAAAAGCTCGGCGATGTACTCAATCGCTTGCGCAGTCACGCACATAAAGACGCACAAGCCCCCATCCGTTTTAGCCCGCAACAGGAGAATCTCATCAACATCGAATACCCGGACACCACCAGTGAGATCGTTGACCTTGCCAGCCGCCTGATCCGCATTCCCTCAGTCACCGCCTCCCCCACCGAACGTCTTGACGAAGTCCATCGCGCCGCTGTTTTCATCTACGACTATCTCCAGAGTCATGGTCTTCAAGTACGCTTCTTCGACCAGGAGAAATATCCGTCCATGCTGATTTCCTTCCCCGGCGGCGAAGAAGCGCCCGTCATGCTCAGCGGGCATTTCGACGTGGTCGAACCAGAACCAGATGACAGCCAGTTCAAGCCCTATATTGAAGACGATTATCTTTGGGGGCGCGGTGCTGGTGATATGAAAACCGTCGTTGCCACCTACATGGTCTGGATGAAAGATATGCTCAAAAAAGGCACGCCTTATCCGCCCATTAACCTGATGTTGATCGGCAACGAAGAAAATGGTGAAGGCGAACCAATGGGCACACCGCATGTGCTCAATCTTCTCAAAGAGGAAAGCGGCTACGAACCCCAGATCTTCATCGCTGGCGAACGCACCGAAGAAAAAGGCAATGATCTGTGGGGTGAGATCTGCACCGAGAATCGCGGTGCAATGCGTTTCGACATTGTCGCGATTGGGCAACGAGGGCACTCCGGGGTCGCGGGCGCACACGCCGATCTTTCCGAGCGGCTCATCAGCGTTCGCACCGAAATCCAGCATCTCGCCGAGAAGCATTTCACCCTATCCAGCGATGATGGCTGGAAATCACAAGTGCGCTTTCCCTTCATACAGATCGGCACGCCCGGCATCTACAATATCACCGCCGATCATGGCGTTTTGGGGGTTGAAATCCGCAGCATCCCGCAAGATGATCTGGATGCACTCATCCATGATGCGCGCGCTTATTGTGATGAGAACGGTCTTGAGATGCAACTCGGGCCAATGGAAGGCGGCATCGCTTGTGATCCCGAGAATCTATACCTGAAAAAGTTGGTCTCAGCTGTGGAACTTTCTTCTGGCGAAAAAGCCAGCATTGGACGCAAATTACCCGGCACCTCAGCACGTTTTGCCCCCAACGGACAGGGTGTCGTCTGGGGCCAAAGCGGGGTAGGGCCGCACTCTTCGCAAGAGCGGCACTATATCCCCAGCATTTTGCCCTATTATGAAGCTTTGCAGACTTATGGAAAATTGCTTCTAGAAGCATAATTATGGCAAAAAACAAACCATCCACCCTTGTAATGAAATTTGGCGGCACCTCGGTCGGGACGCCAAATGCCATGACTCAGACAGTTGCCAATATCCGCGCCAGCCAAGCAAGCTGGGAGCGCATCGTTGTCGTGACATCCGCCTTGTCGGGCGTGACCAATCTGCTCGTTGAAAGCACTGAACGTGCTATTCAAGGCGACGAAGTCTTTATCTCTCAAGCCGAGACTGAGCTGATGGGCAAACATTGGCAGCTCGCGGAAAAATTGATTTCCAGCCCGGCACAGCAAGCGCAGATTAAACAGGAGATCAAGCATCTTGTGGCGGAATTTGGCAGTCTCTGCCGTGCGATCAGCATTCTGGGCGAAGCCACACCCCGCGCATTGGATGCGGTTGTCTCACTCGGCGAAAGGCTCTCTGTCCGCATTCTGGCGGGTGCATTGCAGTCGGCTGGTTCCCCGGCTCAATTTATCGAAACGACGCATCTGATCGTTACAGACGACTGCTTTCAAGGTGCACATCCCGATCTGAAGAGAACTGAGCAGAATATCCAGAAAATCATTGAGCCTTTGCTTGCACAAGGAGAAATCCCTGTTTTGACGGGATTCCTCGGCGCAACCGAGGCGGGCATCACCACCACTTTAGGGCGTGGCGGCAGCGATTACTCCGCCGCAATTATTGGCGCAACATTACCTGCTGACGAAGTCTGGATATGGACGGATGTTACCGGTGTAATGACTGCTGATCCGCGCATTGTTTCGCAGGCACGCACCATCCCTGAAGTGAGTTATCGCGAGATGGCAGAGCTATCTTATTTTGGTGCGAAGGTGCTTCATCCCAAGGCTGTGCGCCCCGTCGTCGAGGCAGGCATCCCCGTGCGGGTTTGCAATACTTTTGCCCCGGCAGAAGAAGGAACGCGCGTTCTAAGAGATGACAGAGCTGCCCAAAAACCGAAAAACGGCACTCAGAGTATCGTTAAAGCGGTTACGGCCATCCAGCGTCAACGCTTGATAACGGTCGAGGGGCGAGGCATGTTAGGAGTCCCGGGCGTCGCGGCGCGGACTTTCGGCGCAGTCGCTGCAACGGGGACGAGTGTCCCGCTTATCACGCAGGCATCCTCCGAACAGAGCATCTCATTTTCTGTGCCCAGCGATTCTGCTGAGGCGGTCCTCGCATCATTACACGCTGCCTTTACCGATGAGTTGGCAAAACGCGATATTGACCGCCTTTGGGCAAGCGATGATGTTGCGATTGTGACAGCGGTGGGGAATGGCTTGCAAGAAACGCCTGGGGTGGCAGGCCAAATATTTAGTGCTCTGGGAGCGGCAAAGCTAAATGTTTATGCCATCGCGCAAGGCTCTTCAGCGGTGGCGATCAGCCTGATCGTTGCAGCAAAAGACGCTGAAAAAGCTGTGCAAACTTTACATCATTTTATTACAAGCTAAATCAATTTTAGACTACAAAAGTCTTAAAGACTTTTGTAGTCTAATTTTATAAATAAAGGTCTAAAAATTATGTCTCAGAATAAGATCCCCGTCGGCGTTCTCGCGGCTACAGGCGCAGTTGGCCAGCGCTTTATCCAATTGCTCGAAAACCATCCCTGGTTCGATGTCGTCGCCGTCAGCGGATCCACGCGCTCGGTCGGGCATAAATATAGCGAAGTTTGTCGCTGGCTGCTTCCAACCGATATTCCTGAAAGCGTCCGCAACCTGATAGTTCAGCCATCAACGCCAGAAGCCATCCAAACCCCGTTGGTTTTCTCCGCACTACCATCATCCCAAGCCGAGACAATCGAGCTGCTTTTTACCAAAGCTGGCGCAGCCATTTGCACAAATGCCGGTGCTTTTCGGCAAGACCCACTCACGCCCATTCTTTTGCCGGAAGTCAACCCAGAGCATACCGCGCTTATCGCTGCACAGCGCACGCAGCGTGGCAGTGATGGCTTTATCGTCACAAACCCCAACTGCACCAGCACAGGCATGACCATCGCACTCAAAGCTCTCCAGAATGCTTTTGGGGTAAAACGTGTTTTCGCCACATCTATGCAAGCTATCTCAGGCGCAGGTTATCCTGGTGTGCCCTCACTTGATATTCTTGGCAACATCGTCCCTTATATTAGCGGCGAAGAGGAAAAGGTGGCCTGGGAACCACGCAAAATGCTCGGCAAGGTCAACGCTGGAAAATTGGATTTGGCAGAAATCGGGTTTTCAATTCACGCAAACCGTGTGCCGGTGATCGACGGGCATACCGTCGTGTTGACGATAGAACTCACCGATCCGCCCGCGGGTATTGAACTTGCTCGGCGCGCGCTGGCAGAATATCAGGCTCCAGAGATCTCTCGCCAACTCCCCTCCACGCCCAAGCCCGTTATCCGTGTTCGAAATGAACCCAACCGCCCCCAACCACGTCTCGACATCACCGATGGCATGACCACCGTCGTAGGTCGCGTCCGCCCCGACGATCTCTTCGACTTACGCATGGTTGTTGTCTCGCATAATACCATTCGCGGTGCAGCCGGTGGGTCGATCTATAATGCAGAATTATTATTAGAGCAGGGCTTTGTACAGAGATAAAAAGAAAAGAGGCTGTCGCTTTATGGCGACAGCCTCTTTTTTCTTTTAAGAAGAAGACTTCTTATTTGATCACGATGCCGAAGTGAGTAGCAACTTTGCGTTCGCGTCCTGCAATGCCGCCCTCGATCGGCGAGTTGAGTAGTTCAGCCTTTCCGCTTTTCTCGATCACCATCGCAGAAGAGCCGCCGCCATCAAGGTTGATCGCATTATAAACACCACCATATTTAATGAGCATATCGGCTAACTCTGTGAGTGTGCAGCCTTCGCTATATCCAGGTTGACGTCCATCTACAACTATCAAGACCATCCAGCGTCCATTTGAGTTTACGCCAATCGCCGTGCGTGGCTCCAGAACAGTATCATCCAGCCCAGCAGGGATCTTCCCCTTCTCAACGAGCATTCGATCCCCTGAAATCGCGTTGTATACAGCACCCTTCGGGGTATTAAAAGTGACTTGATTGTTTCGGTTAATATACATGATCGGGCGAGAATCCCAGCGCTGCGAATAAACTTTTCCACGTGAAGCAGTATAGCTGTTCGGGTCAAGCAAATCTCCACCATCTGGGCAGGAAACACCAGGGACACTCCCTGCAAGAACATGTTGGTAACCATCACCATTGATGGCCACTTGGACACCATCTCGTTCCATGAATTCCGTAGTGGTGCGCGCACAAAGCGGTGCTGCGTCCGAATTATTATCCGGCGGTGTAACAAGGAAGCTCATCCTATCGTAATGCGTATCTACAACCATTACATGGACGATCATCTTGCGCGGCGTCTGATAAATTTCACGAATATAACGAACACTCTTGTTGAAATATTTTTGATTCACAGCTGTAGGCTGCGGGTAACGCACCAAATATCGGGCTGAACACCACCCGATCAAATCATCTTTCTGAATTTTACGCCAACTACCGTCCTCATTTGCATCAACAGCTTCAACGACATCATCCCGCTTGACAGAACCTGCTACCGAATAAGTTGTTCCAGCACCTTCACGGACATTGAGCGAGTACGCAGTGACTTGAAAGCGTCCTAAAAAATCGCTATTCGGTACAGGCGTAGGATCGGGATCAGGATCCGGGGTCGGGTCTGGTGTAGGATCGGGGGCAGGGTCTGGCGTTGGGTCCGGCACAGGGTCAGGTATCGGATTTGAGTCTGCCGGGGCTTCTGCCTCAACCAAATATGAGGCATAAACCCAGCCTACCAATCCCTGCGAACTGCGGATTTTGAACCATTTACCGGTTTCATCAATTTCTATTTTTTCAACAACCTCATCGCGCACGACGGTCCCGGCAACTTCAAATTGTGTACTTGGTCCCTGGCGTACATTCAAAGCATGAACATTAACGCGATACCATGTATCAATTACGGGGTCGGGGGTCGGGTCAACAACCGGGTCAGGAGGTGAATCAAGAAAAACGAAATAGCGTACATCTCCCCATCCCGTTAAGGAGGTTGCGCTGTTTTCATCCAGAATTTTTACCCAGCTCTTATCTTCATTATATTCAAGAACCTTCACGATCTGATCTTGCTCAAGTGTACCCACAACAGCAAATAAAGAACTTGAACCGGCACGAATATTCAGCGCAGTAGGTAAGACTTTACCCCACTGTTCAAGAGGTTCAGGGCCAGGTATTGGAGTGTCCTCCATCACCAAATGTGTTGTCGCTGTCCAGCCTATTTCGCCATCTTCACGCTGTACTTTGAACCAGCTTCCAACATCGTTTTGCGCCAGTTTTGTAACGATCTCATCATGAGCTAAAGTTCCCAGGGCGTTGAAATCTGTACCGGGTCCTTCGCGCAGACTTAAGTCAACTGTATATTTCACTGCAACAGGGGGAGGTGCGTCAGAAATATTAAATCTCTCTCGAAATGCCACGGAATCGCCATTGAAATAATTTAGATCAATCCCGAGACTCTCTACGCCATAACCGGGGCCATCACCATGTTCTGTGTACTGCCACAAAATCCACTCATTCTCACCCCAGGGCGCAGGTACATTGGGCTTATTCACGCCATAATTTGCAATCCAAAGCGGGTATTGATGGAAATATTCCAGGCTGCTGGCATGTGTATCTGCGCTAGGAGCATTTTCTTTCCAATAGTAATAACCAGTGTAAACAACGATCTCTTTCTCGGGCATCACGTCTTTAAGATACTCTAAAAAGGCGTACCATTTTCGCCAGCCCCCATAAGGGCCGCCATAGTTTTCTTCAAAATCAGCAAAAAGAGGCAGTTCACCACGATCATCACCCAAAGCATCGCGCCAAAGCTCTGCTTGACGCTGTGGCTCAATACGACTGTCGTAATACCAATAAGAACCGCGCGGTAATCCGGCTTCTTTTGCTGCAACCCAATTTGTCATGAAGTCGGGGTCGATCCATTGGTTTTGCCCGGCTCTGATAATCACAAAATCCGAGCGGGCTTTCATTTTTGTAAAATCGATTCCCTCGGGGGTTTCGTTGTCATCTTGATAAAAACTAACATCAGGTCCTATTGCGTTTGCCATCCAAGCCTCCTCTTAAAAATCGTGTTTATAGTGTAACAGTTATCGAATTAAGAATCAATTACGCCCTGCAAACAGTTTAATAGAGTTGGGCTTTTCACTAATTTATCTCCCCAAGGCAGCACAAGAATTGGAAGAAATACACTTTCTGTGCTCAGGATTTGAAGATTCATAGCACCCTCTACATCTTTCTTTGCCAACAAACCAATTGCGTGGATATCATTCTGGATCGCCTCCCGCATCGCTCGCGGACTTTGGGCTTGCTGCGCCAAAGACGAGATAATACCTCCCCCGAAGAGACCCTCGTTTGACGCCACCTGATAGTCATCTCCCGCCGCAAAAATCCAAAGCTGAATATTGGCATCTTCCCCGCCAACCTCTGCCCAATTGCGGATGTTGCCCTCAAAGATGGCTTTGATTTGATCGGTCTCCAGTTCAGGGAGTGTGTTTTCAGCATTTGCAACCACAACCAATTCCACCTCGTCAATTTGGTAGGGGGTGGCATCTAGAATTGGGGTTTCGCCAACACGCAAAATGAGATTCGCCGAAGCGATGTCGAGGGTACGCGCAACAAGCAGCTCGGGAGAGCGTTCCGCACAAGTGTAGACAAGCGGGAGCCAAGCCTCAGCAGCAGGGCTTGCATAAACGTGAACGACTTGCCTTTCCACATCCATAAGAGGGGCGTTTGAAGAGCAAGCTGTTAGAAAAAGGAGGATAGAACAAAGAAAGTAGCGCATTTACCAATCTCGCAGCAGAGCACTTAATAGATCTGAGCGTTCAGACAAGCTGCTCTTAAAAATATATTCGCGCGAAGAATGCAAACCTTCGCCGACTGCTCCCAAACCATCTAAAACGGGAACGCCCAAAGGGGCAACAAAATTCGCATCAGAGCCACCGCCAGAGCCGCCGGCTCGCAAACCAAGACCATATTTTTGGGCAATTTTTTCAGCTTTACCAAAAGTAGCCTCCATTAAGGCATCAAATGGCATGGGAGGGCGGTTCAGCCCCCCCGTGATCTCTATAGATGCCCCTTCTAGCACAGGACGCAGGTTTTTCAAGGCAAGCGCAACACGCTCGTATTCAACAAGCTGCATGATGCGTAAATCAATTTCTGCTTGGGCAAAATCAGGAACAATATTTGACGCTGTGCCACCCTGTGCCACACCCACATTCAGCGTTGTTTCTTTTTCATAATCAGTCAGCTTCTGGATCGCTAAAATTTGATGAGACAATTCTTCAAGCGCATTGCGTCCTTCTGCGTGCGCGCCACCAGCATGTGCCGCCCGCCCTTGCACGCGCAAGGTGAAATCGCCCACTCCTTTTCGCCATGTTTTCAACGCACCATCAGGCAGACTTGATTCCATAACTAAAACCAGTGCCGATTTTTCAGCGAGCTCTTCGATCAACACGCGCGAAGTTTGGCTGCCAACCTCTTCGTCAGATGTGAACAGCATTGTAATGGGTCGCGCTGGCATTTCGCCTGCATCCTGTAGCGCAGCAATTGCGGTCAGGCCGATGACCAGACCGCCTTTCATATCCTGTACGCCAGGGCCAAATATCTTGCCGTCTTTTTCGTAAAAGGGCATTCTTGCAAGTGTACCCAACGGAAAAACTGTATCCATATGCCCTAGAAACAGGATGCCACCTTTTTCCTCCTTCTCCTTTTGGGAGAGGGGCTGGGGGGGAGGGCCTCCCCATTCAGCGACGATATGGTCGCCACGCTCTTTTTGTGGATAGACGGTCACGGTCGCGCCCAGCTTTTGGCTTGCTTCCGTTAAAATAGCACCGACTCGATCCACAGCTTCTTTCTCGTGTGTCGGCGACTCGGTCTCGACCAGTTTTCTGAGCAAAGCAACCATCTCAGCAAGATATTTTTCAAAATTCATAGGGACTCTAGATTACGAAAAGAAATAAACCCCAAGCAGGATACTACCCAAAGCAACACAATAGATCACAAAAGAGTAAAGCGAATTCTTATTCAGATACGCCATTAACCAACGGATCGCCAGCCAGCCAACAAAAGCAGCCGTAAGAAAACCAACGATCAGAGCCGGAATAAATTCTGCCAACCCTGCCATCTGAAAAAGGTCAAGCGACTCATACGCTCCCGCTGCAAGCATGACAGGGATGGACATCAGAAAAGCAAAACGCGCCGATGCCTCACGCGTAAAGCCACGCAACATCCCACCAGCAATTGCCGAACCTGAGCGTGATGCCCCTGGAAAGACGGCAAAAACCTGAAATAAGCCAACGTAGAGTGCATCCAGCCAGGTCATCTCGTTTGCGGTGCGAGAGCGCTTTCCCAGCCACTCAGCGAGCGAGAGTAAAGCTGCCGCCGCAAAAAGCCGAATGGCGGCAGCAAGAAGCGGCGTGCGAAAGAGTTCCTCCAACGCATCCTTGAGAAAATAGCCAACCAACAGCGCGGGAATCGTAGCAATAATGACATACCAAGCCATTCGGTTTTCAGCATTTGAAAATGGTTTCCCAAAAAAGGCTTTGATCAAGTTCAGCAAATCTTTCTCGAAATAAATAAAAAGCGAAATCAAGGTACCCCATTGCACAAGCACCAGAAAAGAGAAGGTAGCATCACTAGCAGGGATACCGAGCAATTCCTGTCCAATGAGCAAATGGGCGGTTGATGACACCGGGATGAACTCGGTCAATCCCTGGACGATACCAAGAAAGAAGGCTTGCAATAGATTCATGGTGTGGTTTGTCTAGCCTTAATTGCGGCGGGCAGCGTTCCCTGCCCAATAATTAAGCCACGCAGGCACTTTTTCTTCAAAAGTGCTGTCCAGAATTGCAGCGCGCATATCTTTAACGAGATGAATCAGCGCGTGAAGATTATGAATGGAAAGTAATGTCCCCGCGAGAAGTTCTTTTGCGACAACAAGGTGACGAATATAAGCACGCGTAAACGTCTGGCAAGTATAGCAGGTGCAATTCTCGTCTATAGGACGTTCATTGCGTTTGAAAAGAGCGTTCTTTAGGTTTAGGCGACCTTCAGGGGAGAAAGCGGCATGGTGACGTGCAAGACGCGTTGGTAGCACACAGTCGAAAATATCGACGCCGCGTCGAATGCCTTCGATCAGGTCTTCGGGGGTGCCGACCCCCATCAGGTAGCGGGGCTTCGTTTCGGGGAGGAGTGGCATGACCACGTCCAGGGTTTGATGCATCTCTTCTTTGGTCTCACCAACGCTCAAGCCGCCTATGGCAACACCCGGTGTATCTAAGGCAGATATAAATGTAGCGGAAGCAGCCCTAAGGTCGGGATTAACGCCGCCTTGTACTATTCCAAAGAGGGCTTGATCTTTACGTTTGTGCGCTTTAACCGAGCGTTCTGCCCAGCGATGCGTCCGCTCCATAGCAAGTTTTATATAGGCTTCGTCGTTGGGGTCGGCGCACTCGTCGAACGCCATGATGATGTCTGCACCAAGATTTTCCTGAATGGCGATGGATTTTTCAGGGGTGAAGCGATGGGTCGATCCATCGATATGGCTCTTGAAAGTAACGCCATCTTCATCGACTTTGCGGGTATTGGAGAGAGAGAAGACTTGATATCCGCCCGAATCGGTCAGCATAGGCCCCTTCCACTGCATGAAGTTGTGCAACCCACCCATATCGCGGACAAGTTCATCGCCCGGACGCAGATAGAGATGGTAGGTATTGGATAAAACGAGCGACGCGCCCACGCCCTTAACTTGCTCCGGCGTAAGCAGCTTGACGGTTGCCTGTGTGCCAACCGGGGCAAAAACGGGCGTCTCGAGCGCGCCGTGTGGAGTCTGGAAAACGCCGGCACGGGCCTGACCTTCTTTTGCGAGGAGTTCGTATTCAAACATAGGTGAGATTATACCAAGCCTATAGCTAAACAAACTTACTATTTGTTCTGCCTTTTTCTTGATTTCTTCAAAACCAATAATTATCGACAAGACAGTCAAAAATAGGCCACAATTCCATGTCTAGAAAAGTTATTTCGTTAGCATCAACAGCTCGCTTGAGTAACTCCACGCCTCTATTAATATTCCCTTGTAGCAAGCTTGCTGCCACTAAAACACTGAAGGTATGTTAAATTCACATAAGACGTGAGATATAATTAAAATTATTTCATTTCGTAAAAGGAAAGGATCAAAGATCCGACTCTGAAAGTCGCTTTTGACAAATTAGCATAAATAGAGGTCAAGACATGAACTCATCAGAATTAGAAATAAAGGATGATATTCCTAAAAATAAGCCCCGTAAATGGATTTACACCTTACTATCAATACTGGTTTTATGTTGCATTAGTATTTTCATAACTGGGATATACACTATTGGAAATCGTTTAAATTTTGCCATAACCGGGGTGAATAGGTTGAGAATTCCTGCTCCCGGGAAAATAGTGTTTGAAGATTCAAAATTTTATGATGATGAGGCGGATCCTAGGGATATTTGCATCATGAATGCGAGCGGAACCGATTTTCAATACTTAACCGAAGATAATTTTAATAATTATCGACCAATCTTGTCACCAGATGGTCAAAAAATTGCTTTCCTTTCAAATAGGGATGGAGGACAAGATTTATACGTCATGGGGATTGATGGAAGAAACACGATTCACTTGGCTAATATTTCAGCTGATAATACCGGCATAAAATATTACGAAGAGGAACCCTTTAGCTGGTCTCCTGATGGGAATAAGCTTGTCGTTGACTCCTCTGAGGGGCTTATTATCATAAGCAATGATGGTTTGGATAAGGTTTTTCTCGCAGATATGCCTCCTTTATCTTCCCCAAAATGGTCTCCAGATGGAATGCAGATATTATTTACCGCAGAAGATAGATCGGATTTGTTTGTAATCAATAGTGATGGTTCAAATTTACAATCTATTTCCTGGGGAAAAGGATCTTATCGTTATCCAGAATGGTCTCCAAATAGCGAAGAAATACTTCTGTATCATCAAGGAATTACTATCGTAGATCGCAATGGGAGAAATGATAGGCAAATTAACACAAGCGTATATGTAGGCGATCCTCAACCTTCGTTATCTTGGTCCCCTGATGGAACATCCATTCTGTTCGAAGCAGCCTTTAATAAAATTAGTATTGTCAATACTGATGGTAGCAACGAACAAACTTACGATATTCACCCTTTCCTGTATTCTGCCAATCCTGTCTGGTCACCAGATGGAAAATGGATAATACTTGAAGCCTATAAAGAATCTTATGATATTGGCAATCTTCTTGAATTACTAATAATAAATATTAAATCTGGGAAAGTGTATTCTGCGACATCATTTGGAAGTCACCCGCACTGGGAACAGTAACTACTCTGCATATCCAGGCTCTTCACCCTCTTGGCTGCATTACAAATTTAGAACCCATGAAAATAGCCGCGCCTCTTGACGCGGCTATTTTTTTGCGCTACACTAATTTAGGCAAGACTAAACTTTATTTTAGAGACAGCTATGAAAAACCAACTAACGCACGCAATCGAAGATTATCTTAAAGCTATATACGCACTCAGTGTAGAAGGCGAAGCCGCATCCACAACCGCGCTGGCTGCCGAACTCAATATCGCCCCGGCCTCCGTGACGGGGATGCTCAAACGTCTTGCTGAGACCACCCCTCCCCTTGTGGAATATCGCAAGCATCGCGGTGCAAATCTCACGCCTGATGGCGAGCGCGCCGCACTCGAAGTCATCCGTCATCATCGCCTGTTGGAAACCTATTTGCATCAATCGCTCGGTTTCCCGTGGGAAGATGTCCACGAGGAGGCTTGTCGATTGGAACACGTCATCTCGGAGGCATTTGAAGAACGGATCGATGCCGTTCTCGGCCACCCGACTCACGACCCGCACGGCGACCCGATCCCGAGCCCGAATTTGGTGATGCCCCAAGAGGCATCCATCCCGTTGTCGACGCTGCGTCCGCCACAGGTGACGACGATACAACGCGTCAATGCTAATGACGCAGACCTCCTGCGTTATCTCGACGAAAAAAGTCTGGTGCCCGGTAGCAAGTTGGAGGTACGGGCGTTCTCGCCTTTTGATGGTAATCTGACCATCAGCATCGAGGGGGCAGAGATGGTCGTCGGCCCCGCGATCACGCATCATATTTTTGTTGAGGAAGAAGATTAAAGGAATATTTATGAATCCGATTTTATTAATTTCACTACTGGTCGTCGTACTTTTAGGTGCTTTTTTTATTCCGAAGCAGATCAAAGAACGGCGCGAAAATCAACGCCGCGAAGAGGTTGAAGACGCGCTCAAACATTTGCTCGATCGTGAGCAGCAGGGGCGGCATGCCTCACCAGAATCGCTAGCGGGTGCGCTCGGTTTTGCGACGACAAAAGTGCTAAAAATACTTGCACGCATGGAAATGCAGGGCTTGATAGAGCATCGTGGCGTGGAATTACACCTGACTGCCGAAGGTGAGCGCTGGGCGATCCACGTTGTGCGCGCGCATCGTTTACTGGAGCGTTATCTCGCAGACGAAGCACGTTTGCCGCTCGAAAAAATTCACGCCGAAGCGCATCGTCGCGAACACGGCATGACACCCGCCCAAGTAGACGCGATGGATGCCGCCCTCGGCTATCCCGCTCACGACCCGCACGGTGATCCGATCCCGAATAAAGATGGCATCATTGCAGAGGTTGAGGGGATTCCACTCACTTCGTGGAAGAAAGACCAGCTTGCACGGATCGTGCACCTTGAAGATGAGCCCGAGATCGCTTTTGCCCAGATTCTGGCTGAGGGTTTGCGTTTAGGACAAACAGTTCGTATTTTGGAAAGCAGCCCCGAGCGTTACTTGCTTAGCGATGGTGAAGCAGAATATCGCCTTGCACCAGCCGTTGCCGCAAATGTGCATGTAGCGGCATTGCCTGAGAGCATGCTTGCTTTGGCAGACGCTATCCCGCTCGATGAATTGGCACACGCTGAAAAAGCAGAGATCGTCGCACTAGACGAAGCCTGCCAGGGTTTCACGCGCCGTCGCTTTCTTGATCTAGGACTAACACCAGGGGCTGTGATTTTCCCTGAATTAAAAAACTCCTTCCGCGATCCGCGCGGCTATCGCGTGCGTGGCACGCTAATCGCTTTACGGCGCGAGCAGGCAAATCAGATCTGGGTGAAGCCAATAACAGCAGGAGCACATTGATGAACGAGAATATTTTTCGTATTTTCGCCACGATCATTTTGATATCGGGCTTCTCTATTTCGGCATACCATCGCAGAAAAGCAGACCAAGATTCTGGTGAAAAAGTCTCGTGGAAAGCTGAAGGCACGGCAATGGTGCTTGTTTTGCGCATTGGCGGATTGATTCTTTGGTTCAGTTTGATCGGTTATTTAATTTATCCCCCAGTGTTGGAATGGTCAAAAGTTGGCTTGTCTGAATGGGTACGCTGGCTGGGCGTTGGCTTGGGCACAACCACAGTTGCGCTAATTTATTGGATGTTTCGCAGCATAGGCACAGGTATTACGCCAACTGTTGCCACGCGCAGTGAACATCAATTAATTACCAGCGGTCCGTATCGCTGGATACGACACCCACTCTACACTTTTGGAACACTTTTCTTTCTCTCTTTCTCGCTAATAGTCGATAGTTGGTTTCTTGCCCTTATGGCAATCTTCGCAATCATCGCATTATCTGTTCGCTTACCGAAAGAAGAAAGCTTCCTAATTGAAAAATTTGGCGATGAATATCGCACCTATATGAAAAAAACAGGAAAATACTTACCAAAGCTATGGTAGGAGAAAAAATGACTGATAAAAATAAAGAACTCCCAACCGAACATTGCGAAACTTGCCCTGCATTTACACAACTTGAGCAAATGGGCATCGAACTTGATAATTTTGACCGCGTTATTGCGTTGGCAGGCAATCCAAATACTGGCAAATCGACGCTTTTTAATACATTAACCGGTCTCAAGCAGCATACGGGCAATTGGCCCGGAAAAACCGTCACACGTGCAGAAGGCGGCTTTGAATTCAACAAGATGCGCTACAAGATCGTCGATCTGCCCGGCACCTACTCCCTGCTCTCGGCGTCGCAAGACGAAGAGGTGGCACGTGATTTTATCCTCTTCGGTCAGCCGGACTGCACAATTGTGGTGACGGACGCGACAGCATTGGAGCGGAATCTGAATCTCGCCATGCAAGTAATGGAGATCACTCAACATGTTGTCGTTGCTGTTAATCTGATGGATGAAGCAAGAAGAAAGGGATTGGAAGTGGATACACGAAGTCTCGCTCGTGACTTGGGTGTGCCAGCCATCCCGATCGTGGCACGCAGCGGAGAGGGGATCCACCAACTGCTTTCGACCGTCGCTGAGGTGATCGAAGGCACCATCGCAACGCAGCCCCGTCGTGTGGAGGGCACGCCTGAATTTCAGCAGGCTGTTGCTGAACTCAGCCCAATGATCGAAGCAGCAGCCCCGGGTATCCCGAATGCACGCTGGCTGGCAATCCGCTTATTAGATGGGGATGCCAAAGTTGAGCAAGCCCTGCGCGAAGGAAACCTCGCCGAACTGGTCAGCCGCCAGCAAAGAGCAGGTGTGAAATTCAGCAGAAAAATGGCTGTAGAAGGAAACCAATAAGATGACAACCCCAAACGAAATACTCAATAAAGCTGCCGAGTTACGTGGCACGCTCTCAACCGGTTTCCGCGACGAGATAGTCAAATCTCTATATAGCGAATCTGAAGCGATCACTAACCGCGCCGTGCACGCCAAGGGTGAGAAAACCTACGATCTCGATCAACGCATTGATCGCATCGTCACTTCACCCATTTTTGGGTTGCCGCTTATGCTCGTTATCCTCGCGGTCGTCATCTGGATCACGGTGATCGGCGCAAATGTGCCTTCCAACATGTTAGCGAGCGGTCTCTTCTGGATCGAAGAGCAAGCTGCTACGCTCTTTACCAATCTCGGCGCGCCCTGGTGGCTAACCGGCTTCATCTGGCATGGTGTTTATCGCGGGCTGGCATGGGTCATTGCAGTCATGCTCCCGCCGATGGCGATCTTCTTCCCCTTATTCACTTTTCTCGAAGACTTGGGATATCTGCCGCGCGTAGCTTTCAATATGGATTTTCTCTTCAAAAAAGCAGGCGCGCATGGGAAGCAATCACTCACCATGGCAATGGGATTTGGATGCAACGCCGCCGGAATTGTGGCAACGCGCATCATCGATTCGCCGCGTGAACGCCTAATTGCGATTCTCACGAATAATTTTGTGCCCTGTAACGGGCGTTTTCCCACGCTCATCATGCTCGGGACGGTATTTGTCGCCGCATCGTTTTCGCCGGTATACGCGTCCATAGCGGCGGCAGGTTCGGTCGTCGCCGTGGTCGTACTCGGCGTATTCTTTACACTGATTGTTTCATGGGCATTGTCCAAAACAGTCCTGAAAGGCGAAGCGTCCGCATTTACACTTGAATTGCCGCCCTATCGCAGCCCGAACTTTTTACAGATCCTGTACACATCCTTAATTGACCGAACCTTCTTCGTGCTATGGCGTGCTATCTTGACCGCTGCACCCGCCGGAGCCATCATTTGGATCATGGCGAATATCAACATCGCCGGAACAAGTATTGCGCAACATACGGCTAATTTTCTTGATCCGCTCGGCTTCCTGATGGGCTTGGACGGTGTAATTCTCCTGGCATATCTGATCGCGATCCCTGCCAACGAGATCGTTGTCCCAACGATGTTGATGGTTTATATGGGCACGGGCATGATGATCGAACTCGAATCGATGGAAGCCCTCCGCACGCTGCTCGTCGAGCAAAACGGCTGGACAATGCTCACTGCCGTAAACCTGATGCTCTTTGCCCTTTTGCACAATCCCTGCGCGACAGCGATCATCACCATCTATAAGGAAACCAATAGCCGTAAATGGGCTACCGTTGGCGCGCTGATGCCTTTGGGGATCGGGGTTGTAGTGACGATTGCGACAGCAAGTATTGCGCGATTGGTGGGCTGGGTGTAAAGAAACACCTCCCTACTCCTTTTTTTTACGGATATGCAAAGCAATATTAATATTTCACCTTGTGGTTACGCGCAAAATAAAACCTCTCGCATGCGAGAGGTTTTATTTTGGAGAACGATCTTATTAGTACTTTTGCCCGAAGCGTTCTGGAGCGCATGCTGATTGAATAACACTGCTGGAAATTGTATTATTAAAACAAGGATATTTTCAAGAAACACCATTTAAGTAAAGGAGAGAGTAGATGAAGTATAGATTTTATATTCAGTTTTTGCTTGTCGTGATTCTTTTGGGTTTATTAGCTGCCTGCGCCGGCGAGTCACTCTCTCCTCAAGCCATAGTGATTCCAGATGTGGCGGAACCTGCCACACTGATATCGCCTACTGAAGCACCTGCCACAGAAGCAATCATTGAGGTTCTTCCAACCGCGTTTTCAACTGATTTACCTGACCCTTCCATGGAAATCGGATCTAAATTTTTATATGCGGACGGAAGTGTGCTTGTGGCTGTGCCTGCAGGGGATTTCATCATGGGGGGCAGCAGCAACGACAACCCAGAGCACACCGTTTTCCTTGGGGATTACTGGATCTATCGTACACCGGTCACCAATCGGCAATATTCCTTATGTGTGGAAGCCGGTTTATGCGAGCTGCCAAATATGGGTGACAATCTTGTCTATGAAGACCCGCTCCGTGTCAACGATCCGGTAGTAGGCGTAGACTGGGAGCAGGGTGCTGCATTCTGTTCCTTTATGAACGCGCGCTTACCAACTGAAGCCGAGTGGGAAAAAGCCGCGCGCGGACCTGATGGGAACACCTTCCCCTGGGGTGAAGACGTGGCTTCCTGTAATCTGCTAAACGCTGCAGATTGTGTCGGAACGACTACCGATGTAACCGATTATCAGCAGGGGATGAGCTATTACGAAGTCTTTGATATGGCTGGGAATGTCTATGAATGGGTGGCAGATTGGTACAGCCCAACCTATTATGGCAAATCGCCGGCGGAAAACCCCTTTGGGCCGGAAGCAGGCGACAAGCGCTCCATTCGGTCCAGCAGCTTTAGTTCTGCATTTTACGCAACTGAGGTTGCGCGTCGATTCAGCGCTAAACCGGTTGACCACCGAAGAGATCTGGGCTTCCGCTGCGTGGTGAACGAGCCGACACACTTTGCACCTTATTGTGAAAAAGTGGTCGTTTACGGTATGGATGCCAACTATCTTGATCCATTGAGTAACCCAGACATCACTAACACCTGCCCATCCTTTTCAATTAGCCAAGCAATGTATTGTGAAAACAAAACGCCGCTCACCAACGTAACCTTTAATGTTATTCCCCCTAGCATACTAGCGATGATCAATTCCGGTTCCTGCACGCTCCTGAGTGGCAGTACCTACATCTGCACCGCTCCGGATCCGATCTCTATTTGCGCGGAGTGCACGCAGGCGATCAATGTTGATCCGCAGTGTCCGCCAGGATATCACCTGACTGGTTTAAAATGTATTCCTGATCAACCTTTCCCAGGTGAATGTATCCCTGGAGTGAATTATGATCCTGAGAATATGTGCTGTGATGCCCAGCCCGGGGGGCTACCTGATAGCGGGAATGCCATATTAAAATTCTGCCAAACTGGCACCTATTATTTCAACCCTCCAGGTGGATGTTTTGCCATACCGGGCACCGGCACTGTTTGCAAGAACGACACTGTTACCCTCAAGACCTGTGGTGGTGGCGGTGATCCTGGTGGGTGCCAGCCGCCGCCAGGGGGATGCACCTGGGATGCCAACCGATGTTGTTGTATGGATGTCACTGGGGCATGCATTCCCTAACTCTCTTCTATCAGCTCTCAATGTGTATTGGTGGCTGTAGTTTGGCTACTCTATTGTAATGAGTAGCACCCTTTGAATGCCTAAGATTGCCAATCAGAAATAGAACAACGAGGTGATAGAAATGCCGCTGTGCTTTTTGTATAACTAAAGTATCTTGCAATACTGAACATTATAGAGAGGAGAGAGAATGAAGACCCGTTTTTTGTATTTGCTTGGAATCATCGTCTTGCTAGCAGCATGTACTCCGCTGGGAGCATCGACACCCGATCAGGCCCCGGAAGCGGCAGAAGCAACACAACCCGATAGTCAACCTTCGCCAGATGAGCAGGTTGACATGCCACAATTTGACCCTTCTGTATTGGAATTGGGCAGTTGGATGTACTGGTTTGATGATTCCATCGTGCTCTTTATTCCAGCAGGTGAATTCCAGATGGGCACGCAAGGATATGAAGATAACCCACCGCGTAGCGTGTCTATTGGCGGTTTCTGGATTTACCGCAACCCAGTCACCAACGATATGTATCGAAAATGTGTGGTTGCAGGTGCCTGTAATTCTCCGGCAACCGAACCTCCCTATGATGATGCCTTTGACACGAATAGGCCACATCATCCGGTAGTAGGTGTAAATTGGGAGCAGGCCCAAACCTATTGCCAGTGGATGAGCGCTGATCTGCCGACCGAAGCACAGTGGGAGAAGGCTGCCCGCGGTCCGGACGGCAATACTTACCCATGGGGCGAGGATGAGCCAAACTGTACATTGCTCAACTTCAAGGATTGCATCAACGACACAACACCTGTTCAATCCTATTACCCACAAGGAATGAGTCATTATGAATTATTTGATGCAGCCGGCAATACATTCGAGTGGACTCGTGATTGGTACCAGAATGACTATTATAAAAGCGCTCCAGAGAACGATCCCTTCGGTCCAGACGAGGGCAGTTATCGGTCAATTCGCAGTAGCGGCTTCGGGTCTAATCTGAATATGTTGCCACTAGCGCACCGCGTCTACCTCCAGCCAGATAAATATCGTATCGATCTGGGATTCCGCTGTGTGGTAACCGAACCAGCAAATTATGCGCCTTACTGCAAACAAATTGCCTACATCCCCGGCGAAAATAAGGGGCCAGGCACGCCACCTCCAGGCGGACCGGACACGTTTCTTCATCAAACCGATGGTTGTCTGGCGCCCGATCCAAACTTTGGCGTTGGGCGCTATTGTGTTAATCAGCAAAATCAGATTGGCGGCGCCACAGTGACCTATTCTGGAAGTTTGCAGAGTGTGACAGGGGTCAGTTGCGACAACAATAACCCGATGGGTTGTTGGGGGCCAGAGAACGCAACATTCGAAGTAGTATTGTGTACCGATTGTGCTGATTGGGTTCCCCCAGATTTCAAAAACCCATCCTGTGATCCAGGATATATCCTTATGGGTGACACTTGCGTGTTTACAGGCATCCCGGCTATTCCGGCAACTACCTGTCCCGCAGGCTGGTTTCTAGATGCTGATGGATATTGCAAACCCTTTGTGATGCTGACCGATCCAGATTGCCCAGACGGTTTTGACTATAGTTCGACTGAAGAATGTTGCGTCGCTACGTATATTGAACCTTCGGGGGGATGGGCTGGTGTACCTTCAGCCGCATACTCGTCCTGCCCGGTTGGTTATGATTACGTGAATCCCCCAGGAGTATGTGTATTCGAGGGCCATTGGGTAAGTGACCAAAAATGCCAGAGCTTTACGGCCCAACTTGGCGAATGCAGAGACAAGCCGCCAAACGATGACCCTGGTGGCGAGTGCCAGAGACCGGAGCAGTACAGTTCACAAGGCCCCTGTGAAAATGCGGGCTGCAAATGGAACGATACGGTAGGCGCACAAGGTTACTGCAGTTTTCCGTAGCGCTTCATAAAAAGCAGTGAACGATAGATTAAAAAGCTCCTCAAACGAGGGGTTTTTTAATGCTGGGCGCAGAGGAGGCGAACCTCTACCTACTGTTCCAGAGACTGCCGTCTTATAGTCCCCTCACGGTTCTATATTTTCTCGTTGCATTTTTTGAGTGATTTAGATCCTGACGAGAGTAAAAAAGAGCTGGTGTCCGAAGATTGACACTGCTTTTCTAGCATGCTATAATGCCCCGCATTATTGAAACGCTGTTCCGCTAAGCGAAACAGCGTTAGCCAATTAGGAGCCTCCTTGTCTAAGCGATCACCACTTGTACAGTCTGTTGAACGAGCCGTTTCCATATTGAAGAGTTTTTCTGCAAGTGAACCGGAATTAGGCGTTGGAGAGATTAGTCGTCGTGTTGGGATTCCAAAAAGTACGGTCTTTCGTTTATTGGCAACGCTGGAGGAAGACAATCTAATTAGCCAAGATCCAGATACAGGCTTGTATCGCTTGGGGATAGAATTATTGGTTTTAGCAAATAATGCCATGATTTCTACAGATTTACAACGAGTAGCTCGGCCGATATTACGACATTTAGCCCGTGACCTTAATGAAACGGTTACTCTAACGATTTTAGACGCGCAAGATGTAGTCAATTTGGAGTTATTTGCTTCCCCTGAACGGATGATTATGAGAGTTGGCTGGGTAGGAAGACGAATGCCAGTTCATGCAACATCATCAGGGAAGGCAATCATTGCTTTCAAAACAGAGGAGGAGCAAAAAAATATTCTTCCAAGTGAGTTAGAAGGATACACACCGCAGACCGTCACCAATCACAGCCAATTAAAAACCGACTTACTTCAGGTGCGTGAAAAAGGCTATGCAATCGCATTAGAAGAGTTGGAATCCGGGCTTAATGCGCTTGCAGTTCCTATTCGCAACCATGAAGGGGAAGTAATTGCTTGCGTGAGTGTTTCAGGTCCATCTCATCGCTTTACGGAAAAATATGTTTATGAAATTATTCCAAGTGTACTAAAAACTTCTACACAGCTTTCCTCTGAGTTAGGCTATAGAAACGGATTTTAGGGCGGTTTGTTTTTCTTCCTGTGATAGTTAGGGATTATTACAGACATTCCCATTAGAGCTTCTTATAAAAAATAAAAATCAGGAGATATTCAAATGTCTATCGTTGAAAGTCAGAAATTTAAACCAATTACTACAAAAACTTTTCGCAATTTACCCGAGGTAGCTGCGCATCTTAATGAAGATGAACAATTTGCTATCGACGTCGTCAGCCACGTACTTCCTTTCCGCACCAACAACTATGTTGTTAGCGAATTAATTGAATGGGAAAACTATAAAAAAGACCCTATTTTTGCATTAACATTCCCGCAAGCTGAGATGCTTATGCCGCAGGATTACGAAGAAATGGCGGATGCTGTCACCAGTGGTGATAAAAACAGAATCCAACAAACAGCAACTGGTATTCGCAATAAGCTTAACCCCCACCCTGCCGGGCAAATGGCACATAATGTTCCCTTTTATAAGGGTGAGTTCATTCACGGAATGCAACATAAATACCGCGAGACAGTTCTTTTCTTCCCCAGCCAAGGGCAAACTTGCCACGCCTACTGCACCTATTGTTTTCGCTGGGCGCAATTCATCGGCGATAACCAGCTCAAGTTTGCCTCTCAGCAGGCAGGTTTACTTGCGGAATACATCGCATCCAAGCCTGATGTGACTGATATTCTCTTCACGGGCGGCGACCCGATGATTATGCGCACGAGCAATATCGCGACCTACATCAGAGGGATATTAGATATTCCCCACCTACGCAATATCCGCATTGGCACAAAAGTTTTAGCATATTGGCCCCATCGCTTCCTGACCGATTCTGACTCCAAAGAACTGATCGACCTTTTCAAAGAAGTCATCAAGGCGGGAAAACACCTAACCTTCATGGCTCACTTCACACACCCGCAAGAGCTAAAAACGCAAGGCGTAGCCGACGCTATTCATCTTTTACGCGACCTTGGCGCCGAGATTCGCACCCAATCGCCCGTGATGACCCACATCAACGACGATGCAGACGCCTGGGCTGCGATGTGGCGCCAACAAGTTCATATGGGCATGATTCCATACTACATGTTCGTTGCCCGTGATACAGGTGCACAGCACTATTTTGGAATTCCGCTAGTTCGCGCGGCGGATATTTTCCGTAATGCCTACAAACAAGTGAGTGGTCTTGCCCGTACCGTACGTGGACCCAGCATGTCCTGTGACCCCGGAAAAGTGCGCGTCAGTGGAGTTGTTACCATTAACGGAGAAAAAGTCATTGCTCTCGAAGCCTTGCAAGGTCGCAACCCAGATTGGGTCAGTCGTCCCTTCTATGCCCAATACGACGAAAAAGCAACATGGATGAGCGATCTGAAGCCTGCCTTTAGCAAAGAAAAATTCTTCTACGAAGATGAATTGGCTCAAATGTACGAAGATGATCTAAAAAAAGCAGCACACTAAAAACGTAGACACCAAGCGTATTTCTAAAAACGGAAGCCCCAATGTGAGTGGGGCTTCCGCAAAATTCTTGACCATACAAGCTTGCTGTGCTAGAATACGCAACAGCGTTCCACTAGACGGAACATCATTATTACAGTTCACATATCGTCTTCACACTAGAAAAAAAATCATTCCCTGTTTATTCAAGCAGTACGAAGTTTGTTGCGGCAACTGGCGGTTGACACCATCAGTTGGATAAGGGCATCATTTGCTGTTTAATGTTTTGGCATTTTTCTGCCAAAACAATATTTACTTATAGAATAACTAAAGGAGGTGGTGGAGCAATAAAAAATATGAAATAAAGTAAACACGTACATTTTTGAAGAAAAGAAAAAAATATATCCCTATTTCCCATCTGGAGGAGAAAAAATGTCAAGTAAAGCTCGTTATCTCTTTGTTGTTCTGGCAGCACTGATGCTTGTTGTAGGTGCCTGTCAACCACAGGTTATTGAAAAAGAAGTTGAAGTTGTCGTCACCCAAGTTGTTGAGGTTGAAGTCGAGGTTGAAGCGCCGGCGCCTGTTGCTGGTCGTTGCGCCCCCATGGATGCAGCTGAAGTTGATATGATCAAAATTGGTGTACCTTTGCCCATGTCTGCTCCTGGCGCAGTTGCCGGTGGTTTAGCGATGCAATACGCAATTAATATCGCTGTTGACGAACTAAACGCAGACGGTGGCGTTCTTGGTAAACCAGTACAACCCATTTTCTACGACACACAAAGTTTGCCTGAACGCGGCACCGCTGCAGGGGAATATCTAATTACCCAGGAATGTGTCGTTGCTGTAGTTGGCGAATACCATAGCTCCGCTGGTGTGGCTATGAATGAAGTTGTTCATAAATATCACATTCCCACCGTTTTTGCTGAAACTTGGAACGATGGTATTACTGCTGCTGGCTATGAAGAATCCTTCCGTATTGCTCCTGCTTCCTCGATGGTAGCAGCTGCTGATGTAAACTATATCTCCAACTTGGAAGGTATTGAATTTGTCGTCATCGTCACCGAGAATACTGACTACGGTCTGCCTGCTGCTGACCAAACCAAAGAAGCTTTGGCTGCAATTGGTATTGAGACAGAAATCTACTCTGCTGATAAAGGTGTTGCCGATTACTCCGCGATCATTACCCGTATTCAGGCTGGTACACATCCTGATATCGTGATGACCCTGACCACCGGCGAAGATTCGTACAACTTTGAGAATCAGGCAATTGAAGCTGGTCTCATGCCCACCGCTGACACCATTTGTATTGCAAATCAAGTTGCTGTACAGCCCGCATTCTGGGACGCTGTCCCCGGCGGTAATTACTGCTCCTTCCGCAAAGTTGGCTTGACACCTGCCGCGGCGAACGATGTCACCAAAGCCTTCGAGCAAGAATATCGCAAACGCTTTGACATCTTCCCCGAGTCCTACGCTCTCGAAGCTTATGACTCCATGATGATCATGGCAAACGCGATTGAGAACGCTGGCTCCTTGGATCCCGATGCGATAATCGACGCTCTTGAAGCTACCGACATTGACTTGGCACAAGGTCATTATTACTTCCCCTACGGCAAGAACAACCCTGTACCAGAAGGAGAACCTGACTGGATGTGGCACCAATGGCCCGACGCTGCAGTACTCTTCCTTCAATACTTCGAAGAAGGACAGAACTCAGATGATGCCGCTGTCATTTACCCCGAGGTTTACCAAACTCACGATACTTTCCTGATCCCATTTGGCGAAACTCCTTAGTTTGACTAAGTTCTATACAGCCTAAGATATGGAGGGCATCTGATAATCAGATGCCCTCCATACAAGTTTGGGTGGAATTACCCGTTGTGAATTATGAATGATTTCCTGATTAATAATTCACAATGGATAATTTAAGATCATCATTCTCTCGGAGGAAAATATGGTTAATATTACTAGTCAATATCTATTAAATCTTCTCTTAAATGGGCTGCTTATTGGGCTCATTTACGGGTTGATGGCATTAGGATTGACTCTCATCTTCTCTGTTTTAGGCATTGTTAGCTTCGCGCATGGAGAATTTTACATGATTGGGGGCTATGTTGTTTATTATTTACTTCAAGCTTTTGCTGATTTGGAACCGATGCTTGCTATTCTTGCAGCAGGAGCAGTTACCTTTATTATTGGGGTTATTTTTGAGATATTATTTTTGCAACCAATGGGCAAAGGTGACATCGAACGACCGGGCGAATATGCCATTCTCTTGACCTTTGGGTTAGCATTCTTCTTGCAACATATCATGATCGGCATCGTTGGACCTTTTCCTACAAAGGTTTCTCGCTTCTACGATTTTATAGAGATGGATGCTGGATGGCTTAGAATGAACAAAGCCACAGTTTGGTTCTTTGATATGCCCTTCAGCTCTAGCCGCCTCATTGCCACGGGGATTGCAGTTTTTCTCACAGCGCTCATGATTTGGTTTATGAGCAAAACATGGACAGGTCGTGGTCTACAAGCTGTCAGCCAAGATCGACAAGCGGCATCTGTTGTCGGCATTAACCCTCTTAGAATGAATACCCTAGCCTTTGGATTAGGGACAATGCTTGCTGGAATGTCTGGAGCGGCTTTGGTCACGGTTTTTGCCTGGGTGCCTTGGATTGGTATGGCAGCCTCTGGCAAAGCCTTTGTTATCATCGTCTTGGGAGGTATGGGCTCTATGCCTGGCGCGCTTCTGGGTGGAGTAGTCTTGGGCATTGTCGAATCCCTTGGTGCTGGCTTATACCCCGATCCGAGCAAAGCATTAGCGTATAAAGATGCTTTTGGCTTACTAGTCTTTGCGTTGGTTCTCTTGATTAAACCCACCGGATTCTTTGGGAGGAAATTATGAAACGCATCCCCCTTCAAGGAAAATATATCCAAGGAATACTCCTATTTCTCCTGTTAGTTTTTGCTTTTGCCTTTCCTAGAATTATGGCAGATAAACCTTATTGGCTTTATGTTGCCCTCCAATCGTTTTTTTGGGCAATGATGGCAGCTAGCTGGGCATTGCTTGCTGGATATGCAGGGCAATTCTCTTTTGCCCATGTCGCTTTTATGGGGATAGCAGCGTATACAAGTGGTATTGCTGGAGAACGCCTTGGTTGGTCTCCTGTCTCAGGCATCATTTTAGGCACAGTCATGGCGGGCTTTGTCGGATTTTTAGTTGGCTACCTATGCCTGCGTCTCAGGAGTACTTATCTAGCTCTTTTCACAATTGCATTCTCAGAAATCGTACGGCTGATTATCAATGCTGAGCATCAACTCACAGGTGGGCCAATGGGGCTTTATATGGAGCCTTTGCTTGAGACAACCTCCTACGTACCAACATACTATATTATGCTAGCAGCACTTATTGTCACGCTCCTGAGCATGTATGCAATCGCAAATTCTCGCTTCGGGCTATTCTTCCGTGCTATCCGAGAAGATGAAGAAGCTGCAGCCGCGATGGGTGTTCATGTTGTTCGTTATAAAATCGCTGCCTTCGTGATCACAGCGATGATCGCTGGCACAGCAGGTGCATTGGATCACCATATTATTGGCTTTATCGCTCCCAACGAGTTGATGATTCCTCGTATGAGCTTGATCATTGCTATGGCAGTTATTGGCGGCACAGAGAGTCTAATTAGTGCTTCCATCGGTGCTATACTCATCCATTTTTTGATGGAATGGTTACAAGCTATTCCTGTTAGTGAAGCAATGATGGCTAAATTGCAAGCAAATGCCGCTACAGTGCAACAATTTGGACTAACTCTTGGGGATGGCGTTATCCAGACCAATGCCTGGCGCATGGCTTTCTTTGGGCTAATGCTCATGCTCACTTTGCGTTTCTGGCGCAATGGGCTTATACAGCCTCTCCTGGAAAAAATCGGCAGGCAAGGAATTGCAGAAGAAACTGTTGCCAAACGTAAATTACCTCAAGAAGAAAATGAAAACACAGAGGTGCAGCCATGAAGTTAGAAATCAAGAATGTAAGCAAAAGCTTCGGTGGTATGCAGGCACTCAATGGTGTAAGCATAACCATTGATAAACCAGAAATTGTCGGGTTGATCGGACCAAATGGTGCTGGAAAAACCACGCTAACCAACGTCATTGATGGTGTTCACAACCCCACAAGAGGTGAAGTCTGGCTCAACGACGAACGCATAGACACCTTCCCTCCTTACCAAATCGCACGTCGAGGGCTCGGACGCACCTTTCAGGTCACGCGCGCCTTCCGTCGTATGACAGTCCTCGAAAACATGATGGTTCCCGCCATGGCGATTAATCCCACTGTGAGCAAAAAAGAAGTCCTCGAAAAATCCTGGGATATTTTAAGATTTTTGACTGTTGAACATCTTGCCAATGAATACGGACGTGGTCTCTCAGGCGGACAGCAGAAATTGCTCGAACTCGCCCGCCTCCTTATGCTTGATCCCGATTTCGTGATTCTGGATGAGCCCTTTGCCGGGGTGCACCCAAAGCTACAAGAAACCATTTACGGTTATATCGATAAGGTACGCCAAGAAGGAAAAGCCATCATCCTCATCAGCCACGACATGGACTCCATCTTCACCTTGAGCGAAAGGTTGATCGTACTCAACTTTGGCGAAATTATCGCAGACGGACACCCCGACCAAGTCAAGGAAGACCCTGCTGTAATCGAAGCCTACCTAGGCGCGGACGAGGAGGAATAAGATGCTAAAAACTAAAGGTTTATATGTTGGCTATTACGACGACCTGAACATCCTCCAAAATTTAGATGTAGAAGCGCCTACAGGTAAGATCACCGCAATTTTAGGAGCAAATGGTGTTGGAAAATCTACTTTGCTAAAAGCTATTTATGGCTTTCTAAAACCAAACGCTGGTGAAATATGGCTGGACGACAAACGTGTCGACAATATCCCTACACACGAACTCATCACATTGGGGCTTGCCTACATTCCCCAACATACCGGCATCTTTAAATGGATGACGGTTAAAGAAAATATTGAGCTTGGCGGGTGGACTTTCCGTAAAGATAAAGAACGCTTGCAACAAAAAGTTGAAGAAAATTACGAACGTTTCCCCATTTTAAAGGAAAAACGGAATCAGCTAGCCGGAGAGCTTTCAGGTGGTCAGCAACGCATGGTGGAACTCTCTCGTACAATGATGACAGATCCCACAGTAATCTTGGTAGATGAGCCAACTGCGGGCTTGGCAAAGTTGCTCTCTCAAGAGGTCTATAACATGCTCGTAGGTCTCCGCGACAATGATGGGCTAACTATCATCTTGGTAGATCAGGAAATTCGCTCTGCCCTAAAGATCGCCGACTATGTTTACGTCCTCGACTTAGGGCGCAACAAGTTTGATGGACCCGCTGAAGAGTTCACTGACTTAGAAAAAGCTTTTTGGTCCTAAGCTAAATAAACCTGGATGGATAGAACTTTACGGCTTTTAGCGTGTCAAATAGAAATACCCCGTGTGGTAAGCAAGGAACAGAAAACAGCTCATTTGAACGCTCTCGCAAAAAAAATTGCAGATTATTTATCAGAATCTGAAACCGGTGCCGACTTGATCGTACTGCCAGAATTATCTACGATTGATTATTCAAGAGCCTCGTTTGAACAGCTGGATCAACTTTCTGAACCTTTGGACGGCGAATCTTTTATAGTTTTTAGCCATCTCGCAAAAACACACGGGGCTTTTATTGCCTACGGAATGCCGCGCGTCGAAAACGGAAATTACTTTATCTCACAAATCATAGTAGATGATAAAGGTAATTATGTAGGGCATTACGACAAATTACACATGGCCCAATTTGGTGCTTCGATGGAGAAGGAGTATTTCCAAAGAGGGAAACAATTATTAACCTTTGATGTCAAAGGTATCAAAGTAGCACCTGTGATTTGCTACGATCTCAGATTCCCGGAACTTTACCGGGAGCTTTGCCATACGCGCGGCGTTGAGCTTATTATCCATTCTGTTGCCTTTTATAATGATGAATCTTATCCTAGCTGGCATCATTTTGTGATTACGCGGGCAATGGAAAACCAGGTTTATTTTCTAAGCCTTAATCGTGCTGGGAAAAATTACGGCTCATCAATCTATTGCCCGCCCTGGATAGACCACAATATCAAAGCAACTGTTCTTCCTAAACCTGAAACCTTTGCTATCTTTGAAGTTGATGGGAACATACTCAAGCAAGCACGTGAGGTATTTCCTTTTCAGGTAGATATGCTAGAGAGTTATACAAATCTCGATTAACATGCGTAAAAGACAATAATTTTTTGGGGTCTATAAATTTCGCAAAAAAACACTCTCAATGCAAAATTACAACGAGAGTGTTTTCTTTTTTAGAGCGAAGAATTCAAAATTAGCAAAATCTACTCATAAGCCAGTACTTCATTGATCGTCAACTTTGCTGCGTTTCTGGCGGGCATAATGCTAGCGATAACCGAAAGAACGATCACAATACCCAACCACAAGAAGATGCCTAAGGGTGTAAACTTAAGTGTCATAGCTGATCCCATCATCGTTTCACCAATGATCGTAAGCAAGAAATCGCTAATGGGGAAAGATAAGCCTATTGCCAATGCCCAGGTTATCATCCCGATTACCAGCCCTTCGATAATGACCGACTGCATGATGACTTTATCGACCGCGCCAATAGTGCGCATCACACCGATTTCACGAGTCCGCTCGAGGACGTTGATGCTCATTGTTCCGGTTAAACCGATACTTCCCACAAAAGCGGTTAAAACCGCCATAATCAACAAAAAGATGATTAGCGCGTTCATCCCCTGCGAGGCATTTTTCCGCAATACCGTACCAGATTGTACACTTTTTATTGCGAAATTTTCATTATTCAGGTGTTGGTCTATGCGTTGCGTTAACTCATTTTGCGAACTTATATCTTGCAAAGCGGTAGTGGTAACGCGATAAGAATTTGCCTGATCAGGCAAATTTATTTTGGTAGAAAGAAAATCAAAAGTCGCATAGCCCAACGGATCGCCGAGCATATCTATAAATCGAAAAACACCCACAACTTCCCATTTTTCTACTCGTTTTCCAGAAATTTTGATATTCAGCATATCACCAGGCTTAAGGTCAGGGTAAAAATTATAAATAGAATCAGAGACAACAATGCTTTTCTCTTCTCCGGGCAAAAGCCAACGCCCCGCCAAAAACTCAGAATTGAGCAACTGTGTATCTTGTGGCGGCGCAGTGATAGAAAAATTAGAAAGAACTTCACCCTGCTCATCCACGAGTTCTGCCATCGCCCCCCCCCAGGCTTCTACAGCTTCTGTTTCGGGAATTTGGAACAAGGCTTGGTTTACTTCACTAACGCGATAGGGATGCTGAAAGGTAACCGTTACATCGCCCATAAAATGCTCCATGAGCTGATCCATCACGTTGTCCATTGAATCTCGCACATTGAAAACAGCGATAAAAACAGCCCCAGCAACAGTGAGCGTAAAGATAGTAAGCAGCAAACGTCCCTTTTTGCGGAAAGTATTACGGAAGGATAACAGGATGGGACGGGAAATCTTGCTGACCCACTTGGCATCGAAATTGAATAACGCCCTCTTTTTAGGCTGGCTGCCCGGTCTAAAATTACTGATGGCGCGCCGAACGCTGGTTTTCGCCCCACTCTTAACCGGGAAGAATCCCGCGCCCAATGGGATCAGAAAAGCGATTATAACCTGCGCAATAATTGCCGATGGCACAATCCGAAATCCCTGCAAGACAGCTCCCAGCAAAGATGCGATGGCGAAAGAAAGAAGATACCCCGCCAACGCCCCAAGCGGGATAGCAAAAAGCAAGGCTATTAGCCCATAGATAACAATCAGGATCAAATACATGCCCAAAATCTGTTTGCTACGTCCGCCAACCAGTTTCATAATACCGATTTGACGTAATTGTTGGGTCATCAATGCATTGAGTGTATTGATAATTAGCGAGCTACTTAGAATGGTAATTAAGCCGCCCAATACACCAAGTATGCCAACCACAGCCAGCATGGAATCAGTCATCGGGTGTTCAGTGGAAAGCCTTTCTTCTGTGCGGTAGATAATCCGCCCGCTGCGTTCAATTTTATCTTCTACAGCTAGCGTCACATTGGTGATGAGTTCACCATCGCTACCTTCGCCATCAACAGTAATATAGAGATGGTTGTAGACATAGCCCAAGCCCAGAGAGTGCAAGGTGTCCATTGTGACGTAGGCATTATTGGTTGCGTCTGGGTCGGGCTTCGATGTTAATTGATCGGTAACAAGCCCAACAACAGTCAATTCGTGGGTAGATTCATCGGGCAGTTGGATATTGAGAGTATCCCCAACCTGAAAACCGCTCACATGCACCATATCCTGACTAATCAAGACTTCACCCCTTTTGGGGTATGCGGTGCCTTCGATGGGTTTAAGGAGATTAATCTCTCCATCGAAGTCTGAAAAACCGAGCATTTTAAGATTTTGGGGGTTTTCATCATCACCGAGACTTGCGCGCACATTAAGCGAGTGCTGTCCTTCCACATCTTCTATGCCCTCGATTTTTTTCAAGCTCTGCACAAGACCATCGTCAAAATCGTCTGTCCAAATTTCGATATTGGGCGGGTTGCCAGATGCGTAGCTTTGGTTTATATCTGCATCAAGAATTGCATAGGAAGTGATAACCATACCGATGGCAAAAACACCAACAGCGATCGAAGCAACGACCAAGATGGTGCGGGTTTTGTCATCCCAAAGATCGGAGAAGACCTTGCTCCAGCGAGGTTTTAGAAGATTGGGTTTTATGTCTGCTTTCATCGGTCTGTCTTCCTTCTGCGGTTCTCTGAGAGCCGCGCGCTTGCGGTTTCTTCAATTGCCCGACGTGTCAGCGTGGAGCCATCAACCAGATCGAAAAAGAATTTTCTAGGCAAGACTGCCAATTCCGCACCTGCGCTCGCGCCGCGCACCTGGGCGATTGTATCGCCGCCTTGTGTCAGTTCCACTTCGCCAAAGAATTGTCCGCAGCCCAACTGCGCTAATTGCGTTTCTTTTCCAGCGCGATTTGTGGCAATAATATCCACTTCACCAGCCGTGATCATAAAGAAGTTATCGACCTTTTCGCCTTCTTTTAGGATGGTTGCACCCGGAGCGATTCTTCGTCTTTCAGCTTCTTTCGTCGTCTCCAGCATCTGCCCGTGAGAAAGGAAAGGTAAGGCCCGTGCAACAGCTTGGTCGATGATCTCACCATCCGATAAGATAATGGTTTGGTCGGTGCGTTGCGTTATGGACGGGTCATGCGTGACGATCAAAATCGTCTTGCCCTGTTTCGCCAAATCTTCAAAGAGATTCAAGATATTATCGGCAGATTTCGAGTCGAGATTACCCGTTGGCTCATCCGCCAAAATGATAGATGGGTCTGTCGCCAACGCGCGCGCGATTGCTGCGCTTTGCTGCTGTCCGCTCGAAACGGCGGTAGGGAGCTTATCGGCTTCTTCCTCTAGCCCGACCATTTTGAGCAATTCCATGGCGCGTTGGGGGCGTTCATTGAAGGCGTAAAGATTGCAATAATCCATCGGCAAAATGGTATTTTCGAGCAAAGTCAGCGTTGGCAATAATTGGAAGAATTGGAAAACAACGCCCAAGTTTTTTCCGCGCCAGAGAGAACGCTCACTCTCGCTCATTTTGTAAATATCTTCACCGCCGATCAAGACTTCCCCATCGGTGGGATGGTCAATGCCCGTGATCATATTCAGCAGCGTAGATTTCCCGCAACCCGACTTACCGACAATGGAGATGAATTGACCATAATCGAGTTGCAGGTCAACGGATTTCAGCGCAACGAATTTGCCAGCAGCGTTCTCGTAGACTTTATCCACATCTCGAAGAATGATGGCTGGTTTTTCTGAAACACGCTCGTTATTGCATTTTTTGCTTTCGCTCAAGAGAATTGGCGCATCACTTGTCACGCTTGTTTCGCTTGTCACACTTGATGCACTTATTACGCCATCAGTAATATGAAAACGGCGTGTAAATCGGGGCGCAAAGCTCTCGTCGTGTGTGACCATGACGACTGTTTTGCCTTGCTCAACCAGCTTCTCGAAAATCTGAAAGATGGTTTCAGCAGTGACGCTATCCAAATTCCCCGTCGGCTCGTCGGCGATGATAAGTTGGGGGTCATTCACTAAGGCTCGCGCAATCGCAACGCGCTGTTTTTGCCCACCAGAGATATGCGCAGGGATTTTATAAGCATGTTCGGCGATGTCAACCAGTTCTAATAATTCGAGTGCGTGCTCTTTGCTAACGCGGGGTTGATAGGCACCCAAAAAGTCGGGGGGCAGCATCACGTTCTCGGCGAGATCAAGTGTGGGCATCAGCTCGAAGGATTGATATATAATGCCGAGATTCTCTCCTCGCCACCGAGCAAGCCTATCTTCGTCGAGCGTTTCGATGGCGGTATCGTAGAAGCGGACGCTTCCCGAAGTCACCTCGCTTACGCCGGAAATCATATTCAGAAAAGTCGTCTTTCCTGCGCCCGATTTTCCGGTGATCCCCAAAAATTCACCCTTTCGAATATCTAGGTTGACGTGGTCGAGCGCCGTAAATGGAATTTCGCCTGTCTGGTAGGTTTTTACGACATCCTGCAATTGAATGACCGTATTGCTGTTTTCGCTCATATTACTCAGCAAATTCAACGAGCGCCGTCATGCCCCAACGCATTGCGGGATTTGTCTCGTCCAGCGCGATGGTCACTTCGTAAACGACATCGCCCTGGCTCTCGGAGAAAGTTTGCCCGATGGATAGCACGGTGCCCGTCAGCGGGGATTCTGGCATTGCGTCGAGTGTAATGGTGGCTATTTGCCCCTCGGCGATGTTAACCACATCCAATTCTGTTAAATCGGTGGTCTTAACCAGCCAACTGGAGAAGTCGGCAATTATAGCGGATGCCTGCCCCATATTCACCCTTTCACCGACCTTGATATTCAGGTTTGCTACCGTACCCGAAATGGGTGCCCAGAGTTGGGCATTGGAGAGCGCATTTTCTGCGACTGAAAGATTTCTCTGCGCCGCAATATCATTTCCAGCCAGAAGGTTGGCATAATCTTCCTGTGCCTGTGCTAAACGAATTTTTGCTGTAGCTACATTGGTTTCTCTGTTCATCCAGATCAGGGCTTGGTTGTAATCTGCCCAGGCATCTTCTACGGCATCTTCCAAATCTTTGATATAACCGCGAGGATTATCATAGCCCCAATAAGGCTCAAAATCATCACGTGCTTCGTTAACTTTAATCAGCATCGCTTCTGCAGCTTCAGCGGGAGTCATCCCATCGAATTCTGAGGGGATGGAGTATTCATCCAGAATTTGTTGAGCAACGCGCAAAGCTTTGTAGGCATCGGCAACTTCGGTCAATATTGCTGCTTCGGCGCGTTCTAATTCGTCCTCAGCATTTTTCAGGTCCATTTCAAGAAGATCGATATTTTCCAAGCGAGCAAGAATCTCGCCTTCTTCAATTTCTGCGCCTTCAACGACGAGGACTTCATCCACGATGCCGCTAGCCGAGAAAGAAATATCGGCATATTGAACAGGCTCAAGCCGACCTTCGGTGATGATTCGGCTAGCAACCGTTGTTGGCGGGAGCACAGTTTCTTCTGTTTCGGCAGGTGCGGCAGCACGACATGCGCTCAGTAATGTTGCAAAGATAATTAAGATAAAAAGAGTGGTATAGCGTTTCATTATGGTTTTTCCTTATTTTTGTGATTCTTTTTTGATCACAAATGGATGCGAATTTTTCGAATGTTACGAATAAAGCCCTTTTTGTGGTTTCGAAGTTTGTAAAAGTATTCGTGCCATTCGCACAGGTGCATTAAAAATGTGTAGAAAATGCTTTTCGTTTCTCCGCTCACCCTGACCTTCGCTATGCTCAGGTCGTCTCTCTCCCAAAATGGGAGAGGGGAGTCCCCTTCCCCGTTTATCGGGGAAGGGCTAGGGATGGAGTCAATCTACAACATTTTAGTACACCTCATTCGCACTATTCGTCTTATTCGTGATACTTATTCTTCAGCACTTTCAAAATACTCAATAGCAGCAGACATCAAACGGATAAATGTTTGGCTATCTTCTTCGCCTAAGTATTCGATTAACCCAAAAAGTTTTTTGTCAGCATGGGCGACCAGCTCTTGTGCCAATCCCTTGCCTTGCTCTGTTAGCCCGACCAAGACAACACGTCGATCATTAGAATCAGGCAAACGTTCAATATAGCCGCCCTTTTCAAGGGGGTTTACCAAGTGGGTAATCGCTGCGGGCGTAATGCCCAATTGATTGCTTAGCTCAGATGTTTTGACCGTCCCTGTTCCGTCACCGAGACTGAAATATAACCTTCCCAGCAGCCTGCATTCGCTGGGTTTCAGCTCCCGGCTGGGGAGTCCTTCCAATTCCAAACGCGATATCCTTTTGAATATCTGAGACAACTCTTGCGCTCGGTTTTGTGTTTTTTTATCCATCATTCCATCGCTTCATATTCTTTAGCAAATAAATAGTTTATCAACTAAACTATTTAAGTCGCAAGATTTTACGCGAGAGTTTATTTAGAGTCAAGCCCTTTCGGACTAGAAATCAATAGTTTACGATTTTACGAAAATAACTTTATTGCGAGCGAAGTGATTATCCCCTTGCCTTTATCCATTTCCCCATAAATTCTCAACAAAACAGAATAATTGTGCCATTCCCTGCGCTACAGGGGCGGTATCAATATATTCTTGCGACGTATGCGCCCCACCGCCCGTAGAAACCCCTAAGCAAATTGCGGGATAACCTCGACTAAGGGGGATATTCGCATCTGTTGAACTGATCACCAAAACCGGCTCAATTCCCTGCTCAACAAGCGATTGCTCTGCCAATTTAACCAAAGGATGGGATTCTGAAATCTCACCAGCCGGTCTGCTCCCGATCTCCTCCGCGACGACCTTGATATTTGGCTGGGTCGCTGACGCAATTAACGTTAGTACCTCCCGAACCAATTCCGCTAAAGCCTTCGCAGACTCAGAGCGTAAATCTAACTCACAAGAAGCCTCTGCTGCGATGGTATTAACCGAAATCCCCCCGGAGATCGTGCCAATATTCAATGTCGTGCGTGGGTCTGTGGGCAGTTCCAAGACAGTTAGTTTATTGATCAAAGCTGCTAACTCATGGATAGCGGAAGGGGTACCATAATTTCCCCACGAGTGACCTCCCTCGGTGGAGACAGAAATTCGATAACGGCACACGCCCAAAGCACGATGGTAGATATATCCCAACGCCATCCCTTCTAATGCCAGATAAGCGATAGGGCTATCTTCAAAGCGGTCAACCACGGCACGCATTCCCCTAAGATTGCCCAATCCCTCTTCGCCTGTTGTGGCAACGAGCCAAATATCTCCGAGGGGCTGGATATTTTTCTCACGCAGCATCCCTATCAGGATGGGCATTGCTGCCACAGCGAGAGAGTTATCACCGATGCCCGGTCCCGTGATCCTGTTTGGGTCACGAGTGATACGAAGATCTGTTTGCGCGGGGAAAACTGTATCAAGATGGGCACAGATCACGAGCGGGGCACCCATCCCCTTGCCGGGATATTTCCCATAAATATTCCCCGCATCATCTACAGAAATTTCGTCTAACCTTTCTTTTACAAAAAGTTGGCGCACAAATTCTCCGCGCTTTTTCTCATCAAATGTCGGCGCAGGGATCTGTTGAATAGCGATGGCTAAATCCAGTAAATTTTCCATCATATCTCTCGGATCATGCCGATCATTGCTTCGAGACGGGCTTGCGCAAGACCAGGCAAAACCTCGGTGGGATAAAAGGGCCCGCTCCCTTCCATACTGAGGGAGGCAGAGACATTGCCCTGCGCAGCGGCTCGAAGCGGATCTTCTGTTTGCTGAAAACCTGCCAGAAAGCCTCCGCAAAAAGCATCGCCTGCGCCTGTTGGGTCAGCAACACGAGAGGCATAAGCTGGGAGTTCCCAGCGTTTTTTAGCCTGAGCATCGTAGAGGAGTTGCCCTGCTTTACCACGCTTAATAAGAATGAGCTGAGACCCAAAATCACCAAGTTCTTCTGCCATTTCCCACAGGTCGTGAGTTTCTCCCCAAAAGAGTTGCCTAAGTTCTTCTTCAGAGGGCATGAAGGCTGTAAGCCCATCGAGGAAGAGGTGCAAATCTTGTCGGCGGCTGGGATTCATATATTGTGGCAAAGGGTCTAAAGTAATAATATTGGCAGATGCCGCCCTAAAAGCCGTTAGCAATTGTCCTTGACTCTTAAAATCGAGCGGGGCAATATGTAAGGCTTTGCTCTGCAAATAGTCAGCAGGGATTTCTGTCACTAAAGGCGTTGCGGGATGGCGCTCTACTTTAAATTTTTCTCTCTTTTCAGGAGGTCGATAACCCAAAAGGGCTTTCGGAAAGCTTAGCTCACGCTGAGCAAAATGCCGAACGGGGTTAGATCGGGCAAGTTCACGCTCTTCGCTATAGGCTCGAAAGGAACGTAAATCAAGAGAACCTGGAATAATTTGTATTCCCTCTATGTTGATTTGGTATTGCTTAAAGTTTTCAAACCACTGACGAGGGTAATCTTCACCGACACGAGCAAGTAAGGCAATTTCTTTTTCCCAGACTGCAGCAGCGCCTGCAGCATAAAGAGGGCTACCCCCTGCTCTATCAAGAATGGGTGTTCCTTCTACTGGCAGAATATATTCCCTATTAAGACGACCAGCGAAGAGGATGTTTGGAATCATTTAATGTTGAAAAACGCGCTCTGCTGCGTTGAATTGATCGCGATCTAGAGGGAGCAAAAAGGCAAATTGGCTGCCTTTACCGAGAATACTTTCTGCCCAGATTTTTCCCCCGTGCAATTCAATCATCACCTTGGCAACAGATAGCCCAAGCCCCATGCCCCCATGCTGTCTCGTTAGATGAGATTCTACTTGATAAAAACGCTCAAAAATATGTGGCAATTCTTTGGCTGTGATACCAATGCCATCGTCAATAATCGCCACCTTCGCATATCCGGGAATTTGTTCCATAATAATAAATACATGCCCTCCCTCTGATGTGAAAGAGACAGCGTTCTTTAGCAGATTTCCTAAAGCAATCCCTATTTTTTCTGCGTCACCTTCAAGTAAAAGATCGGGATGCTTAATATCTGTATGAAAACTGACTTTCTTATCCTTTGCTTTCTCTTGAAAAGCATCAATATTTTCCTTGATCAAGTTAGGCAGAGAAAATTTCTTCATACGGATACTTGCGGCACCACTCTGGAAATTCTGAACATTGGACAAATTTTCAATAATCTCTTTGAGTTTTGCTCCGCTGCTAATGATCGTGTCCAATTGTTCATGGTGCTCTTCTTCAATCACTTCGCGTAAAAAGGTAGAATGCCCAATAATTAACCCCAAAGGTGTGCGCAATTCATGTGAGGCGATAGCGATAAAATCTTTCTTCATCTGCTCAAGTCTATCTGTCGCGGCTTGCATTTGTGTTACGCGTTGCTCAAGGTCCATATTCTCAAGAATCAACGCGGCTTGCGATGCCAAAGTCTCTAGGATTATGACATCTTCTCCGTTATAATGGGCGCGGTTTACCTTATTAATAGCCTCTAAAACACCAACGCATCGCCCCTGAACAAGAAGAGGAATTGCCAAGATCGAATTGGTTTGGAACTTAACTGCCTGATCTACCTCTGAATAAAAGCGCTTATCTTCTTTAACGTCTTGGATCACGAGCGGTTCAGCATGTTGATAAACCCAACCCGCGATGCTTTCATCGACAGGTACACGCAGACTCTGCATTGAATCTTTTTGAAACCAAGGAGCGGCAAGAAAATGGAGATGCCCATCCGCTTCTTCATATTTTAGTATCGAAGCAACTTCGCTATTAGTTAACTTGCTGGCAACCGAAATAACCGATTGAAGCACGGTTTGGTAATCTAATTCGGCACTAAGGGTCCGCATAGATTCAAGTAGATGCTCACGATTTGAAAGGCTTTTCTTTATCGTCATAAGGAGTTCCTAGGAATGGATTATACTCCTTTCGAGAGCAAGAAAGCTTTTCATAAACATATTGTAAGGCAAAAGAAAAGTACAAAAAATCATCTAATCTAAGCAAGGAGAAATGAATGGGCAAGAAGAAAGTACGTGTAGCAATTATTGGCGTAGGAAACTGTGCATCATCACTGGTGCAGGGTGTTCACTACTATAAAGATGCAACTGATGACGAGACAGTCCCTGGCATAATGAACGTCAATTTGGCAGGGTACCATATCAACGATATTGAATTCACAATGGGTATAGATGTCAATATCACCAAAGTTGGTAAAGACCTCTCTGAAGCCATTTTCGCTGAACCCAATAATACTTATAAATTTTCCAGAGTGCCCAAAATGGACGTGCCCGTTGTACGCGGTATGACCCACGATGGCCTGGGGAAATATCTCAAAGAAGTCATTACGCCAGCTCCCGGTGCCACAGCAAATATCGCCAAGCTGCTCAAAGAGACCAAAACCGATGTGGTGCTGAACTTCCTTCCCGTCGGCTCAGAAATGGCAACCAAATGGTATGTAGAACAAGCCCTCGAAGCAGGCTGCGCCTTTGTGAACGGCATCCCCGTTTTCATTGCCTCCGAAAAATACTGGGCAGATCGCTTTAGAGAAAAGGGATTGCCCATCTTGGGCGATGACATCAAATCGCAGGTGGGCGCGACAATTTTACACCGTGTCTTGACCACCCTCTTTGTCGATCGTGGTGTTCGGCTTGATCACACCTATCAACTTAACTTTGGGGGAAACACTGACTTCCTGAATATGCTCGAACGAGATCGTCTTGAATCGAAGAAAATCTCAAAAACTGGTGCGGTCACATCCATGCTCCCCTACGATATTGGCGCAGATAATGTTCATGTTGGTCCCAGCGATCATGTGCCATGGTTAAGCGACCGCAAATGGTGCTATGTGCGTATGGAAGGCACAACCTTCGGTGAAGTCCCCCTAAATGTGGAAGCCAAATTGGAAGTCTGGGATAGCCCCAACTCCGCTGGCGTGATGATCGACGCAGTCCGCTGCGCGAAAATCGCTCTTGATCGAGGCTTGTCCGGTCCCATCATCGCCCCTTCATCCTATTTCTTCAAAACGCCACCCAAGCAATTCCGGGACAGCGTTTGCAAAGAAATGACCGAAGCATTTGTTGCTGGTGAAGAATAGGAACAAGACTTCAGACTTTAAACTATGTTTAAGACAAAATGTGGACTTCGTTGCGAAGTCCGCATTTTTTTATTACCTGATGTTACGCATTATTTGAATGTCAGAGTCGTGCCCCCCTGCCCTTCGGGCATCCCCCCATTTTAAAAAGCAAAAATGGGGGGGGACCAGCCTGAATTAGTGTTATAAGTCAGCTCCTCCCCCAAATTCCAAGTGCATGGAATTTGGGGGAGGCTGGAAGGGGGCTAAAACAGCAAAAAAATCGTGCGTAACATCAGTTATTTAGAACCTATCCGAAAGAAAAATAATTTAGAACGCTCCCTGCGTCGAGGGCGGCGGCTAGAGCAATTTTAGAATAGATTCTAGACCAAAGCCAAGCGTAAGTTTATTTTTTGTCGTCCTTGAGAAAGATGCTCAGGATCATCGTCACAATGCTGACAACGAGACCACCCAAAAAAGCGTTCCAGAAGACAGGAGTAGCAATACTCAAGCCAACGCCAAATCCTTGACCGACTACACTTGTGAGCCAGAAGAGGAAGGTGTTAATGAGCAGCGAGAAAAGCCCCAGCGTTAGAACGATGAGAGGCAAGGTAAAGAGTTTGATGATGGGGCGCAAAATGGCATTGATCAGCCCAAAGATGAGCGCAAGCCATAGCAGGGAAGATAGTTTCCCTCCCAGTTCAATGCCTGGTACAAGGTAAACGGCCAAGGCGATAGCAATTGCGTTAACGACCCAACGAGTAATAAAGCGTTTCATTTTTTCTCCTTTTGTATATCAAAATATACGATAAATATAAATTTCGGTTGCAGGCTAGTGCATTTACAAACAAGCTATTTGTAGTGTTCCAACCTTGCGAGAGTTGAATTGAAGATACGCTCCGTGAAAAAAACAACTCTCGCAAGGTTTTTGTACAAATATCTCTCTTGATTATGCACTAGGCTTTTCCGTCTGCGCGCATCCAGAGGAGGTTACGGCGAAGGGTAAAGCCTGCTTTTTCAAAAGCATCATGGCATTCGCCCGCAGGAAAGTCGATGTAGAGATCACGTTTTTTTGCGGCTAGATGAAAACGGGCGTGGAGCAGGAGTTCTGCAAGAGATGCGGAATCTGTTTGGGCTGCGGTAGCAAGCCAGAGAGGCGAGCGACGCGTCATTGTCCCTTTCCAAATCAACGCGGCATCCAACTTCCCATTTTTTTGAATAGACCACTGGCGAATATCGCCTTCTACAAAAAGTTTATAGAGCCAATATTTGAGACCGGGTTTGAAATTTTTCCAGTCGGGGATTCTGTACCATGTCATTTCTTGGGGGTAGCTTTTTTTGAGAAATTGGTACTGATCCTCCCAAAAACGGGCTGGAGGAGCAATAATTTTAGCGTGGATAGGAGCCTGATCTGGCTGAAGCGTGGATGTAGCATTCCATGTAGTACGGCGGGAACGTGTTTGAAAACCGAGATTTTCGTAGAGTTTGACTGCGCTAAGATTTTCCTCTTCTACATGAACCCAAATTGATTCTGCGCCATGGTTGCGAGCATGCACCACCCCCTTTTGTGTGAGTGCCTTCGCGATGCCTTTACGCCTGTGGTCGGGATGAACGGCAACATTGGCCAGCAAGAAAACCGTTTTTCCTCTCTCTCGAAAGGGGATGATGCTGATGTTGCCGACGATTTTCTTTTCTTCTTCCCAAACATAGCCATGCAAAGGCATAGATGTGGATGCCCAGCTTAGGAAACTTGAGTTTTTGCTAGCGCGGCGCATTTGCTGAACATAGCCTCTCCCTTCGCTATCCATATTGTGGTGAAAACAAAGTTCCACGAGATCAGCAACTTTGGAAAGGTCTCGCATGATATTCAGTTTGCGTAATTCGCCGACCGGTCTTTGAGTAAGACTAAGTGTTGTCATTGGCGATATTATACTTGCATTGCTTATGGATAAATCATTTAGACTTCACACAATAAGGTGTCATTGCGAATCCCGATGCTTTTCAGGGTGAAGCAATCTCCCCTTCAGCGTGGGAGATTGCCGCGTCGCAAAAGCATGCTCCTCGCAACGACATAGCTTTGTCTAGACTTTATTTGGGTTATCCATTAGGTATCTTGATTATTTTTGCGTTGCGTAAATTTGAATATTGTCAGGTATGCACAATTTGCAGGACTTTCGCTTTGAAATTAAGAAACGAGGATACGTTGCACCATAAAGGTTAGATTCTGCTCTTCGACGAGTAAAATACTCATCGATAGACATTTTCTCATCAAAGTTGGTGCGACGCACACCTACCCGATCGAAAGTTCTAATTTGTTTGCAATTCATGTCTAACAAGGTAGAATTGTTGCAGGAAACTATCTATGGAAGAAAACAAACAAGCCCCCCCTCCTGTTCGTGTGCAATTACGTTACTGGTTTCGTAAATTTGTTCCACCAGTCAGCCGAGAACGACGCGGTGAAGTGCGCGTTAATTTAAGAGATTCTGCACAACCCGATTTTGAGTATTTCGTGTTGGTCGTACTCTCAAGTATGATCGCGACTCTTGGTTTGCTCACAAATTCTGGGGCAGTAATCATCGGTGCCATGCTCGTTGCACCACTTATGTCGCCAATTATTGGTTTGGGGCTAGGCTCGCTTGTTGGTGATGAAAAATTACTCAAATATGCTGTGAGCGCAATTTTGCGCGGCGCAGGGATTGCCGTTATTATCTCTATTCTTTTAACCTGGCTCAATAATGCACTCCCATTTGTAACTTTACAAGAACTCCCTATCGAGGTTATTTCCCGTACCAGTCCATCTCCAATTGATCTTTTGATTGCTCTTGCTGGCGGTCTTGCTGCCGCTTTTGCTCTGGCACAACCCTCGCTTTCTGCGGCTCTGCCAGGTGTTGCTATTGCCACAGCTTTAATGCCTCCGCTCGGTGTTATTGGGATCGGCATCGCTATGGGGCGCTGGGAAGTCGCTGGCGGCGCATTTTTACTCTTTGTTACCAATGCTGTCACTATCGCCTTTGCCTCTATGCTGGTCTTTTTTGCGCTGGGTTTTAACCCCGGAACAAAAGACGGAGAGCGCGTTCCGCGCAGCCTTACAATTTCAGCTTTGGTAACACTCATTATGCTCTTACCTCTGACTTATTTCAGCATAACGGCTTTTCAAAAATCAAGCCGAACACGTGAGATCAATGCCGTTGTTGCTGAAGAAGTGAGCAAATTTGGGGCAGAACTTATTGAACTTAGCGTTGGAGCCAGTGAAAACGATGTGCTGGACCTCACAATCACGATCCGAACACCAAAACGTCTTTATTATGGTGATGTCAATAGCCTTCAAGAAGAAATTGCTGTGCGGTTGCAAGACACCGTTGCGATTGTAGTTAATCAAGTTATTGCAGATACTTTAGATCCACTGATTCCGCCAACTTTTACGTCCACACCGACGCCTCCTACGCTTACCCCAACAGCAACGCTTACATCAACGCCTAGTCAGACACCGCTACCAACGACAACTGCCACATTCACAGCAACTTATACTCCCACGCCAACTCAGGTAACAGCCCTCGTTCAAAACGTCTTTAATGATTACGATCAATGTCTGGAACTACACCAGCGCGCAGGTTTCAATAGCCCCGTTATAGGACGCGTTCAGAATGCTCGTTTTATTACCATTCTCTATGGGACAAGAACGATCAGCGGGCTTGCGTGGGTAGAGGTTGAAGATCAGGAAGAACGAATTGGTTGGATTCCACAGGTCTGTACTTTCCCTGTCACCCTTACGCCTACAAAAACACCCCAAGTAACTGCTACCCCTTCAAACTAAAACTCTTATATTGCTCTAACGCTGCATCAGCATTCTGCTAATCTTTTTTTGCTATACTGTTTTTATATTTTCCAAAGAAAAACTGAGAATAGCGGATGAGGTGATTTAACGAATACATCCATATTCACAGGCACACTTTTTTTAACGGAATCCAACTAAAAACACCCTCCGCTCCGCTACGAGTGCAGGCAAGAGCGTTTCCCCTCATCCTAAAAAAGGATAAAAATTATGATGCGATTTGATCGCTTTACCGAAAGAGCGCAAGAAGCAGCTCAACGCGCTGCTGAGATAATCCAGCGTTATGGGCATAATCAGATTGATACCGAGCATATTTTGTTGGCGTTAATTGAGCAACCCAATGGCGTAGTGCCGCAAATTCTTGAAAATCTACAAGTTATCCCACAAGCTCTGATTGAGCGTCTTGATACAGCTTTGAAAGCTAGCCCGAAGGCAAATATTTTTGGTAGTGGCGCAGGGCAAATTTTTATTACACCACGCGTTAAGCGGATCATTGACCTCGCCAACGGGGAAGCCAGCCGCTTAAAAGATGAGTATATTTCTACCGAGCATCTTTTCCTGGCGATTTTAAGTGAACGCAACACTCCTGCCGCACGGATGTTGGAACAAGCAGGCATTACCCGCGACCGAGTAATGGGTGCGATTAAAGAATTGCGCGGCGGGAAACGCGTGACCGATAAAAAAGCAGAATCTAATTACAAAGTTTTAGAAAAATATTCCAGGGATTTGACAAAGCTCGCTCGTGAAGGGAAGCTTGATCCTGTTATTGGACGTGATACCGAAATTTTACGTTTAGTGCAAATCCTTTCACGGCGAACGAAAAATAACCCCGTTCTCATCGGTGAAGCGGGCGTGGGGAAAACCGCCATAGCCGAAGGGCTTGCCCAAAAAATAGTAGATAATGATGTGCCCGAAATCTTGAGCGGAAAGAAAGTTGTTTCACTTGATCTAGGTAGCATGATCGCTGGTTCACGTTTCAGAGGTGAATTTGAAGAACGTCTGAAATCGACTATTGACGAAGTACAGCAATCAGATGGCGAAATTATTTTGCTGATCGATGAATTACATACAGTCGTTGGCGCGGGCGCAGCATCGGGTGCGTTAGATGCTTCAAATATGCTTAAGCCAGCTCTGGCACGCGGCGAACTCCAATGTATAGGCGCGACAACCTTAGATGAATTCCATAAATATATAGAAAAAGATGCTGCGCTAGAGCGTCGCTTTGCGCCCATTTATGTAGAAGAACCGAGTGTAGAAGATACGATCTTGATGTTACAAGGATTGCGCGACCGTTATGAAGCCCATCATAAAGTTCGCTTTTCAGATGAGGCGCTCGTTGCTGCGGCTCAATTGGCAGACCGCTATGTAACTGACCGCCATCTACCCGACAAAGCAATTGACTTGATGGATGAATCGGCTGCGAAATTGCGCGTTGCCCTTTACTCGCTCCCCGACGACCTGAAAGGTATGAAAAGCGAAATTGATCGCCTCACCGCTGAAGAAGAGTTAGCTGGTACAGAACGTGAGTACGAGCATGCTGCCAAAATGAAAACAAAACTTTTACGGCTTGAAGAAGAGTTCAAAAGCAGACGTGGCCAATGGGAGGAGGAACATAAACTCGACGAAGTAGTTGATACAAACGATATTGCAGAAGTCGTCAACCAGTGGACAGGGATTCCCGTCTCGCAGATGATGGAAACCGAAGCGAAGAAATTGATCGAGATGGAAGAGCGTATTCACGAAAAAATTATCGGGCAAGGCGCAGCAATTACCGCCATCTCAGATGCAATTCGGCGAGCACGTTCTGGTCTGAAAGACCCGAATCGTCCGATAGGCTCTTTTATCTTTATCGGTCCTTCCGGCGTTGGCAAAACGGAATTGGCAAAGGCATTGGCTTGGTTTATGTTCGATGATCCCGATGCGTTGGTACGGATCGATATGTCAGAATACCGAGAGCAACACACGGCTTCACGGTTGTTCGGCGCGCCTCCGGGGTATGTCGGTTATGAGGAAGGTGGTCAACTAACTGAGGCTGTTCGCCGTCGTCCCTATCGAGTCGTTCTCTTTGATGAGATTGAAAAAGCGCATCCCGAAGTATGGAATGCTTTGCTCCAAATTCTTGATGATGGTCGAATGACGGATGGCCAGGGCAAAGTTGTCGATTTCCGGAACACGATTTTGATCATGACCAGCAATCTCGGCACAGAATATGTGAACAAGAGCGGTCCGATCGGCTTTTTGAAAAGCTCTGCAACAGATGAAGAACGTGAATCTGACACAAAAATCAATAAGGCTCTTAAAGATGCTTTCAGGCCAGAATTCTTAAATCGTATTGATGAGATCATCGCTTTCTCCCCACTCAGCGTTGAAGAGATGGAAGAAATCGTTGATCTGCAAATGAAAGAAATACAAGGACGCTTAAACGAATTTGGCATTTCAGCCGCACTAACTTCTGCCGCCCGCACTTGGTTGGCAAAAGAGGGTTACGATAAAGCCTTCGGTGCGCGCCCGCTAAAGAGAGCTTTGCAGAAATTTGTGGAAAGCCCTCTTTCGATGAAATTGCTCCAAGGTGATTTCAAGGATGGCGGCTCCATTTTGGTTGATCTTGATACCGAGAAGAACGAGATCGTTTTTATGGAAGGTGAAAAAATACCGAAAAGCAAAAAGAAAGCTGACGCTGCTTAGAAAAAACTAAGAAAATCAGGTAAAAAGGAAATTCTTTTCACCTGATTTTCTTTTTAAGCTAAAATGAATGAAATATATCTGAAATAACAAGTGATTTCTCCCTTCGTTCACTTATCACATTTTTTACAGGAGACTCTCATGCAAGAAAGCACTTCATCAGGCGCAAAAACTGTTTGGATCATCGTAGGCGTAGTGATCGCTATTCTCTGTTGCTGTCTAATTATTCTGGCAGGCGCTGGCTATTGGGTTTATCAAAATGGTGATGACCTCGTAAGCTCGAT